>Ga0134121_10003475_pt1 | contig 13153 bp, 11 predicted proteins | sample KB301_FD_96463 | JGI IMG/M metagenome (GOLD analysis project Ga0134121, IMG submission 96463) | Terrestrial soil microbial communities without Nitrogen fertilizer from Kellogg Biological Station, Michigan, USA - KB3-0-1 | ecosystem: Environmental > Terrestrial > Soil > Unclassified ...
AAGAAGGACGGGAAGATCGCCGTGCTCATGGGCATCGAGGGGGGACACGCCATCGAGGACTCCCTCGCGGCGCTGCGGCAGTTCCACCAGCTCGGGGTGCGCTACATGACCCTGACGCACGTCAACACCAACCACTGGGCCGACGCGACGGGACCGTTCTTCCTGCCCGACTTCGACCCGGCAGCGGCGCGCGTGCACGGCGGCCTGACCGAGTTCGGCCGCGAGGTGGTGCGGGAGATGAACCGCCTGGGGATGATGGTGGACATCTCGCACGTCTCCGACGACACCATGGCCGACGTGTTCGAGACCAGCCGCGCGCCGGTGTTCGCCTCGCACTCGTCGTGCCGGGCGCTGTCGGACATCCCGCGCAACCTGACCGACGACGAGATCAAGCAAGTCGCCGCGAAGGGCGGGGTCATCATGATCAACATCGGGTCGTACTTCCTCGACCCGGCGTCGGTCGCGGCGCAGAAGGCGGAGCTGGCGAAGATCCGGCCGGAGTACGACCGCATCAAGAAGGAGCTGGCGGGGGACGTGAAGGCGCGCGACGCCGCCATCGGCAAGCTCATGAAGCCGATGCCGCGCCTGCGAACTCAGTGGACGAGGGCGGTCGACCACATCGAGCACGCGATGCAGGTGGGGGGGCCGGGCTGCGTCGGGCTCGGCACCGACTTCGACGGCATCCAGGACCCGCCCGAGGGCCTCGACGACGTGTCGATGCTGCCGAAGCTCACCGAGGAGCTGCTGCGGCGCGGCCACTCCGAGGCCGAGGTGAAGGGCGTGCTCGGCGAGAACTTCCTGCGGTTCTTCGGCAAGGTCGAGGAGACCGCGGCGCGCCTGCGCGGCGAGCCCGCCTCGACCGCGACCCTCGAGCCTTTCGGTCGCTGATCGTCGCCGGCGCGGATCGCGTCCCGCGATCGGCGCAAGGCTCGGACCGCGCGCGTCATCACATCCCAATGACGATCGTCTTCGAATCGGGGCACCTTCCTGTCCACACGCCGGTGCGGGCGCGAAGTCGGAGGCCCCGCCATGAAGCGCAGCCCGCAGTTGAAACAACCCTTCATCGAGCTCCTGATCGCCGCACTCGTGTCCGTGCTGGCGAAAGGACAAGTCGCGGTCGTGCCGGCCGCACCGGTCGCGCCGCTCGCTCCCGCCTGGCCGGCCGCGCTGATGGCGTCGGCCATGCGGCCTGCCTCGGTCGCGCCGGCGGCTCTCTGGGATCTGATGGAGAGCGCCCAGTTCGTGGTGCTCGCCGACATCGAGGCGGTCACCGACTGCCTCCTCTGGAAAGGGCTGACGCCGCCGCCGGTTTGCCGGGGCGAGACCGGTCACCTGGTGGCCGAGCTGCAGATCCGGGAGATCTGGAAGCTCGACGAGGCCTGGGTCCTGAGCAGCTCGAAATTCGTCGAGGTGAGCTTCGGCCAGGGATGCGCCCGCCCGGAGCCGCCGCCCTGGGGGTCAGGCGATCTCGTGGTGGCGTTCCTGCGCGGCGCGGGCCCGGTGAGCACCTGGTGGGAGTGGAGGCCGGTCGACACGGGACCGGGACTGCTGTTCCCGGCGGAGACGGATCTCCAGGGATACCGAACGGTTCTCGGCGAGGCGCTGAGGCTCCAGTCCGGCTGGCCGTTCCCGCAGCCGGCGCCGGATCCGTGGCTGACGCTGGCCGGGGCCTGGCTGCGGCACGCCGGTCAGAGCGGGCCCGGGAGTCAGGGAGCGCGCAACGACTGAACCGGGCTGTACTGGCCTTCTTCCGTGCGGACCCACCAGGCGCCGGTCTCGCGGCGCGTCTTGAAGTCGGAGAAGCGGTAGTCGTAAGCGATCGAGCGGATGTAGCGCGGCGGGTGATCCGGGAACGGGTTCTTCTCTAGCAGCGCCAGCACGTCGGGTGAGCCCTGCAGCAGCCGGGCGAGGAACGCCGCGTACCACGGCTGCTGCCGGTAGCTGGAGAGCGCCGCGAACCACATCTGCCAGTCGAGGCGCGGCTGGTGCGGCGCCACGAACGCCGGGCGGCGGTTCACCTCGCCCGGCTTCCATTTGAACTCGTAGGCGGACCAGGTCTGGCCGTCGTCGCTGCCCTCGACGATGATCTCCGCGCGCGTCGTCGTCATGACCGCGAACAGGCCGTAGGCGTTGACGATGCGCAGCGGCCGGATCGCGGCGAGCGCCTTCTCGAAGGGCGGCGGCCACCACACGTTGAAGTCCCAGCGCTCGGTCATCGCCACGCACCCGAGGGTGAGGAACAGCGTCAGCACCGGCACCGAGAGCCAGAGGGGCCAGGTGCGCGCCGGCACCGGCGGTGTGCCGAGCGCCGGGTCCGGTCCCCCCGCCCCCGGATCCAGCGAGGACACCAGGGTCGCCGCCGGTGAGGTCGGCACGGTCGGCGCCGGAAGACGGCGGCGCAGGAAAGCCGGCCACATCCCGTCGTCGAGCGACGCGATGCAGAGCGCCATCGTCAGGTAATTGAAGAAGGCATAGTTGCCGGTCGCCGCGATGAGCGCCTGGAAGCCGAGCAGGATGAGGGCGGCGGCGCGGCGCACCTGGCGCGGCCCGAACAGCCCGAACGGCACGATCAGCTCGACGCAGAACATCACGCCGCACTCGAAGGTGTGGTACCAGGCCGGCAGCTGGTGCACGAACCAGGCGGTCCAGGTGGGGAGCGGCTGCGTGAAGTAGTGCACGTCGAGCGCGCGGAGGTTCCACCAGGTCGGATCGCCGCTCGCGAGCTTCACCACCCCCGACGAGAACATCAGCCGGAAGAGCAGCCAGCGCACCAGCCACAGCGCCGTCGCCGGGGGCGCCGGGATGCACGGCACTCTCATCCGCAGCCGCATCGGCGCGACGAACAGCGCGATGAAGCCCGTCTCGGTCAGCAGGATGTCCCACTGGAAGTTCAGGAACGTGCGCGTCACCGACGACAGCGACAGGTAGAGCGCGAAGCAGGCGACAAGCCCGGGGAAGGGGAGGAAGCCGCAGGCCACCATCGCGCCGACCAGGGCTCCCAGCCAGCAGCCGCCCACCAGCAGGCCGTCCGGCGCTCCGGTCAGCCAGTAGAGCGACGGGACCGCGAAGAACCGCTCCGGCCCCATCTGCGTGCGCAGCGCTTCGAGGAGATTCGCGGCCGGGAGGATGCCGTTCGCCCCCGCCAGCCCGCGGATCTGCACCGCGAGCGACACGAACGCCATGACGTAGACGACGCCGAGGGCGCGCAGGAACAGCGAGCCGGCGATGGCGTAGGAGCTGCGCGCGCGCGGAATCGGTAGCCACGACATCGGCGCGCGACGATAGCATGCCGTTGCGCGGAGGGGCGACTGCGTGCAGGATCCCGGCTCGTGTCGTTCTCCCTCGCCACCGTCGCCGCCCTCCTCCTGAGCGGGCTCATCGGCATCTCCCTCGGGCTGCTCGGCGGGGGCGGGTCGATCCTCGCGCTGCCGGTGCTGGTGTTCGTGGGGCGGGTCGATCCCCGCCAGGCGGTGGCGATGTCGCTGGCGATCGTGGGCGCGACCAGCCTGACGGCGAGCCTGCTGCACCGGCGGAGCGGCCGCGTCGACACGCGCACCGGCGCGCTGTTCGGAGGGATCGGGCTGCCGGCGGCCTTCCTCGGCGCGCGGCTGACGCACCTGCTGGAGCCGCGGACCCTCCTGCTCTGCTTCGCGGTGCTGATGCTCGTCGTCGGCAGCGTCATGGTCCTGCGGGCCCTGCGCGAAAAGCACGCCGGCGAGCCGACGAGGCAGCGGCACCCGGTGGCGGTCGTCGCGGCGGGGGCCGGCGTCGGCTTCCTGACCGGCTTTCTCGGCATCGGGGGCGGCTTCCTGATCGTGCCGGCGCTGACGCTCTTCGCCGGGCTGGCGATGCCGGTCGCCGTCGGGACGTCCTTGCTCGTCATCGCCTTCAACTGCGCCGCCGGGTTCATCGGCCACCTCAACACCGCCACGGTGCCGATCGTTCCGACAATCCTGTTCACGCTCATGGCCATCGCCGGCGGGGTTTTCGGCGAACGGATGGCGGGAAAGACCTCGCCGCGGCGCCTGCGGCGCGCCTTCGGAATCTTCGTCATCCTGCTCGGCATCTACGTGCTGGTGCGCAACCTCCACGCCGTGGTGCCGTGACATCCCGGCGGGCCGCGGCGGCGCTCCTCCTCGCCGCCGGGATCGCGCTCGTCCTGCCGTGGGGGCGGATCGACCCGGCGGTGTCGCGTCTCTTCTATCAGCCGACGATCCCGTCGGGGCCGTGGCAGGATGCGGCGCCGATGCCGTGGGGCTTCCTCGCCGGCCTGACGACCTGGGTCGCCCTCGCGCTCGCGCTGACAGGAATCGGATTGGTGATCCGTTCGTGGCGGGCCCGCCGGTCGATGCGGGCCGCGCTGGTCGTTCTGCTGGGGCTGGCGCTGGGCCCCGGCCTCCTCGTCAACGTCATCCTCAAGGATCACTGTCACCGGCCGAGACCGCGACAGACGCTGGGGCTCGGTGGCGATTTCACCTATGTTGCGCCGCTGCACGTCGGTCCGGTCGGGAAGTCGTTCCCGTGCGGGCATTCGGCGGTCGGGTTCGCGTGCATCGCGCTTGCCGGCGTCGTCGAGGCGCGCCGTCGCGGGGCGCGCGCGGCGTTCGTCGCCGGTTCGCTCCTGCTCGGGGTTCTGCTCGGGCTGGGCCGGATCGCCACCGGGGCGCACTTCGCCTCGGACGTGCTCTGGAGCGGGATCCTGACGTGCGGCACGGTGATGCTGGTCGATGCCGCCCTGACCCGCTGGCCCGCGCGGCGGATCGCGCCGGCGCCTGCCGCGCGGGTCTCGTGGCTCGTGGGCGGAAGCGTTCTCGGTGTCGCGGCGATGGGAGCGGCGCTGCTTTGTTATCCCTTCCGTCACGATGCCGCGCCACATGCCCTGGCGGTTCCGGCCGGGCCGGCGACGACGCTCGAGGCGCGTGTCGAGGTCGGGCACGCGCGCGTCATCCTGGTTTCGCCCGGCGAGACGGCGGTATCGATCGAGTCACATCACGACGGGTTCGGCGTGCCATGGGGCCGGATCGACGAATCGATTCGTCAGGAAGGTGGAACGGCGCGCTACCGGCTGGCGCCGCGCGGCTGGTTCGCCGACCTCGAGGGCACGACCATCCTGCGCGTCCCGGCGTCGTCGGTCGCGCGCGTGTCGATCTTCGTCGAGGACGGGCACCTTACGGTGGACGACGAGAGCGGCGGCGCCACGCTTCCGGCGATTGCCTGCAACATCCGGCGCGACGCCCTGCGGCTGCGCGGCGTCCGCCGCGATCAGCTCGAGATCGTCGAGCGCTGACGCCCGCCCGGAGCGGGCCGCTTCCCGCTGACCGCGCGCCGGACGATGGGGCGGCCGGCGGAGCGGCGCGCGACCTCCGCGAAACCGGCGCGCTGGAACGAGGTCAGCAGTCCGTGCCAGGCGAAGGCGTCCGGCAGCGGCGCGCGCCCGCGATCGTGCGGGTAGCCCTCGAGCAGGGTCGCGCCGCGGCGCGCTGCATACGCGGCGGCCGCCTCGAGGAGCTGCGACGAGAGGCCGCGCCGGCGGTGCGGCCGGCCGATGTAGAAGCAGACGATCGACCAGACCGGCCGGTCGTCCACGGGCGCGAGCACGCGCGATTTCGCCAGGCTGATGAAGGACTCGCGCGGACCCAGCGAACACCAGGCGGCCGGCTCTCCATCCACGTAGGCCAGTACGCCATGCACTTCGCCGCGGCTGACGAGCGCGCGGAGGCGCCGGCGGTTCACCGCCCCCTTGCCGGCCACATAGTCGCGATGCCGGAGGCGCGGGTACATGCACCAGCAGCCGGCACAGCCTCCGTGCTTCCCGAAGAGCCGCACGAGGTCCGGCCACCTGGCCGGTGTCATCGGCCGGATCACGACCTTTGGCTTCGCCGATACTTTCGCGGGCCTCGGCACGATGGAATTCTGCCATGCGGGCAAAGAGATGCGCTTGCATCATTCAGCAGCCGTCAGTACGCTCTCGGGCATGCGAATGAGATTCGGCATCCGTGAGCTCCTCCGGCGCGTCAAGCTCAAGATTCCAGCGGCCCGAGCGGCCAGGAACGAACCCTACCGCCTGCGTTGGCGGACCGAACGTGGACGTCTGTTCGACCGCATGGACCATCGCCTGTGAGCCCGTGGTTCGAGCTGCCGCCGCGCCACGCGCGGGCATGAGCGCAGGACGTCTCTTCAGGGTCCTGCTTCGGGTTGTGCTCGTTGCGGGGGCCTTCGTCGTGGTCCTCGCGGCGGGAGCGGGGTTGTGGGGCTGGTGGGCGCTGCGCGGCAGCCTGCCGGCGCTCGAAGGTCAGCGCGCGCTCCCGGGACTCTCCGCCGAGGTGCGCATCGAGCGCGACGCGATCGGCGTGCCGACGATTCGCGGCGCGACGCGGCTGGATGTGGCGCGCGCCACCGGGTTCGTGCATGCGCAGGACCGCTTCTTCCAGATGGACCTGATGCGGCGCTCCTCGGCCGGGACCCTGGCGGAGCTCATCGGACCGGCGCTGCTCGACGCCGACAAGGGCGTGCGGCGCAACCGGTTCCGCGCCTTTGCCGAGCGGGCGCTGGCCGACACCCCGCCGGGTGACCGGGCTCTTCTCGACGCCTACGCCGCGGGGGTGAACGCCGGGCTCGCCGCGCTGCGGCAGCCGCCGTTCGAATACCTGATGCTGCGCTCGAAGCCCGCGCCGTGGCGCCCCGAGGACACCTTCCTCGTCGTCTACGCCATGTTCCTGCGGCTGCAGGACGACACCGGCCGTCGCGAGGCGACGCTGGCCGTCATGCACGACACGCTTCCTCCGCCCGTGTACGCGTTCCTGTCGCCGCGCGGGACCGAGTGGGATGCGCCGATCGCAGGGGATGCCCTCGTACCGCCGCCGGTGCCGGCCGCGGACGACTTCAGCCTCGAGCCGAAGGAAGGGATTGCCCGCCACCCGGACCTCGAGGGTGCCGGAGCGGTGCTTGCGCGGGCGACGGCCCGGGACGAACCGCCGCACGCGGGGTCGAACAACTGGGCGGTCGCCGCGTCACGCACCGCCGATGGGCACGCGCTCGTCGCCAGCGACATGCACCTCGGGCTGTCGATTCCGAACACCTGGTACCACGCGTCCCTCGTCTGGCGCGAGGGAGAGCGGGAGCGGCGGGTGACCGGGGTCATGCTGCCCGGGGCGCCGATCATCGTCGTGGGCAGCAACGGCGACGTCGCCTGGGCTTTCACCAACACCGAGGGGGACTGGAGCGACCTCGTCGTGCTCGACGCCGACCCGGCCGACGCCGAGTCCTATCGCACGCCGGACGGCATGAAGCGGCTCGAGCACATCCACGAGTCGATCCCGGTGAAGGGCGCGGCGCCGGCGGAGATCGACATCCCCTGGACGATCTGGGGCCCGATCGTCGACCACGATCCGTCGGGGCGTCCGCGCGCCCTGCGCTGGACGGCGCACCAGCCGGGCGGCGTCGATCTCGGGCTGCTGCACATGGAGGACGCGCGCGATCTCGAGGGAGCGCTGCGGGCCGCCTCCTCGAGCGGCATCCCGGAGCAGAACGCCGTCATCGCCGACGCGTCGGGGCGGATCGGCTGGACCATCGCCGGCCGCATGCCGCGCCGGGTCGGGCTCGACGGCCGGCTGCCGGAGTCCTGGGCCGACGGCAAGCGCCGCTGGGACGGCTTCCTCGACCCGGATGAAGCGCCGCGCGTGATCGATCCGCCGGACGGGAGGCTCTGGACCGCCAACGCCCGCACGGTTTCGGGCAAGGCGGCCGATCTCATCGGCGACGGCGGGCTCGACCTCGGCGCGCGGGCCAGACAGATCCGCGACGACCTGCGCGCGCTGCCCCGCGCGACGCCGCTCGATCTCCTGCACGTGCAGCTCGACGACCGGGCGCTGTTCCTGTCGCGCTGGCGCGACCTGCTCCTTGCGACGCTGACACCGGAGGCGACCGCGACTTCGCCCGACCGCGCCGCGGCGCGCCGGCTGGTCGACGCGTGGGGCGGGCGCGCCGCGATCGAGTCGGCCGGCTACCGGATCGTGCGCGCCTTCCGGACCGAGGTGACCGGAGAGCTGCTCGACGCGCTGACGACGCGCTGCCACGAGGCGGACCCTGATTTCGACACGTCGTCCATGCCGATGCGCGAAGGGCCGGTGTGGCGCCTGGTCAGCGAGCGGCCGCGGCACCTGCTGCCGCGCGCCTACAAGACCTGGGACGAGGCGCTCCTCGCGGGCCTCGACCGGGCGCTGACCGCGGTGACGAAGGACGGCACCCCGCTCGACAATGCAACGTGGGGGAAGCGCAACGTCCTGAAGATGCAGCACCCGCTGAGCCGCGCCGTGCCGCAGCTGGCGACCTGGCTCGACATGACACCGCGGCCGCTCCCGGGCGACAACAGCATGCCGCGTGTGCAGGCTCCGGAGTTCGGCGCCTCGGAGCGCATGGTCGTTTCCCCGGGCCACGAAGAGCAGGGACTCTTCCACATGCCGGGCGGGCAGAGCGGCCACCCGCTGTCGCCCTACTACCGCGCCGGCCACGAGGCGTGGGCGACGGGCGAGGCGACCCCTTTCCTGCCCGGCAAAGCCGAGCACGTGCTGCGCTTGACGGATTCCGCAGGGGCATCGTAGCGTCTGCGGTTCAGGTGAAGGATTCCCGATGAGCGACATCCTCAACTTCATCGACGGGGCGTTCGTCCCGCCGATCGGCGGGCAGCGCCTCGACAACGTCGAGCCGGCGACCGGGCGCGTCTACGGCACCGTCCCCGACAGCGATGCGCAGGATGTCGAGGCGGCGGTGCGGGCGGCCGAGCGGGCCTTCCCGGCGTGGTCGCGGCTTTCGGCGGAGGCCCGGGCGCAATTCCTGCTCGCGCTGGCCGACCGCATCGACGCGTCGCTCGAAGACCTGGCGCGCGCCGAGTCGATCGACACCGGCAAGCCGCTGGCACTGGCGCGCAGCCTCGAGATCCCGCGCGCCTCGTCGAACCTGCGCTTCTTCGCGACCGCCGCGATCCACTTCCACTCCGAGTCGCACTCCACGGGGACGAAGGCGCTCAACTACACGCTGCGCCGCCCGCGTGGCGTCGCCGGCGTCATCTCGCCGTGGAACCTGCCGCTCTACCTCCTGACCTGGAAGATCGCGCCGGCGCTGGCGAGCGGCAACACCGTGGTGGCGAAGCCGACCGAGCTGGCGCCGATGACCGCGGCGCTGTTGGCGCAGCTCGCGAAGGACGTCGGCTTCCCGAAGGGTGTGCTCAACATCGTGCACGGCCGGGGTGCTGCGGCCGGCGCGGCCATCGTCGCGCACCCCCGGGTGCCGGCCATCTCCTTCACCGGCGGCACCGTCACCGGCAGCGCCATCGCCACCGCGGCGGCGCCGCTCTTCAAGAAGGTCGCCCTCGAGATGGGCGGCAAGAACCCGAACATCGTCTTCGCCGATGCCGACCTCGACGAGGCGGTGACGACGAGCCTGCGCGCCGCGTTCACCAACCAGGGGGAAATCTGCCTCGCCGGCTCGCGGCTCTACGTCGAAGAGTCGATCCGCGATACGTTCGTCGAACGCTTCGTCGCCGGGGCGCGCCGGCTCGTGGTCGGCGACCCGCTCGAGGACAAGACCGACCAGGGGGCGCTCATTTCGTCGGCGCACCGCGACAAGGTGCTCGGCTACCTCGACGCGGCGCGGCAGGAGGGCGGACGCTTCCTGTGCGGCGGCGGCGTGCCGGAAAGCCTGCCGGAGCGCTGCCGCAACGGGTTCTTCGTCGCGCCGACGGTCGTCGAAGGCCTCGCGCCGATGAGCCGCGTGAACCGCGAGGAGATCTTCGGGCCGGTGGTGACGGTGACGCCGTTCAAGACGGAAGAGGAAGTCCTCGGCTGGGCCAACGGCACCGACTACGGCCTGTCGGCGACCCTCTTCACGAGCCACCTCGGCCGCGCGCACCGCGTGGCGGAGCGGCTGGCGTCCGGCACCGTCTGGGTGAACTGCTGGCTGCTGCGCGACCTGCGCGTGCCGTTCGGCGGCATGAAGCGCAGCGGCCTCGGCCGCGAGGGAGGCGAAGAGGCGCTGCGCTTCTTCACCGAGCCGAAGAACGTCTGCGTCAAACTGAACGAGGGGGAGGGGGCGTGAGCCGAACGAAGCCGAAGAGGGAGGATGGGGAGATCCTGAGCGGCCGCGCCGCCGAGCCGGTCGGGCCGTATCCGCACGCGCGTCGCGTCGGCAACCTCCTGTTCGTCTCGGGGACGGGGCCGCGGCGCCGCGGCCAGAAGGACACCCCCGGCGTGACGCTCGACGCCCAGGGGAAGGTGGCCTCGTACGACATCACAGCGCAGTGCCGCGCCGTCTTCGAGAACCTGCGCTTCATCGTCGAGGACGCCGGCTCGTCGTGGGACCGCATCGTCGACGTCACGGCATTCCTGACCAACATGGACGACTTCCCGGCCTACAACGCGATCTACTCCGAGCACTTCCCCGAGAATCGTCCGACGCGCACCACGGTCCAGGTGAGCCGCCTCCCTGGCCCGATCGCCGTCGAGCTGAAGGTCATCGCGACGATCGACTAGGGCAGGTCGCGGAGGATGGCGCGGACGGGGCTGCCGTCGGCGCCGGCGATCGGCAAAGGCAGCGCGATCAGCTCGTACAATCCTTCCGGCACGTGCGCCAACACGAGTCCCTCGAGAATCGCCATGTCATGGCGCAGGCAGGCCTGGTGCGCCGGCAGATCCTTGGAGGTGCAGGGGTCGAGGCTCGGCGTGTCCACGCCGACCAGGCGCGCGCCGCGCTCGTGCAGGAAGTCGACGAGCCAAGGCGACAGCGCGGCGAAATCCTCGTTGAAGACCGTCGGGTCGGGGAAGGTGCCGGTCGCGAGCAGGATCCGTGGCGCCGCGATCGACGCGCCGCGCAGGTCGTCCGGTTCGAGCACGGCGCCGCGCCGCGCCGCGAGGCGCAGCACCTGGCAGGGCCCCAGGTAGAGGTCGAGCGGGCGCTTCTCGATCGACGCGGCGCCGCGGGCGTAGTGGCTGGGCGCATCGGCGTGGGCTCCGACGTGCACGGTGGTGCGCAGCGTCGAGAGCGTCAGGTGCGCCCCCGCCTCCATGTCGAGGAGGATCTCCCGCTCCGGCGGCGTGTCGCCGGGGAAGACCTTCAGGGCCCGGTCGATCGGCGGCGTCAGGTCGTAGATCAAAGCCGGTTCCGGATGAGCCAGAGGTCGGGGAAGATCGGGGCGAAGAGCGTCTTCCGGAGGTAGTCGACGCCGAGCGAGCCGCCGGTGCCCATCTTGTTGCCGATGGTGCGCTGCACCATCATCACGTGCCGGTAGCGCCACTCCTGCAGTCCCTCGTCGAAGTCGGTCATCAGCTCGAGAAGAATCGCGACATCCGGGCGCTGGCGGTAGAGCTTCACGAGCGCCTCCTGGATGTCGGCGTCGGGCGCGTTCGGCGTGCGCACATCGCGCTGGCGCAGCGCGTCGGGGATCGCCACGCCGAGCTTGGCAAGGAAATCGTAGAAATGATCGACGAGCGAGCGCTCGTTCAGCCGCCGCTCGAGCGCGACGCGCGCCGGGTCGCCGGCCGGGAAACGCTCCAGCATCTCCGGCCGCTTGTGACCGAGCAGGAACTCCATCTCGCGGAACTGCGTCGACTGGAACCCGGAGGCCGCCTCGAGCCGATCGCGGAAAGTCAGGAAGGACATCGGCGTCATCGTCTCGAGCACGTCGATCTGCGCCACCAGCGTCTTGAGGACCATGCGCACCCGCTTCCAGGTGGCGATGGCCTCGAACAGCTCGCCCTGCGTGAAGTCGCGCCGGATCTTCTCGAACTCGTGCAGCAGCAGCCGGAACCACAGCTCGTACACCTGGTGGATGACGATGAACAGCGTTTCGTCGTGCTCCGGCGGGTTGGAGGCCGGCTGCTGAAGCCCCAGGAGCGTGTCGAGCTGCAGGTAGCGTGCGTAGGTGAGCGGCAGCGCGCGCTCGCCGCCCGCGGCGTCGCCGCCGGCGCCGCCGCGCGATCCCGACTTCGGCTTGGTCATCGGCTTCTCCACCACCAGGCGATCGACAGGACCGCCGCCGCGCCCACCGCGGCGGCGACGGATTTCAGGAACAGGGCCTGGCGGTGCGCCCGGCGCACCGTCTCGGCGTAGGGGATGCGGGTGAACGAGATCATCATGTAGAGCGGCATGAACAGGCGCGGGAAGAGGCGGTAGAGCGCCTTCTCGGTCGCCTTGCGGGCGCGGAACAGGCGCGATGCGGTGTGGTCGCGCATCTCGACGAAGTTGTGCACCGACAGCTGCGCCAGCGCGTCGGTGTGCTCCTTGCGGCCCGCCTCGAACGCGGTGAAGACACGATCCCAGTCGGGGGCGTGCGCACGCATGCACTCGTCGAGCACGACCGCGTCCTCGAAGGCGCAGTTCGCGCCCTGCCCGTGGAACGGCACCACCGCGTGGGCCGCGTCGCCGAGAAGCGCCGTCCGGCCGCGCCAGTGCCACGGCCGGCATCGGATGGTGACCATGGAGCCGACGGGGTTCTGCGCGTACTGCTCGGCGAGGTCCGGCATGAGCGGCACCGCGTCCGCGAACCAGGTCTCGAAAAAGCGCCGCACCGCGGCGGCCGACGTCAGGGCGTCGAACGAGTTCGGCCCCGTGTGCGGCCAGAACAGGGTGCAGGTGAAGGAGCCGTCGCGGTTCGGCAGCGCGATCATCATGAAGCCGCCGCGCGGCCAGATGTGCAGCGCTTTGGGCTCGAGCCGGTGCGTGCCGTTCGACCCCGCCGGGATGGTCAGCTCCTTGTAGCCGTGGCTCAGGAACGACTGGTCGTAATCGAAGCGATCGAGCCGCTGCATGCGGCGGCGGACGACCGACCAGGCGCCGTCCGTCCCGAGGAGCACGTCGCCCTCCACGGTCTCCGTGTCTTCGAACGTGGCCGAGGGCGTGTCGAGGTCCACGTCGGCGCAGCGCCGGCCGAAGGAGAAGCGGACGTTGCGCTCGCGCTCGGCCGCCTCGAGGAGCAGCACGTTCAGCTCGGCGCGCGACACCGAGTGGTTGGCGTGGCCGGCTTCGGTGCCGTAGGGCTGGAAGACGGTGTGGCCGCGCAGGTCGTGGATCATCCGGCCGCGCATCGGCACGGCCAGGGCCAGGACCTGCTGGAGCAGTCCGGCGCGCTCGAGCGCCCCGAGCCCGCGCGCCGACAGGGCGA
>Ga0134121_10003477_pt1 | contig 13151 bp, 11 predicted proteins | sample KB301_FD_96463 | JGI IMG/M metagenome (GOLD analysis project Ga0134121, IMG submission 96463) | Terrestrial soil microbial communities without Nitrogen fertilizer from Kellogg Biological Station, Michigan, USA - KB3-0-1 | ecosystem: Environmental > Terrestrial > Soil > Unclassified ...
GCCGGCGGGAATCCAGAAGATGCCCCGGCCCGTGTCGAGCGCCTCCCACACGAGCGACATCGTGAGGGCCCAGAAGAAGAGCATCGGCGAATCGGGGTAGCCCGACGCCGCGGTGACGAACGTGACCGGCTGGATGGTGAGGAGGAGGACCGCCCACAGGGCCGCCCGTTCGCCGTACATCTTCGACGCGAGGCGCGCCAGCAGCGCCGCGGTTCCCGCCGCGAAGAGGAGCGGGACGAACCGGATCGCGAACGGCACGTCGCCGAACATCGCCCTGCCGAGCGCGATCGACCAGGCGATCATGCCCGGGTGGTCGTAGTAGCTCCAGTCGAGGTGGACCCCGAAATTCCAGTGGTACGCCTCCTCGGGCGTCGGCGGGATCACGACGGCGAACGCCGCCCGCAGGAGGGTCAGGCCGATCAGCCAGCGGCCCCAGACGGGAAGACGGGTCATCGATCAATCATCCGAAGGCGCCTGACGTTTGTCGACGACCTTCGGGCCCCGGTAGTTCCACGCCATGAAGAGATCGTACTCCTTCTTCTTGTCCTGCCGGCCGATCGCTTCGACCCGCGGGACCGTCACCCGCTCGACCGGATCGATCCGCTCGAATGCCTCCGCCGCGAACGGCCGGATCGAATCGAGCTTCTTCGCCTCGACGACGATGAGCGCATTGCGGCCGCGATACTTCTCCGGCTCCCACCAGTTCGGGAAGTTCTTCGACGGCTTCCCCAGCGGCGTCATCTCCCACGCCTCCAGCGGCCGGAGAAGGTACGCCATCTGCGAGGCGAGATGATACTCGTTGCAGACGACGAAATCCGGCTTTCTCTTCGCCACCTCCGCGGCCAGGAAGCCCCAGCCGGCGCGCCGCTCGGCCGGAATCACGACGGGGATCAGCGCGGCGCCGAGCACGTACCCCGCGGCGAGGACGGCGAGCGTTCCGACATGCACCCGGCGAACCAGGGCTCCGCCCTTCATCACCGCGGCGGCCGACAGCACCAGCGCGGCGACATACGCGGGAACGGGCCAGTGGCCCCGCACCGGCCGGGTGAAGATGACGAGATAGAAGAAGACGAGCATCGGCATCGCGAGCGAGGCGAGGAGCCGGTCCCGCCAGTCCGCCTCGCGCCACCGGATCAGCGTCCGGAATCCCGATCCCCACGCCCCGACGCACAGGACGGGCGTGACCAGGAGCAGCTGGCTGACCGGATACTCCCAGAGCTCCCGCGGGCTGAAGCCGCTCTCCTTGAAGCGCGAGACGCCCTGGTAGGCGAACGATTGCCAGTCGTTCCGCGCGTTCCAGAGGATCGTCGGCAAGAAGGCCAGGGTGGCGACGACGACGGCCAGCCACGGCTCCGGCCGCTTCAGCCAGCGGCGCTGGTCGGGGCTCAGCACAAGGAAGCCGAACACGCCGAGACCGAGGAAGACGGCGTGATACTTGGAATCCATCGCGAGGCCGAGGAAGAGCCCCGCGAGGAGCCACCAGCGGGGCGAGTCTCCCGAGAGCGCGTGGGCCAGCGCCCAGACCGTCGCGCTCCAGAAGAGCAGGCAGGGCGCGTCGGGCGTCACATAGGCGCCGTACATCAGGAAGTCGGGGACGAGCGCCGCCATGAAGGCCGTCAGGCGCGCGGTCGGCTCGTCGTACAGCCGGCGCGCCGCGAGGAAGACGAGCCAGATCATCGCGGCGCCGCCGGCGATCGAGACGGCGCGGACGCCGAGCGGCGTGTGGCCGAAGAGCGCGGTCGACGCGGCGCCCATCCAGGCGATCATGGCGGGATAGTCGAAGTAGCCGAGCGCCGGCCGCTGCGCGCAGACCCAGAGGTAGCTTTCCACCGACGTGAGTTCCAGCTGCGACGTGACGATCCCCCGGATCAGCGTCACGAACGCGATCACGGCCAGAACCTGGCGCGACGAGCGGCTCATGGAATGGAGCGCATCATACCACGATGCGAAGGGGGGCGACGATTACCTGAGAAGGTCGAAGGCGCTCGATCCCGAGTCCACGGCGATTCCGTCCTCCCGGAGGATCCACCGTTGGTTGCCGCCGCCGTCTCCTCGGACTTCGACGACGATGTCCAGCTGACGTTTCTCTCCGGGCCGGGAAGGGAGAGGGATGGATCGGACGTAGACCTCGCCGTCCCCGTTCACGGCGGTCGGCGCTCCCAGATCCAGCTTCAGAATCGCGTGGTCCCGGGTCCGCCGATCCTCCAGCGCCAGGATCTCCCGAACCGAAAGTCGCGGCGACCCGAGGGTCGACACCGTGCGGATGCGCCGTTCTCTTTTCAACTGCCGGACGGCCCGGGCATGACCGGCGGCGCGGATCTCTCCGTCCAGAACGGCCAGCCCGACCAGCGCGGCACTGCCGAGAACCACCAGAGCGAGACAGAACAGGAACCCTCGACGGCGCATCTCCAGGATGAACGGGGCGCCGTGCGATGGGTTCGCTCATTTCTTCAGCAGGTGGGTGTACGGCGCAAGCGCCAGGACCTTGGGGCCCTTGTAGTAACCGGACCCCAGCTTCCCGTCGGCGGAATACTCCGTCGCGGTCGCCGTCCCGTCCGCCTCATTCACGATCGCGATCACCCGCTCGGCCTGGCCGACGTCGGCGGGAAGAAGGCCGAGGGACAGCTTCTTGTATTTGTCCTTCTCCTCGGGCGTCAGGAGCGCGGTGATCCGCGCCGACCACTCGTCGATCAGCGACTTTCCCTCGGCGGGAAACGGCGCGATCTCGATCCGGGTCGTGTCGCCGTCGACCGTCGTCCGGGCATGCTCCTTCTCGAGCGATCGAATCCGCTCCACGAAGGACTGGTAGGTCTCCTCCAGCGTCTTGCGGCGTGGGGCGTCCAACCCCAGGACGCTCGCCACGCTGTGGGGCCGGTTGGGCACGCGCCAGCCGAACGGAAGGGCGTCCTTCTCGTCGATGCCATCCCCGGCCAATTCGGGACTGTTGGCAAGTTCCTCCTTCAGCTTCTGGAGGAGCTCCTCCTTGTCTTTCCCGCGGTTCTCGACCTTCTCCTGAAGCGCCCGCAGTTGCGTCTCCAGGGCGCCGATCCGCTCATTCGCGCGCGACAGCTCCTCGCCGACGCCGTCCTTCAGAGCCGAGGCCGTCCGGTGGACCTTGTCGGGTCGGGGCGTTTCCTCGGCCCGCGTCGGCCGGAACAGCAGCGCTCCCACCAGGATTCCCGACGCCACCGCCGCCGTCAGGGCGACAACCAGAACCGGCTTGTTCATGGGCTCCCTCCTCGATCCGGATTAGACGTCGGGAGGAGGGTCGGTGTGAGGCGGCTCAGTCGCCCAGTCGCTTGCCGACGTGGGTGCGGCGCCATTCCTCGAGCGCCGTGAGCGGCGCGTCCGGGGCCACCCGGAACCACGCCTTGCCGTCCGCGAGGCGGATGTCGGTGATCCAGACCGGCCGCGCGCCGAAGGAGCGGCCGCGGAACGACGGCTCGGAGAACGGCGTGAGCCGGTCGCTGCCGTCGCCGGGATAGCGCCCCAGGAGCGCGATGTTCCGGCCGCCGCCGACGTGCCAGACGAAGAGGCGGTCGCGCATCTCGAGCAGCAGCGACTCGTCGCCCTCGGGCGTGATCGGGATCCGCACGGCGCGCGCGGGATCGGCCGCCAGGACGATCGACGCCGGCTTCGACGGATCGACGACCGCCGGCGACGCCCATCCGAGCTTCGCGCGGCATTCGGCGCAGGGCGGCGGCGGCGACTTGATCGAATACCCGGTGCCCAGGATGCAGGCGTCGGCGACCGAGGCCTTCTCGTCGTCGTACTTGTCCTGGAATCCCAGCAGGTGCATGAACTCGTGGGCGACGATCGCGACCGCCGCCTCCTCGGGCACGAGGAGATAGTCGATCGACCGGTCGGCGGCCTTCACGACGCCCCGGTGAGGCCAGAGCGGGGTGCCGCGCGCCGTCATTCCGCCCGCCGCGACAAACGCCACGCCGTCGCATGCCGGAACGGCGCCGGCGGCCTTCTTGAGCAGCTTCCGCTCGAATGCGCCCCGTTCCACCTCGAGCGTGACGCGGCCGACGACGCTGCCTTCGAGCTTGAACTTTCCGCCCGACGCCCGGGAGTAGTAGTCCCCCACGTCTCCGAAGACGAACCTGGACAGGTCGCGGGAGCCGAGCTTCCGGTCGGAGAATTCGAACGGCACGACCGCGAGCCGGTAGGAGTCGCGGGGCTTGACGGCGGGGCCCTCGGGAGCGACGTAGGCGGCCTTCTCGGCCGCGGTGAGGGGAGGCTTCGTCCGGATGCGCTCCTGGTCCTGCGCGATCGGCGCCCCCTCTTGCAGTACGACGAAGAGGAGCGCCAGCCGGATCATTTGGGCGCGTCCTTCTTCTTCTTGAAGATCGAGATGGCGGCCTGGAGCGCCTTGGCCTTCTCCTGCACGTACTTGGTGTGGCCGTACGTGACGAGGAGCTCCTCCATGGCCTTCACCGCCTCGCTCTTGTCGGGCTGCTTGAGCAGCTCGAGCGCCTTCTGGTGGAGCTCCGCCGCCTTCGACTCCTCCTCCGCGGTCGGGATCTTGTTCGACGGCGGGGGCACCGGGGCGGGATTGAGCGACTGCTGCTTCCGGAAGTCCTTCCACACGCGGACCTTCTCGCGCGCGGTGGCGTCGGTTCCGCCCAGGTCGACGTACTTCTCGTAGTGGTCCATCGCGAGGACGATGCGGTCCTCGAACTTCTTCTCGTAGATCTCCCCCATGCAGAAATGGGCTTCCGCGTCGCGCGGGTTGAACCGCGACGCGTTCATCAAGTCGTCGATCGCCGCCTTGTACTGCGCGCGGCTCGACAGGATCATCGCCCGGTTGAAGTAGGCGTCCGCGTAGGCGGGGTTCTTCCGGACCGCCATCGAGAAATCGTCCAGCGCCCTCTGCTCGAACGTGCGCGAATCGCCCTCGGCCTTCGGATCGAGGCGGAGCGTGATGTGCGACTTGCCCCGCTCGTACCAGCCTTCGGCGAGGTCGGGATTCACCTTGACCGCGTTGGTGAACAGCGCGATGGCCTCGACATGGCGGTGGTGGCGCGCGGCGTCGCGGCCGTCGTCCAGCAGCTGCTGGGACTCCGCGAGGCCGGCCTCCGGAGAGGAGGCGCAACCCCAGAGGGCGGCGCCCAGCACGGCCGATGCCAGAACCAGTGCCCGGGTGTTCAAGGTGTGAATCCTTCCTATTTGCGGATCCGCTCAAGCCAGCGGTCGCTCTCGGCCTCGATGTCGTGCAGGTCCATGATCTTGAGCCGGGACTTCTCGAGCTGGGTGATCTCCTCGAGCTCCATCGCGGTGTAGGCGACGTAGGGCGTGAGGAAGATCATCAGCTCCCGCTTGATCGTCCGCTTCGACGTGCTGGAGAACAGCGCGCCGATCAGGGGGATGTCCCCGAGGACCGGGATCTTGGAGACCGAGTCGTCGAGCGAATCTCGGATCAGGCCGCCGATCACGACCGTCGTCCCGTTCCGGACCGCGACCGTCGTCTGGGCGCGGTTCACGTTGAAGGTCGGGGAGCTGACGCCCTCGGTGATGGGCACCGCCTCGGCGGCGGAGGCCACGTCCGAAATCTCGGGCGCGATGATCATCGTCACCAGGCCGTCCGGATTGATGTGGGGCGTGACGTTGAGCATGATGCCGATGCTCTCGTAGGTCACGCTGTTCTGGACGTTGCCGAGCGCGTTGATCGTCGTGTTGGTCACGCGGGGGACGTCCTTGCCGACGTTGATGTTCGCCGTCTGGTTGTCGAGCACCATGATGCGCGGCGTGGCGAGCACCCGGAGCTTGCCTTCCGAGGCGAACAGGTTGAGCGTCCCCTTGAACTCGTCGCCCGTCAGGGTGTAGGTCAGGCCCGACGTCGCGAGGGGGAATTTCGTCTCAAAGTGGTTGGTCGCCTTGTCGCCGCCCGGCACGGTCATCTTGTTCTCCCAGAAGCCCTGGACGCCGAACTGGGTGTTCTGGTCGAGCGTGACGTCGGCGATGAGGACCTTGATCAGCACCTGGGGGCGCATCCGGTCCAGGTCGCGCAGCAGGCCCTGGATCGACTGGAAGTTGCGCGGCGAGGTGCGGATGACGAGCGAGTTGGTTGTCGTGTCGGCCTGGATGTCCGCCTGGCCTTCGATGGCGCGGCGGGCTTCCTCGTCCTGCGCCGAGGAGGGCGCTCCAGGATCCTGCGCGGGCCCCTCGAGGGGACCGAGGTTGCCGAACCGTCCGCCGCCCGTGCTGCCGCCGCGGGACGACCCGCCGCGCGACGAACTGCTCCCGAACTGGTTCTGGTTCCCCTGCTGCATCCCGCTGAAGGGATTCGCCTGCTGGTTCTGGCCGTTCGCCCCGCGGTTCATCTGGTTCATGTTGTTGCCGCTGCCGTTCGTGCCCGTCGTCCGCAGCAGGTTCTGGAGCGTGACGGACAGGTTCGCGGCATCCGCGTTGCGCAGCGGGATGACGTACGTGCTGACGGTCTCGGTCGGGTCCTGGTCGAGCCTCTTGACGACGTCATCGATGATCGCGATGTAGTCCTTCGACGCCTTGCAGATCACGGAGCGGGTCCGGACGTCCGACGTGATCTCGACTTCCTGGCTGGGCAGGAGCGACGATCCGCCGCCGCTATTCTGGGTGCGGCCGCTGCCGCCCGAGAAGGCCATCAGGGGTCCGCCGAACTGATTATTATTGTTGCCGCCCCGGCCGCCGCCGCCCGAGCCGCCCGCGTTCGTCGTCGCCTGCACCTGAGGACGGAAGAGGGCCTGGAGGATCGTGGCCATCTCCTTGGGATCGGCGTTCTCGAGCTTGTAGATCTTCACCTCCAGCAGGTCGTTCACCTGCCGGTCGATCTCCATCATCACCGCGTCGATGAGCACGAGCCGCTGCTCGCTCGCGGCCACGAGGACCGCGTTCGTGCGGATGTCGGCCACCGCACGGACCTCCTTGGTGGCGCCCTGGGGCTCCCCCGAGCCGGCCGCGCCGCCGCCGCCCATCCAGACGGGCATCATCCCGCCCCCGCGCTGGCCGCCGCGGTTGCCCGACGACGAGTTGGTCGGCGTCTCGGCGAACAGGTCGTTCACCAGCTTCGCGACCGTCGTGGCGTCGGCGTACCGGAGCGCGTAGAGCTTCAGCTTGATCGCCGTGGCCGACTTGTCGTCGAGCCGCAGGATCAGGTCCTCGATGATCTTCATGTTATCGTCGGTGGCGCTCACGATCACCGAGTTCGTCCGGACCTCGGCCGTGATGCGGACCATCTCGTGGGCCAGCGCGCGGCCTGCGGGGCCGCCGCCGCCGCCGCCTTCGCCGCCGCCCCGGCCTTCACGGCCGCCGCCGCCCCCGCCGCCGAACATCCGCCAGATATTTCCCATGGGGTTCTGCTGGCCCGTCTCGGCCTTCATGGTCTCCTTCTTGAAGACCTCGTTCAGCGTCTTGGCCGTCTCGGTGGCGTCGGCGTTCCGCAGGGGGAAGACCTTGATCTTGAGCTCGGCGGACGTGCTGACGTCGATGACCTTCAGGATGCGGACCGCGCGGCTGATCCCCTCGGAGCGGCCCGTGAGGATGACCGAGTTCGAATAGGTGGAGATCGCCATCGTTCCGGACGAGCTGTCGCCGGCGCTGCCCGCCAGGGCGCTCCGAAGCACCTCGCCCAGCTCCTTCTGGACGTCAATGACGTTGACGGCCTTGAGGGGGATGATCTGGGTGCGCACCTGGTCGGTCAGGGGGATCGACTCGATGTCGGACCCGACGTAGATCTCGAAGCCCCGCTTCATCGCGTCGGAGACGTCCAGCACCTTGAGGGTCTGGCCTTCCTTGGGGAGCGCCGGGGAGTACGGGTTCAGGATGACCCGTCCGGCGGGCCGGATCGCGGCGTTCAGGAAGTCCAGGCACTTGGAGACCGGCACCGCGGTGTCGCTGACGGCCGTGACGGTGCTGGAGCTCGGCTTCTCCTGGATGAAGATCCAGCCGGTCTCGGAGCTCACGTACTTCAGGATCGTGTCGATCGACGCGTCCCTGAAGTTGAAGTTGAGCTTCTTCTCCGGCTCGACCTGCTTGTCCTGTGCGACGACAGGAACCGACAGGGCGGCCAGGGCGAACATCACCAGCGTGCGTCTCATGGTTCCCAACCCTCAATAAACCGGCGGACGGACCGCTCCGTGTCCACCGTCATTCTTTCGTCATTCGTCGCGCAAAGGACGATTCTTTTTCCCGACCTTCTTCCGCATCTCGTCCAGGGTCTTGGTGTTGGTTTCCGCGTCCTGCGGCTTGATCTCGACCTTCTCGTCGCCCTCGGGCAGAGGCGCGGCCTCCGGATCCTCGGGGGTCACCGCGGCCGAGACGGGCTTGCCGTCCGCTCCGGGCATCGGCTCACCGACCTTGAGCTCCTTGGAGACGTCGCCTTTGAGGAACACCGCCTTGTCGGCCGTGACCGAGGTCACCTTGAAGCCGACCACTTCGTCGCCGACCTTCAGGAACTTCGGCTCCTTGAACAGCTTGAGGGAGGAGTCGGTGTTCTTGTCCTCGACGACGACCAGGAAGGTGTCGGCCTTGGCGTCGAAGAAGATGCCCGTGACGACGGGGGGCTTGGGCTTCGCGGGAGCGGCCGGCTCCTTCGATCCGCCCGGGGGCCGGGGGGGCGAAGAATAGCGTTTCTTCGTGCCCTTGGGCGCGAAGATGTTCGAGTCCTTGAGCAGCTTGACCTCGGCGGCCGACAGGGAGGGGCGCTCTCCGTCCGGGACGGGAGCGGGCGCCGGCGCCGCGGGAGGCGCGGTCTTGGAGGATTTCCCCGACTGGGCCGGCAGCTCGTCGCCCAGGGTCATCAGGGTCAGGACCATCACCAGGTCGATCATTTCATGCCCGCCTTGGCCGGAGCCGGAGAGTACTCGATCGTCGACACCCGGAGCTCCAGGTCGAGGCGGTCCTCCTTCTCATACTGCGAGCCGACGTTCATCTTCAGCACCTTGAGGAACTCCTTGGAGTTGTGGAGCTCCACCAGCAGCTCGACGAACTGGGGCCATGTCAGTTTGAACTTCGTATCAAAGATGTATTCCTTGAAATCGCCCTGCACCTGGGGCTGGGGGTTCTCGTTCACGTCGTAGGCCGCTCCGATCTTCTCGAAGTGGTCCCCCAGATGGGCGAGGAAGTTCGTGTGGATGTCGGGCGGACGCGGCTCGTCGAGCCGGTCGCGGATCTTGGTCCAGTTCCGCTTCACCGTCTCCTCGGTATTGAGCACGGTGTTGGCCTTCTTGATCTCGGCCTCCGTCTTGGTCATCTCCTGGTTGATCTTCTGGAGCGGCTCGAAGACGAGGGCGGACACCGCCTTGTCCAGAAGGAAGGCGGCCACCGCCCCGATGATTCCGATGATCAGGAACCGACGTCGCTTGTCCATCAGCTCTTCTTCTTCTTCGGGTCGATGCCCGCAAGCGAGAGATTGATCGTGAATTCCTTCTTGTAGACCGGCTGGTCGGAGTTCTTGATCGTGTCGATCCGCACGACGCTGATGTCGCCGAATTTCTGGGTCTTCTTGAGCGCCGCGACGAAGTCCGTCACGTGGCTGTCCTCCCGGGCACGCCCCTTCAGCTGGATGAAGCCCGGATCGTCGAAGGTGGCGTTGGAGATCCAGACATTGGTGGTGTTGACGTTCTGACGCAGCGCCGTGAGGACCTCGATCCAGACGTTTCGGGTCCGGTACCACTGGTCGGCCCGCTGGGTCTCCTGGATCGTCTTCGTCACGACCGCCGCGCGGGGCTGGAGCGAAGCGAGCAGCGATTTCTTCTTGTCCAGGTCCGACCGCTTCGAGGCGATGGACACCTGGGACCAGATGAAGAGCATCAAAAGGACGCCCGCCCCGAGCAGGCCCAGGCGGTGGTTGCGGGTGAGGGTGAACTTCCGGACCGCCGTGGGCGGATGGAGAAGGTCCGGCATGACCACGCCGCGGAGCAGGCTCGCGCAGATCCCGGCGGGCGTCGCGGTCTGCAGGCTCCCGGGGCCGACCGGCGCGACGTCGCGCCGGAGCAGCTTGCCGACCGCGGCCGCCAGCTCGCTGGCGTCGGACCCTTCGCCCGCGAGGACGATCTTCCCGACCTCCTGTCCCGGCGCCTTCGCGGCGTAGGAGAGCAGGGTGCGGTGGATCTCCTGGGCGATGTCCTGCGCGGAAAAGCCTTCCTCGAGCGGCGCGGTGCGCGACATCTCCATGCGGCCGCTGCTCGCGACCAGGATCTCGGCCTCGCCGCCGGCGACCTCGACCAGGGCGGCGGGCTCCGCCTGGCCGTAGAGCGAGAGCAGGCCGAACGAGCTGACGTACGCGCCGGCGACCTTCATGCCCGCAGCCTCGACCGCCGTCACGGCCGGATCGATGAGCTCCCTGGGAACCGCCACCACCTGGACGCGGACCTTCCCGTCGCTGCGGCCCGTCTCGATGTAGGAGTAGCGGACCTGATCCAGCGGCAGGGGCATTTCGCGCTCGACCTGGAACCGGACCATCGCGACGAGCTCGTCGGCGGATCCCGCCGGCAGCTCCAGCTCGCGCAGCAGCGCCTGGGCGCGGGAGACGACCAGGACCCCCTTGGGGCCCGAGACGCCCGTCTTGCCGAGCGCCGCCTTGATCGACTCGGCGTCGATGCCGCCCAGCTCGGCGGTGCCGGACTGGACGATCTCCGGCCCGCGACCGTTGATCTTCACGGTCACGGCCGTCAGCCTCTTCGCACCCAGTTCGATCGCGGTCAGCATGGAAGAGTCACCACAGAGACACGGAGGCCACAGAGGAGGCCCCTGGAAACCGCCGCCTTACCCATCTTCACAACCACTTCTTCTCCCTGAACTCCGTGCCTCGGGGGTGCCTCTTCACCGGTTGTTCGGGACGGCGTTCGGCCCGTCCATCGGATCGTACGGCATCCCGAGCTTCGACTGGTCCTTCCAATACACCAGGCGGGGGTTCGGCGTGGCCAGCTTGTCGAACACGGCCACCATCCGCCGGAACGCGCCCGGCCGTTCCGTCACCTCGTTCGAGGTCCCCGCTCCGGGGTCATAGGGCGTCCCCACGCGGCCCACCGCGTGGATCCTGAACTGGTAGGAGCGACAGGTGATGTACGGCGCGAACCGCTGGAGCACCGCCGGCTCCACCACGCTCAGCAACCAGCCCATGTTGGACAGATCGTTCCCCGGGGTGGTTCGGTACTCCATGATTTTGACCGCGATTTCCTCGGTTATTCCCGGGAGACATAGAAGAACCTGCTTGGGGGCGGTGTTGATGTTCACCAAACCCGGAACTTTCTGGTCGTCCACGACGGAGAGCTTGTCCACGACCTGCCGGAACCGCTGGGGGGTGACCGCGGCAGGGACGCCCTGCCCGCCGAGGATCTGGGCGACGCTCAGAAACGGCGCCGTCAGCCGCAGCGTGAGGATCGCCTGGGCCTCGCCCCCCTGGAGGCCGGCGTCCTGGAGCTGCTGGGCGGTCGCCGTGTTGAGGTTCACCCGGTTCTTCCCGTCGGCGTCCATGTTCGCGTCGGAGCTCCACACGGTGCAGAGCTGCCAGAGGCCGGGATCCAGCTTGCCGTCCCGGTTGTCCCGGGGCCACGTCTCGTCCCCGTCGTTCTCGTTCGGCTCCTGTCGCCCGTTCAGGTTGAAGTCCTCGCCGTAGAGGATCTCGGGGGTGATGCCGCGGACGTAGAGGAGCTCCTCGACGGTCTCGAACGGCTGGCTCTTGCAGTTGTACGGAGGATTGAGGCTGTTGTAGTAGGCGCTCTCGGCCCCGTTGGCGCCCGGCGTGGAGTCGGTGTCGCGCCAGTCGAGGATGGCGTCGACCATCTCGTCGGTCATGTTCGGCAGCTTGAGGAGGATCTCCCGGGGCGCGGTATTGAGGTTGATCTTCGACGCCTCGTCGTCGAGCCCCCACAGGATCGTCTGGGCGTCGTCGTAGAGGGGCCGGAACAGCGTGAACGATCCGTCGCCCAGGGGATACTCGTAGAAGTAGTCCGGGTTGGTGGCCCACGTGGTGTCGTTCAGGCTCTGCCACCGCTGGGTATCGTTCATCACCGTCGCGCACGCCAGGTCGATCGCGCTCCACGCCAGCTGTTCCGCCTTCTTCCCGTCGGCGTATCCGCCCGCGACCGCGTACTCGACCTGCATATCGCCCACGAAGGCGTACATCAGCAGCGTCAGGATCGCCATCATCCAGAGGACGATCAGCAAGGCGACCCCTCTCCGTCGTCCCCGGTTCGGATTTCGGAGTTTGGATTTCGGGGGTTTCGTCATTGCTGCTGCCTCTCCGGCGTCTCGGCGCCGACCGGCAGATAGAAGCGCGTCGTGAACGGCTCCAGCACGTCCTCGCCGCGCCACTCGCCCTTGACGATGACCGTCACCTCGATGGCCTTCGGGAGCTTGCGCAGCTGGGAGGAGTCCCAGGTGTCGCGCCACTCTCCCGAGTCGTAATAGCGCAGATTGAGGAAGACGACGTCGCGCGCGATCTCCGTGATGTCCTCTTCGCGGTGCACGGGGCCCGAGACGGGATTCAGCTCGACCGGCCGCTCCCGCACCAGGCCGTGGGCCTTCCTGGTGGTGTCCTGCTCGATGTAGTAGGTGACCTTCGCCATGTCGATGCCGCGGACCACGTCGACGACGTTCACGTCGTACTGCCCCGCAGTGTGGCGGCTGATCGAGACGAACTCCAGCCGGTCGAGCGGCTCCTTATCGGAGCCCAAGGACGTGCCGATGAAGCTGAGGTCGGTCGTGGGTGACGAGCTCGACGGCGGCACGACGGGCATCACCGCCCCGCGGAAATCATCTTCCACCGCCTGGAGCGCAGCGCGCGCCGACTGGAACAGCTGGGCCCGGAGCTCCGCGCGCGTCGTCAGGTTTCGAGCCGAATCCAGGAGCGTGTAGGCCGCGGCGATGACGATCGAGAAGATCACCGTCGCCACGATCAGCTCAAGAAGAGTAAATCCTTTGCGGATTGCGGATTGCGGAATGCGGATTCGGATCCCCCCTCGTGTCCCCCCAGGGGGGACGGAAGGGGGGGCTCCAGTCCCCAATCCGAAATCCGAAATCATCAATTCCTTCATTTGGGCGTCGTCGTGCTCGGGGTCGAAGTCGTCGTGGTCGTCGTCGTCCGATCCCTCAGCAGGCGGACCAGCTCGTACGTGCGGTCGTCGTTGTGCTCCTTCCACTTCACCACGATCGTGAGCTTGGTGAGA
>Ga0134121_10003480_pt1 | contig 13146 bp, 12 predicted proteins | sample KB301_FD_96463 | JGI IMG/M metagenome (GOLD analysis project Ga0134121, IMG submission 96463) | Terrestrial soil microbial communities without Nitrogen fertilizer from Kellogg Biological Station, Michigan, USA - KB3-0-1 | ecosystem: Environmental > Terrestrial > Soil > Unclassified ...
AACCCTGGCCCGTTTTTAATCCGTACCCTATGAAAACTGGTTTAAAGGTATAATTATTTTTTAATTATCTCAAAGTAATTTCATACTTAACACCATTGATGGTCAGAGTTGCACGATTGTCGCAATTTCCACCCCCATAGTCCAGAACACCAAACCATTGTGAGGTTGACGAGAGATTTTCCCGGCCGGTTTTTATCACTCCCTGGGATATCCAGCGACAGGTGAATCTTTTAATGAAGGGCTCGGTGATCTCAGCTTTCCAGGCAACTATCAGGTCATTTCTTTTTGTTTTGCCTGATGCTTTTCCTTCAATTTTTAGCACATCATCAAGAGGGGTGGTTGTGAGGTTTCCTTCGGTCCTGGAAATTATTTTGTGGCTATACCATTCACTGTAATTTCCACTTGGTTTTGAGAGTTTTGCATTTACATCCACGGTGAATTGTAAATTGTCCTGGGTGCCGGTATTGCTGATGGTATAAGTTGTAGAATTATCGATAGCAATGCTGTCTATTTGGAAATCTTCAAATCTGACAGAGGCTGCTGCTCCCGGGATCAATAAACGATTTGAATAATCAATGACGATCTTTCCTTTTCGCCAATGCCCATCATTTGCAGCACAACCGGTACTTCCAAAATCAAATGTTATCGTGACGGGAAAAGAATTTGGTGTTTGTTGTACTATTATTATATTAAGGCAAGGGGGGAGAGTATTAGCATTGTCGACACGGCCATCAGCATAACTTGTTCCGTTGCCAGCGCCGGCCTTCCGGCCAAAAATGCCTGTGCCACCCATTCCAACATTGGTATTTACTCCCAATACATCGTCAAAAACCCCATTGAATACATCGTCTGCCTCTGCATTTGATTCGGTGGCGGATATATTAGCCAGTGCTTCATCCTGGGCGCTTGTATCGCTGGTTTCCTTTTTGCACGAAAAAATAGTAACGAATAGAAATAATGTAAGTATAAGTTGGGTCGGGTTACTCAGAAACTTCATAAACGTAGTTTTTGTAAACAATACCTAAACGGTATTAAGATGAGAATTATTGAAAAAAGTTTAACTGTTTCTTACGATTTTTTTGTGAGTTTTGCCTGATTATGAACCTGATAGATACTCACTGTCATATTTATTCTTCAGAATTTGATACTGATCGCCAGGCAATGCTTAGCCGTGCTGAAAGTGAAGGTATTACAAAAATGCTGATGCCTGCCATTGACATTTCCACCCATGTCCAAATGCTCAGTCTTGAAAATGAATTCCCGGGCAAATGTCTAAGTATGATGGGTCTTCACCCTTGCTCAGTAAAAGAAAATTATCTTGACGAATTAGCGATAGTAGAACAGCATTTTGAAAAAAGGCGCTTTGTAGCAGTGGGGGAAACAGGACTTGATTTTTATTGGGATCTGACTTATACTGAACAACAATACCAGGTATTTCAAAGGCAAATCGAGCTTGCTTTGCACTACAACATTCCCATTGTCATTCATTCGCGCAATTCTATTGACCAGTGCATCGAACTTGTCGAAAAAAATCAAAAGGGAGAATTAAAGGGAGTCTTTCATTGTTTTTCCGGTTCTATTGAACAAGCTCTTAAGATCACTGATCTTAATTTCTATTTAGGGATCGGTGGAGTGCTGACCTTTAAAAAATCAGGGCTTGATTCTGTGCTTGAGCAAACAGTCCTTGATCATGTCGTTTTGGAAACAGACGCACCTTACCTGGCTCCTGTTCCGTTCAGAGGCAAACGAAATGAATGTAGTTATTTGAAATATGTGGCGGAGAAATTAGCTGGAATAAAGAATGTGTCAGTAGACGAGATCGCTGAGATAACGACAGCAAACGCTAAAGAACTTTTTAACCTTTGATCTTATTCATAGGAACAAAAGAAGCAAGCGGTACTTGCTCAAATATATACCGCTTGCAAAAAGAAAGAGGCATAGCTGAGCGTAGAAGGTTGATTTGTTTCAACTGAAACTTTTTCAATATCCTGCTTTTGCTCTGTTGTCCCTTTTTCAGTTCTTGTCAATTCGGTGAACATGATCACCGGAAGTGCTGCCAGGATCGCTATGAACCTGATCGTGAATCTTAATTTTTCCATTTTTTTAATTTTTAGTTGTTGATAAATATGACGACGCAAAGATGATACAGGTTACAGCACAGAAAAAGGGTGATGGTAATGAATTGAAGCGTTCTTTGAATGAATTGAAGTGAAGGAGCAAATAAAGACTTCTGATTTAGCTGAGATGATTTTGAAATGCAATCAAAATTGAGGTTTGGGAAGTTTTTTAGCCAATCAGCGACATAATCCATTTTTTATATTAATTGCTCAATTCATCCCCCAAAAACAACAATTCATACGTAAAAATGACAATTCATTGGGCCACCCCCCTGTATTTATCATCGAACTGTTAACTTACATAAAGGCATGGGCAAAACTGGTACGGAAATACGGCCGTTTTCATATTCAAAAAAAGAAGGTCTGATCGCGGCCATCTTCTTGCCCCCCTTTGCGTTCCTGTTAAACTATGTGATGTTTGGCCGTAATTATTTCTCCAGCCTGAAGAATTTCCTTCTTGCTACTATTCTTACGTTCGCTATCATTTTACTCACTTATGTAAGCTGTGGCATGATCGCCAGTGTACTAAATAACCGGTACCCTAAATACAGCCAAACCTTTAGAAGAATATCGATCGGGCTTATCGTGTATGTAGCAATTATGGCGGCAGCTATCAGCATTATTTTTTGGGGTTATGATTATATCGGTTTCCTGGGTTATCAGCTCAATCCAAACCAGTATGCCTGGTGCCTGATCATCGGCATCTTTTGTAATATACTGGCGACAAGTTTAAATGAGGGAGCTGCTTTTTATGATAAATGGAGACAGACTGTAGATGAGGCCGAGAACCTAAAAAAAGAAAATTTACAGAGTCAACTCGAAGGGTTAAAAGACCAGGTAAATCCTCATTTTTTATTTAACAGTTTGAATTCTTTGTCATCGCTGATCAATGAAGATCCCCAAAAGGCAGAGAAATTCCTGGACGAAATGAGCAAGGTGTACAGGTACTTACTGCGAACAAACGAGGATGGCTTGACTACTCTTGATTCTGAGATGCAGTTTATTCAATCTTATTTTCATATGTTGAAAACAAGATATGGAGACGGGGTATGCATGGAAACGCAAATTGACGATCATTATTTGAGCTATCACCTGCCTCCTCTTACTTTGCAAATGCTGGTAGAAAATGCAGTAAAGCATAACATGATCTTAAAGGATAATCCTTTGAAGATACTGATCATGACTACTAATAGCGGGAGATTAATAGTGAGCAACAATCTTCAAAGAAAAGACAGGATGGTTGCGTCCAATAAGATTGGGCTGGCTAATATTGTTAACAAGTATCGCCTGATGAAGAAAGAGGAAATAAGCATAAGAGATGATGGAAAGGAGTTCGCTGTTGTAGTACCATTGATTCAACCATAGACAATTCGGTCGTTAAAATTTACAATTCACACAGGCATCACAACAAACCAGGTAGAAAGAAATATGAAGATCGATGGCGATAAAGTAATTTACATTAAAATGAACCAATAAACACCCTTTTGGGGATGGGGACACCTTTATGAAAGTATTTATTGTTGAAGACGAAGAACTGGCAGTAAAAAAGTTGCGTAAAACTTTAGAGTCTGTTGATAATACAGCTGAAGTCGTCGGCGTGGCCGAAAGTATTCGTGCGTCAGTGAATTGGCTTCAGAATAATCCTGCTCCTGATCTTATCCTGATGGATATCGAGCTTTGCGACGGCCAGAGTTTTGAGATCTTTGACAAGGTAGATGTAAAAAGTACCGTCATCTTTACAACCTCTTATGATGAATACGCACTTAGAGCTTTTAAGGTCAATAGTATTGACTATTTGTTAAAGCCGGTTCAGAAAGAGGACCTGAAGGCTGCGCTGGACAAATTACAAAACCTAAAGTCCATGTATGCAGGTCAAAATGGTTCCGTTCCATTGAATCTTGAAGGCCTGGTAAAAGAACTACAATCAAAATTTCAACCCAAAGAATTCAGGAAACGTTTCCTGGTAAAGCATGCTCAGAAACTTGTAAGTGTTGATATTGATGAAATTGCTTACTTCTATAGTGACGGAAGGCTGAACTTTTTCAAAACTTATGATAACAGGAAGTTCGTAGTCGATTATACGATGGATGAATTAGAAGAAATGCTTGACCCTACAAGATATTTTCGCATCAGTCGCTCATTTTATGTTTCCATTAATAGCATTGACCAGATACATGATTACTTTGGAAATCGCTTACTACTTAACCTTAAACCTGTCGTAGATAAAGAGTCTATTGTTAGCCGCGAAAAAGTAACTGAGTTTAAACAGTGGATGGGCAAGTAGGTGAGTGGTGAATGGTGAGTGGTGAAAAAGTCGTAAGTAGTAAGCTGCAACTCATAATTCGTAACTCATAACTCGTAACTCATAACTTTCAACTACTAGATCGGCATTTCCAGTTTTACAATTGTTCCCGTATTTTTTTCTGATTCTATATAAAGAGAAGCTTTGATGGCCTCTGCTCTTCGCTTCATGTCATTTATTCCTCTTCCCATGCTTGCTTTTCCCGGATCAAAGCCTTTGCCATCATCTTCAACAAGCATGTAAAACCTTGAATTCTTTAACCGCAAGCTTACCTGTACATTTCTTGCGTCCGCATGTTTTACAATATTGGAAACAGCTTCTTTGAAGACAGACAATAACTCATAGCGGTGAGCCATATCCAGCTTCAGATCGGCTGCTGCTTCTTCAATGTCGAACAAAATATCTATGTTATGGAGACTCTCTGTTTCAACTGCAAAACTTTTCATCCGCTCGATCGTATCAAGCATGGTGTCATTTTTCGGATCAATACTCCAAACCATATCATACATAGCATGTACCATCCGGTTGCTTGTGTCACTGATCTGTGCGATGTATTCTTTTGTTCGTTCCTTGTCGGTATCAACTTTAGTTTTTGCAAGCTCACTGGAAATATTAATGCTGCTTAATGAATTGCTCATATCTTCAGTAAGGCTGGTGGCAATTCTTGTTCGGATACTTTCGGTGGCTCTTAATCTTTGCATGCGCAATTTGTCAAGCCAGAATAATAATCCGACCATAGCAAAAACGCTTAAACCAAGGAACCACCATGTTTTCCAAAAAGGTGGCCTTACATTGATAACTATTCTTGTGATATCTGTTGAAGGATGACCTTCCGCGTCTTCACTTTTTGCAAGGAAAGTATATCTGCCTGGCGGTAAATAGGAATACACTGCCTGGTTAGTCTTGTCTGATCTCATCCATGTTTTATCCAGCCCTTCCAATTGATAATCGATGTTATAGGTTCCGCTATAACTAAGGCCTGAGAATTCTATAGTGATAGAGTTGTCATCTGGTCCCAGTTCGATCCGGCCGCTCTTTAACAGCGAGTCAATAAGCAACGACCTGTTTGTTAATTTAAAACCAGTGATCGTTACATGAGGCGCAGGTGCATTGATCCGCACCATCTCGGGATCAAAAACCACAAATTGATTGTCTGCCCCGAACATAATTTTTCCATCAGGCAATACATAAGAAGCTGCCAGGATAAAATAATCGTTTACAATACCATCGGTCCGGTCAAATTGGATAAAAATTTTGTTCCTTGGATTTAATCTTAACAGCCCGTTTGTTGTAGATATCCATAAATAGCCATTTCCATCTTTTTCCACTGCTGCGATCAGGCCGGGTAGAGTTTCCGGCAATTTAATATAGCTTGAAATTCTTTGTTGACGGATGTTGTACAGGTATATGCCATTCGCGGCGATCACCATGGTTGTATCGTCGTATTGCAATACAGAACCTGTTCCATTCCAGGTGAGTTTTCGTTCAGGAGGTTCTTCCGTCCCAAAATGAAGCATCACTTTGTCCATGGAGGGGTCGATCACGTATACTCCAAGCGACGAAGTCGCCACCCATACATATCCCTTTCTATCAATTGTAATTTTTGTTATCAGTGTAACCGGCACACCTTTGAATTGTGAAACTCCGTCATCAAATTTTTTCCTGCCTTTTGCCGCACTCCATTTAAAAACTCCAAGACTTTGGGTGCCCATCCAAAGATTACCAAATTTATCTTCCACAATTTGCCTGACCGTTCTGTTTTGCATAACAGGAGGATTGTGATAGACTGCAGTACGCGTAGCTTGATTGATAGCATAAATACCAGGCTGTGCACCCATCCAAATCGTGTTGCTGTCTTGCGAAAATGAGAGACACCAGGCAAATGGATTTCCTTCAAGACCATGAATACTCACAGGGATCATATTGTAATTCCTGTCGAATTCATAGAACCCGTCATTCCAGGTACCAACGAGTAAGGTACCTTGCCTGGTCTGGATAAATGACATTACACTGCCGTCACCCGGTCGGCCGTTGAGCCTGTTTATCTGCCTGACATTTGTAAAAAATTGAGAAGAAGGCTTGAATTGATACAAGCCATTTGTATTTGTACACACCCAAATATTTTCTTCCCTGTCCTCAAAAAAGTTATCAACTCTTGTATAAGAAATGCTTTGCTCGTTTTCATAACCATTGTATACTAACTGAAACTCTTTTTCTTTTTCAAGATAGCGGCCAAATACTCCAAGCCCACGCACCCATACGGTTCCATTTTTTTGTTCGAGGAAACCACCGATCTCAAAATAATTTTTTAATAATTCACCAAGATTATATTTTTCAAGCACCAGTTCATTTTTTTTCAGGTCATAGGCAAAGATCAGGGGCATCCCGCTATACCAACTGAAAAACCAGAGCCGGTCCTTAGCGTCCATTAAAAATCCCCTGGCAATAGGAATGCTGCCAAGTTTTTCTATGAACTGGTTTTTTTCCGGGTTATGCCCGCTATAGTTTAGTTGTTTTGTTTGACGATCATATATGCCGGTACCGGTGTAAGTTCCTATCCAATACTTTTTTGTTCCCGGTTGCTGAATAATGTCAACGATCCTCCAATCATCCGGCACGGTAATAAAATTATGATCAGCAGAAAATTCCCGTTTATTTTCGTTCCAGGTTACAAAGCCGGCATCCACAAATAACAAAAGAAGATTCCCTTCTTCATCGCTGATCAGCCTCTTTCCATGATTCAGGATTGATGGGTCCCGGACCTTGACGTTTATTTCATGATAAACAAAATTTTTGGTGTCAAAGATCCCTATCTTCTGATCTGCCGTAATTAGCCATAAGTTATTTTTCTTATCAAATAGTATTTGCGCAATACTATTATTAGGAATAGATGTGGAGTCATCCTTTCGCGAACGAAATGTTTTGTACCGGGTTCCGTCAAACCGCTGAAGGCCATTATTTGTCCCGATCCACATATAGCCTGCCTCATCCTGGTATGCGTTTGTCACTTCATTTGAGGCAAGCCCGGTCGATAGACCGTAATGCATAAATGAGAAGCGTTTTACCAGCTGTGCATGAGATGGATAATATACCAGGAAGAAAAGGACAATGGATAGGAGCCTTGCCAAGTAATAAATTTGAGTTACTCAAATATAGACATTGACTGCGCAAAATGTTTTTTTTCGGGAATGAACTGGCCGTAGAGTGTATGAATTGATGAAATCTGGTAATGAATTGTAAAGTACATTTTTGTGCTGATCCTTCAATTGGCCTCTCGCTCTTATTAATACATCCCCGGGACGTGCTGCAATTTGAATTGTTTAATCAAGTGGTTTTCTCAATTCATCCGGCAAACATCACAACTCATTTCATTCAGTCTTGAAATCAGTTTATCAATGTCGCATCTTCACAGCAGAAAATGACCATTAAACCAGGACCTAAAATCTAAACAAATCCCTGCCTTGCCGGCAGGCAGGCATTAAACCTTATTTATGAAATCTAGAAAAATTCTGTTCGCAAATTTTCCCGGTGACGGGCATTTTAATCCATTAACAAGCCTTGCCATTCACCTTAAAAATTCGGGACACGATGTAAGGTGGTACACCGGGAGTAAATATGAAGCAAAGATCAAAAGTCTGGGCTTCACGTATTATCCTCTTAAAAAAGCTGTTGATTTTTCTGTTGGGGAACCCGACCAGGTATTTCCAGAAAGAAAAAATTACAAAGGACAGATCGCTAAATTAAAATTCGATATCAGGCATGCGTTTGTTTTGCGCGGACCCGAATTTTATCAGGATATCAGTGAGATCAATGTATCATTCCCATTTGATATTATGATAGCCGATAATTGTTTTACAGGGATACCTTTTGTGAGGCAATTACTCGGGAAACCGGTGATCGCCATTGGCGTGGTGCCCCTGATGGAAACATCGAAGGATCTGCCACCCATGGGCCTCGGTCTTACCCCTTCTTCAACATTTTTTGGCAAACTCAGGCAGAAAGCCATGCGCTTTTTTGCAGATAAATTCATCTTCAATGATTCAAAAAAGCTAACTGATAAAATTTTTTCCGAATATGGAATGAAAACAAGCAAAGGAAACATATTTGACATAGTAAGCAAAGAAGCTGATCTTTTGCTGCAGAGTGGGACGCCCGGTTTTGAATATCATCGCAGTGATCTTAGAAAAAATATACATTTCATCGGCCCATTGCTTCCCTCTGGTCAGAAACGAAATGACCATTACCAAATTCCGGATCAATACAAACATTTCCAAAGGAAGATACTTGTAACACAGGGTACGGTCGAAACCGATGTTGAAAAGATCATTGTGCCAACCCTGGAAGCTTTTAAGGATACGGAGGTGTTAATTGTTGCAACAACGGGAGGTTCGCGCACACAAGAGTTGAGGAACCGCTATCCTTACGCAAATATCCTGATCGAAGATTTTATTCCGTTCAACGATATTATGTCTCAGGTTGATGCTTATGTGACCAATGGAGGATATGGTGGAGTACTCCTTGGTATTCAAAATAAATTACCGATGGTAGTTGCAGGTGTTCATGAAGGAAAGAATGAGATCAATGCCAGGATCGGGTATTTTAAACTCGGTGTTGATCTTAAAACGGAAAAACCTTCGCCTTTACAAATAAAAGAAAACGTGGAAATTATTTTACGGGATCAACTCTATAGAAACAATGTTGCCAGGCTGGCCAAAGAATTTGAAGACTATGATCCTGCATGGTTATGTGAAAAATATGTAGATGAGATCATTTCAAAGCAGGAGAGAAGTACCAGAACGACTTTTTTGCGAATGATAAGAAGACACGCGGAAGAAAAGGTGTATTAATGAATAATGAATAATCAGTAATAATCTTAACTCACGACAAACCTCTAAATTTTTATTTATGCGTTACAATACTTTTTACCAGGTACACAAAGCTTTAAGAGCAATGTTGTACGAAACAGCGAGTGAATTACAGCGTACCGATTTCGACAATGAGGAAGAAGTAACATCATTGCTCGCAAATATTACAACCGTCGTCGATGTTTTTGATAAACATGCTTACAATGAAGATCATTTCGTGTTTCCTGCAGTGGAGCAATATGAGCCGTCAGTGGTGGATAGCTTCGAGCAGGAGCACGTGAGAGATCATGAGCTGTCGACACAACTCAGAACCCTTATCAATATATATGGTTCACTTAAAGCGGACGAAGAGAGAATTCAGTTAGGATCTGCCCTGCGAAAAGCCTTTGTGGATTTTCTTGCCTTTAATCTTGTGCACATGGCAAAGGAAGAGGATATTATCAATAATTTGTTATGGCGCTATTACACCGACGATCAGATCCGCGCTATTGAAAAACAGATCATAGCGATCCAGGCTCCAGAGTCAACCGCTGTTGTTTGGAAATGGATGCTACGGGGTTTGAGCAACTTGGAAATTATCAATTGGCTGAAAGCGGTAGAAAAGAATGCCCCTGAGTTTGTGTTTCATAACTTGGTTACAACCGCGGAGAAAGAGTTACCCCGTGATCGCTTTCAGCACGTGGTTGGTGAACTGGGCGAAGTGCGGGTGCGGGCATAACGGTAAAATCAAAAAATATGACTTCTAACGGATCAAAAAGAGTTGTATTGATAGCTTGCCTGTTCCTGGGCCCATTGTTTCAATTGGTAGGAGACACGTTGTGGAAAATGCATACCTATGATTATTCATGGAATTTATGGAGAGAAGTCAGTTATATATTTTTTATTCCTGCCGGGCTCTTATTTGCCAAAATGATTGAGCAAAAAAGTTTTGCCTGGGCCATGATCTCATGCGCATTGTTTGTGACCGGCTGTATCGGGTGCGTAGCGATGATGCCATTGTTCCGTCTCGGTGCTTTTTATCCAACCAAAGGCAATGACGCATTCCCTGTGATGGTAAATTCAGTTCTTGACAAAAAATTATTCGCGGCCACGATCTATACGCCGGGTTTGTGTTTTCCCGTTAGCCTCGTTGTTTTTGGCATCGCCTTTTTAAGATACAGGACCTTTAGCACCGTGGTAAATATTGCCTTCATTCTTTCAGGTGTTTTGTTTTGGTTGGGCAATGCCGGGGAGATCAATAGTCTTTTGATCATTGGTGATGGCCTGCTGCTGTGCCTATTTTGTTACGTTGGTTATTTGATGTTTGGGAAAAGTGCCATGTATTCCTATATGAGACAGCCGATCGGGCAGCTAAATATTTAAGTCATCTGAATGATATCAAATGAAGATCTTATTACTGGGAGCAACGGGCCGTACGGGACAACTTCTTCTTGAACAGGCTTTGGAACGTGGGCACATTGTTCATGCGCTGGTTAGAGACAAGCAAAAAATTCCATTCCAGAGATATAATCTCCTGCTTTTTGAAGGAACGCCTTCCGATAAAATTGCATTTGAAAAAGCGATCGCCGGCTGCGAAGTGGTGATCAATGTTTTAAATATTTCACGAAAGAATGAATTTCCATGGGCAGGCCTCCGAACTCCTAAAGATTTTTTATCAGCTACCATGAAAAATATTATTGAGCTGGCAGGTAAAAACAATATTCACCGTGTTGTCTTTACCTCTGCATGGGGTGTAAGCGAGACGAAAAAGGACCTTCCATCCTGGTTTCGGTGGCTCCTTGATCACAGCAATCTTCGCTATCCATACCGGGATCATGAAAGGCAGGAGGAACTCATAAAAAGATCAGGCATCGAGTGGACAGCAGTGCGTCCGGTTTTCCTGACCAATTCGAAGAAAAAAAAGAACATCATTGTACATGGTAACAATTCAAGTCCTCATTTATTTATTGCCCGTAAGAATCTCGCTGGTTTTATGCTGGATGTGGTCGAGAAGAATTTGTGGCGACGTGAATCGCCGGTGGTATCGGAATGATTTTCCGCTCTTGATTTATATTTTGGAAGAAACTTTGAGCCGTTGTTGGCGTTGCGCCGAATACCTGCGGAGACTTGGCTGGGAAGAAGTCTGTATATTCTTAATTTAACTCCGCTTTTCCAAAACCTACTGTTTCCCGGTAAACCTGAGGGGGAATGTCGGTGTTTTTTTTAAAAAAACGGCTGAAATAATATTCATCATCATAGCCTAATTCGTATGCTATCACCTTTACTGATTTATTGGTGAGGTACAATTCTCTTTTAGCTTCAATGATGATGCGTTCAGTAATTAAATCTGTCAGCGTTTTATTGAAATGTTTTTTTGTGATTTTAGCTAATGCGTTTGGCGAAATGTTAAGCAAAACAGCATAGTCACCTGGTGTGTGTTTTGATTTAAAGTCTTTCTCGATAGCCTCTTTTAGGTTTTGCAGAATAGCAGGTTCTTTATTTCCTTTTTTTGATTGCATAGCTGGGGGTTGTTGTTCTGTTTTTGAGCGGGATGCAGAGATCAGGAAAATTTTCATGTAGGAAATCAACAATTCATATTGTGCTAATCCTGGATTTTGCATTTCTGCTTTCATCTGTTCTATTAACTTGTTTAATGTATTTTGTAAACTTTCATCGACTAAAACAAACGGCATTTGATATATATTGTTGAATAAAACACCATTACAGGTCACTTCAGTTTGATGTTTATGAATGCAAAAAAAATCTGAATGGAAGTAAATAGCAATTCCTCTTATAAGGTTTGATAAAAACATGAAGGGTTGATAAGGAGTGAACGAAAACAAAGAGTTTGCCCCAAAATTGTATTCAGAAAAGTCAGTTTTTAGTTTTCCCTTTCCTTCCATAATCCAAATGAGTGAGTAATAATTATTCCGTTGCAAATGGTCGAAATAACTATTGTCCTCAAATGAAAACAACTTGAAGGCAAGATTCCCGGTTTGCTTATTGATCAAAGTGAATGCAGTTTGATTTGTCATGATTCAAAATTATCGCTTTAATTTTTCGATCCCCTAAAATGAACCAGGGCGAAAACAAAGCAGGGTACGGCAATGGCAATTATCCTGCAAAGCAATAGGAGCAACCCCTTTCTTGTGCACGATTGAGGGCCCAAATACCTGCCGGCAATACCTTGATACCTGGGAGGATTCCGCTTAACCAGTCTTTTTTTACTTCGCCTGGATCGAGATTCAATGATTGCGCTACAACGCCACTATATACCGTTAAAGCCATATCACATGCACAAAACAATACGCCGCTATCCTGTAATTCATTGATGCCAATTGGTACAACGCCCACTCCGGGAATATTAAAATCACCCTGCATAGGCTTCCAAAAAGGATTACGCGTAGACGGCCTTTTGGTTTTAGGATCATTAGCTTTAAAGACTTCGCCGAAATTATACTTCGACCATAAACGATCTTCCATGGCATATGGGATAGCCGTGTGACGAAGCACCACCACTACGCTGCAGTCTTTTTCTTGCGTGCCGGTGGCTGCATTTGTTGCAAGGAATATTCTTGGCCATGCAAAAGGAAAAATTTCATTGGGCCCGGGAACATCGAATACAATGCGATGTTTGCCTTTTATCTGTTTAAACCATTCATCAGGATCATCGTGATCACTGAAAAATTTTTCCTCTGCTTGGGCGGACAAAGGAGAAATAAAAGAAGGAATGCCAATAGCGGCGACCCCACTTGCGATTGTGCCGAGAAATTGCCGGCGGGGATTGTTATCAACATTGCTTTTCATAAATAATTGTTTTGATTATTAATGGGATGTTTTTGTGCATCATCGCAGGGCAATTTGTTGCTTTGGTCAATCGGGA
>Ga0134121_10003481_pt1 | contig 13146 bp, 5 predicted proteins | sample KB301_FD_96463 | JGI IMG/M metagenome (GOLD analysis project Ga0134121, IMG submission 96463) | Terrestrial soil microbial communities without Nitrogen fertilizer from Kellogg Biological Station, Michigan, USA - KB3-0-1 | ecosystem: Environmental > Terrestrial > Soil > Unclassified ...
TGATAGAGGGAATCGCCGGCGCCTTTCAGGCCTCTGGGCCCGCACTGAACGGGGATTCCCTTGAACTGGCAGGTGCGACCTTTACCGAACTCAGGCAAATTATCAATATCGAAATCGACATAGTTGGACACGAACAGATCGAGCTTGCCGTCATTGTCATAATCAACAAAGGCGGCGCCGGTTGACCAACGAGGATCGCCCACACCTGCCTTTTTTGTTACATCGGTGAAGGTGCCGTTGCCGTTGTTTTTGAACAGATGGTTTGGCCCCAGACAAGTTACATATATGTCGTCCCAGCCGTCATTATTGTAATCGCCAACAGCTACACCCATACCCCATCCGATATCACCTACCCCGGCCTTGTCCGTCACATCCGTGAATGTTCCGTCGCCGTTATTGTGGTAAAGGACGCTCCTGGTTTTCTGCTTCGATTTCACCATGTCGACCGTGAGCGAATTAACCAGATAAATATCCGGATAGCCGTCACCGTCATAGTCAAAGAGCGCCACTCCCCCACTCATTGACTCGACAATATACTTTTTCTCGGGAGACGAGGTATGGGTGAACTTGATCCCTGCCTTGTCAGTCACATCAGTGAAATGCACCTCGATCGCCTGTCCATAAATCGCCAGGGTGGACGTCAAAAAGAAAAGCATGAACGGCGCGATCAGGGCCGGAACTATTCTTGAAGGCAAAAGTCAGCAACCTCTCCGCCAGATCATGGTTTTGTTTGTCCGCGTTCTTTCTCTTTCAACTGGCGGGAAATCTCCAGATGATTCTCGCCTTCCGCTTTTCGTCCCGCGGCCAGGTACGCCCGGCCAAGCTGGTAATGAACATAAGATTTATCTGGCTCGAGCTTCGTCGCCAATTCCAAACTACTTACCGCCTCCCGAACGTCTCCCTTTTGCAACAAACTTTTGCCGAGCTCGTAGTGGGCGTCGCCATAATCCGGCTTGAGTTGAATGACCTCGCGCATTAACTTGATGCCGGCGGCAGTCTTTTGCTGATTGAGGAGCACAAAGGCCAGGTGGTATTTGGCCTGCACATTCCCGGGATTCAGCGCCAATTCATTCTCAAACTCCCGGGCGGCTTCGTCGAATTTACCGCTCTTTACATAAATCAAGCCCGAGTAATAATGGACCATCGGCGTTTTGCCATCCAGCGATAAGGCTGACTGCAATTCTGCCAATGCTTTCTCAGGTTCACCTTGTTCGTCATAGGCCTGGCCCAGCAAAATATGAAGTTGCGGAGTGTCACCACCGTTCGTCACCATCTGCTGAATCACCTGTTCAGCTTTGTCTTTCTTGCCCTCTTTGATTAGGGATAGTGCCAGTGTGTAATAGACGCCCACATTGAATGGCCTGGCTACTATTACGTCCGAAAGCAACTGGGATGTCCGTGGGTAATTCTCCAACATGAAATAGCTCAAACCCAGCAACTGCTTGGCCTGAACATTTGCGGGATTTGCACTCAACTCCTTTTCCAGTGGGCCGATTGCATCTTTATAGAGTTCGGCCTTGAAGGCGGCCAGGCCCCAGTTAAAGTTGAGGCCTTCCAGTTGGGGGTTCCATCTTGCTGCCAACGCAAACTGCTCGGTCGCCGCCTTGAAATCCGCGCGATCGGCTCGCAGCAGACCGATCTCGTTATGAGCGGTGGCGACAACCTTCGAATAATAAACCTCGCCATCCTTTAACTCCTGCGTGGTTCTGGCGTCCGTTGACTTCGATTCCGCAATCACGCCTTCGACGGAAGCCATTTCGGGTAATTTGCCGTTCTGATCGCGAAGGCTGACAGCGTTGACGTAGAGTTCGCTCTTCTCTTTGTCCTCTTTGAGAGACTTTGATTTTAGTTCTGCGGAGAGCTGCAACTCCTTCTGCGCCTCGTCGTTCTGGCCCGTCTTTAACAGGGACTGTCCCAGGCGGTAATGCGCGTTGGCCACTTGATAATCATTGTGAGCGAGCGATGGATTAAGCGCGATCGATTTGCGCAGCACCTCGATTGCGTCCGCATACTTTTCCGTGGACTGATAAGCCTGGCCCAAATAGAAGTACGGATCGGGGTTGGCGGGCTGAAGGACTACGGCCTTCCGCAACAACCCAATTGCCGGCTCCCATTTCCGATCCATCAAGTGAACAATGCCGAGATAATAGTTGGCGAAAAACTCATCCGGGTTTGAAGCGAGTTCGATCTTGAATTCCTCTTCCGCGTCGGGCAGCCTCGACGCGCCGTCCTTTAATAAATAGGTGAGGCCCAAATAGTAGTGAGCCCGAGGAAAATGAACGTCAAGCGCGACTGCTTTCTTAAATTCTTCGATAGCTTCGGTTAAGAAACCTGTCTCGCGATAAGCGCGTCCAAAGACGACGCGCAACTGCGGACGGTTACCGAGTTGCTCGAGCATGCGTGCGAAAATCCCCTGCGCAGAGGCGAGTTGATGCTGCTTGAGATAGGTGAGACCTAGAGTGTAGGAGATATCATAATCATTGGGAGTAATTCTTAAGGCCGCCTCTAATTCGGACTGTGACTTCGGAAAATCACCCAGCATGAAATAACTCTTGCCCAGCATTTGATGAGCGCCGGCGCTCTGAGCATTGAGGCTCAGGGCCCTGGTCAAAGGGGTTAAGGCCTTCTCATATTGCTCCGCGTCAAATTGGGCGATTGCCAGATCGATCAGAACTTCCTGGGATTCGGGTTGGTAAAGACTGGCGGATTCAAGCGCCGCGATCGCCGGCTGATAGTTTTTCTCGGCCGCGTATATCTTGCCGAGCTTGCTGTACCCTTCAGCCAGCACAGCCGTATATTCCTTTTCCGCCAAGACAGAATTACCCGCGCGTCTTTGTGCTTCCGCTGCTTCAGAATGCCGGCGCAGCGCATCCTGAGGTGATTGGAAAACAGCGAAGAGAAAGAGGAGCGGGAAAAAAGTCGATGGAAGGTACTTCAATGGACCTTGTGCACCCTATAAAAATTAGACGGAGGGCTGAGGTAAAACTTCGAGCCCTCCGTCTTTGTTTCAGCCGTGCCCTACTATATCAGAAGCTGAACTTAAGACCGAACTGAATGTTACGCGGTCCGCGGTCACTGCTAAGGTGGCCAAAGTTACCGTTTGTCGCGGTAAATGTACCCTTGAATTTTCCTTCAGGGCCGCACGTAAGGGTTTGACCGGCGGCGCAACGGTCAGGGACCAACCCCAAGTTGGGATCGAACCCGTTGAAATTCGTGTGATTGAAAAGATTGAACATTTCAGCGCGGAATTGGAGGCCATACCTCTCCTTAAATTTCCAATTCTTGGCTATCGAGAAATCAACGTTAGTAAGCCCAGGCTGCCGCACGAATCCGCGCTTCAGGTTGCCAAACTTCCCGGGCGCAGGCGCCTTGAACGCGGCCGGATTGAGATAAAGCACCTTGTCCGGACCGTGCAGATAGAGGGGCACACCCGAGACCAGGTCGGGGCGGAAGCCGGCAGGAGCGTTACTAAACAGGCCAAAATACTGCCCACTGATGCCTGTTTGAACGTCGAGAGGAGTGCCACTCAGCAAAGTGACAATTCCATTGAGTTGCCAATCCCCGAGAATATGACTTGCTAACGAACCCCACTTTTTGAAAGTGGGCAATTCATAGACCGCGTTTGAAACGAACATCTGCCTGCGGTCGAGATCGGAATCACCCTTGTCCAGACCAAAGTTGAACGGATCGGTCGTGCCGCTGGTGAACGATGTTAACGGAACGTTCGAGACGGCGTGCGACCAGGTATAGGCAACCTGCCAGGACAGCCTGTTTGAAAAGCGGCGGTTGACCCAAACCTGGAGTGCCTTATAGTCCGACACACCGTTTGACTCGCTCATTGTAATGGAGCCCAGATTTGGGAAAATACGAAGAGCCTGTGCCACCGCTGTAGAATTGTTACCATCTTGGAATGCCTGGACTACCGCGGCCCTCTTGTCGGGCGAGACGTCATTGACGTTCACGCCACGACGCCAGATATGCGAACCATGGTTTCCGATGTAAGAAACTTCGGCTACCGTATTCTTAATAATTTCACGTGAAACGGTTATGTTCCACTGCCAGCTCTCCGGTGGTCGGAAGTTCTCGTCCACGGCATTGAAGCCTGTGCTGGTGCTGACTCCGGCCAGTGCGTTTTTCAGGCCGGGACCAATCGTATCTAGACTACGGAAGGTCGGATCGTCGCTAAGTTTGCTGTTTCCGTCGCCTCCCCAATTGGAGTTAACCACTGCCGTCCAGGGAGGATTACCGGACAAGCGCAATACATCTTCAATAACGTTCGAGCGGCTCATGAAACGGCCGAATCCCGCGCGCACCGCAGTCTTGCCATCACCCTTGACGTCCCAGGCCACACCTACTCGTGGCTGGAAGCCTTTGTTATATGGGTGCCAAAGTGAGCGGCCGAATCCCGCCTCGCCAGGTTTTACCAAGCCGCTAAGCGGGTGGACGCCGTCATAGAGACGCGGTATGTAGTTACTGATGCGGTCGTTGTTTGAGTAGGCCGGTGAGTATCTGGACCAGCGCATTCCCAACGTCAGCGTAACTCGCGGACGAATTTTGTAGGTGTCGTTACCGTAGAATTCAAAGTCATGCCAGCGACCCAGTGATGCTTCGTCGTGATCGATCTCGGTATAGCATCCGAGCACCACGTCTTTTAATAACAACTCTGCGATTGCATTACCTGTATGGGTATTCGTGCCACAGTACTGGGCGATGCCGTTGGCCCCCTGGGCCAGTTCGTTCTTGATGTTATGACTGACCAGGGCGCCAAATTTGAAATCGTGCGAACCAGAAACCTTTGAAAAATCGTCTTTCCAAATAAACAGGTCTTCGTGATTTTGCCACGGTGCCTGGTGCCAAAGTGCAGGATACCCATCCGCGCCCCAGTTCGTGGGCAGGCCTACGCCCGCCGCTTTTGGAAACACAGTGGGAAACTTCGAGGCAATTTCATCGTTGAGCGCCTTGCCTTCTGCATTGGTCGTAATTCTGATATCGTTCCCGGCTCGCGAAAACTGGAACTCATTAACTGCAGTCGAACTCAAGGTCGTTGCCAACTTGACGGCGAAACTGTGACTCGGCTGATCCCAGTCGGAGCTGATGGTCGGAAAGCCTGTATCTCCCCAGAAGTTCCCGCCTGCGTTCAGGTGCGTCCAGGTCTCATTCGTATACTTAACCATGAGATTCCAGTTTTTGCTGATGTTGATGTCACCTCGCACACTGTCCTGACGCGTGTTGACCGGTTCAACCGGTGAGAAGACAAAGTTGTTCGATCCGGACGTGTTCGGGAGCGGGAAGAACTTCACAATCGCAAGACCGGCCGGGCTTAGCTGGGCCGTAGGAATCTTGTTGCCGGGGAAACAGCCCGCATCCACGGGGTTAGAGCCATAATTCAGATTGTTATTTGGATCACATACCAGACCAGGTCGGTGCGGCAAGCCATCAGTTAACTGTGCCTTCGGAGCGCTGAAGTCGCCGGCCCTCTCCGCTGCGGTAGGCACTTTGAATTGCAGGGGCGGCACCAGCCCGCGCTTCTCGCGACGCCACTCTTCATTCCAGAAAAAGAATGCCCGGTTCTTCTTGACTGGCCCGCTGAAGTTGAATCCGTAGTTGTCGTATTTCAATATCGGTTTTGGTTGCCCCGCCCGGTTATTGAAGAAGTCAGTTGCGTTAAGCTTGTCGCTCCGTTTGAATTCAAAAGCGGTACCGTGAAACTGATTGCTGCCGCCCTTGGTAATAAGATTGATGACGGCGCCCTGCGCCTGTCCGTACTCCGCGCTGAAACTGTTGCGCTCTACCCGGAACTCCTGAATCGAATCGATGGATGGAAAGACGAGCAGAGTCGCGTTGGACCCAACGTCCATATTGTTGACTCCGTCGACAGTCCACATGTTGGCGTTTGATTGGTTGCCGTTGACTGACATATCGACGTGAGAATCAAGACCGGTGCCCGCCGTGCCGAAAGCACCGCCGGCGCCCGCCTGAGTAACCGGTGAAACACCCGGGACCATCAGTGCCAGCTGCGCATAGTTGCGACCGTTGAGCGGCAACTCAGTCACTTGCTTCTCTGTGATGCGACTGATTATTTCGCCGCTGCGTGTTTCGACCGGCGCGGCATCGGATGAGACGGTAACTGTTTCGCTCACCTGGCCCACTTGCAAATCCAGGTTGACGACTTTGTTTTCCGTCACGTGCAGATCGACGTCCGCGGCCACGGTCTTCTTGAAGCCACTGGGTGCAGTGCTGACTGTGTATCGTCCGGCGGGCAAACTCGTGGCCAGATAAAATCCATTGTCGTCCGAATTCACGGTGCGCGATATTCCATTTCCCGCACCTTGAATAGAAACTTCGGCCTTGGGAACAACAGCTCCCTTCTCGTCTCGAACGGTACCGCTGATTGTTCCTACCGTGGTCGTCTGCGCATGCGCACTAAAAATAAGAGCGCCCATTAGGACCACCAGCACTTGCAAGCCAAGCTTCTTCAGCATACGAACCTCCTGCAACCTGCCCTCGGTATCGAAGCAGACTGCGATTTCAGCTTTCGGATTGTCTCAAAGGTTTCGGGGGAACCCGAACCATCACCAAATTTGCTTTTCAGGACTTTGTTGCACTGCCACGCAAAAGCATTTACTCCTATTGCGAAAAGTTGTCAAGAACTATTTAGACCGACGACATGTTAATCAAAACAAAGATCTTAGTTGAAATCTTTGTTGCCCAGACGAACGAAGCAGAGAATGGTGGGAATTGCGCCTAAGAAACTGATGCAGAGGCAAACTTACTGGCCAGCACCAGACTCAGAGCACCCATTAAGGTCGGTTGGCTTCCCAGAGTTGACTCCATGATCGGCGTTGACGGAAAACCGCGGCAGATGCTCGAGTCGACGGACGCTTTGAGGTCCTCAACGATTACCGGCCACGCGCGCACAATAGGACCACCAACTATCACAACTTCGGGCGCGAGGCCCTGAATCAAATTCGCAATGCCAACACCGAGGTAACGCGCAGTCTCTTTCAGAGCAGCCCGAGCATTCGCTTCGCCACTCAAAGCAAGATCTACCAGCTCTGTGAAACTTATCTCAACGCTACCGTTGGATCGTGACAAGTTTTGGTAACGTGCGACTGCGGATCGCTCCGAGGCAAATGCTTCCCAGCATTCCCTACTACCCACGGCACACGCCACCGGGGCTCCGCTGCCAATGGTCATGTGGCCGAATTCACCTGCCGTTCCACCTTCTCCGCGATAGGTCTGCCCGTCAAAAACGATGCCGGTGCCCACTCCTTCTTCTACCAGAACGAGAATAAAATCTCGGACCTCGCGAATTTCCGGTCGACCAAACCAAAGCTCCGCGAGGGCCGCGGCGTTGGCATCATTCTCAATGCTCACCGGAAGCGAAGTAGCGCGCGTCAGTGTTTCAGCTATTGGTTCATTGCGCCAGTTGAAGTGCGGCACAAATAGAGCTCCAGTTTCCGGATCGACCACGCCGGGCATACTGATGCCAATTCCTTCAATCGTGCCAGGATTTTTCGCGATCAGTCTTTGCGCACCGTGAATAATCTTCCGCAGAGTCGTCGTGATATCTGCGTCGGTGGGAAACTCTTCCTGCTCCAGCACTCTGCCGGCCAGATCGCCGCTGGCCATTACCGTCTTAACCGTTCCCACATCTACGCCGATCGCAACCGCGTGCGCGGCTCGCAACGAGAGCAAGCTGGGTGGGCGTCCTCCCGTCGACTCACCGCTCACTTCCTCAACCAGGCCATCCGCTCGCAGCTCATCAACTATCAGTGAAATGGTCGACCGTTGTAACGCCGTTTCGCGCGCGAGGTCGGCACGGGAGAGCGGCCCCAATTCGCGAACGTAATTCAGCACAATCTGCCGATTTATGTCGCGAATCGTATTGGAGCGTGCAGCGCTAACTTTCTTCAGATCTATTCGTCGCACTAGGCTCCCAATCTGGTAAGCGATCTTCCGGTGAGTTAGAAAAAACTTTTGTACGCCACTGCTATTAAGTATTATAACCGGCTCTCACAGTCAACACTTTTCGCTTTCCCGCCTAATTTTCGCCCTCAAGAAGTGATAAGACCTTCTTCGTTGGAGTCAGACGTTGCGTGCAAAGCCAGTAGGCATGTTCCGGAAATTGATCCTTGATCGGCAACCCAAGTGCTGAATGAAGACCCATTACAAAATGAATTGGGCTGGGAAAACAAACGGCGGAGGCCTATACTATCGCCCAGCCTGGCAACGATTCTGGAGGTGCTGATGAAGGTAGATGGAGTCAACATGAGTGTTCGTCACTGGAGACTGTTCATGGTTGCATTTGGCGTCTCGATCGTGTTTTCAGCGCCGGTGTGCGGGCAAAGTGGTGGCGATCCGGCCAAGGCTCAAATGCAAGAGATGAATCGGCGCGAGATTCAGCTAAACAACATGGGGGCAAACGGTGCGGAACGCAACGATCTCAAACGCTCGCAAACCATGATGGACCAGGTAAGCGAAGACTTTCAGCGCATCCTCACCCTTCACAATGGGATAGTGCGGGCCATCACCACGAACCAATCTTTGAATGGTCAGTTCATCTCCGATGCTACTGGTGAGATAAGAAAGCGGTCGACTCGGTTGCAGTCCTCATTGAAGCTACCGAAGCCCGAGCCCGCAAATGAAAATCGACGAACAGAATCGGATCTCAAAGAGATGCAGACGAAGGATGAACTCATCATGCTCTGTCAACGGATCGAGAGCTTTGTACGAAATCCAATTATCGAAAAACCAGGGACGGTCGACGCTCAAGAATTGCAAAGAGCTCGCAAGGACCTTCAGAGCATCGTGGAACTGAGCGACACGATAAAGAGACGAGTGGATAAAGAGAAGCCTTAGGCTCGATCTCTTCAGCGGCTGGCGGAGCAGACAACCAACTGAATGTTGACGTGGCTTGACTTTGGCGACGGGAAAGCGCGTTGCGATGGCGGAAGGTCAGGCGGCGGCGGCTCCGGCAAATTTGCGCGCGAGCACCAGGCTCAAGGCTCCCTTTAAGGTAGGATCTCCACTCAACGTAGAGCGAAGAATTCGCGCCGACGGCACGTCTCTCCGGACACTACGCTCGATTTTTTCTGTGAGGGCTTTTTCGATCAACGGCCACGCTCGGGTTATCGCACCTCCCACTATCACGGCTTCAGGACTAAGGCCGACAACCAAATTTGAAATACCTATGCCGAGATAACGCGCCGTCTCCGTGAGAGCGGTCCTGGCATCCTCTTCGCCTGCCAGGGCCCGATCGATCAGGTTGGCAAAATTCGGCGCGCGGTTCGCTCCCCTTAACTTATTGTAGCGCGCGGTGGCGGCGCGTTCGGAAGCGAAAGCCTCCCAGCAATCATCGTTGCCGCATGAGCACGGCACGGGGGCCTCTCTTCCCACAATCATATGGCCAAATTCGCCGGCGGCTCCGCGCATTCCGCGATAGACCTGTCCATCAAAAATGATCCCGGTGCCCACGCCGTCAGCAACCAGAACGAAAATGAAGTCCCGCGCATCCCTGACTTCGGGGCGTCCGAACCAGAGCTCGGCCAGACCGACTGCATTGGCATCATTGTCGATCGTAACCGGCAGCCCCGTCGCCTGAGAAATCATGTCGCCTATCGGCAGGTCACGCCACTGAAAATACGGAACGAAGATCGCGTTACCCGTTGCCGGAGTAACCAGTCCGGGAACACTGACGCCGATGCCTTCGATAGCACTCTGCTCAGAAAACCTGCGAACAATTTCTATGATCCGGTTCAAGGTGTTTTCGGGACGCGGATCAGTTGGGAAGTCTTCTTGTTGTAAGACGATGCCCGCCAGATCACTACTCGCGATAGTCGTACACGTGGGAGTTATGTTGACGCCAATGGCAATAGCGCCGACCGTGCGCAATCGCAACAAGGTCGGGCGCCGGCCGCCGGTAGATTTTCCTTCGCCGATCTCTTCAACCAGACCCTCGCCAGTCAGGACCTCAACAATCTCCGATATGGTAGATCGTTGCAAAGCGGATTCGCGGGCGATTGTGGCGCGGGAGATTGGTTCCCTCTCGCGAACATAGTTCAGTACTATCTGACGATTAATATCGCGAATGGTGTGTGGATTGGCAGCCTGAACCTTTCTCAGATCGATTCGTCGCACAATTTCCCTCAGTCCTGATTGTACCGGATACCCCATGGCAAGCAGCCTGTCTGGCTGCGCTCAAGAAAGCGTGGACGAATTAATATTACAAAGGCCTGTGTAAGTCAACGAGCTCTTCTCTGTCATGTCCCGACGCGTCCTGCACAGTTTGCGATTGCGCTTCATTGAAATTCGCTTCACAAAATATCAAGAGACTCGCTGTCAGAACGTATGACTCGGGTCTATGATGTTGATGCAAGGTTGGTAAGTACCTCCGGCAACTCGTTGGATGAAAGTAAGTATCGTCGCCGTGTATGGTCAGCTTCAAGGTGGAATACATACTCCACGGAAAGCGAGCTTCGTTTACGGAGAGCTGAATGACCCACTCTCGAGCGCTGCGTCAGGATCGTAATACCAGGCTGTTTCAAGCCAACCCGTAAAGACATAACTAGAGGCCAGCTAACCGATCCAGCAATCTGCTTATCGCAAGCGCATAGCGGGGTCGCCGAACAAGGTCCAGGTACGGCTGACATCGGCATCGGTGGTTACCAGCTTGGCGGCGCGCGAAGCGTCACCGAGCGGGGCCCCTTGCGCGCCAAACAGCTGCCGGTAGAACTCCTGATCGATGGCGTTCTGTCCTTCCGGTTCGGTCAAAGTAGTGGAAGCCCAGACGGCCACGGCCCCGCCCTGCGACTTCAGTAAGGCCTCCGACAAACTGTCGTTCCAGGCATCCTGGAAGAAGCCATTGAAGCAAGTCATCAGCGTGAACACCGACAAGCGGTTGGTGTTTGTCAGCCCCGGCGCGTCTTCGCTCGAGAACAGCGAATCACCGGTCCACACCCCATTCGATCCGTGCCCCACGTAGTTGGTCACTCGCGGCCCCTGGTTGAGACCGGTGATGATCTGAGTGCGAATAGTCGCATCATCCGCACTGCTGCGGTTGATGGTGGTGATTGTCGTCCCAGCCGGCAGCAGACTCTGAACCGCGCTGCTCTCTCCTTCAAAGCCGGTATCGGCCACCAGCAAGGCCGCCCGCGTAGGATCAATCGCCGTGTTTTCATAGCTGATGATCTTGCTCACCATCGTGTTTGTATCGGCCACCGTGCGCACCGGCAAACGTCCTATGGCCAGGTCAGCCAGACCGTCGCCATTGAAGTCCGCCAGCCAATCGTCGCTTGCCGTCTCCATCAACGCCGTGTCAATCAACTTCGTCGGCACCAGGTCGTTGAATCCCTGTCCAAAGTAGTTCTTCGGATCGTAGCTGGCGTCGCCGGCCAGCAACACGTAATGCGGCTTACGCGTCCAACTGTTCTGCGCCGTTTGCAGCAACTCGTGGATCGCCTGTGGCGTGTGGGCGCCGAAGCTGAACTCGTCGTACAGGTCTTCGACGTCTATCACCTTCACCACCAGCCCCTGATTGCGACGCATCTGCGCCAAAGGCTCGACGCTCGTCTTCAGACCCCCGGTGGTGATGATCAGGTAATCGGCCCCCGTCGTTTGCGACCACCACGAAGAGGGATTGTTGGCCTTCACCGACGCCGCCTGGGCTCCCGCCACCGCAAACGCCAGCAACGCGTGGGGCGCCAATGCTGAGGCCTGGCCCACCTCGATGTAAGCCGCATAGCCGCCGTCTTCCGCCTTGACCGTGGGCGTCAGCTCCGTCGGGTTATTCGGATCGGTAATATCCAGCACCCGCACGTTCTGATTGCTGAAGCCGCTGATCCGCCTGGTCTGCTGACTGTTTACACTAAACGAAAGCACATCGTTATCGGCGATCAGGCTGCGCGTGTAGGTCAGCCGCAGCACATCCACCAGGCTGACATCCGCCGCCCCGCCCAGCGCTGTTAATTCGACTGTGTTGTCGCCCTCATGCAAGGCCGCCGCCGGAACTGCGAACGTTTGATTCGGGTGCTCCAGGTTGGCAAAGTTCACCGTCCCTAAGTCGGTCCCATTTATCAGTACGTGCACCAGGTGACTTTGACTGGTCACACCCTGTAACACCACTTGCAGTTGCGCGCCCCCTGCGGCCCCATCAAGGTGACTTACCGGCATCGCCCCAGACACCGGCGTTGTGCTCACTATCTGGCCAAAGAAGTTTTCTGCGTCCCCATTGCGCAAGCTCGAGAAGTAGATCATGCGCTCCTTGCGTTCCATCGTGTATGCGAAATTCTGCGGCCCCGCCGGCGCACTCACTTTGCCTCCCCGGGTGAGACTGAGGCGCTTCCCACGCGTGCTCCCATTCACCAGGTAATAGGTCTGCGCCGTCTCAGTCGGCGATTCCAGCCCTTCGCCATAAAACTCCACGTAATCAGCTGCCCCAAATCCCTGCCCGTTGCCGGACACGCTGAGGGGAAGCTCCCGCCCGTTGCGGAACAGTTGCAAGTTCCCCACGCTCCCCACCTTGAACCCCGCTGCCTGCAGTTCCGGCTGCGTTACCCGATACCATCCCGCCTTGCTGATGCCTATCTTCGCGCCCCCCATCCCGGCAATCTGGTGTTGCATATCGATGGGATCGATTGTGGCCCCACTTACCGCCGCGTTTGCCATCTTCATTTCCGCCGCGGTCTCACGCCCGGCCGGCCCGCTGGAGTCTGCCGCCCAACCATTGAACTGCACCCCGCCCGGCCCGGTTCGTTGCGCCACTTCGCTGATCAGCTGCGCCCGCTGCGCCTTCCGGTCCGTCTGCCCCGACATATCGACCGACGGTGCAATCGGTCCATGCAGTGTGCGCGTGCCGTCGAGATCCACATCCTCCAACCAGTACGTCACGGCCGATTTGGGATTTGGATTTTCCGTTTCCGGATTGCTGTCTGCCTGCGGCCGCAAATCGTCATACCAGGTGTAGCTCGCCCCCGCCGTCAGACGCGTTTGCCTGCCCGCGATTAACGCCGACCCCGCCACCATTGAAGGCGTGATCGCCACCCGCCGGCCATCCTGCTCCCGATAAATGTTGTAGCCCAGGTTGCGCACTTCGTACCCACTCCGCCACTGCAACTTCACTTCTCCGTTTTTCTCCCGCGCCGTGAA
>Ga0134121_10003482_pt1 | contig 13145 bp, 24 predicted proteins | sample KB301_FD_96463 | JGI IMG/M metagenome (GOLD analysis project Ga0134121, IMG submission 96463) | Terrestrial soil microbial communities without Nitrogen fertilizer from Kellogg Biological Station, Michigan, USA - KB3-0-1 | ecosystem: Environmental > Terrestrial > Soil > Unclassified ...
CCTGCGTCGCCTGCTGCAAGCGGCGCTCCAGCCAGCCCTCGGCATACTGCCCGAGCGTCATATCGGAGACCGCCGCCTCGGCCGTGACGTCGCGCGCGATCTGCACCGCCGGCTTGGCCGCCTGGGCGACGCCCTGGTTGAGCAGGCGCTTGTAACGCTCCATCTCGGCGTCGTCGCGCGAGCCTTTCACCGTGGTGTATTTCTGGTCACGCGCGATCCGCTTGCCGGCTGCGTCGTAGGTCGAGGTGTTGATCCGCAGGCGCCACACGTCGGGGCGCATCGGCTCGATGGTGATCGTGGTCTTGGTCGACTGGCTCATCGGGGTATCCTGGGTCAAATGTGAAAGGGTTAAGACTGCAGCATGCAGGCGACGCGATAGGCCTCGCCCTGAGCGGCCACATGCCAGCCGCCCTCGCAGGACAGCGCGCTGCCGTCGATCATGTCGCGCAGCTCGATCGCCGCCAGCCGGGCTTCATTGCTGTCGCGGCTGACGCCGCGCGTCAGGATCGGGTGGCAGTGGACGGTCTTGGTCCAGACATCGAGCCGGCCGCGCCGCAGGGTGGAAAGTTGCATCTGGTTCATCGGGGCATCCTGGTTCAAACGGTGAAGGGCGCCGGCCTCTCGGCCGACGTCCTCTATATGGCAGCATTGTGCGCGGGGTGCAAGTCTTGCGTGGGGTGCAAGTTGCACCCTTCGCACATTTAACGCGCATTCAGCTCCCGCAGCTGGTGCATGACCCACACCCGCAACTCGGCGTGCCGCTTCTCGGCCGCCTTGCCCTCCGCCCGCACGATCCACGCCAGCACGGCGATGCCGATCGCGATGATGATCTCGCCCTCGCTCATGGCTTGGTCCTCCAGTCGGTGGGTGGCGGGTTCGCGATGAGCGCGCGCGCCAGCCGCTCCAGCCAGCGCGCGATCGGGGGCGGGACGGCTGCGGTGCCGGCAGCCCATCGCCCAGGCAGGTTGTGGTCGCAGCCGAGCATGGCGCTGAGCTGGCGACCGCTCCAGCCGATCGTCTCGAGCGCAGCGGTGAAATCGTCAGCGGTCATCAGGCGATGATCCGCCTCCGTCTGCTCGGCGATGTAATCCTCGAACGAGGCCAGGGCCGCGTCGTCCAGGCCCTCGGTGTCCTCGGCCGCCAGCCGCGCCTCGAACGCTTCGTTCAAGGCGGCGAGGTCAGCCGGGCTGTAGCCTTCGGTGTTGTCCCTGCGGAAGCGGGTCATCGGTCAGCCCTCCACCAGGGTGGAGGGGGCGACCCAGGCGTCCTTGCGGGTGCGTAGGTAGTTGACCTCCTTGAATGTGCCTTCGATCTGCCGGTGCAGCTGGCGGATCTTGTTGCTGAACAACAACGCGTAGTTGTCGCGCATGGCGTATGACGTCTGCCGCAGGGCGGCCTGGGCGTCGAAGCCCTCGGGGCGGGCAGCGGTGACAGACCGTCGGCCGTAGGTGTCGAACCGCACCAGCTCGGCCGGCGGGTTCGCATGCAGATTGACGACATCGAGCCTGCACTGCTCGGTGTAATTCAGGCGGCGCTGGATCGCGCCCTCGATCGCGTCGCAGCTCAGCTCGTAGGGCAGGTGCTTGGCACCCTCGCAGGAGCTGGTCTGATAGCCCTGGTGCTGCGGGCGGGTGTAGCCGTGATGGGCGATGACGCCGGTCTTGATGCCGATTGATCGGCCGCAGATCTGGCAGGCGCCACGGGGGATGTCGTTGTTGCGCATGGTCAGCCCTCCCAGCCGGCGACGGACAGCAGGCGCATCCACTCGCGCTCGGCTGCGGTCTTGGCAAAGCGCCAGTAACCGTGGTCCTTGTTGCGGAACGTGGCGACCACATTGCCGTCTTCGTTCTTGATCACGTATCCGGTCTGGCGACCCTTCGGGCCGGTCGCGGCGGCAATGGTGTAGGGGATTCTCATCGGTATTGACCTCCTAGGCCGGCCAGGACTGCCCTGCCGGTGTCGCCAAAATGGCGACAGCACCCGAGGATGTCAAGACGTTTTGGCGACAAGGCCCACTATTCTTCCGGCGGGCGCTCCTTGTCCTCGCGCGACGCCAGCAGCAGCGCCAGGATGGCAGCCAGCATCTCGGCCCAGACCTCGCGCACCTGCTGCGAGACGCCCGTGCAGGAGCCGATCGGCAGCCGCCCGTCAAAGATCATCCAGAAGCAGCCGATGCCGGCAACCAGGGTCATCGACGCCTCGGTGAGGATGACGAGCGCCAGCAACCAGAATGCGGCGCGCAGCATGGAGAACCTGCGGCGTGGTTTACGGTCGCTGTCTGCCTCGGTCATCAGGCAAGCCCTCGCCAGGGCTGACCATGTTATCGTGGCTCCACCCGCTCCACCACGCAGTCGCTGCCGGAGGGCACTGTGCGGGGGTCATAGTGCCATCTGTAACTAATCCCGCCGCAGGTGCCGATCCACGCCGGCCGCACACCATCATCAGCCGGTGGCGCGTCTGGTATCAGCGCGCTCCACACGATGCCTAGCGCGACCGCGCCGGCCGCGAACAGGGCAACGAAGCTAGAAGTTTTCACGGTAGATCCGCTTGCCCGGTAACCACGAGTATATACGCCCAACACAGAATGAATCCGCCGCATGCCACGAGCGTCAGCCCGATGATCCACGCAGCGCCTGCGCGGGACGGCTGCCGCTTGGCGCGCATGTGGTCGATGCCCTGGTGGTCGTCGGTGTCGATCATCTGGCTGTATCGACGCATGTATATTCACCGATCTGCACGCAATCCCGCGCCGGCCAGAGGTAATACCCAATCTGCCCCAGCGCGGCGGCGCACACCAGCAGCGCGACCACCAGCACAATCATATCCCGGCGCTTAAACCGGGCGCGTGCCGCTGCCAGCTCGGCGTCAGTGTAGTCCACGCTGTCGTCACCCCAACGCGGGTCGAGTAATTTGTTACCCATTACGATGGCACTCCGACAAATATCACCTTGATCTCGCCGCAGGGGTCGCCGTCCGTGTTGCGCAGTATCTCGCCGGCCGCCTCGCTGCCAACCTCGAGGAGCCGCGCGGCAGCCACGCGCAGGATGCCTGCCGCCTCCTCGTCATCCTCGGTCTGCATCCACACCGCGATATGGCGTCGCATCATAGTGGCTCCTCCTCTTCACCGCCCGGCACCAGCCCGGCGTCGAGCAGCATCCGGAACACCGCCGCCATGCGGGCGTGAGGGCCGCGTGCCAGCAGCCGCACCTCCGCCTGCCCGTCAGCGGTCACCACATAGCCCAGCACGTCGTGCTGCTTGCGGGGCGGCATCACCTGGGCAGCCGGCAGCGGCGCCTGCAGGTGGGCTTCCAGGGCCCGCGCCTGGGCCTCTGCCGGTGCCTTGCGGACCAGCGCCTTGCTCTGGTCGTGCCGCATCAGCTCCGCTTCGTCGACCTTGAGCAGGGCGGCCAGCGGAGCGCGATAGGCCGGCGAGGGGGCGTTTATGCCCCTCAGCCACCCGCTGGCTACGGCGGCCTTTTCTGGTGATATACCGAGGCGTTTGCCCAGCTCTTGCTGGGTGATTTTCTCACGGTCCAGATAGGCTTGGAGCAGCTGGACGATGTGCCGCAGCTCCGGCTTCGGCCGCTTCATGCCGCCCGCCGCCTGACCAGACGCGGCTTCTCCTCCAGCCCGGGCGAGACATCGATCCCCAGCAGGACGGTGTAGTAGGCTTCGCGCAGGGCGACCGATCGCGACTTGAACCCGCCCCGGATGCGGTGCTGCCCTCCCCGCTCGATGAAAGCCCAGCCGGTGAGCAGCCGTAGGCTGCCCTCCGGCCGCGACTTGTTCCAGGCATCGCGCCGCTTCACGTCGACATAAAAAATGCCGACCCGTTCCTCGACCTCCTCGACGAGGGCGCGCGTGTAAAAGCCCATCAGCTGGACTTCTTTAGACGAACCAGCTCGCCCATGGGAAACCTCGCCACTGCGCTGAGCCAGCGCAGTGGCTCGTCCTGCAGTCGGCGCAGGACATACTCAACATCGGGCAGAACCTCCTTGAATGGGGTGTGATCGGGATGGTTGCTGAGTTCCCTGTCGGTTTGCCTCAGCATGACTATGACGGCTGCCAGTTCGTCACGCACCTCCCCTATCGGGCGATCCGCATGCTCGTGGAACACGTCCATCAAAGCTCCGCTGGATAGGAACGAACGATGATGCATAGTAACGGGGTCCTCCTTTCCATTAACCCTTGGCCAATAAAGCGCCGGCACTTCCCAACTCCCCAGGCAGGAGGAAAGTCTTTTCGTTCACGTTAACTGTGGTTATTCTCTGGCTTCTTGCTTTTCCTTCTTGTCCAGCGTCGCGATGATTTCCGCCACATTGGTGGCGGTCAGCTCGAGGTGCAGCAGCAGGAAGAACATCCCTTCCCGGCTGCCCGGATCGAGGCTGACAGTGGGCACAGGGGGTTTGCCCGGCGACGACAGAGGTTGCACACGGGGCACACCGTCGCTGGTCCACACATCGTGACCCAGGCGCGTGGCGATCTCCTCGAGGGAGCGCCGCACGAGACGGCTGAATATTACGGCACGGCGTAACGAAATGTCGCTTGTTTGTAGACCGTCGAGCCAGCGCGAGACGCTGCTCTCTGACACTTCCCAGTGTCTGGCAACGTCCTTCTGTGACACCCCTTCGGCTGCCATCATCTCGCGAGCCCAGCCCAGCCAGGAGCCTTGTTTGTCGCGGGAGGTGACCTGCTTTGTCAGCATGCGGTGGTTCTCCGATTCATAGCTTGCTCTCTCCGGTTGCTCTAGCGCAAGTCGTGTAACGCTGCGGTAAGTGCGGGTTACGTGGCTCTACACGGGAACGTGATAGTCTCGTGGTTTTCGCGTCACATCAACGGCTTTGTCATAACTCATTCACGAATCGTTTGCGCTACCCGCACTGAGCAGCATTTTGCACACTTCAACGCGGTTGCACAAGGCGCACACGGGTTGCACGCTGTTGCATGCACGAAGCGCCCGGTCCCCGACCCACCATCTCGGTCCCCGATGCGGCCAAGCTGCTGGGGATTCCGAAACGGACCCTCTACGATTATTGCCAGCAAGACGTGGTCCCGCACATCCGCGTCGTCCGAAAGATCCTGCTCCTGCGATCGACGGTCGACGCGTGGATGCGCGAGGGGTGCATCACAATCCGCGACAAGCCGAAGCGCGCCCGGCGGCTGACAGATGAGCCGGTGGATGACGAGCTGTTGACGGACGAACCGTGGTGAACCGCCGGCCGCAGCACGCGGCCTCGAGCCCCCGCCCCACCCTCTGGCGGCATCAGCTCGCGGTGCTGCCCCGGCTGCTGGCCGGGCACTGGCTGCTGCTCTGGGACATGGGCGTGGGCAAGACCGCCGCCATGATCGTCGCCGGGGAGCAGGCGGGCGGCCCGCAGCTATGGCTGTCGCCGGCTGCCATCATCCCTCAGACGGCACAGGAGATCGCCCGCTGGCGGCCGAAGGCAAAGGTCCAGATCATCGCCTCCGGCAAGTCGAGCCTCATCCCCGGCGCTGACGTGGTGATCTGTAGCTACGACCTGATGCGGTCGATGGGGGTCTGGAAGCAGCTGTTCGCCCGCCGCTGGGCGAGCTGCGTCTGCGACGAGGGCCACGCCCTCGGGCACACCACCGCCATCCGCACCCGCGCCTTCTATGGCGCGCGGCGTGACAGCCCGGGCGCCCTGTTCCGCCGCTGCGACCGGGTGTGGGTCGCCACCGGCACCCCGATCATGAACTACCCGGACGAGCTGTGGCCGCACCTGTCGCGCCTGTTCCCCGAGCTATGCGCTGAGTTTACGCATCAACGCGACTGGGTCGCCCGCTTCTGCGTCACCCGGCAGACTGCCTATGGGCAGCAGATCATAGGCGGACGGAACCTGGGTGAGCTGGCACAGATGCTGGCCACCTGCGCCTCGCGTCTCGCCCTGACCGATGTCGCCGACATCCCGCCGCTGATTGTGCAGACCGTCCCGGTAGAGATCAGTCGCGAGCACCGGGCCGCGATGAACGCCGCCCTGCCGTCCGATCGGCTGGAGGAGATCCAGATCATCCTCGACCAGATCGAGGGTGGCAACGCCGCCGCCTGGACCCGCCTGCAGGCGATGATGCTGCCGCTGGCATCCGTGCGCCGGGTGACCGCCCTGGCCAAGGCACCGGCCTGCGTCGCCCTGGTGGAGGCGGAGCTGCGCGGCGGCATGGACCGGATCGCGGTGTTTGGCAGCCACATCGAAGGGCTGAAATACGTCGCGGACAAATTGAAAATATTCGGCTGCGGGCTGATGATCGGCGAGACATCAGACACCCAGCGCGAGGCTGCGCGGCGGGACTTCATTTCGGGCCGCAACAAGGTGCTGGTGGCGAATACCAGCGTCGCCGGCTTCGGCTTGAACCTCCAGGCGGCGCGTCGCTGCATCCTGCTCGACTGCCCCTGGACCCCAAGTGCACTTGATCAGGCGATTGCCCGCCTGCACCGCGCCGGTCAGACGCGACCCGTGCACGCGTCCCTGCTGTCGGTCGCGCGATCGATCGACGAACGGGTGACGCACATCCTCGCCGCCAAGCGATCAGTCATTTCCCAACTGACAGGAGCCCTCAGTGCCTGATAGCAACGAGAACGCAGTCGTGGTGCAGATCACCGCCACGTTGACGTTGACGCCCGCCCGGTTCGCCGCGCTGCTGCTGCGCGACGAGGCGGCCGGCCATCCGGAGATCGTCGCCGCCCTGGCCCAGGTGGAGGCGGCCGAGCCGATCCCTGCGCAGCCCCCTCCTGCGCCCGTCCCAGGGCCCGCTGAGCCCCCTGCGCCGACGCCGGCCAATGATCCACCCGCCCCGCCCCAGCCGGCTGCAGCACGCTCTGGGCGCCCGCCCCGGGCCAATGGCAAGGCCGCCCCTGTCAAGGCGGGGGCGGCGGAGCCCGAGCCCGAGACTCCGCCGCCCCCGCTCGAGGAGCCCGAGGTGCGAGCCGTGCTGCGGCTGTATTCCACCACCATGCCCGGCCGTGACACCGCCGTGGTCCGGTTGCTGCAGGAGATCGGCGGCGCCCCCCGGCTGGCCGACTGCCCGAAGGAGACCTGGGCCAGCATCGTGGCCACCGCCAAGCAGGGCATTGCCGAGAACGCGCAGGCGGCCGAATGATGGACGCCCCCGCTGTCATCGCGCCCCGTGGCCATTCGCCGCTGGGGATGTCCGTGCTGGAGCGCCGCGCCGCCTGCCCTGGCTCGATGCAGGCGGAGCAGGGGCGACACGATCGCCCCACTGAGTATGCGCAGCGTGGATCGAACCTGCATGAGGTTGCCGCGCGCTGTCTATTCACCGGTATCGACGCGGCCGAGTCGATCGGCGACGACCTGGACGGCGTCGATCTGGTGCAGCCATATCTCGACGCGGTGCGGGCCGCGCATCAGCGCCTGGGCGGCGATCTGTATGTCGAGCAGCAGTTTGAGCTGCAGGGGCTCAATCAGCTTTACTGGGGCACCGCCGACGCGGTGATCGTTGCCCCACCCAGATTGTGGGTGGGCGACCTCAAGACCGGCGGCGGGCATCTCGTGCCAATCCGGCGCGCCGATGGATCGGTGAATATACAGCTGGGTGGCTACGCTCTGGGTGCGCTGCAGACGGTGCCGCCCGGCGTCGCGATCGACGAGATTGAGCTGGTGGTCGTGCAGCCCAGGCGCGGGGAACCGATTAGCACAACGATGAGCCCGGATGAGGCGATGGACCTCGCGGGTGACTTGGTCAACATCGCCAGGGCGGCGCTGGCTCCGGATGCGCCGCGCATCGCCGGAGATCATTGCACCTTCTGTCGCGCGTCGGGCGACTGCCCGGCCCTGCGCGAGCGTGCCCTGAAACAGGCCGAGATTGATTTCACCGAGACGCTGCCGCTGCCCTCGACCCTGACGCTGGAGGAGATCGGTCAGCTGCTCGCCCGCGCTGATATCGTCGATGTCTGGCTGTCGGCGCTGCGCAACCATGCCAAGGGTCTCGCCGATGCCGGGCATGAGATCCCGCACTGGAAACTCGTTAACAAGCGCGGCCGGCGTGTCTGGCGCGACGAGGAGGAAGCCGATCGGCAGCTGGCCAAATCCAAGCTGGCAGTCGGCGACCGCTACATCTCAAAGCTGGTGTCGCCCACCCAGGCCGAGAAGGCGCTGAAGCGCCTGCGGCTGCGACCACCGGCCGCATGGGACGATCTGGTTACGATGACCGATCCCGGGACCGCCCTGGTCCCGCAGGCTGACCGCCGCCCGGCAGTGCCCGGGCGCCCGCCAGCATTGGACTTCAAACATGAACCCGAGGACCCGTGATGTCTGGATCTAAACCCGAAGCCACAAGGCTGCGTGTCGGCCCCGGCCGGCTGTCGTTCCCCAACCTGATCGAACCGAAGGAGACCGCGCGCGGTGATCGCTTCGGCACGACCCTGCTGCTGCCGCCTGACTACGATACGCGGTTCATCACCGAGGCCTGCCTCGACCTGTGCAAGGCGACCTGGGGCAACAATCCAAAGAGCTGGCCTGCCAATGCACGCAAGCCGGAGGCGGTGGTGCGCGATGCCGGTGAGAAGCAGCACCTCGCCGGCTATCTGCCCGGCTGGCGGTTCATCAGCATGATCTCATCCGAGCAGCCCGGCATCGTCGGCTTTGACCCGAGCCAAGTGATTACCAATCCGAAAGAAGTTTACGCCGGGCGCTGGGCAAAGATATCATGCCGCCCGTTCGTCTATCAGATGCGCGAGGGCGTCGGCGTGTCGCTCGGGCTGAACAATGTGCAGCTGCTGAAGCACGATTCCGCGTTTGGCCGCACCGCGCCCACCCAGGACTTCGATGTGGAATCGGAAGAGATGGCGGACGGTTTCTGAGCCATGCCCCGCCCTGCGCAGCGGACCCTGTATTGGGACTGTGAAACCCGCTCCACGGTCGATCTGCGCAGGGCGGGCCTCTATGTCTACGCGAGCCACCCCACCACGTCGGTGACGGTGGCTCGCCTCGCATTGGACAAGGAGCAGCCGCACGAATGGCTGCCCGGGCAGGAGCTGCCCGCTCGGTATAGACAGGCGCTTGAGGACCACACCGTCCGCGTCGTCGCGCACAATGCGGCGTTCGAGCGCATCATCCTGCGCGACATCCTCGGCCCGCGCCACGGCTGGCCTGTGGTGCCGATCTGGCGGTGGGACTGCACCATGGCACGCGCCCGCATCCAGGCGCTGCCGGGCGCCCTGGACGACGCGGCGAACGCGGCGGGCCTCGATGTGCGCAAAGACCTGTCAGGGCATCAGCTGATGCTGCGCATGTGCCGGCCGCGCGCGATCCAGCCGGATGGCACGATCACATGGTGGGAGGATGAGGACCGCATGACGCGGTTGTCGGACTACTGCGCGGTCGACGTGAAAGTGGAACGCGCGCTGGATGTCGTGCTGCAGCCGATCACGCCTTTCGAGCGTGAGGTGTGGGAGCAGACCGAGATCATGAACGATCGCGGCCTGCGCTTTGATCTCGGCTTCGTCGCAGCCGCGCGCGCGGTGGCGGAAGAGACACGGGTGATGCTCGACACCATGATGTCTGACCTCACCGGTCGCGCGGTGCAGCGATGCACGATGATGGCCAACCTCAAGCGGTATCTGATCGGGCGCGGCGTCAACCTCGAGCCGCCGCCCGAGCTGCAGCGCGACAACCAGCCGTGGATGACACCCGTCGCTGAGTTGCTGCTGTCTGACGATGACGATGAGCCGGAACGCGAAGAGGACGCGCGGGAATCCCTGCCTGATCTGCGGCGGCGTGACATCATGCGTCTGCTCGCCGGCCCCGACCTCAAGCCACACGATCGGGCGGTGCTGACGCTGCGCCTCGAGGCCGGCAAGATCAGCACGCGCAAGCTGGACGCCATCAGGGAGCGGGCTGACGCTGACGGCGTCGTGCGTGGCCTGCTCGGCTATCACGGGGCGAACACCGGGCGCTACATCAGCCAGGGTCTGCAGATCCAGAATTTCCCGCGCGAGACGGTGCGCGACTGGGAGGAGATGCGCGAGCTGCTCGACTGCGGCGCGACCCTGGTGGACGCCCTGGCCGGGCCGCCGCTCGAGGTGATCAGCCGCATGCTGCGCGGTGCCATCATCCCCCGCCCCGGGCGCCGGATCATGGCCGGGGATTACAGCTCGGTGGAGGCGGTCGGGCTGGCATGGCTGGCCGGGCAGACCGAGCTGCTCGACGCGTTCGAGCGCAAGGAACCGATCTATGAGGAGATGGCCGCCACCGTGTATGGCTGCCGGGTGGCCGACATCCGGCCCGACAGCATCGAGCGACACATCGGCAAGACCCTGGTGCTGGGCGCCGGGTATCAGATGGGCTGGTGGAAATTCCGCGAGACCGTGCTGATGATGACCGGCACGCTGCTGCAGCCCAGCGAAGCAGAGCATGCCATCAATACATACCGCGATACATTCAAACGTATCTACAGCTTCTGGTATGACATGGAGGAAGCTGCCAAGACGGCAGTGGAGCTGCCGGGTCGTGTCACCCAGGTGGCGGACGGCAGGATCAGGTTCCTGACGGAACGGTCCTGGCTGCGCATGCGGCTGCCGTCGGGCCGTTGTCTCTGGTATGCCAAGCCGCTGCTCGAGCCCAACCCGCACCGGGACGGCCGGCAGATGCTGACCTATTTCGGCGTCAACAATAAGACGCGGAAGTGGGAGCGGCAGCACACCTATGGCGGGCGGCTGACCGAGAACGCGGTGCAGGGTCTGTGCCGCGATCTGCTGGTGGATGCCACGATCGGGCTCGAGGCAGCCGACTATCGGCCGATCGCCCTGGTCCACGATGAGGCGATCTGCGAGCCGGATATCGGTCACGGCTCAGTGGACGAGATGCTCGAGATCATGTGCGACAAGCCCGACTGGGCGAAAGGATTCCCGCTGTCAGCCAAGGGCCGGGAAGGACACCGCTACACCAAGTGAAGAGGGAGGGCCGGGTGTGACAATCTATAGCAGGCTGCCGGCGGAACTGACACTGGATCAGCGCGTTGCCGAGATCAACCGGATGTGTGGCAGGCTCAATCAGCGCGACGCGCAGAATACACGCCTGCGTTGGCGTGTTGCCAAAGAGCTATACACCCTCCAGCAGATAATATTGGCCCAGGGGCTGCCATGGGAAGCGTGGTGTGAGGAACACATTATCCGCAGCCTGGGGGATGTCCGGAAGCTGATCAGTATGGCGAAGACGCACGACCCGGAAGCGGCGCATGAAACCGAGAAGGCGACCAAGCGTCAGGCAATGAAAGTTACGCGAGAGCAACGCGCCCACATGCGCGTTGCCAACGTGAAACAGTCGGCCGAGATCGCGCGACAACTGATCACCGCGCTTATGGTCACCCACCCGCTCGGCGAGGTGCGCGCCATGCTCTCCGCTGTAGAAATGCACGATCTGTTCGCCGCGCTTGACGACGCGGAAGCTTCGGCTTCCGGCAAACGTGCCGTGCGTATGGGCTCCACAGTTACTCACTAGGAGGAGGAATGGGTCATGACGCAAAGGAAGCTACTACGGAGCAAGATACTGCCTGCGCTCTTTGTGTTCCGCGTCCTGAACGAAGACCTAAAGGACGCCATCTGCGGATCGCCGACACATTGCGCCATCGCCAACGCGATCCGCCGCATACTGGCGGGCGGTTTGACATTCGTGTCAGTAAAAGCCAACCGCGTGACAATCACTTGGCACGGGATTCTTCACCATTATGAACTCCCCAACCACGCGTTTAAGTTGGTTGCGATGAATGACGACGGAACGCTGTCGTTCATGCCAGGAGAGTCGCGCGTCGTGAAGCTGCCGCGCGTGCGCGTGCGCCCGGCATACACCAACCTGTCGCCTGAACGGCACGAGCAGATCAAAGCCTCGAACGAGCGCCGCAAGGAGGCGGGTGTCGTGTCAAAGCGGAAGAACCCCCGCTGGCTCGCTTCCAAAGCGCAAGGCGTGGCGTTGAAGAACCTGCATGACGTGGCGCCAAAGGTAAAGAGCGAAGAGGTCGAACACGTATAGGGGGAGACTATGAACGAAGAAGCGTTGCCGTTGCCGCCTGCGCCGCCGATCGATGATCGCCGGATGATATTGGCCGTGGTTGAGGCAGCGGAGGGCCTCACCTCCCTGGCCCTGGCGGCGCTGGCCGCGAACCAGGATCTCAAGAACACGCGTCTGGGTCACGCACGCGTCAGCTTTGACAGCGCAGTGCATCGCCTCAATGGGTTGCTCGGTAATATCCTGCCACCGCGTAACGGGCCGCAGATAATACAGCCGCTGGAGCCGGAGCTGCAGCGCCCGGCCGCAGCCCCTCGCCCTGAGCCCACAGAGCCGTTGATCTCGTCTCAGGATGCCCTGGCCCGCCTGGAGGGCTCATTGTGAAGCTCTCTGTAGCCGATGACCCGGCGCATGACTCGCGCCTGGGCGCGAGTGCCGATCGGCTGGCTGACCTCATCATGTCCCAGGCGCAGTCGCTGGCGCGGTTCCCGAAGGAACGGATGAACGAGGACATGGTCTGCTATGACCTGTTGCTGCTAACGGCGTTCACGGTGCTGGCGCGACTGTGCCGGTTCGAGGGGCCGACCTGTCAGACCATGATCAATCAGGTGGCGGACGAGCTGCGCGTGATGCTCGAGGAATCCGCAGGGAGTTTTGTCAATGGCTGAGTATCCACACATCCTCTATGTCGTCGGGCCGGGTGTCGAGAACGAGCTGCTGTTCGTCCCGGCTGAGACCACGCCACCAGATCCGCCAGATCCGCCCGATCCGGAAGAGCCGCCGCCCGACCCCGATGCAAATGCGGCCTTCGCGCGCATCACCTGCGGCGACCTCGAGGTCTGCTTCGATCCGGCTGCCGGCGAGGAGCTGGACTGTTACTATGACCCGCTCGGTGAGTTTGTGCAGCGCAATATCCGCTGCACGGATGAGAGCCAGCCGAACATGGTCGCGTGGTATCGCCCCGATGTGGCCGGCGGCCGTGAGGAATGGGTCTTCGAACTAGGCCCGGCCTTCGCGTCACCGCAGGCCAACATGCCGGCCTATACAGCTGTCATCACACGCGCGGACGGCGGCACCGGGGTGTCGGTTGAAGCAAAGGCGGGGCATTATTGGTTTGGCCGCTGGCGCTGGCAGTCAGCCCCGCGCCCCGTGCGCCGCACCTATGAA
>Ga0134121_10003485_pt1 | contig 13142 bp, 12 predicted proteins | sample KB301_FD_96463 | JGI IMG/M metagenome (GOLD analysis project Ga0134121, IMG submission 96463) | Terrestrial soil microbial communities without Nitrogen fertilizer from Kellogg Biological Station, Michigan, USA - KB3-0-1 | ecosystem: Environmental > Terrestrial > Soil > Unclassified ...
CGGACGGCTACACAATCTGCCTGATCTCGGCGTCGCATTCCGTCAATTCCGCGACCAGCACGAAGCTTCCGTACGATCTCACCAAGGACCTGCAGGCAATCACGCAGGCATCGTCCCTCTTCTACGCGGTCTACACCAGCGGCACGCTTCCGCCGAAAACGATCAAAGAGCTGATCGCGTACTCGAAAGCGAATCCCAACAAGCTCAACTTCGGGACATCTGGCACCGGCGGCCTGCAGCATTTCGCGGGTGAAATGTTCAATTACATGACCGGTATCAAGCTGGTCCACGTGCCCTATAAGGGTTCGGCGGCGGTGATCCCCGCCATGCTGGCTGGCGATGTCCAGGTCGGGTTCGGGACATTGTTCGGCGTGCGCCCACACGTGCCGAGCGGCCGTTTGCGGGTGCTCGCCATTACGGCCGCCAAGCGCTCACCTGCGGCGCCGGAATATCCGACCGTCGTAGAAGCCGGAGTGCCCGGCTACGTGGTGGACCAGTGGTACGGAATCATCACCGGCCCCAAGGTGCCCGCGGCGCTGGTGCGCAAGCTGAACGCAGGGATCGTCGAGACGCTGAGGTCCCCGGACGTCATCAAGCGCCTCACGGCCGACGGCTCCACCCCGGTCGGCTCGACACCCGAGCAGTTCAGCGCTCACATCAAATCCGAGATCGCCAAGTGGCGCAAAGTCGCGAAAGAGGCGAAGCTCGAACTGACGGAGTGATGCTCCCGATTACTCCATGGCGATGCCCGCGTCGCGGATCACCTTGCCGATGCGCGCGAGTTCGCCCTTGATGTGAGCGCTGAATTCCTCGGGCGAGCTGCCGATCACGAGGTTGGCCTCGGCGGTCAGCTTCGATGAAATTTCCGGCGACCGGACCGCGGCCGCGGTCTCGCGGCTCAGCCGGTCGATGATGGCGCGCGGGGTGCCAGCCGGCGCGACGAACCCGTACCAAGAACCCGATTGGTAGCCGGGGACACCGGACTCGGAGAGGGTCGGGATGTCGGGTATTGCGGGAATCCGCTGCAACGAGCCGATGCCGAGCGCCCGCATCCGGCCCGACCGGGTATGGACCAGCAGCGCGGCGGCGGCATTGAACATCACCTGGACCTGTCCGCTCAAGAGGTCGGTGGACGCGGCGCCGATGCCCTTGTAAGGCACATGCTGTATCTTCGTGCCGGCCATCGAATTGAACAGTTCAGCGGCGAGTTGCGAGGAGCTGCCGTGCCCGCTCGATGCGTAATTGAGTTGACCAGGCCGTGCCTTGGCGAAGGCAATGAACTGCTTCACCGTGCGCACAGGCAGCGACGGGTGCACCGCCAGCAATGCCGGCGCGGAAGCCATGAGGCACACCGGGTCAAAATCCCGCACCGGATCGTAAGGAACGTTTTTCTGCAGGTTAGGGTTGATACCGTGAGTAGCGACGCCCGCAAGAAACAGCGTGTAGCCGTCCGGCGGCGACTTGGCGACCAGCTCGGCGGCGATCATCCCGCCCGCTCCCGGGCGGTTTTCCACCACGAACTGGCGCCCGAACACGGCGGTCAGGTTGTTCGCAACAAGGCGAGAGATCACGTCGTTGCCGCCGCCGGGGGTGAACCCGACGACAATCCGGACCGGCTTCGCCGGAAACGCCTGCGCCGCCGCACTACCGCACGCGAGCGACGCCAATAGCGCGATCAACAATCTCCCGGTCATGCTACCTCTCCTCGTTATTTGTTGTGGCCGCCGAACAACCGCCACTTTATCAAAAATGGCCGCGCGCGCTCACCTGCACGATGGCCCGCGGGAAGGCGAACTGACCGGCGCCGCTGCGCGGCACGGGCGGCGCGAGACGGCAACTTAGAAAGAAGGAGAGGAAAAAGCGGAAGGTCCGGAACCGCCGCGTAGCGAGTCCCTCGCCTTCCGCTTCAGTTTTTCGCCGTCACCGGGCTCGCGGCCAGAGGACGCCCTGCTCGCCTGCCCGCACCGCGCCGATGCCCTTGTAGGCGAACTTCTGCACCCGCTTGCCTTCGTACGTTTCCGTGGTGTAGAGATTGCCCTTCGAATCGGTGGCGATGCTGTGCACGCCGTAGAACTGGCCGGGCTGGCGCCCGCCGTCGCCGAAGTTCGATATTTCCTCGAGTGTCTCTCGCAGGATGATTCGCACCTTCTCGTTCTGGCCGTCGGCGAGAAACATGAACCGCTGCTGCGGATCCTTGGAGAACGCCAGGTCCCAGGCTGCGCCCGACCCGAGCGTCTCCCTGGCGTAGATCGCTTCCTTCACGAACGTCCCGTCAGCGCGGAAAACCTGCACGCGGTTGCCCTGGCGATCGCAAACGTAGACCAGGCCGTCGTTCGAGCGCTCGACGCAGTGCACCGGGTTGCGGAACTGCTGCGCCGGCGGCGCTTTCGGGTCGTAATTGCCGAGATCGGCATCGCTGGGCTTGTTGCCGTACGCGCCCCAGTAACGCTTCATTTTTCCGGTATCGGCGTCCAGCACGGCGACGCGCTTGTTGCTGTAACCATCGGCGACGTACGCCTCGTTGGTCTTGGGATCGACCCAGATCTTGGCCACGCGCCCGAAGTTCTCGAGGTCGTTGCTGCCGGTGCCTTTGCCGTAGCGGCCCATCTGCATCAGGAATTTCCCGTCCTTGGTGAACTTAAGGATGTGGGAGTCGCCCTTGCCGTTGCCGCCGAGCCACACGTTGCCCTTGTAGTCGACATGGACGCCGTGCGCCCCCACCGGCCACTCGTAGCCCTCGCCCGGTCCGCCCCAGGACTTGATCAGGTTGCCCGCCGGGTCGAACACCAGCACCGGCGGAGCCGTGCGGCAGCACTCGCTGATGGGGGGGTTCAATTCGAGCCCTCTTTCGTTGTTGTGCAGCCCGCCTGCACCGCGGTGTATGACCCACACGTTGTCCTGGTCGTCGACCCACAGGCCGATGGTCCATCCGAGGATCCAGTGGTTGGGCAGCGGCTTGGGCCACAGGGGGTCCACTTCAAACATCGGCGCCTGGACGGTGCGGGCCTGGGCATCCGCCTGGTTTTGCAGCACGGCCTGGCCGACCCCGAGCGCGGCAAAGAGCGCGATGAGTGCCGCGCCGACGTAGAAATTTCGTTTGCGTAGGATGCCGGACATGTTTTTCCCCCTTGCGGTCGAAATTTGCGTCGGCCTGCGCACCGCTGCCGAGCGGCGGAGTAACGGGTGAGCTCCTCGATCCCCGGCTTATTCCACGCGGGTGCCGCGCGGCTTCCGGTTTTTCGGGAAATTATACGCCGCTATTCCCGCTTGTCAGCGACCGGCCGGTTCCATTAAGTTGACCGGTCTGGGGAGGAGCGGATTGTGCTGTCCGGCAAGCCTGGAACCCGCGCGTTGCGCATGATCGTCGTTGCGGCGGCCGCGTACGCCTGCTCGCTGCCGGGCACCGGCGGCGCCCATGACGTACCCAACGACGTCAAAGTCCACATGTTCGTCAAGCCGACGGCGAACACGTTGCAGGTGCTGGTCCGCGTGCCGCTCGCGGCGATGCGCGAAGTGGACGTCCCGCAGCGCGGTCCTGGCTATCTCGACCTTGCGCGCGCGGATGCCGCGCTGCGCGCGGCGGCGAACCTGTGGATCACCGATAACCTCGATGTATTCGAAGGCGAGGCCCGCCTCGAGAAGCCGAAGCTGGTCGATGCGCGGGTAACGCTGCCCTCCGACAAGTCGTTCGGCTCGTTCGACGAGGCGCTCGCCCACTTGAAGAGCCAGCGCCTGCCGGAGAGCATGGAGCTCTACTGGAACCAGCAGCTGCTCGACGTGCTGTTCGAATACCCGATTCGGTCGGAGCATTCCCGGTTCTCCATCGATCCGCGGCTCGCGCGGTTGGGGCTGCAGGTTCTTACCGCGCTGCGCTTCCTGCCGCCTGGCGGCGCGACGCGCGCCTTCGAGTTCCACGGCAACCCCGGATTGGTCCATCTCGACCCGAGCTGGCACCAGGCTGCGCTGTGCTTCGTCGAATCAGGGTTCTGGCACATCCTGGAGGGAATCGATCACCTGCTCTTCATATTGTGCCTGGTGATCCCGTTCCGCCGGTTCGGCCCGCTGGCCCTTGTCGTGACCGCCTTCACCGTCGCGCACTCGATCACGCTGATTGCCGCCGCCTTCGGCCTCGCGCCGTCCGCGCTGTGGTTCCCGCCGCTCATCGAGACGCTGATCGCGGTGTCCATTCTCTACATGGCGCTGGAGAACATCGTCGGGGCCAACGTGCAGCGCCGGTGGATCATCGCATTCGCGTTCGGTCTCGTTCACGGGTTCGGTTTCTCGTTCGCGCTCCGGGAGTCGCTGCAGTTCGCGGGTTCGCACCTGGTGACGTCGCTGCTGTCGTTCAACATTGGCGTCGAGCTCGGCCAGCTGCTGGTGCTGGTCCTGCTGGTCCCGCTGCTGGATTTCCTGTTCCGCCGCGCCGTCGCCGAGCGCATCGGGACCATCATCCTTTCGGTAATCGTCGCGCACACCGCCTGGCACTGGATGCTCGAGCGCGGAGACCAATTGAAGAAATTTCCGGTGCCGGTGCTCGATGCGGCAGCGCTCGCGAGCCTCATGCGCTGGCTGATGGCATTGATGGTGCTGGCTGCCCTGGTCTGGCTGGTGGCCGTTGCGTTGCGGCACCGGAAGGAACGGCGTCGATCGTGAGTCGTGGCTCGATCTGCCACGTCCTTACTTCATCACTGCATTACTTCGTCACCGGATTGGTAAGCGATTTCCAGGTAGAAGTCGCGAACGCAATCAACTCTCCCTTGTCATCCACCATTTCCGAGCGCAGGTAGGAGATGCCGCGCCCGTGGCGAATGAACTGGCCGGTGGCGGTCAACCGGCCATCTCGGGCGGGCGCCGCGTACTGTACCTTCATCTCGAGCGTCGTGCCCGGCCCGCTTTTTTTGCGCAAGAGGTGCCCCATGGAAATGTCCAGCACGAAGGCGGTGACGCCGCCGTGCAAGCCGCCCTGCGGATTTAACATGAAGTCCTTCACCTCGAACGAAACCTGGCAGGTGTCGTTCGTGTACTCGAACTCGCAACCGAATAGGCGCGCCAGGAAAAACTTGCCGAATTCCGGCTCATGGCTCGCGAGCGCGTGCTCGAACGCCTGCCGTGCAACCTTTGCATCGAGGGTGGGTTTCTTGTGCATTTCAATATTTATTAATTAAATCAAATATTTATAGCGATTTTCCAGGAACCCGGCACGGCAGCTCTGCTCGTCACTCGTCACTCGTCACTCGTCACTCGTCACCGTAGTTAGAGTCCCTCAACGATCCTCAAGTCCCGCTCCACGCTGCCGTTGCCCAGCACCTTGAGCGCTTCCTGATAGCCGGGGCTGTCGTGCGCCGCGACGGCTTTCTCCATGCTGTCGAACTCGATCATCACCACGCGCTGCTGGAGTCCTTTTTCGTAGACCTTCGCCGGATTGCCGCGCACGACGAAGCGTCCGCCCGCGGCCTGGATGGCCGCCGGCGCGATCTTCGCGTACGACGCGAACGCGTCGGGGTTCTTGATGGAATGGTAGAACGCAATCCAATAGGCTTTTGCCATCGGGATCTCCTCTAGTGCGTGAATTGTGAATCGCGGTCCGGGCGAGCGTCCGTCACCGCGCTTCTATTATCTCATCATCGTATCGTGACACGCCCTCCTTCCGCATCCCGTTTTCCACCTTCATAATGGTGCCTCAAACAAGTTGAAAGGATCGCGATGCCCACCACCACATCCAGCGGCCTCATCATCGAGGACCTCGTCGTCGGCAACGGCGCAGCAGCAGCAGCCGGACAGAAGGTCAAAGTGCACTACACCGGCTGGCTCACGACCGGCGCCAAGTTCGATTCCAGCAAGGACCGCAACGACCCGTTCGTTTTTCCGCTCGGCGCAGGCAGCGTCATCAAGGGCTGGGACGAGGGCGTCCAGGGCATGAAAATCGGCGGCAAGCGCAAGCTCACGATACCGCCCGCGCTGGGCTACGGCGCGCGCGGCGCCGGCGGCGTCATCCCGCCGAACGCGACGCTGGTATTCGAGGTAGAACTGCTGGGCGTCGGTTAGCAGCCCGCACCCGTTACCCATTACCGGGCTTGAGGTAAGATTCCCCCTCTCGCCAACGACGCTCGCCCGACATTGAACGGAGGATTCACCATGGCAACGACCTACAACCCCGCCGCAAAATTCGAGATCAAGGAATGGGACGTCGACTTCCGGAAAGCCACGGGCGGACGCGCCCTTAAGGCGCGCGTCTACCAGCCGCAGGGCGCCGGGCCGTTCCCGGTCCTCCTCGACATGCACGGCGGTGCCTGGCACGACAAGGACCGCTTCGCCAATGTGCCGATGGACCAGGCGGCGGCCCGCAGCGGCATGCTGGTGGTAGCCATCGACACGACGCTGTCCGCCGAGGCGCCCTACCCGGTTTCCGTGCAGGACCTGCACTACGGCATCCGCTGGTTGAAGCACAAGGCCCGCGAATGGAAGGGCGACCCCTCGACGCTGGGCGTGCTCGGCAGCTCGAGCGGGGGGCATGTCGCCCAGCTCGTCGGCATGCGACCGCGCGATCCGCGTTACGCGGCGCTGCCCTTGGCGGAAGCGCCCAACCTGGACGCGACCGTCAACTACGTGGCTACGCGCTCGCCGATCAGCGACTGCCATGCCCGCTACGAGCACATGGTCAAGACCAACCGCCCCGAGATGATCAAGAAGACCAAGATGTACTTCAATCCCTGGGAATCGATCTTCGAGGGCAATCCCATGCTGATCCTCGAGCGCGGCGAGAAGGTGACTCTGCCGCCCATGCTCATCATGCAGGGCGAGCTCGATACCAACGTGCCGTGGCAGCTATCGGAGAAAATGGGCGAGATGTACCGCGCCGCCGGCGGCGAATGCGAGGTCGAAATCTTCAAGGGCTGCGAGCACCAGTGGATCAACGACCCCGGTCCGCAGACCGACCGCGCGCACGAAGTGCTGAAGGCGTTTATCGCGCGGCAATTGCGCGGACTGCGCAAGGCCGCGTAGCCATAAGCCGGTGACGCAGTGACGGGGTGGCACCACCCCGCCGCTTCGTCGCCCTGTTAGCCCACCCCTTCCCCACTTCGTAACCGACATGGCCGATCGGCCAGCAATGCACGCCGGCGAAGCGGTGGCCGAAGCCCTGCGCGAGGAAGGCGTCGAGCGCGTATACAGCGTTCCCGGCTCCCACATTCACCCGATCTACGATGGCTTGAGCCGGGTGAAGTCGATCCGCTTCGTCACGTGCAAGCAGGAGCCGAACGTCTCGCTCATGGCGGATGCCTATGGCCGATTGACCGGCAAGCCCGGGGTCTGCCTCGTCACCGCCGGCCCCGGCGGCCTGAACTCCATGGCGGGCGTGGCGCAGGCGTACGGTGCGGCCTCGCCCATGATCCACATCGGCGGCGCTGTGCCGCTGAAGGCCGAACGCGAAGCCTTTCACGGCGTGGACGACCCCGCCTTCGTGCACGAGATGTTCAAGAAAATCACCAAGTGGAGCGCGCGCGTCGAGCGCATCCAGGACATCCCGGAAGTGATGGCGAAGGCTTTCCACATCGCGCGCAGCGGCCGCCCGGGACCCGTCCACGTCGAACTGCCGCGCGTTTCGGACTACAGCGAGTACATCCTCCAGGAAGAACGCGCCGTCCTGCCGGCGTACAAGCCCGTGCCCGTTGTAGTCGCAAAACCCGATGCGAAGGACGTCGATCACTATGCCAAGCGGCTCATGGAAGCGCGCGCGCCGGTGATCGCCGCGGGCAAGGGCATCATCCGCAAGCGCGCGCTGAAGGAACTCGCGGAACTGTCGCTGAAGCTGCAGGCACCGGTGATTACCGCCCAGGACGCGATCGGCGTGATTCCCGAAGACCACCCGTTTTTTGCCGGCCATTTCCAGCATTACCGCAGCTACCCGCTTTGCGTGGAGGCGTTGAAGCGCACGGATCTCGTGCTGGGCGTGGGATTGCGCGCGGGCACGGCGGAAATGGCGGAGCTGAAGGAACGAGCGCCCGAGAAAAACATGATCCTCGTCGGCTTCGACGACGGGCCCGATTCCCGCTACGAGGGCGAGGACCAGCGCGTCGCCGACCCCAAGCTGTTCCTTACGGCCCTGCTCGAGCGCCTGGGCAATTACCAGCGCCCGCGCGACGAGACGCTGATCCGGCAGATGGCGGAGAAGAAAGCCGCGGTGCGTGCAAGCCTCGCCGCCCAGAACGCGCCGCACCGGAACGACCAGCCGATCCATCCCGGCGTGCTGATGGACGCGATGAACGCCGTGCTGGACGACGACACCGTGGTTGCGAGCGACGTCGGTAACTGCCAGATGTGGACTCGCACTTTCCGCCGCATCGCGACCCCCGAATCCTTCATGCAGTCCGGCGTCTGGAATGCGATGAGCTACGGCCTGCCGACGGCGATCGTGGCCAAGATGGAATTCCCCGAACGCAACGTGGTCGCCATCGCCGGCGACGGCGCGTTTCTCATGACCAGCGGCGACCTGCCCACTGCGGCGGAGTACGGCACGAACATTTTGATCATCATTCTGAACGATGGCGCTTTCGGCCAGACGTTCATGCAACAGACCAACATTTACGGCCATACTTACGGTACGACCTTCAAGAGCCCGCACTTCGCCGACCTCGCGAAAGCCTGCGGAGTCGAAGGCATTCGCGTGAGCGATCCGAAGGACGTCGAGGGCGCGCTGCGCCAGGCGCTGGCCGCGACGAAGCGCCAACCCGCCCTGCTCGAAGTGATGGTGGCCGACCGGCCTTATCCAAAAATCTAGAATTCGTGACGAGTGACGGGTGATGAGTGACGAAAATCCCGCAACCCGCCACTGCGTCATGTCCTGACTACAAGGGGAGACAGATATGAAGCGAATCGGAACGGCAAGTATCGCCGTCGCAGCGCTGGTTGCCGCGGTCGCGTTCCTCGGCCACGTCGACCTGGCGAAAAATGCCGCGGCGCAGGCGCGTGCACCGCGCGAGGTGCCGCGGTTTGAGGTGGACCCAACCTGGCCGAAACTGCCGGCCAAGTGGGTCTGGGGACAGGTTTCCAGCGTCTCGGTGGACGAGCGCGACCACGCGTGGATCCTGCAGCGCCCGGGCACCATCCGCACCGACCAGAAAGGCCGCGCCGCGCCGCCGGTGATGGAGTTCGACGCGGCAGGAAATTTCATCCAGGGCTGGGGCGGGCCGGGCGCGGGTTACGACTGGCCGGAGATCGAGCACGGCATCTACGTCGACCCCAGGGGTTTCGTCTGGATCGGCGGAAACGGCAAGACCGACCATCACCTGCTCAAGTTCACCCGCGACGGCAAGTTCGTGATGCAGATCGGGAAGAAAGGCGCGAGCAAGGGCAATACCGATACCGAGAACGTGAACCAGGCGGCGGACACGTTTTATCACGCGAAAACCAACGAGCTCTTCGTCGCGGATGGTTACGGCAACCGGCGCCTCATCGTGTTCGACGCGGACACCGGCGCGTTCAAGCGGATGTGGGGCGCGTTCGGCAACGCTCCCGCCGACAAGGTGCCGCCCAAACCCAAGGTGCCGGAGGAATCGCGCATCCCGGCGATGGAAGAAACCGGGAACGGACCCGACCAGTTCGTTCCGCCGGTGCATGCGGCCCGGGTATCGAACGACGACCTCGTGTACGTCTCCGACCGTGGCGGCAAGCGCGTGCAAGTATTCACGCTCGACGGCAAATTCTTATCGCAGACGTTCGTCGATCGCTGGTGCGAGGCGCCTCATTGCGGCAATGGCCAGACCGTCGCCAGCACCGCGTTCTCGCACGACCGCGAGCAGCGCTACCTCTACGTCGCAAGCCGCAGCCCGGCGCGCATCTGGGTGTACGACCGCAAGACCATGCAGCCTCTCGACTCGTTCGGCCGCCTCGGCATCGCGCCCGGCGAGTTCTACGTGCTCCACCACATGAACACGGATTCGAAGGGCAACCTCTACACAACGGAAGTTCAAGACGGCAAGCGCGCGCAAAAATTCGTATTCAAAGGGACGGTAACTAAGTAACTATTTGATTTAAAAATGCAATTAAAAATTTTTCGGTTGGCGATGACGCTGCTCGCCGCCCTCGCGTGCGCTGGCGCCGACGCCCAGGGCTACCCGCAGCGAGCCGTGCGCATGATCGTGCCCTATACGCCAGGCGGCGGCATCGACACCGTAGCGCGAACGCTCGCGCAAAAGCTGACCGAGCAGTTGGGCAACACGTTCGTGGTGGAGAACCGTCCCGGCGCAGCCGGTGTACTTGGCGCCGAATTGGTGGCGAAAGCTGCGCCGGACGGTTACACGCTGCTGGCGTCGTCCACCGAATTCGCCATCAATCCCAGCGTGCGTCCCAAGCTGCCGTACGACCCGTTCAAGGATTTCGCCCATATTTCGCAGCTCGCTTCCGTGCAGTTCATCCTCGCAGGCCATCCGTCGGTGCCGGTGAAGAGCGTGAGAGATCTCGTCGCGCTGGCAAAGGCCCGTCCCGGCCAGCTCACCTTCGGTTCCTCGGGCACGGGTGGCGGGCCGCACCTCGCGGGCGAGCTGTTCCAGTCGATGGCGCGCATCCGCTGGACGCACGTGCCGTTCAAGGGCGCCGCGCCCGCGGCCACCGCCGTCATGAGCGGCGAGATCGATTTCGCCTTCGCCGCCACCATCGGGCTTCTCGGCAACGTGCAGGCGGGGAAACTGCGCGCCATCGCCGTCACCGGCGCCAAGCGCTTCGCGGAACTGCCGCAGGTGCCGACCGTCGCCGAATCCGGCGTGCCGGGCTACAGCGCGACTGGCTGGTACGGCTTCTACGCCACCGGCGGCACCGCGCCGGAAACCGTGCGGCGACTCTACAACGAATCGGTGCGCGCGCTCGGGGCCCCGGACATCAAGGAAAGGCTCGCGAAGAGCGGCAACGAGTACGTCATGAGCCCGCCCGAGGAATTCGTCGCCTTCATCCGCGCCGAGATCGCCAAGTGGACGAAGGTGGTGAAGGAAGCCGACCTGCGTATTGAGTGACGGGTGACGAGTGATGGGTGATGGGTGACGAGTGGAAAACGCCTTCACTCCTCATCCTTCATCCTTCCGCCTTCCACGTTCATCCTTCCGTCTTTAGAGCGTGGGGCTCTTGAACTCCCCGCCCAGCGTAACCAGCGCCCATGGCGGCAGGTGCGCGTCGGCGTTGAAATTGATGTGCCCGGCGGCGGCGTGCTGGTCGCGGAAGATGCGCTGCAGCGGATAGTGATCGTAAATGCCGTTGGCACCGGCCATCTCGTGCAGCGAGTCCACGGCTTCCACGCATAGCTTGGCCGCCAATGCGGCGTTACGTTTGTAGCGCAGACGCGTCACCATATCCAGCGTGCCGCCTTCCTCATAGACGCGCATCGCCTCGAGCACGTCCGTACGCAGCAGCAACGCCGCGGCATCGACTTTCGCCCCCGCCGCACCGATGCGCAGCTGCACGGTCTGGAAATCGCGCATCTTCGCGCCGGTATAGCTGGTGCTGCGCGATTTGACCAGGTCGATGGTGATCTCCAGCGCCGCGCGCGCGTTGCCCACCAGGCAGCCGCCGATGCCGTGGCCCCCGAGCGGCGTGAGAGGAATCCGGTAATGCGGGTTGGAGCTGGTCTTCAGTCCCGGAAACGAATGGCCGGGCCGTGCGACGTACATGGACAGGGCCCGGTGCGCGGGAATGAACACGTCCTTGCAGCGCACGGTCTTGCTGCTGGTCGCGCGCATGCCGAGCACGTGCCAATCATCCACGACTTCGTAGTCCGTGCAATGGACCAGGCAAAACAGGTAGTCGACCGGCTTGTCTCCTTCGCGCAGGATGCAGGCGAGCAGGTTCCAGTCGGAGTGGTCCGTGCCGGACGAAAAATTCCATTCGCCGGAGAGCATGATCCCGCCATCGACCGGCACGCCGCGGCCCTGCTGGAAAGCGATGCCGGAGGCAATGCCCGCGTCCGGATTGGGTCCCCAGACTTCCGCCTGCGCTTTGGGGTCGTACCACGCGACGGTCCGGTGGTGAGACGCGAGGTTGGTGACGGTCCAGCCTACCGAAATGTCGCCGCGCGAAAGCATCTCGGGCATATCGAAATAGGCGACGAACGGCAACTCCATACCGCCCCACGCCTTCGGCTGCAGGTAGCGAAACAATCCAGCGCGCGTCAATGCGTCCATCACCGGCGGCGTGAGCTTGCGCGCCTCCTCGCACGCCCGCGCGTTCTCGCGCAAGAACGGGATCAGCTCGCGCGCGCGACGCATCGCCTCGTCGTAGCCGACGTCGGTAAATCCCGCGCCCGGTTTCTTCATGTCCACCGGCTTGCCCTTCACTCCTTGCCCAGAAGGGATGGGTCGCTCAGCGCAGTATCCTGGCCCTCTACCGGATTCTCGATCGCCTCGCGGAAGCTGTGCGCGCCCTTCCACTCCGACGAGGGGCGAACGCGGCCGTCGCTGCCGACCTGGTCGAGGCCCCAGTAAATCTCCAGCCGGTGGCCGTCGGGATCGCGAAATTCGACCGCGATCTGCACGCCGGCACGCCGGCGCCCTTCGAAATCGATGACCGCGCCATGCTCGCGCAGCCGCCTGGCGGCAAGCAGCACCTCGTCGAGCGAACCCACCTCGAACGCAACGTGGTTGAGGTCGATATTGGTCGCCCCTTTATCCAGGCTGCCCACGAGCCCGATGCCGTGATGATCCGTATTGCAACGCAGGAACGCCATGCCGCCGGGCATCATCTCCTCGGGATAGATATCGGATACCTGGAAACCCAGCACCTCGGTGTAGAAGCGTATCGAGCGCTCGAGGTTGCGGCAGTTGAGCACGATGTGACCGATCTTGCGCAATTGGAACCCGATTCCGCGCGGACGCGCGTACTTCCGCAGCTTCTTAACTGCGGGATGCTGATCCATCCCCGCGTAGCCCGCGCTATCGCGCTGCTGGCGCGAGCCCGGGCGCGCCGGTGTTGAAGAACGGCCCGCTTTCATGACGACCTCCTGCACTTGACCTGGTGAACCGTATCTTAACCCGCCAACTTAACTCGCACAGCGTGGGTCGTGGATCGTGGGTTGTGGGTCGAACGGACGATCCATTGGTAGTAAACCGATTCTTCCGCCTTCCGCCTTCCGCCTTCCGCCTTCCGCCTTCCGCCTTCAAAAG
>Ga0134121_10003486_pt1 | contig 13134 bp, 13 predicted proteins | sample KB301_FD_96463 | JGI IMG/M metagenome (GOLD analysis project Ga0134121, IMG submission 96463) | Terrestrial soil microbial communities without Nitrogen fertilizer from Kellogg Biological Station, Michigan, USA - KB3-0-1 | ecosystem: Environmental > Terrestrial > Soil > Unclassified ...
CTATGGACAAAAACGTTATCCGATTCAAGTGGAAGCGGCAGCTCCTTTGTGCAGACTTCTGACGGTGGCTTTGCAGTTTCGGGAAGATATCAAACAGCTTCTTTGCATACGCGTGCCTTTCTAATAAAAACTGATTCGTCCGGCAATTATAGCTGCAATCACACTGCGCCCGTAATTGCAATCTGCATTCCCCCAACACAGGTTACTGACATTACCCCGGATTCGTATCCAACCAATACCATTGTTGCTGTCCGCCCCACAAGTATTGGTCAATTGTACGGCACAGACATTTTATGCACTTCCGTTCATGTTGATCAATACGCCAGGCAAAATGCCGGAATAATTATTTCTCCAAATCCCGCAGCCGGAAATCTTAGGATTGAATGTGGAGCACTCATTAATAGTATTTCAATCTTCAACTCCCTCGGCGAAAATGTTTTGGCTGTCAGGCTGCCTTCTGCCCTCCGCCCTCTGTTCTCTGAAATCGATGCTACGAATCTCCCTCCCGGCATTTATTTTCTCAGTGCTACGACAGATCAAGGAATTGCCACTGCAAAATTTATCAAGGAATGAAAACAAAACTACTCGTCTTAATTTGCTTTCAAATTTCTTGCGGCTATGCACAAGTGACGTTTCAAAAAACTTTCGGTGGCCCTTTGTCTGAAACCGGGCGCGTGGTACAGCAGACGCATGATCACGGCTATGTCATCGCCGGCCTCACCAGCAGTACCGGCTCCCTGGATATGTATCTTCTTCGTACCGACAGCCTTGGCTCGATGCTGTGGGCGAAATCGTATGGAACAGATGGAACTGATGAATGCTGCTCCATGCAGGAAACTTCCGATGGCGGTTTTATTCTTTCCGGTTACCTCTTTGGACCCGACAGCACCATTCACACACTGTTGATTAAAACGGATGCCGCCGGCGATACAATATGGACGCACACCTATGGGATGATTTCATTCTGCGAGAGCTATTGCATTCGTCAAACCAATGATGGCGGCTATATTTCGGGCGGCGTAATGGACGCGAACAACTACCTTAATATTCAACTGGTAAAAACAAACAGTCAGGGCGATCTCATTTGGACAAAAAGTTTTGGCGGGAACGCTCATGACTACGCCTATTCGATCCGGCAAACGATTGATGGCGGTTATATTATCGGCGGACAGACTCAAAGTTTCGGCAACGGTATTCCCGATATGTACCTTGTTAAGGTTGACAGCAATGGAACAATCCAATGGTCACGGGCTTTTGGAGGAGCCGGCATTGACATCGGGATGTGCGCCATTCAGACCTCTGACGGCGGTTACGTGATCTGTGGCAGGACACAGAGCTTTGGAGCGGGATTGTATGACGTGTATGCCGTTCGCACGAACAGTTTTGGCGATACACTCTGGACAAAGACTTACGGCGGCGCCCTTTATGATGCAGCGAACTTCATTCAGCAAACGTCCGACGACGGATTTATTATTTCGGGATCCACTCAAAGCTTTGGCGCCGGTGACCGCGACGTCTACCTGGTCAAAACGGATTCCGGCGGAAATGTACTCTGGACAAAAACATTCGGAGACATCTCTTATGATGAGGCGTATTGCGTTTATCAAATCCAGGATTCATCTTACGTTGTTACCGGCAATAGCATTGTGGCAGGCACGGATAAGATTTACGTGGTGAAAACAGACGCCGCAGGAAGCAGTGGATGTCATGAAACCAGCCTGACTACAGAGGTCAACGTTGTTCCCACACAGGTCGTTTTCCCGGTTGAACAGATTACTTTCGCCGATACGTCTGAAAGCATCCTGGTCTTGTCAGTAAACAGTTTCGGAGCAGAAAACGTAATTTGCTCTTCCACCGCTGTTCCGGAATTCGTGGATCCTAATGTCAGCCTTTTCATTTCGCCCAATCCCGTCAGTAACAAACTGAATTTCTCCATTCGCGGAGGCACTATTAAATCCATTTCCATCTCTAATCTCCTCGGCGAGAAGGTATTTTTCTTAAATCAGTCTTCCCCCCTTCACCTTCTGTCTTCAATTATCGATGTTTCCTCCCTTATGCCAGGCCTCTACTTTATAAAAGCAGAAACTGATGAAGGAATCGCCAGCGCCAAATTTGTGAAAGAGTAATTAAGTTGATTGAATTGATTGAGAAAATCCAAAGCTGTTAGCAAATCACTTAATTACCCAGTCACTTAATCACTTTCTATCAAGTATTTTTCCAGGAACAGGCAACGTTTAGGTCATCAAGTCCATCTATCCTGGAAAGACCTCATGAAACCAATTTTATCCTTCCCTTTCATCGTACTTTCCCTTCAACTCTCTGCACAAAACCCGATTCCGAATCCCGGATTCGAAAACTGGCAGTTCACTCCTATGTTTACAATTGAAGCCGACGGCTGGCAGAGTAACAACAGTGAAATAGCTGCCTGGAATGTAATTCCTGATTCCGATGTATATGCAGGTTCGCTGGCACTCAACCTTGTTTATAATTCTTACCGCGGAACAATTACGGCAGGCTTCCCCATCACCTCTCATCCTGATTATTTGTCAGGGTATGTAAAGAACCTCATGTCTTCGCCGAGTGAGGCATGGATTTCAATTGTACTTTTTCATTCTGGAATTCCGGTTGACAGCGGCAACATGATATTCTACGGCGGACCTATTATTTTGAACTACCATCCGTTTTCCATTCCGATAAGTCATACAACCTTCCAGGCAGATTCAGCAGCGATTGTTATCATGGGCGGCTCCGAAAATCAATCGAGCATTTCATTCGATGAACTGAGCTTTGACACGCCTTCCGGTATTCCTGATTTCGACCAGGTAAAAAGCAATGCCGGTTTCTACCCGAACCCCGCACATGGCTCACTGGTCATTCCCTATTATGACGGAACACCATATACGGCTACGCTTCTGAATATGTCGGGACAAATAGTAGACGTGATTCCCGGATTGGGACATCCTTTTAACATGCCCCTGGTCATGACATTTTTGGCAATCAAACAGGTTGAGATTGACACCAGGGATTTGCCTTCAGGAATTTACTTCCTGCACATCAGGTCGCAGATCAACGATGTTACGCAGCGAATCGTTTATGAAAAGTAATTGCGTAATGAGAGAAAAAATATTCATTCCGGGTTTGCTGATTTTTATTTTCAGCTGCACGAAAGATAAAAAAGCAGAATTAAACCCTTACCCCGGATGTTTCGCTTCTTTAGAATCGTCAGCGTATACACCCTACTGCAGTCACGGCTCTCTCTTTGCGGCGGTCTTGCTGGACCAGCATCGGCTGTTAGAAATAAACCTTGTTGAATCCGCGCTTCGTCCGAAGAGAACCTGCATATCATATAATATTGCGGCCGACACCACCAACATCAGAATTTTCTATTACACTTTTGGAAACGATCCTGATTCCATGTACTTCGGATTCTGTACAGATGTCGCATACCCTGATTCAATGTTCGGTTATAAAATAAAATGGAGGGCAATGACGGGAACCCTTACCCTGTCTGTCTCAAGGGAATTTAACCCGGGTCAATCTTGCGAACCTTTCAAAGCATGTATTCAACTGCATAATGTCATCTTTCGGAAAGAAAATTCTACCCAGGATACGCTGATCCCTGACTTTATTATGAAAGATGTCCCTGTAGGATATTGCCTCGGATGACGAAAAGTTTTATTTCCGGAAGTTGTTTACGACCTTTAGCAGTCACATCTTCCCGGGCTTTATGATGACTCATGTAAATGAGCAAATACTTATTAAAAATTGTATAGCGGGCGACCGTGCGTACCAGGAAATGCTTTATCAAAAATATTGCAGAAAATTCATGGGGATCTGCCTGCGGTATTCAAAGAACAGGGAAGAAGCAGAAGACATGTTACAGGAAGGATTCTATAAAATATTCTCTTCGCTGAGCCGGTATAAAGCCGCAGGTTCGTTTGAAGGATGGATGCGAAAGATAATCGTGAATACCATACTCGAAAAAATCAGGAAGAAGGAAGTCGTATTTTCAGGAGCGGGGCTTTCCAATTTACCTGACGAACCCTATTATGAAAATTTATGGAGCGACCTCAACGCAAAAGAACTTGTGATATTGATCAACCGGTTGCCGCCCGGCTACAGGATCGTCTTTAACTTATTTGCCGTTGAAGGATACAGTCACCGGGAAATCGGAGAGCTGCTTGGCATCAATGAAGGTACATCAAGGTCACAGTTTGCCAAGGCACGCAAACAATTGCAACAAATGATTTCAAAAAGAGAAATAAATTTTTTATCAAATGTCAGGTAAGTCAACTATAAAAAACCTTCTGACGGATTTTGAAGCTGAGCCCTCTCCTGCCGTATGGAATTCTATTCAGTTCAGCCTGGCGCAAGACAAAAAACGCAACCGCAGAAAATTCCTGCTCTTGTTTCTTGCCTTCGTCGTCATCAGCGGGGGACTGACAGGCTGGCTGATAAATCGCCCTGCAGAAAAGCATTTGAAAAATTCAGGAAGTGAGAAAATCATCGCGCAGGAAACAACCGTTCATCCGGCTGAAGATGCAAGCCCTTCCGTTTCTAACCGGCCGGCATCTGAAAATAAAATCCGGGACAATGATCCAAACAAAAATTCTTTTTCAAACACAGGTTTAATTCCAAAGAACAAAACTCAAAAAACAGTTCCTGGAAAGAAGACCAAACGGGAAAGCGTATTTATCTATGCATCTGAAAATAAGCCAGGCCATCCAGACAGCAACGCTTTTGATTCAACTGAATTGATTGCTTCCATATCACCACTGAACGCCAAACAGAATTCTTTTTTGCCTGGCAATGAATCACCCTCACTTCTCGCGGCCTTAACTGTTTCGAAGCAGAAGAAATTCTTGTCGCGATGGCAGGCCGGGATTTCTTTCGGCCTGGGGAATTCCTACCGGCAATACAAGCCGGCGGCGAAAAACAATCCGGATGAAAGCATGAACCTGGATGCGAATGAACAATCGGCTCACTCTATAGAATCAGGCATCAACGTGACGTATGATTTATCACCGCATTTTGCCATCCGTTCAGGAGTGAGCTATTATACTTCTGCATTTGAACGTACCTATTCCAGGATCATCGTTTCTTCTGTTCCGGGTCAGCCGCAGCAGTATGCCATCTCTTCTTCTCTCGGGGAAGTATGGGGAAACGGATCGGAGCTAAACGTTGTCTTTTACGACGACGCTGATCTTTCACTGGTTCCTCCGCAAACCGGTGTTGCCGCGGGATTGGATAACCCTGAGGTATTTAAAGAATTTTCGTTCCTCGAAAAATTTGAATTTATTTCTGTTCCCTTTTCACTTGTTTACAAACCTGTTGAAATGCGTTTTACACCTTATGCCTCCATCGGGGCCGGCGTCAATTACCTCGCTGCATCAACATTTTATGCGGACGGAAAAAAAATCCATTACTCGTTTGTCGAAGAACCGGCGCAATGGAGCATTACATCCCTGGCGTTTGTGGGGTTATCGTACCGGTTGTCGCACCACCTTTCAATGCAGGCAGAATCCGGCTTCAGGTATTCTCTTACTTCGCTTGCTGCTGACAAGAAAACAAAATGGAGGCCTTATGCCTGGCTTGGAAGCTTGGGAGTGAACTACAGGTTTTAAACCCGTGGAATTATTCAGCCGGTAACGAGGTGTTTTCTAACTTCCATCACCTTTTGCTCAATGTGCTCAATGGCCTTCACAAGATCCGTTTTCTTTAAATCCGCATCAGGTATTTCATTGCTGATGTAATTGCAGAACTTCCATACTTCCTTCACTTCATTCGCCTGCACCTCGTAAGGCTTGTATTCTTCATTCAGAGAAATCAGCTCGAGAGATTTTTTCTTACGCAGGTTGTTGTTTACGAGCTTGAACACAATGCCATCGTCCATGGTAAGTATGATGTAGGCCTGTCCGTCCTTGATGTCAAACCAGTTTTCAAGGTACTCCCCAATAACAAAGCTTTTGTCCGGTATCGGGTTCATGGAATCACCGCTGATCTGGAACATTCGGTACTTGCGGTCGTTGAGCAGGATGGGCAGCTGGAAGGTGGGTAGTTTTTTAATAAAGTCGGGGTCGGCATAACCGCTTTTATATCCCGCACGGGCTTTGTGGCTGACCAGTTCTACGTTTTCCCTGTTGTCGCTGTCTATGGTGGTAGCCAGTACGCGCAGCCGCGATCCTGTGATATAGACATCGTTCCCTCGCTCCAGTTCAGAGAGCTGGCTTTCGCCTAACTTGGTCAGGTCAATTTTCACCAGCGTGTCAATAGACACCTTAAAATATTTTGAAAACTTAACCAGCAATTCAAGCGTGGGATTGATTACAACTCCGCTCTCGTAGTTGTTAAGTGTTGAGCGTGTAACGCCGAGATCGGTGGCCACGACATCCTGTGTGCGTTGCCTGCGCATTCGCAGGAACCTGAGATTATTAGAAAGATTCATAATGCATATATTTTAATGTCCCGATCAGTAATATTATTTGTCTTTATTAAAGACAGTCAGGATGATCTTAATGCAGTCAAAGGTAAAGAGAATATTCAAACAGGCAATAGCAGGCAAAAAAAACTTTTTGCTGATGCCGGGGAAAATAATGAATAAATTATCGGCTATTGTTCAGGAGCTATGATCTCCGCAAGCTGCTCCTTCGTTTTCAAAATATGATCGTTGGCCTGGAGCAAATCAAAAACAAGCCTGGAGAGCAATACCTCATTTTTCTCTTCCGTCCGCGAAAGCGTTTGCTTCCACTTAGGGTTTTTCACAAGGTTCCGGATTTGTTCCACATCATTCAGCAATTCATTGAGAGCAACCGAAAGATTCGCATGGAAAAGTGATGGCAGAGTTTGCATGAATATAAAATTTAAAGCTGGACATAAAAATTTATGCCACCTTTACTTCATTTAATCGGAAGGGATATAAATATCAAATACAGCACCCTTGTTTAATTCTGATTTTGCCTCAATGACGCCCTGGTGATTGTCAACAATCTTTTTTACGATGGCTAGACCAATCCCCGTTCCTGAATACTCAGACCTTCCATGGAGTCTTTGAAAAAGTTCAAAAATTTTCTCACTGTACCGCTGTTCAAACCCGATGCCATTGTCTTTTATCACCAGGTGGCAGTATTTTTTTTCCGGAAAAAGTTTTTTTGACGGCAGATTTTTCCCTTTTGCAATTTCACAGGTAATCTCTATACGAGGCGCATTTCCGGGCTTTGAAAACTTCAGGGAATTGATGAGGATATTATTTAAAAGCTGTCGAAATTGAAACGGGATAATATTCGCACTGCAATTCACCTTCGAGACCAATATAGCCTCCTTCATGTTTATTTCTTCCCGCAGGTTGCCTTCCACGTCCTTCACCAATTCGGAAAGTTGCGTTTTTTCAAAAACCCGCTCAACAGTATTGGTCCGGGAATAATCAAGCAGATCTTCAATGAGGGATTTCATCCTGTCAGCCGCGGCAACCATCCTGACGAAATAATCTTTCCCCGTTTCAGAAAGATTTGATGCTTCTTTTTCCAGTATTCTCCCCGAAAATGCATGAATCTTTCGCAGCGGCTCCTGTAGATCATGCGAGGCGATGTATGCAAACGAAGCCAGCTCTGTATTGCTTTGGATCAGTTCCAGGTTTTTTTTCTCAAGATCCTTCTGGTACTCCGTAATGATATTTTCGTTTTTCTTTTTTTCTGTAAGATCGGTGATGATGATTCCAACGGTTGGAAGATTTGGTTGCAAAGATGTAAGTGAAACATATGCCGGAATCACAGCCCCCGGCACAGTAAGATTAATTTCTCCTTTTCCCTTTCCTGAAATTGACTCTTTAAAAAGGCGGCTGAATTCGGGGATCGATTCTTTATCGACAAAGTCAAATAATGAACGGCCAACCACTTTTTCATAAGGCAACCTAAGAAGCTTCAAGAAATAGGGATTTGTGTAAACAATCAGCCCATCTTCAGTTACATTGATGGCGCCTTCCTCAAACTCTTCTATCAATACACGGTAAGCATAGTCGCCGCTCTGGAGTGTGTAGATTTCTGATGCATGCTCGCTCCTGATGGCAAATGCATCCACTTCCCCGGCTTTAATTGCCTCAATAAGCTGTTCCGCTTCATCCAGTCGGGCCTGGAGGTCCTGCATTTTTAGTAAAAGATGGTCGGGCGCCTTCTCAGCCATACATTATTTATTTATGGAAAGCCCCAAGGCACGGATAACTTTTTCCGTGTCATTCAGTGTGCCGATTAAAATTTTCTTAGGAAGTGGAAATTTTTTAATAAGAGATGGGCAGAACACGATGTGGTGATCAATAGCTATTCGAGGGTTTTTATAAATGTCAATGATCTCCAGCTCAAACGCATCCTTCAGGTAATCCTTACATACCCGTTTGATGTTTTCAATTGCCTGCATTGACTTAACAGACATACCTGATACGAAAAGCTGCAGGATCAACTTGTCCTTTTTTCTAAACGTTTTTCCGGACTTTGACTTTCTCATTTTATAAGCGGACGAATGTTTAATCCAACCAGGACGCGTTCTTTATTGGAAAGGTCCCCGATAATTTTGCGTATTGGCTCCGGAAATTTTCTTACCAGAGTTGGAATAGCGAATATCTGGTCACCTTCTGCAAGCTGAGGGTTCTTTAAGAGGTCAATGATTTCTATGGTGTATTCTCCAGCCATGTATTCCTCGCAATACTTGTTGATATTTTTCAGCGCGAGAATTGATTTTGGAGTCTGGCCGGCCACATATAAACGCAACTCCCATTTTTTCCGCTTCGTCATTTTTTCGCTTTTAGAATTGTTGCATTTATAAATCGAATACCGCGTCCGGAAATATCAAATTCCTGTCTGTCTGATACATGCCCCATACCCCTGGTTTTCACGACACGCAAATTACGCACCCTTTTTCCGCCGGCATCTTCATTAGAAACATTAATCCAGGTATCAGCAAGGGAAGATACAGCATCCACCGTGGCATCGGACAACCTATCATTTAAATGTGTAAGAGAAGTAAATAATGCATTGATCCTTTGTAATTTGAGCGTGTCCATCAAACGGATCAGCATGCCCCTGACTTCCGTATTACTCCCGATGGTAATCAGGCTGCTGATTGGATCCACAATCACCGTGCGAGGCTTCTGCTTCTCAATTAATTTAAGGATCACAAGCAAGTGCATTTCAAGTCCCTGCAAAGTAGGTCGGGAAGCATGAATTGTAAGCAATCCCGATTTTATCTGGGACCTGAATCCAATGCCAATAGAATCCATATTCCTAATCAGTTGCTCAGGCGATTCTTCGAATGAGAAAAAGAGGACACGTTCTTTTCTCCTGCAACTTCCCATTGCAAAGTAAGAGGCAAGAATTGTTTTTGAAGTTCCCGCTGTACCTGTAATCAGCACGCTACTTCCACTATAAATTCCATTTCGGGAAAATAAATTATCGAGATCAGGTAATCCTGTCGAAATGATTTTTTTTGAAGATTCATAATCAAGACGAAGCGAAGTGACTGGCATTACAGATATGCCTTCTTGATCGATGATGAAGGGATACTCATTGGTTCCATGTGTAGACCCACGGTACTTTACAATGCGCAGCCTCCTTGTTGCAATCTGTTCAATTACCCGAAAGTCCAGAAGAATAACGCAGTCAGAAACATATTCTTCCAATCCCTGCCTGGTCAGGGTATTCTCCCCACGTTCGCCTGTAATCACCGCAGTGACTCCTTTTTTCTTAAGCCAATGAAAAAGCCGGCGTATTTCTGCCCGAAGAATAGCACTGTCCTCTATACCAGAAAAGAGAGACTCTATCGTGTCAAGCACAACGCGCTTGGCTTTAATGGAATCAATTGCATGATTCAGCCTGATGAACAATGCCTCAAGGTCGTACTCACCTGTCTCCTCAATTTCTGATCTCTCGATGCGCACAAAATCTACGCGCAATTTATTATCCGCCTGCAGTTTCTCAAGGTCAAAACCAAGGGAGCGGACATTTTGTGCAAGATCACCTGAAGTTTCTTCAAAAGTCATAATCACACCAGGCTCGTTGTAATCGGTAATGCCCTTCACAATGAATTGCGCTGCAAATAAGGTTTTACCGCAGCCTGCGCTCCCGCAAATAAGCACGGGACGGCCTCTGGGAAAACCCCCATCTGTAATTTCATCAAGCCCGCTGATGCCAGAAGGTGTTTTAGGAAAAGCAATGTTCTTTTGTTCGCGCATAAAATCTTTTTAAACGTCAGTTTTTCTAACCGCCTTTAGGAAAAGACGGCGGTAAAGATAACGCTTAAAGATTTTTATCCGGTAATTTATTTCAATGACCCAAGAACTCTCTGACAGTTCTCAAATATAAAACGTGCCGTTCGACTGAAGTGGAGTGGCCTGCATTGGGTATGATTTGTAGCAAATGGTTTGGGAGAAGGTACAAGTATTCCGTGGCAAATCCCCAAGGCTGGGCAAATTAAAAACAAGCCTGGAGAGCATTATTTCATTTTTCTCTTCCATCAGGGAAAGCGTTTGCTTCTATTTCAGGACTTTTCAAGGCTCCTGATTTGTTTCACATCATTCAACAATTCATTGAGAGTTGGCGAAAGATTCGCGTGGAAAATTGGCGGCAGAGTTCACTGGTGAGAGTTTTTTTCAGAGCCTATAAAAATGCATGCCAGCGGATCCCGGGATCTATTCCTTTATGAACTTGCTTACACCGGCAGGAGTTTTTACGAAATAAATACCGCCCGGAAATTCCGATATGTCAATGACAGGCTGATTTTCAGAATGGAGCATCCGTTTTCCCATGATTGAAAAAATCTCAACGACTGAATTTAATGAAGAGCCTGAGTACACGCAAAGTTTATTATATGCCGGATTCGGTGAAATTGAAAAAGCTTCCGACCCCGTGGCATTTAATATTCCTGTCGGTGAAGAGGTAATTCCAAAGGCATGCATAAAATTATTGTTCGTTATAATATCAAGGTTTTTAAAACCCAGTTTAACATGACCGGTTCCTGTGTCCATGGTAGTATAAAAATACACGTGCACCGGCTGAATGCTTCCTGCCGGCAAAAGAAAAACAACGGAATCAGTCGAAGTTGAATAGCAAACATCAATGCACATGCTGGTAGCCCAACCCGGAGGCAATTGGTTTTCGATACGTTGTGCATGAATTAATATATCGTCGGTGCCGGTGTTCGTCAGTTGGGCGTCCACGGAAATGGTGCTACCCTCAGGTCCATATACAGTGTCAGACGACAAATACTGAAACGTATAAGTGCTGTTTCCTCCATGTGCTGTGCAATTACCGCTTGATGTTCCTAACAAGCTATCGATAGCACAATAAATATTATCCGGAAACCGGTCAAACCAACCATGCTTTGAATAAACAATTCCATCGGTGTCCAACAGGTATGCATTGTTAGGTGCTGGGCCATAAAAACTCCACCAATTATTGCAGGGGCCGTCAATAAAAACCCGAGCTGATATACTCATTGATGAAAGCATATCCGTTACAATTTGTTTCCGCTCACCATAATTTAATGGCTGCCTGTAAAGCACTCCCTGTTGAATATTTTGAGTGGTTGGATTCACATAACCAAAGTAGACGCTGGTATCAGAATCAGGATGAGCTTCAATTGTATAGATTACATAAACGTCCAGCTGTCCTCCATACATTGCAACAACGTCATTGATTACGTCAACTTTCGACCGGAATACAGGACACGTATAACTTCCGGCCACAAGTAGAACAGGACGGCCATGACCAAGCGCGTCCCTCAGATTGAGGCTGTCCCCGTTCAGGTCATACAAAGTAAAATCAGCTGCGGTATCTCCTGCCTGTAGCCCGCTCGTGTAAAAGCTTCCAAGGTACCAAGGCGCGTAACAAATAGAATCAGCGTCAGATGGAAGTGCGCCAATACCTATTCCCGGTTTAAGAACAGGCTGCGCATATAGAACAACAGTTAAAAATAAAAATGATGAAATGAGAATAGTACGCATTTGATCGTTTTCGGGCAGGGATACAAAAATAGGTGAAAGGTTTAAGACCTCTTTAATTTAATTCCGCAGGTTTCGTTTCAATGGCTCAGGAAGTTCCGGATGGCACTGATATATAGCTCCGGCTGTTCTACTGAAATCGAGTGGCCTGCATCGGGTATGATTTGTAGCAAATGGTTCGGGAAAAGGTCCAGGTATTCAGCGGCAAATCCCCATGGTTGGCTATCGCATTGTCCTTTCATAATCAAGAGCGGAACAGGTGAATTCTTCAGACGCATTCTTGGATCTTTGATTTCGGAAAAACTCTGAACCGTCATCACCTGGACATAAAAACCTCCGCCCCCTTCTCCCGGCAGCGCCCTGGTAGAATCACAAACAGTAGCTTTATTTAATTCGTTATTAAGCGCGGTCTCGTAATCGTCAACTTCTTTTTCCGAGGCAAGTCTTTTACCGAAGGTTCTTGCAACGAACTCGATGGCGCTAACCCTGGTTGTTCTCACCATTTCATTTGCCTGTCGGTTTGTGAATGCCGGTTTCCGCAAGTGTAAACTGTCAGGAGCCATGAGTTGCAACAATTCCTCATTCATAGGTTGGATAGGACCCGGACCGGTAAGAATCAGTTTATCAACTTTTCCTGGATTGTCTGCAATAAATAAAGTGGCAAGGATGGCACCCCGGGATTGCCCGATGATTATGACTTTAGGCGAACCGATCTGTTTTACAATTTCCTCCAGGTCCTTTTTGTGCCTGTCTGCCGTATATTCCCTGATGTCTTCCAGGTGCGCCGACTGTCCGCTGCCTGCCTGGTCGTATAAGTATACGTCATAACCATCTTCCGAGAGCGGAGATAACATTTTGATATTCCTGTCGGAAATAAATCCTCCCGGTCCGCCCTGCAAAAAAATAACAGGAACATTTTTCTTTTCACCCATGCCCGGCACCTTGGTATAACCAATCTTAGAACCCGTAGGCAAGTTCCAATACTGCGTTCCAACCCTGTGTACCAGTTGAGGCACATGGTAGACTCCGGGTTTTAAAATCACGCCCGCATAAATGAGGATGTAAAGAAGCACTGCCAGTGCAGCGTAACGGAAATAATTTTTCTTCATACAATAACTACTAACGAAAACTGAAGCAGCAATATTTGAAAC
>Ga0134121_10003488_pt1 | contig 13134 bp, 25 predicted proteins | sample KB301_FD_96463 | JGI IMG/M metagenome (GOLD analysis project Ga0134121, IMG submission 96463) | Terrestrial soil microbial communities without Nitrogen fertilizer from Kellogg Biological Station, Michigan, USA - KB3-0-1 | ecosystem: Environmental > Terrestrial > Soil > Unclassified ...
GAGTGGCGTAACGTGACGGAGCGTGCGTTTGAAGATTTTGCATGGTGTGCGGGAACACACCACGTCCATGCTTTACCCTTATTCTAAGCTGCTTTTATAATTCACAATGCTTACATTGTGCGCCATTATTCTGGGAGGGGTTTGCATTGGGCGTGCTGTGCTCAAAGATGCTGGCGGTTATGGTTGATTTTGACTGTTTAAGCCGCGCTGGCGATTCGTGCTTTTATCGCCTTGCGGGCATTACGAGCGGAGGACTTTTGCTTTTTGGGTGACTTGGAAGCGCCTCCGCGGGCGCCGCGAATTCGCGCGGCGAGTCGGACGATTGCGGCTTCTTCTTCGGGTGACATGTTGATAGCCATATCGGCATTAAAAGACCAAAGCCGCTTTGAGTCGTCAATGCAATATGGTTCTTTACGGATGGCCGCGACTCCGCTACGGTCGGGCACCATGAAAATACTCCTCCTCCTGCTCACCGTGGTACCGGCGTTTGCTCAAAACCTCCCGCACATCACGACGATTTCGGGAGTTTCAACTAACGGTGTCGTAACCACAAACAGCGTGACGATCAAGATCGGTGAAGCCGCGCGGGTCGTAACGGTTCACCCGGTTTTGTGGACTCTTGGTGGCGAGGATGGTTCTCCGACGATCGCTGCCGGGATGGAAAACTATCTGGTCAAAAATGGCGGTGCGTTTGAAGTCTTCAAGGGCGATGTGATCGAAGGTCCGGCAACCTTTGTCATAGTCGGTGGTCTCTTGACGCTGGAACGCTGGAAGTTATTGCCCCGGGTGACGACGACAACGGCTGTTTCAACTGTCGGGCAGCCGGCCACCAATAGCGTGACGATTAAAAGCGGCGAAGCTGCACGGGTCGTAACGCTTCATCCGGTGCATTGGTCAGTGGTCCAACCAGTGGGCCCGACGATTGCCGCTGAGGATCCGTTTATCACCGTGGCCAAAGGTGGCGGCACATTCCGCGTTTTTAAGGGTGACGTGATCGAGGGCCCGGCAACTTTCACGCTGATTGCTTACGGAGGTCTTCACCCTACTTCACTTCTGACTTTAGAGCGTTGGCGACTCATTCGGAGGTAGCCCGCTCCCCTGCCCTGCCGGCCGTGTCAGGGCTTGACGGCCGCGCCGACGGCCGCGCGGACAACCGACTCGATCAAGGTCGTTGCGTTGCTACCGCTGGACTCTTGCCCGAGCGATCCAATCGTTATTCCCTGGGTCTTGTCGGTCATCGAGGCCCGCAATTTCGCCAGGTCGGATTTTGAATCCCAGAACGTGCGGGCCCTGATGTCCGTCTCCCGAACCGTCCCGTCGGGCGCCGTTTCCCGCTGGAGCCCGCGGAAGGTCGTGCAGCCACATTGGAGCAACCCGGCCGCGCCGACGCCTAGGACGGCCGCCAGGAACGGCAGCGGTAGCTTCCCGACGCGGGTCTTGACCTGGTGAACGGCCACTTGGATCTTTTCGTTGCTGGGGTCGTTCGCGGCGAGCAGGACGGCGCCGGAGAGCAGAGCGGAGGCGCTGAGAACCTTGCTGGCCCATTCGGGCGGAAGAAAGATGGCCACTACCGGGCAAAGCATCGATGCCGCGCCGGCCAGGCTCGTTTTCCAATGGCGGATCCGTTTTCGGATCAACAGGGTCGTCGAGTCGTGGTCCATCAAATCCCTTTTTTCAACCAACGTCGGGCGGGGCTGAGGAGGAAGGCCAGATACAACGCCAGGCCGAGCCACACTTGCCAGGGGAGAATCCGGAAAAGCGTCCCGGCCGTTTTATTGATCCCGGTGCCGGTGGCGCTACGGATATTTGCCGCGCCTTCGTTCCAGCCTTCCCAAAAAGAATCATCGATGCTGCCGGCCACGTCCGGGATCGCGTTGTCGTTGATGTGTTGCTGTGCTTGGGCAAACCAGTCTTCGCCGTACTGGTCGCGCTTCGATTCGTTGAGGGCGCGCAAGTCGGCGTCCAGCTTGTCGCTGCGCGCTTGCTCGTCTTCGCTGTCGATGCCGGTGAACCAATCGAGGAAAGCCATAGGGTTGATTTGGTTATCTGAAAAAGTTGATGATGTCGGCCGGGAGCGCCTGCCCGGCGTCGGCGTGATCCCCTGTGCTGTTTGTGACGCTGATCGATGCCGAGTAAAACCGATTCGTCCAAAGGTAGGCGTGCAGGTTCGTTGCAACTGTCGTGTCGGCCGCGCTTGCGGAAAAGCGGACGCGCCGGCCGCCGAAAAGGTTCGTTGAAAGTCTGTAGGGGTCAAAGCTCGCTGTGTCCGTCGTGAAGTTGGCCGCGCTCGTTGAAAAAGCGGTGTTGATCGAATTGCTGAATCCCGCGTTGCCGGAAAAGTAGGCGTTACTCAGGGAGCAAATCGGCGAAATGTTGTAGATCCGGGATGCCGATGGAAACTGCCCGAAGAGGCCGAGGCCCGGAGCGCCGCCCATTGAGCCATCGAGAAAAACGAGGTTCGTCACCACAAGCGCGTTCGTGGCCCACACAATCGAATTGCTGTAGCTGGTGAGTGACGCGGCGTTGCCCCATGTGTTCCCTCCCCCGGAGTGACTGAGGAGCGGCCATCCGTTCGTCATAAAAGCCTTGCAGGTCGTTATATAGTTCGAGTCGGCCGTTGCTGCGTTGTCCCGCGAGTTCACGAAATCAAATTGATCCCCGCCCATCCCATGAAAAAACACTACCAGCGTCGTTGCGTTGGTCAGGTTTGGCGGAATCAAAAGACAGGCGTTGGTGTCACTGGGATTTTTGACGGCGAGATAGTAAGCGGTGGACAACCAACGCGCGCTGATGTTGGCGATCACCAGGTCAGCCATGTTGTAGCTGCTGGCGAAACGGCTGTCCGCGTGAACCCAGGCATTTTGGCTGAGCACAGTCGTTGTGGAGTAGGGCATGGGGCCGCCTGGATAACCTTCGGAAAGTCTTTAACCCCAGGGAACGAAGAACAGGGTCGATGACGCCGCAGATGCGCTGGAATTGCCGACCGCTCCCTCCACAAAGGTTGAGGCCCAGTCACGCAGCAGGCGCACAGTTCCATAACCCGAACCGTAGTTTGACCAGTTGTTTGAGAACGTGACCGGGATGGTCAAAAGATACTTGGAGAGTGCTTCGACGTTCCCGCGCTGGATCGTGCCGGGGTCAACCCACGCAACCAGTCCGTTGCTGGTCGTCGTCAGGAGCGTGACCAGGCCATTCGAGGTCGTCGTGTCGTTGGCGCGCATCGGGCCGGAAATGGCCGCGTTGGTCGCCAGGTTGCTCGCCAGGTTGCTAAAACTCGTCTGGTAGTTGCTCCCACCGTTGACAGTCACGACGAAAGAATTTGTCGCCGCGATGGTCCCCATTGATGTGAGCGCGGAGAATTTGACCGTGGCGGCGATGCCCAGCGCGGCGCACAAGCCGATGACAAAAATCGTGGGGAGTCTGTTTTTCATTCGGGAACAAAAGTGGTGGAGCCGTCTTCGGCGGCGAAGCTGTCGCCCCCTTCAGATTCAAAGCCGGCAGCGACGGCCGCGCTAAACGGGTAATCGGTGGGATTATTCACCCGGCCGCGTTCGCAGTCGTTGAGGGTCTTTCCCCAGTAGCCCACGGCGGCGAGGCGTCCGTGCAGGACCGACGTTCCGAACCCGATGACCAGGTTGCCGGGCGTTTCCAAAATTCCACCGGGCACGGTCCCTGTGTCCGCCTCGATCTCCATCGGGAAACCTTCGTCCGTGCGATTGCGAGCCACGCGCACGCTCGCCGTCCCCCCGGAATAGGCTGCCTCGATCCAGTACCATTCCCCAGCAACAACGTCGCCCCCCTCGTTGCCAACAACGGTCACAGTGCCGCTGTTACCGCCCACGATCCACAGGAAGCGGTTCAGCGCGTAGTCGTAGCGAATTTCGTAGCCAAAAGAAGCGTCGCCGTAATAGAGAATAGTCCCGTCTTGCAAAAGGTCATCCAGCTTGACCGCAATTCCCCAAGTGGTCGGCTCAGAATCAATGTAATCGCCGACTCCATCAGTCAGGACAAAGAAGACGGCGCTGCCGAAGTTCGCCGCACCGGTCAAATCCCCGCGGTCAGTGTCGTTGACGTAACTGGGGGAGGCGCCTGCGTGGGAAAGTGCGTTGCCATAGATGCCTTGATCAGTGTCGGAGAGTGCGCTGATGCCATCGGTCAGTTCCCACCAGGATAAAAGCGTGGCAGTCAGGTCAATGTCAGACTCGCTGCACGTCCCGCCCTCGCACCAGAGGCACGGGCACGGGCAGCATTGAATGTTTGAACCGTAAACAATCACACGTAAAAAATCTCGCAGATCGTGACGGAGACACTGATCGAATCGCTGGGATTGCGGACGATGATGGTGGCGTTCGTGAACAGAGTGATTGACTCAACCCCCCGGAGAAAAACGCAAAATCCATCATCCGGTTCGGCCGCTTCATTAAAGATCCCTGTTTCCTGGCTACGGATTTGAATAACCCGCGTTGCGTTCACCGACGGTGCGGCGTCGCCGTAGCTGGTGACGACGAACTGCCGGCGATGCCGCGGAAACTGTCCCCCATGGAAAACGAGTTCGCTGTTCGGTCTCATCAAGTAGCGACGTCCCTTCATCACGGTGGGGGCGTCGTACGTTAAAACAGCTTGGGGTTTGTCCATAGGTCAGCGGCGGAAAATCAGGAACACGACGACGACGGCCGCGACGACGTAGAGGGCGATCCGCTTGTTGGTGAGGTTGGCGCCGTCGCTCACATGCGTCTCGGCAATCTCGCGGGCGAAGCCGACGGCTTCGAGGGAGAGATTCGCCTGGGACTGGAGCGTGTGATTGAGAATCTCCCCGGCAATGCCGATGGCGCCGAAGTCGGAGGACAGGACAGAGACGGCGTTGCCCTCCCCTTGGATGGCGATCCCGCTTTGCGTTTGTGCGGCCCGGAGATTTCCCTTTCCGCTGTTGTTCCGGGGCGTGAACGCGTAGGCGCCCTCAGCCTGGTTGACCGACGAATTGACGTTGGAAACGCGATTTTTGGTCTGCGATTCCGAGCTAAAGGGGGATCCAAAGCTGCCCATAATTCATTTCCTGGGGACAAGAGGGGTTTGAACTTTTCGAGGACGCTCCGAATGCAGGGGCACGCGGGACCAGTTCGGGTCTTGCCGGGGTTTCGATGATCCGGGGATCGGCTTGAGCCCGCCCGTGGGTCCCGTCGATGGGACTCCGCTGCCTTTGAAACTGTTGAACAGATCGGCGAAGGGATTCTTCGAGGGGTTTTCAGCGCCGGGGATGGCCGGTGCGTTGACCGATCCAGGGGTTGCACTGGCGCCGGTCCTGTTCGACCACCACCAGGCGCCGGCCACAACGGCGCCGGCCAAAAGAAATTTGTTCGTGGTGGTCATTTGCGCGCGACGACTACCAACACCAGGAACGTGAGCAGGGCCACGGCGGACAGGCCGAAGACCACGAGCGCCGAGGGCTCCCCGCCGCTGCCGCCGCCGCCGCCGAAATTGTTGCCCGACGTGCTCGAGCTAGCCGAGGACGTGGCCTTGTCGCTGCCGCCGCCGCCGCCAGAGCCGCCGCTGCTTTTTTTGCTGCTCTTGTTGCCGCCGAGGAATGAGCCGAAGTCGTCCATAGTGTTATCGGTTTTGGGTCCTCCCGTTGGTTCGCCGTGGGTGGGGGAAGCCAATGGTGAACGGCCCGAAACGATTCGGGTCCGGCGCCCGGAGGTCATCGGGGACGCCCTGCTTAAACCGGAGGTGCCGCAGAATCATCTCTTTCCGCGACTGTCGCGGGACTCGGTTGGGCATCAGGGCCAGATAAGCGTTGGGCATGGTTCAGATTTTCCGCAGGACAAACACGATGGCGACGGCCGTGATGGCGCCGATGATGGCCAGACTCAACCAAGGCGGTGTCGGCTTTTTGCCGCCCACAATCGTGTCACCAAACAGATTCCGAAAATCGAGCGAGGCGCCGCTGGTGGCGGAACTTGACCCGCTCAGCGACGCGCCGATGTCATAGCCGCCGCCCATGGCCGTTTCAGGCCGGGGCGTTCTCCGAAGGGGCCGGCGCCGGTGTAGGCGTCGGCGCCGGCCAGGCGAGATCGGAGAGCGCGATCAACACCTTGTCTTGCGCGGTCTTGCCGGTGGAGTTTCGGAGTTCGGCGAGCGCGTCGGTCGGTTCAGAAGAATTGTTCGGGTTCATAGGATTACTTTTTGATGAGGACCAGGGTGACGATGAGCAAGGCTATGCCCGCCGCCACCAACAGAAGGTTTTTTTGCGCCGCCGCGGCCGCGGCCGTCGGGGGCTTTTGCAGTTGAGTCGCCAGCTTTGGCTGTCCATTGCCTTTGACGGCGTTGATGATGTTGCCGGCGTTCTCTGGGAAGGCCCCGAGCGAGTTCAGCCAGTCGAAGCCGTCCCCGCCGCTGTAGTCCGAGGAGTCGTCCACGGAGTCCAGCCAGTCGAAGCCGTCATCGTCATAACCGTCCTGCCGGACGATCCCTGAGTGCGGACTGCCGAAGGCCGGGGCGCCGCGTTGAGCGCCCGGCTGCGCGACCTTGGCGGAGTCTGTGAACCCCCGCGTCGAGATTCGTTTTGGCATGGTGGGTGTCCCGGTTTGAGACGCCGCCTATTCCGCCAGGCCAATCCGCTGATAGATCGTCGAGAGGTTGCGCGCGGTGGCGGTGCCGCTCACCAGGGACAACTTGAAATCCTGAATGCGCCGGCCGTCCGGTCCCTGGGTGGGGAGCGCACTGTTGAGGAAGTCGTCGTGATCGAAAATGATGTCCAGCCGGCCGCCCGCGGGGGACATGCCGTAGTGGGTGAGGAACGCGTCGTTCTCCACTTTGGTCACTTCCCGGATGAGGAAGTTGTCCACCTTCAGCGCGTAGCTGGTGAACGTGCCGCCAGAGTCCACGATGTGAATCGATTGGTAATTGTCGCGGATGGGAAAACTGGCCAAACCGTAATCTGGTGAGGTGCCGGTGAGCGGCAACTGCACGCGATCCCACTTGGTGATCATTCCCATGGGCTGCTGAACGCTTTTGCCGTCCTGTTGGACGATGGAATTATCGATCTGCGCGATGACGTAGAGGGTCGTCGGCGCGGTCGATGTGATGTCGATCTCCAACTGGAAAGAATCCAGGTTGCCCGTGCCCCACGCGAGCAGGTCTTGATCGCGGTTGGACTTGCGCCACGGCTCCGCCAAAAAGATCGACAACTGGAACGTTGAGGTTCCCTGGACGCCGTAGATCGAGCCGTTCAGGATGTTGATGGCCTGAAGCTCGGCGTAGGTCATCACGCGCTGAACCTTGCCGTTGACCTTCAGCCGCATTTCGCTGATGTGCGTCGCGGCCGTCGTGCCCGTGCCACTGATCATCAGCGTGTGATAACGAGGACCGACCGGGAGGTTGCAGACGGCCGTGCTACTGGCAGCCAGGCCGACGAGGCTTGGGGCTTTGATCCATCTTTTTACCATAGGGGGAGAGTGGGTTTGGTTGCGGGTCGCGGGGATTCGCCAGAGCGCGTCAGGCGATGGGGAGCTTGGGGAATTGCGGGACGACGACGGAGTTGTAAACGTAAACAACGAGGACGATGAATAACGCTTGCTTGAGGTAGGACTGCCAGTTCATGGGTTTTTTGGTTCGGTCAGTTAATATTTTCGGTCACGGGAAAAGGCATCGGCGGGACCAGGGCAACGGCGTAGCTGTAGGAAGTGCTAGCTGTCAGGAGTGACAGGTATGGTTTTCGCCCCTGGACAAGTCACGCCGGCGGAGTCACAGTGCGCCCCGTGTTGTCACGCCTGGTCCTGTCACTCTTTCCCGGCGCGGACCTGCTCGGCCGCGGGTTCGAGCAAGCGGGCTGGTGTGTCGTGCGAGGCCCGGACGTCGTGTTCGGCCAAAGGATCGAGGACTTCGATGCACGTGGGGTCACGACTTTCGCCGGGGTAATCGGGGGTCCGCCATGCCAGGACTTCAGTAGAGCCAGGCGCCGTCCGCCGGCGGGTCACGGGGTCCGGATGCTCACGGAGTTCGCGCGCGTCGTCACAGAGGCGCAGCCGGATTGGTGGCTCATTGAAAATGTGCCAGGCGTGCCGAGTGTCGCGATCCCCGGTTTTACGGTCCAACGATTCAACCTTTTTGCGGCCGACTGCGGAGCAGCTCAGTCACGCAATCGGGCTTTCCAGTTCGGCAGCCGGGACGGCGTTCCGCTCGTGTTGAGGCGCACTGTGTCACAGGCAAAAAAACTGGCGCCGTGCGTGATGGCGCGGGACAAGCGGCGGTGTTTCGCGGACCTTTGCGAGCTACAGGGCTTAGCCAGGTCGTTCACGCTTCCTGGGCTGTCACGGACGGCCGCGATCCGCGCCGTGGGCAACGGCGTGCCCGTTCCGATGGCTCGATGCGTCGCGGAGGCGATCCGCGATCGCGGCGTCACGGATTGCCGGTTGTGCGTCTGCGGGTGCGGTCGGCCGGTCACTGGGAAACAAATCTCGGCAACGGCCGCGTGCCGAAAGCGCATCGAGCGGTCACGCCAGACACAGTCACGGACGGAGCGCGCCGTTGAGTTTGGAAACGGTAACGGTGAGTTCAGCCAGGCAATGCACGCGGAGCTTGCGCCGAAGGTTCGATAGATGAAAATCGACCGTCCGAACTTCGATGCGGAGCCGGCCGGCGATGACTTTGCGGGCTTCGTAATGTAGCAGCCGAAGCGCGATTTGCTTTTCGCGCGGGGTCAATTGTGGCGTGTCCATTGGCGCGGTTGGTTGTGATCTTCCCGTCGTCGGTGCGGCGTATGAATCCGCCCGGGGCCGGGAGGGCGGCGATGGCGGCCGGGTCCAAGCCCCGCGCCGCCAGCCAGTCCAGGGCGAGTGGGTCGTCGTGCTTGAACGTCACGATCTCCGTCAGTTGCGCCCGAACGTCGTCGTTGATCTCGTTGAGGCGTTGCGCCGCAAAAATGCAATCGATCTCCTCCCGCCGTCCTTCGTCGGTGATTTCCTTGAGGCCCTGGGGAAGTCCACTGTCCCCTGTCCGCTGAATCGATTGCAGTTCGTCGGCCGCAAAGACCTTCACTCCCTTGAGGATCTTCGAAAGGTTGAAAACGTAGCGGGAGAAAAAGGCAAAGCCGCCGCGGCGGTCCCCGGGAAAGAGCGGTGAGGAGTCGAAACAAATCATCCCGCCGCGGGCGACGGCCGCATTGAGCGCCGGAACGTCGATACAGATCGGGAGCCGGAGCTTTCGGGACACTTCCCGGCTCGGATCAAAAATGAATTTCCACTTGGCCCGGTGGGCTTGGATGCGTTGGAGCCAATAGGTCGTTTTTCCCGATCCCTTTTTGCCCGTGATTAAAACGCAGCAAGGCGGGTGATCGAAGTTCATGGGGTGTAGGCAGCGCCCGGGCGCTTATAGGGCGACTGCTCGATCTGCCGGCGCGACTGCTCAGCCAGGGCGCGCTTGTGCCGGGCGGCCGCCACCAGGCGCCGGCCGTTGCCCTGCATCTTTCGGTGAAAAATCAGCAAGCCTTTTTGCCGCCGTTCGTCCCGCTCTTTTTGGGTGCTCACGCCGCGGCTTGCAATTGTGGGGCCCGTAGCTGCTCCCCCTGAAGTTTGATCGCCATACCTTGCTTGCGGAGGTTGCTCCCCCAAAGCAAAAGACACCCTCCGGCCAAAATCTCCGGCGCCATGTCCAGGGCGACACGGTGTTTTTCCGCCAGCTTCACCAAGGATTTTTCCCAACGACCTTTGAGCGCGTCGGTCATCCGGGCTTTTGCGCCGGCGTCGGCCGCGAGCTGCGCGTCCCCGAGGTGCTTTAGCGCCCATGACTCCATCCCGAGGCCGGCGATGTCGTTCATAAACTCCGTCAGGAAGCCGGCCATCTCGCGCGCAGTGTCTTCGTCAAAAGGGGGCGGGCCAGGCGGTAGCTCAATCGCAACAGGCGCCAGCGGAGTGGGCGCGTGATCCGCCAGTAGTGACGGATCGGACAGGTCATCCAGTGGCGCCAGGGGAACCGGGCCCGCCCGACGTGGCCGGCTGCCGGGATGGCGGTCGGGTCCCCGTTGGCCGCGCTTCCTGGGGGCGGGCTGCTCGGAAAGATGTTGAGTAACCGCAGCATCCGCGGCCCTGTCGATTCGCGCAACGAGTCCAGGGTCCGGGACATTTGTTGCCGCTCCGCTTCCGTCATCGGTCGGGGCGGCCGCGGGGGCTGGCGGCGCAGAGGCAATAGCCGCTTGCACGTCGGGCAATGGGGGGGCGCCGTCATTTGTTGGGTCCATCGTGAGTGTAGGGAAAAATCCTTTGGCGAGTTCTCACGGGGGGCAGACTTTGGCGATCCGGGTGTAACCCCGGGCGACGGCCCAACAGACAAACTCGCCAAAGTCTAAAGCTCTATACGGCCGTCTGACGGGCGAGCATTAGCCGGAAAAATCCGGGTGGGAGGCTACTGAGGGCAAAAAAGACCGCGCGGAGGTCAAAAACCCTCCGCGCGGCTTCGTAGGATGCCCGCCAGCGCGTTTTGATCGGTGGGCCGGGGTGTCCGGATGGTATCAGTTGATACCGGCGCTCAACTGCGGCCAAAGCTCCAATTGCTCAATGGTCGGCGCCGAGGCCGGCCCGGAGCGCGGCCAGCGTGTCCACGCGGCCATGCTGGACTTTTGCCAGGCGGAGCCGCCGACGACCGCGCCGGGCGGTGTGCTCACCTTTTGCCGGTGCTTTTGCCGCGCGGCAAACTCCCGCACGGTGAGGATCTGAATCCGTTGCATGGAGAGGATCGCTTTCAGCGCGTCCAGGGCTTTTGCTTTGTTGGAGTGACGGGTGCGCGACCCGTTGACCAAAAGATAAAAGCCCTCCCGGCATTTTTGGGTCCGCGTGATCCGGACAGCCAGGCGAACGGTTCTCACGATGTCCCCTCCCCTGCCCTGCCGGGTTTTTGCTCGCAAGCGCGGGCGACGCGTGCGAAAGAGTGGTAGTGCATTGGGTTATTAGGCGTCCGGTGGCGATCGGGCGCCGCTCTTTTTTCGGGGAAAGCTTCCCCGCAAAGCCGGCAATGCTCCCACCAGGTCTTTCCCCAGGCGCCGCACGACGGGCAGCTTTTCCAATTCCCGCGGCTCATATTTTTTTGAGTTTGCCGGCGACTTCGATCCACAGAGTCACGTCCTCGCGCCGGTAGGCGTTGCTGTTGAATTTAAAATCGTAGCCGTCGGCGTCCGACAAAAGGATCGCCGTGACCACGAACGCCCGCGGCTTCGACTTGCGGTTATAGGGGTCGCTCAATCCCTGGTGGTAATACTTCGACGATTTTTTGATCGTCGCCATGAGCTTGAAGGGAGGGAACGCCTTGGGGATCGGTTCCAAGACAGGGGCGTGCAGATCCGGGACTGGCTGGATCGATTCGTCGCTCAAGTCGCTTTGCACGTCGGTCAGTCGGTGGAGTTGCGGCGCCGGTGCGGCGCCGTTCGTGTCAGTTTGCATGGGGACCTTTCGTAGTGGAGCCAGGCGCCGCGTCGCCTGGCGGTTGATTTGGTTCGCCCGGTCGCGGCCGGGGAAAGTGAGTTCCGAGGAAAACCCCGTTCTTTTGGAGGATGGTATTGAGCAGCTCCAAGACGTTTTCGATCTCCTCGCGTTGGACCTTTTCGGGAGTGCAAAAAAGCGCGGCGTCGAGACTCTGAGCCGCCGCGATTAGAAACGGTACGTTCACCGCTTTTCCCCCTTTCGCAAAGCCGCCAAATTGTCGCGCGTCGCTTGGGAGGTGATCCGCTTGATCGGGTTGAACGTGTTCCAGGCTTTAACCGCATCAATTGCCGACGCGGCCGGCATCCGGGCGCAATAGCAAGCCACCAGCCATTGATCGGCGATCCGCCCGACTTCAGGGATCGCCCGGCAAGTTCTGTTGCACTGATGCACGTCGGCACGAAGGGCCGGCGCGGTCTCGTCAAAGCGGACGCATTCGGGATTGGTCATTGGGACACCTTTTGGCCGGCCGCGAATTTCTTGAGCAGTTCGATCCGGTCGCGGTAGGCCATGCGCACGGCCGCGGCCGCGGCGTGGAACTTTTCTTCCCCTGGGTGCTTTGAAAGCGGATCGTTGGCGATGTAGATCCGTTCCTGCTTTGCCAGGGCGATCCCCGCTTCCGCGAATTTGTCCCGCCTGCTTTGGAACATTCCCCAATCCAAGGGCTCAAAGACTGGCATCGGATATTTTCGGGAAAAAGCTTCCTCACGGGGGGTGGTGGTTCCCTTCCCCTCCCCCCCCTTTTGCTCCTTACCTCCGGACTCCCTACTCCGAGGAGTATTCTCCCGAGGCTCATTCTGACCAATCGGGCGTGCTTGGATCGTCGGTGATGGAGCGGTTTTTCCGGCGAGTGCGTCCGGATCTCCCGGCGAGTCTGTCCGGATTTCCGGATCAGAGCGTCCGGAAGTCCCGGACAGTGTGTCCGGAATTCCGGCCACTACCTGTCCGGATTTCCGGACGCACTGATCCGGTTTTCCGGACACACTGTCCCGTTTTTCCGGACTGGGTGATCCGGTTTTCCGGACAGGCTCGCCCGCTTTTCCGGACGATCTGGCCGGAAAAGCCGGTTTTGCTCCGTTGGCGGGGGGCTGTCCGGAATTCCGGACACCCTCCCCGTCCTGGTCGTTATCCTCTTTGGCCGCTTTCCCCAGGGACATTTGAACGGCCGCCTGGTGAGGCGAGTCGTCCGGCGCCGGCATCAACGGCGTCAGTCTCCATTCGGTCAAAGGCCATTCGTGGCGGCAATACAGCCACTCGCGTTTGATCAACTCGTCCCGCCACTCGGCGACGGTGCTTTTGTTGTGGCGATACCGCTTGGCGATTCTTCGGAGGGTGTCAAAAATGCGCCCTGTCCCGTGCCCTCCGACCTTGTGCCAAAAGCAATCATCCAGAAGGCAGAAAAACAGGAATTTTGCTCCCGCCGAAAGTTCCGAATCCTCGCGGACGCGACGCCGGATTTTCGGCGCGATGTCTTTGATCAATTCCTCGCGTGTGTCGTCGGCCGGCGTGTGATCGCCGTTGCCGTTGCCGTTGCCGTTGGTGGTTGGAGTGGCGTAACGTGACGGAGCGTGCGTTTGAAGATTTTGCATGGTGTGCGGGAACACACCACGTCCATGCTTTACCCTTATTCTAAGCTGCTTTTATAATTCACAATGCTTACATTGTGCGC
>Ga0134121_10003489_pt1 | contig 13132 bp, 9 predicted proteins | sample KB301_FD_96463 | JGI IMG/M metagenome (GOLD analysis project Ga0134121, IMG submission 96463) | Terrestrial soil microbial communities without Nitrogen fertilizer from Kellogg Biological Station, Michigan, USA - KB3-0-1 | ecosystem: Environmental > Terrestrial > Soil > Unclassified ...
CCAAGCGGATTGTAAATGACCATCGAGGTTTTCTCAGAATTCCTTCCGGTAATTTCCGGTATTCTGATTTCCAGTTTCCCGTCTGCGGGATTGGGAAAAATCTCCATATCCAGGGTGCTGCCGGCTTGCGTCACTTCCGCTGTCACATCGTAAATCACCGCTTCCACTTCACAACCGTTCACATCAGTGGCCACAACATTGTAGTCACCGCTTTGAGGAGCTACGTAATAATAATTTGTCGCGCCAGGGATAAGGGTGCCTCCATAATACCATTGGTAGGATATGGCGCCCTGGTTGGCAAAAAGCGTATCACCGCTTTGCAAAATTCCCTGGGGTGGCGGATAAGGATATACCGTTACAAAATTATTCAGGGTGAGCGTGTCAATTCCGTTGGCATTGGTGGCAATGAGCGTTACGCTGTATGTTCCGGGCGTGTTGTAACAGATATTGACCGGGCTTACATCGGTACTCACAGAGGGCGTTGCTCCAGGGAAAAACCACTGGAAGGTAAGACCATTGCCCGTGGAATGGTTTACGAAGTTCGTACACGTGCCCGGGCAGATGTGGTTGGGCGCCGTGAAAATCGCTACAGGCACCGTGGAGCAAACAGGAAAAGTAAAGGAACCTGCAAAAGCATTTCCGCAGGCGAGAATTTCTCCGTTTCCGTTTCCGTTGTTCACATCATACACCTGTCCAGTTGTTGCAACGGACGTAACAAGTGTAAGTGAGCTGTCGAATTCAAGAATGCTGTTGGGTCCGCCCACAAAAACATTTCCGCAGGAATCCGTGCAAAGACCGGCCGTAACATAAGCTACACCGCCGGGAATGAGAACGCTGTCAAGCGCTACAAGCGTATTCTTATCCCACTTTTTTACTTTCAGGCCATCGTATGTATAGACAGCATTTGCGTCCACTGTCACTCCATTGTATCCTGAATACCATGAATCGGTATTGCTCATCTGAGTTTCGCTGAGCATGTAATTGGTTTGAACACTTCCTGTTGTGTTGAAGTTTGCATCCATCTTCCAAAGAAGGTTATCTATCGTAAGATTAATCGTTGCAAAAACCAAAACAAACAAATCACCGTTGATATCCACTGCGAGTCCGCGGGCTTCAGCGGTTGAACATGCCGGATGCAATGAATAAGGCGAATAATTTCCATTGGAAGGGTCGATGCTTTCCGCCATTGGATTATTACCGGTTAAAAGCTGCATGCCGATCACATCCAGCAATCCTGTAATGGGGTTCGGAAAGATCCTGTATGTCTCTATCGATCCCGCACTGTTAGGGTTTACCGAAGTCCATACCGCTGCACCGGCAGGGTCCACCTTTACGCATTCATTTGTCCATGGGCCATAGATGCAATACGCATTACCGGCCGCATCGAGCGTGAAGTCGCCGTAATATCCCTGGCCATTGGTGGTGTAAGTCCACAGGGGAGCTCCTGCTGATGTGTATTTCTGCAACTGGTATGGAGTTGCCCCTCCATAAACATAAATTTCTCCTGACTGGTTATGCTGGATATCATACGCATGGTTAAAGTTCAGAAAGTTCGGATTGATGACCCATGGATCGATGACAACAGTTTTTGCATGGTCATAGTCAGCCAGCGTGAACGAAACTTTTTTGCCCTTTAATGAAAATGATGAATGAATCACTGACTTCTCATCACCTGCATAAAAAGTGTGCGGCGCCTTGTCCGTGATGATGCCGTTCTCCGTTGGAATCGAAAGGTCTCCTGTTTTGTCAATTGAGATGTTATCCACGCCGTCCCATTTCAGTTGGATAAGGGAAGGATCAGCACCGGGCTGAACAGTAAATGAATATTTGAGTCCACCCTCTTCCGCGTAAGAGAAGCTCACATCAATTCCGTTGTAAATATTTTTTAATGCGAGTTCATTCCATGCGTTGGCAGTGATGGTTCCGTTCTTTACCCGGGGATCAGGATAGGTATAATACTGGGAAACACTTTCTGAGGTAATGAGTTTAGCATTCGCATTTGCATTTACAAACGTGAGAGACTGCCGGCAGGTTTTAAATTCACGCTCCGTCTTTCTGTCCTTGTCATACAGTTCATTTTTTTCTTCGTGGTTGACGGCAATGTTTTCTAGAAACTCAACAGAGTTTCCGTGAAAAAGCACGATTGCATTGCCCATCCGGCTGCCATAAAATGTTTCGTTGTCACCCGACGCATATTGATCGAATTGTCCAAGGTTCTTTACAAATGCGGGGCTGAAGGGCTTTACGGTGAAATTTGTTTTCGCCGAAGTGGTCAAATCATTTTCCGCGGAAAAAGCCGGTGAAGTACCAATGGCAATGGACAGGAAGAGGAATGAGTAAAAATATTTTTTCATGACGTTGGTTTAAAAAGGTCTGGTCTATTGTATTCGCAGATCAAAGTAAGTAAAGAATTTGATTTGCCAACAATACTATTTGGCTACACCGTCAAAATCAGTGGCAAAATACATAGTTGCGTAAAATCCCGGGAAAGCAGGGAGGGCGACAGCGTGTGCAGGAATGCATCCCGCTAAACAGAATTATCAATAGAGCATAAACCGGCGGGCTATGGAATGCCCGGACTGATCTTCCATCCTCAGTAAATAAATCCCGGCGGGATAATCAGGCATGGCAAAGTCAATTTCATTTCGGCCCTGGGAAATTGGGCGGGCTACATTGACGGGAATGATAATCCCTGTTGTGGTAACAAGGCTTATCCGGAGCGGCTGTGTCTGACCCAGGTTTAAATGCATGGTCACATTTTTTGCAACTGCGGTGACTGAAAAATCTGAAACCCATTCGGGATTTTTTTGAATGGCAGTGATGTGAAAATCCACCAGTTCACAGAAAGTATCCTGGCAGCAACCGGGCCCGTTCCCTGCATATAATATCAGGCAAACGAGGTAATTATTGCTGGCTGTATAATGGTGTGAGGGGCTCATGGCTGTTGAGGTGCCGCCGTCGCCAAAATCCCACATGAAAACCACGGGATGCAAAGATGTATCGTAGGTGCATAGTTGGCTGAAGTCCACGTCACCTGTGGTGGAATTATACAGCGACTGGAAGTAGGCCGTGCACTGTGCGTTTGAAGTTGAGCCGCACAGGCATGCAGAAAAAAACAGGATGAGCACCGAAGGCATGACAGGAAATTTTTTCATGACGCTATTATCTTTTATTGCATTGCAAAAGTGATTCAACCGCAATTCCCGCGCAAACTTAATTAGAAACTTTCTTACCCGATCAAAAATGCCTGTTCCACGCAACGAAGATGGAAGATAAACCTAGGCCGGCAGCTTCCTGCTTTGTTCAATCATCATTAAATCTGCAATCACAAAAGCTGCAATACTTTCAAGCACTACGGGAACGCGCAAGGCAATGCAGAGGTCATGTCTGCCTTTGACTTTCAGTTCCTCCACCCTGCCCGATTCCAGGTTCATGGTTTGTTGCGCTTTGGGTGTGCTGCTGGGCGGTTTCACAGCCACGCGAAAGACAAGGTCATTGCCGTTGGTGATACCGCCATTGATTCCTCCCGCAAAATTGGTCGCAGTTTTCCCCGAAGCTTCGACAATGGAATCGTTGTGTGTGCTGCCTGTCATTTTCACGGCCGAAAAGCCTGAACCGAATTCAATTCCTTTAATGGCAGGAATGGCGAATGCGGCATGACTGATCAGCGATTCCACGGAATTGAAAAATGGTTCCCCAAGCCCGACCGGCAAACCCGAAACTTTGCATTCTACGATTCCGCCGATGGAATCCTGGTTCTCTACTGCAAGCGCAACCGCTTCCTCAATATTTTTACTTCCACCCGCTTCCTCAATCATCCCGTTGATGTGGACCGACGGGATTATTTTTTTTGCCACCACGCCTGCAGCCACAAGAGCAAGTGTAAGTCTCCCGGAAAAGTGTCCGCCTCCACGGTGGTCGTTGAAGCCATTGAATTTTTTTGCCGCCACAAAATCAGCATGGCCGGGCCGTGGCTGAACTTTCACACTTTCATAATCTTTCGACTGCACATTATTATTTTCAAACACGATGCAAAGCGGCGCGCCTGTCGTAAATCCATTGTAAGACCCGGATTGGATAAGCGGGGTATCATCTTCAATCCTGGTGGTGGTTGCAGAAGCCCCGGCTTTTCTTCGCAGAAGATCGGAAGAGAAATCTTCAGGAGCCAAAGGAATGCCTGGCGGACAACCGTCAATCAAGACGCCTATTGTTTTACCGTGTGATTCACCAAAAATATGAATGCGGAAAATGCTGCCGAAAGAATTCATCTGGAAGAAGTGATTAAGTGACTGGGTGATTATGTGATTAAGTGTGTGCCCACCGTAGCTTTAGCGAAGGCGGGACTACGAGATTATTTTTCAGCCGATTTTATTTTCTCAAGGTCTGCAAAGAACCGCGGATAAGATTTTTCAACAGACTCACAACCGTCAATCATCACGCCGCCCTCGACATTCAGTGCCGCAACAGCCAATGCCATGGCAATGCGATGGTCGTTGTGAGAATGCACTTCGGCGCTGTTTAATTTCAATCCTCCGCGGATCATCATTTTATTTCCTTCAACCGTGACCATGTTTTCATTCAGCTTTGAAAATTCCTGCTGCAAAGCTAAAGCCCTGTTGCTTTCCTTATAAAATAATCTTTCAACTCCCGTGATCTCAGAAACCCCTTCGCAACATGCCGCCAGCGCAACCAGGGGTGGAAAAAGGTCCGGGCAACCGGTTGCGTCAAAGGCAAAGGGTTTGAGAAGTGCGTTTCGCTGAGTCATGCCTTGTAATTTTCCCTTGACAGGGGAGTTTACAGAGAGCGAATTATTATTCATTCCGACTCCGGCGCCGCATTGTTTAAGCACCGTTGTAATAGCCTTGTCCGGTTGAAAAGAATTCATGTTCAGATTTTCAACGGTCACCTGACCAGCAGTGGCACCGGCGACAAGCATAAACGCGGCGCTGCTCCAGTCACCTTCAATATTCCCCTGGAAAGATTTGTACTGCTGGTTACCTGGTACATAAAACTTTTGGTAGCCTTCATTCCTGACTTTTATTCCGAAATCATCCAGGACTTCAATGGTAAGATCAATGTATTGCCTGCTTTTTAATTCATGGACTTCAATCACGTGGTCTTCTCCGGCAAACGGATACACCATGAGCAAGCCGGAAAGAAACTGCGAACTTACTGTGCCGTCAACTTTCACATCCCTGTAATGCAGCGGTCCTTTGATGCGCATGGGAAGCATTCCATTTTCAGCTTTACAGGTTACATCAAGCTTTGGAAATACATTTTCAAAAAAATTCATTGGACGTGTCAGCAAGGATACTCTGCCTGTAAGCGTAATTTCCTGAGATGCCAATGCTGCTACGGATGCCAGGGCACGTAATGCAAATCCAGATTCCCCGCAATTAATTTCAGTTTCTGCCGGGTGAATTTTTCCTGCTTTGCCTTCAATCCTAAGAATGCCCCCTGCGTTAGTCAAAACTTTTGCGCCTAGCGATTGAATCGCAGAAAGACAAGCCAACGAATCTGCGCAATGCTGTACATCCAGCAATTCCGTAACTCCATCCGCCAGCAACGCAGCAATCATGGCCCTCTGTAAAAGGCTCTTTGATGAAGGAACAGGTAATACGCCGTTCACGGTGTGCGGCTCAATCAATAGTTTCAAACTTATCTTACTTTGCCGCAAAGTAACTCCAATTTTTAGTTTCGCAGAGGCAATGCGCTTTCAAAAACCAGCCTATATTTGCCGCCTCTTATGAGTAATTTTATAAGCGCAGTTTTTTATTATTTGTTCCTCCTCCCTATTTCATGGCTGCCGTTGCCTGTACTCTATGCGCTTTCCGATTTTTTGTTTTTTTTCGTTTATACGATGACCGGTTACAGGAAGAAGGTGGTATGGGAAAACCTGCAAAATTCTTTTCCGGAAAAAAGTGACGCTGAATTAAAAGCGATCATGCGAAAATTCTATGGGCACTTTTGCGACGTGGTAGTGGAAGGACTGAAATCATTTTCCATTTCAGAGAAGCAATTGCAGCGCCAGGTAGAACCGGTCAACACAGAACTGATTGAAAAATATTTCCGCATGAATAAAAGCGTCATTCTCTGTACAGGGCATTATGCCAACTGGGAATGGCCGGCCGTAGCATTTATTCGGCACAGTTCGCACAAAGCACTCGGCATATACCTTCCGTTAAAAAACAAGTTCTTCGACCGCAAACTGCAGGAAACACGCAGTAAATTCGGAATGACGCTGATGTCAGTCAAGGAAGTTGCTCAATATTTTGAAGACCATAAAAACGAAGCCTGCTCATACGGGTTTATTTTTGACCAGAGCCCCAGCAATCCAAAGAAAGGGCATTGGATGAAATTCCTGAACCAGGACACATCTGTGCTTACAGGTGTGGAACGCTACGCAGTGAAATATGATTTCCCCGTCATTTATGGAAAGATCATCAAGCTGGGCCGTGGGAAGTACCGCATTACCTATGAATTGGTTTCGGAGAAACCCATGCAGACGAAGGAAAATGAAATTACCGAAAAAATAACGCGCATCAATGAACAGATCATCCGCTCTGCGCCGGAGTACTGGCTGTGGACGCACAGGAGGTGGAAGCATAAGAGGGTGGAATGAGGTGAGGGAGAAGGAAAAGACAAATTATTAATGGTGAATGTTAAATGATAAATTTTGAATGTTGAACGAACAGCCGGTTACAGATAAATTGAAAAAAGATTTTTACAATAACCTCAGGCTCGGCATCCTCGGAGGCGGGCAGCTTGGAAGGATGCTGTTGCAGAAGGCGGCCGACTATAACATCAGCAATGCAGTACTTGATCCTGATGCTGCAGCGCCGTGTAAAAATATCTGTGATGAGTTTACGCAAGGGGACTTCAATGATTACAAAACAGTTTATGCTTTCGGCAAAAAAGCAGACCTTCTTACCATCGAGATAGAGCACGTCAACGTAGAAGCCCTTGAACAATTGGAAAAGGAAGGAGTTAAAGTATTTCCAACCCCGCATTTGATCAGGCTGGTCCAGGATAAAGGCGCTCAAAAAATATTTTACCGCACCAATAAAATACCTACGGCAGAATTCCACCTCGTGGAAAACAGGCAGCAGCTTATTGAACAGAAAAATTTTCTTCCGTTTGTTCAGAAGCTTCGCAGGGGCGGATACGATGGAAGGGGCGTGCAGGTAATGAAGTCTGAAAGCGATTTCGAAAAAGGTTTTGACGCGCCTGCAGTTCTTGAGAAATACATTTCGTTCGAAAAAGAGATTTCTGTCATCGTGGCAAGGAATGAAAGCGGTGAAATAAAAACATTTCCTGTGGTGGAAATGGAATTCAACCCGGAAGCCAACCTTGTCGAATTTCTTTTTTCACCTTCATCTGTTCCGGCTGAAACTGCGGCAAAGGCAATCAGCATTGCTGAAAAAATCGCAACAGATGCCCGGCTTGTCGGAGTGCTTGCTGTTGAAATGTTTGTGACAGGCGAAGGCGATGTCCTTGTGAATGAAATGGCACCGCGCCCGCACAACAGCGGTCATCATACCATTGAAGCCAACATGACCTCGCAATATGAACAGCACCTGAGGGCCATCTTCAACCTTCCACTGGGCTCAACGGAAATCGTCTCACCGGCTGTGATGGTTAACCTCCTCGGAGAAAAAAACTATTCCGGTCCGGCGAAATACGAAGGCCTTGAAAAAGCACTTGCCATGGAAGGAGTTTATGTTCACCTTTACGGCAAGAAAAACACCCGGGCGTTCAGGAAAATGGGACATGTGACGTGCGTGGCAGGTAATCTTGAAGAAGCCAGGATTAAAGCACGCGCAGTAAAAGAGATTCTGAAAGTTGTAGCATGAATGTGAGAAGTTAGAAGTTAGAAGTTAGAAGTTAGAAGTTAGAAGTTAGAAGTTAGAAGTTAAAAGTTAAAAGTTAAAAGTTAGTTTATCTTCATAAATATAAGTTGATGAGTAAACCACAAGTAGGTATCATCATGGGAAGTCAGTCTGATTTGGCGGTCATGAACGAAGCCGCAAAAATTCTGGAGTCGCTGAACATCCCATTTGAAATTTCCATCGTATCTGCCCACCGCACCCCGGATAAAATGTTTGAGTATGCAAGCGCAGCCGTTTCGCGCGGGCTCAAGGTGATCATTGCAGGAGCGGGCGGGGCTGCACACCTTCCGGGTATGACGGCGTCGCTGACACCCTTGCCGGTGATCGGCGTTCCGATAAAATCTTCCAACAGCATCGACGGATGGGATTCTGTGCTTTCCATTTTACAAATGCCGAACGGTGTACCCGTGGCAACAGTTGCGCTCAACGCTGCGCAAAATGCCGGCATCCTTGCAGCGCAAATAATCGGATCCTCGGATGCAGAGGTGCTGAAACGCGTGGCTGCCTTTAAGGAAAACCTCAAAGAAAAAGTTGCTAAAGGAAATTCGGATTTACAAGGCGGAAATAGCTGACGTACTTTTCTTACAGCGACCGTAAGAATTTTATCAGCGCATCACGGTCTTCTTTAGAAAGATCCTCAACATATTCCTTCGACTGCTGTGCTTCTCCCCCATGCCACATGATGGCTTCGATCAGCGTACGCGCTCTTCCATCGTGCAGGTAATATGCGGGATAATTTACCGCTTCAAATAAACCGACGCCCCACAAGGGAGTGGTACGCCATTCATTTCCGTCTGCATCGAAGTCAGGACGGTTGTCCGCAAGACCTTGTCCCATGTCATGCAACAGCATATCGGTATAAGGATGTATCCGCTGGTTGCTCAGTGCAGGAAAAGCCATGTTCACGGCAGTTGTGAAATTGGTATTGTGACAGCTTGCGCATTTTGCATCTTTAAAAATCTGCTTGCCGTGTATGACTTGCGGATCCGTGACATTTCTCCTGGCCGGAACCTGGAGCGTCTGCATGTAAAAGCTCACGGCATTCAGGATGCTGTCGCTTATTTCGGGGTCATCAGCATATCCATCACTTTGATGCGGCTGATCTTGCGACGTTTCATGCTTAAAAACATAGGACGTGATGCCAATATCATTGTTGAATGCTGCGGCAACCTGCACAAGGATGCTGGCAGTATTCAGCTTCAACCCAAAGCGTCCTATTTCCTTTCGTCCCTTGTAAGGGTTCCAGACGTAATTCGGTTTGCCGCTGATTCCATCATGGTTGGCATCGTTCACATCAGCCAGCGCCACGATCTGCTCTTCAGGAATTGATTCCAGCAGTCCAAGTCCGAAAACCGGAGGCGCAAGGCGTGGAGACAACATATAGTTTCCGTTAATCTGCGTGTCAAGCTCTGTCAGCGTATAAGTCGGTACCCGTAACTCATAAGTTTCCCCGTCGGCAAATGAATGCTGCTGATACGTATAATTGATATTGACTTTAGCTTCAGGCAGTTTTCCAAAAATAGCTTTGTCCTGGATCTGAGTTCCGTAACCGGGAACAGGCATGGCCCCGCCATGTTCATCCACTCCAGGAAAGCTGATGCGCATCAGCAAACTGGATTGCGATTCCCCTGCAGTAGGCACGCCGATGCCGTCTCCGTGATGACATGAAACACACGACACATTATTAAAAGCCGGACCCAGGCCGCTGTTGCGCGTTGCGGGTGCCGTCAGGAATCCTGCTTCAAATCCAGCGTCACCAACTGCATGCAGGTATGAATCATATTCACCCAGGCCTTCGAATTCATGCGTGAAAGCCCTGGCAGTTCCGTCGAACGATGTTTGTGTGCCTCCACTCATCCGCTCATCGTATTGGGCTTCGTCAAAAGGTTCCGGCTTCCTGCATTGCGACAGCAGCAGCATAAAACCAAAAACGGAAACAAGTATGAAAAATTTTCTCATCGAGATGTCATAACTCCGTTTACTGTTTCTTTTCAGTCATTGATATATTGTTCCACAAATTGCTTGAGAAGGTCCAGGTTATCATGGAGCAGGTTGATCTGCTGTTGCGAAGTAATGATTTGTCCTTGCTGGGTAAAGATCGCAAGTCCATAGTTCACATCAAGATTCTGAAGCGAAGCGATGGCAACTTCTATTTGTGCCTGGATGGCATTATCGAGCGAAGCATTTTTTGCCGAAACAAGGTCATGCAAACTATTTCCTGTATGCCCGGCATAACGGCAAAAGTAAACGTTTTGCAAACCGACGATATTGTTGGTAAAGTCAATCGTCGCATTGTGCGCATATTGCGATTCTACTTTTTCAGAATCATGCTCGATCAACGGGTCCTGCATTTTTGCATTTGCGACCTCGTTGCAGATATGCTCCATGGCATCCACGATGGTGCGGAAAGCATCTTTTCGTGTGGTGAAACGTGTGCTTCCATGTCCTGCCGTTCTCAATTCATTGGCATAATTTACAGGAGGACTTGTCCAATCATTCTTCAGGTGGTTTACAACGCTGTCCAGGTTAGCGGAGAGCGAAACAATATATTGCAACTCACGCGCGCCCAGCTCCGACGCATCCCTGGTGCCGCCTACGCCAAACAAAAGATATTCAATCGGGTGGTATCCCTTCAATGCATCCTGGAGCAATTCAATATCGGCTTCTGTAAGCGGGTTTGTGCTGGCAAGAAGCGAGTCAAGCTCTACCGTATTTACCGGCCATGAATCTGTGGAAGGATCATAATTAAAATCTTCCACCGGTCCAAATAAAAATCCTTCAGATTGCTCCCATGGAACACGCACAGCACGCCATGCTACCTGCGCCGCATAGAGGTTGGTATTGGTGGTAGTCCCGCTGAGAACGACAATGGCCTGGTTCAACGCATTTGCTTTTGCCTGCAAGTCGGCGTAATTAGGATTCACCAGCACGTTTGTAAAGTCATCCAGCACCTGCTGCTCCGTGACCTCTGACGTTGGCGAACTGTCATCAGATTTTTTTTTGCATCCTGATACCATAACAGCAATGCAGACTAAAAATATTATTTGCTTTTTCACATCGATGATTTTTAAAAGTGGATTACCGGCGACCGCTATCTTTTTATAAACCTCCTGGAACCGGCGCCCTTTGAAGTGATGACCTGAACGTTATAAACTCCGGCGGCAAATTTAGAAACGTCAACTGACGTTTTGGTGGAAAACAAGATCCTGTCAACTATTTTTCCTTCCATATCAGTGATCACCGCCGTTGCATTATTTATTCCCTCGCGAGCTGATGAAATCAACAGGAATGAAGCAGCAGGATCAGGGTACACAGAAAAAGAAAAACCTGACGGCGCTTCTTCTACGCCTATCAATGATTCCTGGATTTTATAAAATTCCATCCCGGTCGAAGAATCATAAGTAGCCGGATAAAACAATTTCCCGATCGCAACCACAGGCCTTGAGTATGCATCCATGTCATTGTCGGTACAGGCATTTACAAGGAAGGCAGGGGGCGTAACCTGTTCCACGATATTAGTGGAATCGTTGTATCGAAACAACTGGTAACCATCAGCTGTACTTTGCACAGCAATAAAATAAAGACTGTTATTGTAGGCAATAAAGTTTCTCGGGAAACTTGGACCCTGGCCATGCATGATATCCCTCACGAGGTGCGTTCCGCCGGTGGTTCCATCCGTTACCCAAAACTCTGTGCCGTAGGTGACGTCATCAGCGCGAAAATACAGGTTGTCCCTGTACACCGCCATTTCCTTGGGGAACGAGCCGTTCGGACCCGGCTTGATGTCCATTACAAGATGAGTCCCAGCTAAGGTTCCGTCAGAAGTCCAAAGTTCATTTCCGTGTGCGCTGTCAGAGGCAGAGAAATACATGGCATTGTGATATTCATAAATGAGTGTTGGATAACCGGATCCCACGCCTGTGAAAATATCAATCACCATTTTGGTACCCGTTTCTGTTCCATCCGTTTCCCATAATTCATATCCATGCACACCGTCATTGGCGCTGAAATACAATTTTCCGTTGAAAGGACACCATTGTGCATAGGAGTAACCATCGCTCACCCCAGGGTAAATATCCTTCACCATCAGGGTTCCTGATTCTGTTCCGTCCGTTACCCAAAGTTCGTATCCGTGTGCGGCATCCTTTGCAGAGAATAACAATTTATTATTCAGCTCAATAAATCCGGAAGCGTATCCGAACTGCGTGCCGGCATTGATATCTTTCACCAATACAGTTCCTGTATCAGTTCCGTCAGTACCCCACAATTCATTGCCATGCACAGGATCACTTGCACTGAAAAAAAGCCGGTTATTCAATATGGCAAAGTTGGCCGGACCGCTGCTGTTTGCTCCTGCATTGATGTCTTTCACCAGGTGCGTTCCGCCAGTGGTGCCGTCACAAGACCAAAGTTCCTGTCCGTGCAAGGGGTCATAGGCAGAAAAATAAATCAACCCGTTAAAAACGATGCGCCCCCTCGGAAAACCCGACCCGGTTCCTGCCCAAATATCAGTTACTACCTGTGTTCCCGCTTCCGTGCCGTCAGTAACCCACAATTCTGTTCCGGTAATTCCGTCGTTGGCGCTGAAGTAAGCTTTACCGTTATATTCAGTCATTACCCCGTCATAAATATCCACACCGGAACCCGGAACGCTGATGTCCTTCAGCAATTGCGGAGACTGCGCGTAAGTACAGTGCAGCAATAAACAGGATATAAAAAATGCAGGTATTTTTTTATGCATGCTTGATTTGAGTATCCCGGCAAAAAAATTTAAGACGTGCGGGGAAGGAACTGAATTTCAAAGATAGAGATTAGTTCGCAATACGGAAATAATGCAGTTCGCGGGGTAGTGATAAAGTTTGAAATCTCTGCGAACCTCGTGAATTAGCTTCGCGACCTCATCGGTTTCTGTATTTGGGCAAAGAACGTTAAGAAAGGTTGAAATTTATTTCTTCAGCTTGAAATCGGGAGAACAAATTCACCCAAAGAAGTTTGCAAGGCAATAAGTCCTCGGGGTGCAATAAAAAAACCGGAAGCATTTTGCTCCCGGCTCATGATTCGGATGATTTTCCGTTATGCTATTTGTGCATTCAACTTGCCTGCAAGAACGCCCTTCGGAACGGCACCTACCTGCTTGTCCACGACTTGCCCGTTCTTAAAGAACAGCAATGTTGGGATGTTGCGGATGCCGAAATTCATGGAGATGTTCGGATTGCTGTCCACATCCACCTTGCCGATCACGG
>Ga0134121_10003490_pt1 | contig 13127 bp, 8 predicted proteins | sample KB301_FD_96463 | JGI IMG/M metagenome (GOLD analysis project Ga0134121, IMG submission 96463) | Terrestrial soil microbial communities without Nitrogen fertilizer from Kellogg Biological Station, Michigan, USA - KB3-0-1 | ecosystem: Environmental > Terrestrial > Soil > Unclassified ...
CGCTGCTGAGTGTGCGCGGCATGCCCTCGAGGAAGTGGACTAGCTCGAACGTGGTCCACTTGGCCGCCGGAAGCGCGCCACCGGCGAGCCAGGCGGTGCGCGCGGCGTCGACCGCGGCGAGCCGCGCAGAGGTTGCGTCGACCGCGGTCTTGGGGATGCCGTCACCGTCGATCCACTCGGTCAGCTCGGCGCCGGTCATCGCCGCCGGCTGCTTCGCCACCAGCTCGGCGCGGAGGAACGCGACGAAGTCGTCGGTGGTCATGCTGCGGAACGCGTGGCGCTCGAACCACCGGCCGAGGAACGCGTCGAAGTCCTTGCGGCCGTAGCGACGCTCGAGCGTCATCAGGAACCACTGACCCTTCTCGTACGCGACGTCGCTCGACGTATCGCCGGGGTCGAGGCCCGCGAGCGACGGTAAGCGCAGGCGCTGGCGCTCGTGCGGCACGGTTGCGAGCCGGGCGCGCAGCTCGCGCTGGCCGACCACCACCTCGATCTCGGCGATCTCGCGGCCGTAGACTGCCTCGACGACGCGGCTCTCGACGTAGGTCGTGAAGCCCTCGTTGAGCCACATGTCCTTCCAGCTCGCGTTGGTGACGAGGTTGCCCGACCAGCTGTGCGCGAGTTCGTGCGCGATCATGCTGACCAGCGACTTGTCACCGACGAGCACGGTCGGCGTGATGAAGCTGAGCCGCGGGTTCTCCATGCCGCCGAACGGAAAGCTCGCCGGCAGGATCAATAGATCGTAGCGGCCCCAGCGGTATGCGCCGTAGAGCCGCTCGGTGACCTGGATCATCTGCTCGGTATCGGCGAGCTCGGCGACTGCGCGATCGACGACGCCGGGCTCGGCCCACACCCCGGCGCGCGGCGAGATCGGCTTGAACACCAGATCGCCGACCGCGAGCGCGAGCAAGTACGACGGGATCGGCTGCGGCATCTGGAAGCTGTAGTCGCCGTCGCGGACGAGCGCCGGATCGTTGTCGGCGGACATCACCGCGACGACATCCTTCGGCGTCACGATGTGGGCCTGGTAGGTGAACCGGACGCCCGGCGTGTCCTGCAGCGGCACCCAGCTCCGGGCGTGGATCGCCTCCGACTGGGTGAACACGAACGGCTGCTTGCCAGATGCGGTCAGCGACGCGGGCAGCCACTGCAGCCCCGAGGCTGCGGGTTGGGTGCGGTACGTGATCCGGACCTTGGCATAGGCGCTGGTGGTCGTGATCGACAGCGGGCTGCCGAGGATCGGATCGCGCTTGCCGAGCGTGAACGGCAGCGGCAACCACTTCGCGTCGAGCCCCTCGACCTTGGCGATCGTGAGGTCGCGGGTGTCGAGCACGAGCTGGTCGGACGGCTTGACCCAGTCGAGCTCGAGCGTCGCGGTGCCGGCGAGCTGCTTCGCGGCGAAGTCGACCCGGAGATCGAGCTCAACGTGCTTGACCCGGACCTTGGCCGGCTCGGCGTACGAGTGCTCGTCGATCCGGCGATCGAGCGTCGGGTCGGCCGAGGCGGTCGTCGAGAGAACCATCGCGATGAAACCGGCGAGCCAACGCATCCGGCAAGCCTAACCGATGAGGCGGCCCGCGGCTGGTAGTTCACAGAACATCACGTCACGGCGTGCCGGCCGAACCGCTCCCGCAGCGCCGCGCGCGCTCGATCGGTCATCTGGCAGGCGTAGAGGTTGAGCCAGACGAGCTCGCGCAGGTGCGGCGACGCGGCGAGGGCGAGCAGGCCGCGTTCCCCGACCGGGTTGCCCGACAGGTCGAGCATCAGGAGATGCGCGAGGTCGGCCGAGCTCGCGATCGCCACGGCGGCGTCATCGTCGATGCCGGTTTCCTTGAGCTCGAACCTGCGGAGCCGCGCCGCGATCGGGCTTTGGGCGATCGCCGCCACAGCCGACCCGAGCGCATTGCCGCTGAGCTTGAGCTCCGAGACGGCCGGAAGGCGAGGCGATCGGGCGAGCGCCAGCGCGCCGTCGCCGGTGAGGCCGGTCCAGTTGAGGGAGAGGTGCTCGAGGCGAGCAAACGTGTCCGAGCCGGCGATCGCGCGCGCGCCGTCGTCGGTCACCGGGTTGTTGTCGAGGCTCAGCTCGCGCAGCTCGCCGAGCTGCGACCTCGCGAGCGCGCGCGCGCCCTCGACCCCGATCTGGTTCCCCCCAAGCACGAGCCGCGACAGCCGTCGCAGCGACGCCGAGCCCGCCAGCGCGGCCACCCCGGCGGCACCGATCTGCGTGTCGAGGAGCAGCAGCTCTCGCAGCCCCGCGAGGTGCGAGCACGCCGCGAGCGCAGCGGCACCGCCGTCGCCGATCGGGTTGCTCATCAGGCTCAACCAAGCCAGCGCGGGCATCGTCGCGCAGCCATCGGCTACCGCCACCGCGCCGGCCACCCCGAGCCCGTTGCGGGTGAGCGACAGCTTGGTGAGGCCGGTCAGCGACGGCGCGGACGCGAGCGCCGCCACCCCGGCGGGTCCGATCGCGTTGTAGCCGAGATCGAGCTCGCGCAGCGAGCGCAGGTCCGCGGCCGCGAGCGACCGTGCGCCGTCGTCGGTGATGTTGTACTCGGAGAGCTCGAGGGCGTGCAGTTGCAGCACGATCGGCGACGCCGTGACCACGCCGACGGCGTCATGATCGCGGGCCTTGTTGAGCTTCAGCGACGTCAAGCTGGACGGCCACGGCAGCGCGCACGCCGCGCGGATCTCGTCGCGCTTGCGGCAGAAGTGCGGGTGGGCGTGCCGCAGCGGCGTGGTCGCGAACACGCGCTGCCAGATCTTCTGGAGCCGGTCCCACCGGATCGTGAGGTCCTCGACGAAGCCGCGCCTCCACCTCACCTCGTCCGGCGCCAGCTCCATCGGCGCGAGCCAGTCGGACTGGTGCTGCTTGAGCAGCTCCGCGGCCCGCTCGTCCATCCGTGCCTTCACGCCGTCGCCGAGGTCGGCGCGTTCGGCTTCGCACTGTACGATCACGAACTCGCCGCGCGGATCACCGCGCTGCATCCACCAGTCCGCGAGGACCAGCCGCGTCGCGTCGCTGGCCGGGTTGGCGAGCACGTCGGCGAGCAGCGCGGCTTCCATCGCCCGTCGAGCATACCGCGGCCGCGGCGGTGAGCTGCGAGTTACGCGCGCGCGGAACCATGGCGAGCGATGAAATCATGCTCGACGTCGCGAACTATCACGAGGATTGAAATCGGTGATCATGGCAAGTAGAAGTGTGGTAGCGGGCCCCGCTTGGGTCCGGTGAAGAAGCAGCCGAAGCGCTGGCAGGGCGCGGTCACAGGTCGCGCCTTGGCCAATGCAGTGGCGCGGCGCACATCGTGTCCGACGACGCGGGCTGATCGAAAGTAAAAGTTGTGGCTGTCGACCCAGTCGGTGTCGACAAGAACAACCCACTGATCGGGGTAGCGCTCGCAGATCGCCTTCCATGCCGTCGCCGCTTCTCCCCGGGGCGCCACGGTTTGCACTTGCATCACGCTCGGACGATCGGCAGCTCGGATCTCGGTGTCAAGTTTGGCCGGAGCGTGTCGGGTCGGATAGTAAAACAAACCAGCGTTTCTGCGCGTGCACCCCTCCCCCCGACCGGGTATCCCGAGATGGTCAGGGTTCCGCATGGTACGTGGCTTCATTGTCGAACCTTTCATGAGCGCCGGGGCTACGCGCGAGACTGATTCGAGAGCCGGCTACCCGAGGGCCGGATGCCGCCGATGCCGATGTAGCTGGTTCAGCGAGCCCCTGCTCCGCACGCTCGTACGCTGGGGCATGTCGCGCTTCTACCCAGCTCCAGGGAAGCCTGAACGATGGCGACCTATCTCCGCGTTGCGAGGTGAGCCTGGATAGCGGCGATCTCAGTCGGGGTCCGGCTCACACTAGAGATCCGTAGGGCCTCCACGATGCCCCTCAGGCGCTCGTTGCGGATTGTAGTGGAGTCGTCACGGAACAGGATTGCGCCGACAGGCGGGGTGGTAAACGGCGTCGTGGTCGTGGCGATCTTGACGCCTTGAAAATACACCTCTACCGTCGACACATCCTTCGCAACTAGTGCGAGGTAATGGCGAGTTCCAGCAGTGATGCCGGTACTCATCACTGCGGTGCCCCTGGGATAGGGTTGGAGGCCATTACAATAATACCAACCCTGGTCGCTGGCATCGTTGATCCCAAATATCTTCGCGTAGCACCCTACGCTGTCGGGCGTGATCACCATCTCGATCGTGTAAGGGGGGTGGAGAAATCCGGCGTATGCGCTCCAGTCGAGCCCTTGTGGGTCGGTATTTGGAAGACGGAGGCCCATGCCCCAGGACGTGGGCTCGAACGTGCCACCAAGCAGGATTGGTGATCGTCCGTTGCCACTACTATCGAGCACGTTGCCATTGAGCTCAAGCAGCGCGAGTGTTGCTGGATCGTTCGGGAACACCGCGTCGAGGTGAGCCTGGACCGCACCGATCTCAGCTGGGGTGCGACTCACGTTCGAGATTCGCACAGCCTCCACGATGCCGCTCAGGCGCTCGTTGCGGGATGTGAACGAATCGTCGCGGAAGAAGACCGCGGCACTAGGGGGAGCGATGAACGACGCCGCGGTCGAACCGATCTTGGCTCCTTGGAAGTACACGTCTATCGTCGAAACATCCTTCGAGACCAGCGTAAAGTAATGGCGAGTGCCTGAGATGATGGCCGAGTTCGTCACTGGTGCGTTCGGATATGCCTGGAAGCCATTACGATAATACCAGCCTTGATCCATGGTGTCGTCGGTTTCAAATAATTTCGCATAAGTACCGACGCTGTCGGGTGTCACTATCATCTCGATAGTGTAGGGGTGTTTGATCAACCCGGCGTACGCGCTCCAATCGAGCCCTTGTGGATCGCTGGCGCCGAGCCGGAGTCCCATGCCCCAGGACGTGGGCACGAACGTGCCACCCAGTAACGTTGGTGACCGTCCATGGCCGCTGCTATCCAGCACGTCACCGTTGAGTTCAAGCAAGGTGAGTGTCGCTGCGTCGTTCTCAAATGCTGAGGCGATGGAGTGAGGAGGTGGTGGCTGAGAGTATGCATCCGCGATAGGTGCATCGTTCGAGACTTCCGCGTCGGGTGGTATTGAGCTTCCACCATCACACGCAGCCAACATGCAGAGGGACAGAATTCGACGCGTCATCATCGCTTGTACACTCTCAGTAGTCTGTACTTCCTTCAAGAGTGTAGAGGTTAGGTCTGTCTAATACAGTACGGGTAAAGTGCGTTGATGTTGTAATTGAATACCTGATATTCAACTCAGGGAAGTGATTTATAAACACGGAATGTTGAGATGGATGAAATCGGGTCAATCTGAAAATGGAAATCCGGAGTATGACACTCCAGAGTGGCGTGGCGAGCACGTGTGCAGCTATGGGCGCGGGAGTTGCGCAGGCACGGTACACGTGGATGGTGCATCCGGATTCACGGCTGGATGGGGAAGGGGCTCACGCTCGGATCGACCGCGTCGTCAGCGCGCCACAGTGGCGGCGGGCTCATGAACTGGGGAGTACGTCGAGGACTCCGCCAGAATTCCAACTGCACAATAAACCTGTCCACTCCAGATACAAACGTACCGTCCGCCTATGAACCTAGGCTCGTATCTCGGCTGTTGCTCCACTCCGGAGTTGCACAGTTCAACTCCAAGTCATGAGCGAATCCGACATTGGATACATCCTCGCATTCAATGTGCAGCATTATGCGTCGCCTTGTTGGTGCTGGTGGAAACGACGAGGTGCTAGCATCTTCGCGATGCCGGCACAGGACGCGATCATCGGCACATATCGTATCCTGAGAAAGATCGGATCGGGTGGAATGGGAACCGTCTACCTCGGAGAGCACACACTGCTCGGTCGAAAGGCGGCGATCAAGGTGCTGCGTTCGTCGCTGTCCGCAGACGGCGAGATCGTCACGCGGTTCTTCAACGAAGCGCGCGCGGTAACCTTGATCGCTGATCCGGGGATCGTCCAGGTCTTCGATTTCGGCCACCACACCGATGGCCGAGCGTTCATCGTCATGGAGTTGCTCGACGGCGAGCCGATGGACCGGCGGCTCAAGCGCATCAGAAAGTTTGGCCTGGCCGAATGCTTGCGCCTCGTACGGCTGATCTGCAGCTCGCTCGCCGCCGCCCACGCCAAGGGCATTATTCATCGCGATCTCAAGCCCGCCAACATCTTCATCGTCGCCGATTCTGCTGTGCCCGGCGGTGAACGCGCCAAGATCCTCGACTTCGGCATCGCCAAGCAGGCCGGCGACGAGCCCGGCAAGCTCAAAACGCGTGCGGGTCTGCTGATGGGCACCCCGATGTATATGTCTCCGGAGCAGTGTCGCGGCATCGGTGACATCGACCACCGCTCGGACATCTACGCCCTTGCCTGCGTCATGTTCACCATGTTGACCGGGCGGCCACCCTTCGGCAGTGGGGCGCCCGGCGAGCTCGTAGCTGCGCATCTGCGCGAGGTCCCGCCACTCGTGTCCTCTCGCGTTCCAGGATTGCCCGGGGTCGTCGATCAGATCCTCCAGCGTTGCCTGGAAAAGTCACCAGCGGATCGCTTCCAGTCGATGACGGAGCTCGCCCAGGCCATCGCGTCTGCCGAGCATATGCAGAGTCGACCAGTTGAGGCAGCGATCAACCTCCCAGCTGTCGTTGTACGATCTGGATTCGCACCACTCGATCGACAGGTGCCGATAGTCGAGCCACCGCGACACGACCAGATCCCGGCCACCGCGGGGATGAACGCGGTCAACCCAGGTCCGACGACGCTGAATGGCGCGAGTGGTCAGTCGATGGCGCCTATCGCGACTCACCGGTCTCGTCGACGAAGGCAGCTTGCCGGCCTCATTGCGGGAGCCATCCTGGTCGGTAGCGCGAGCGCGATCGTCATCTCGCGTGATGACAATGATGGGGCACCGCATCCCACAACATCGGTGACAGGAGCAAGTGGAGAACGCATGGCAGCAACGCAGTTGCAACCGGCCGTGCTGGACGCCATGCCACGAGCAACGAGTCTCGATGCAGAAGCCGATGACATCGAAATCTTACCGATTATGGATCTCGATGGAGGCATTCGCGACGCGCCGCCAGAGAGCGAGGCAGTCGATGCGCCGATTCCGCCGCGCCGATCGAAACCGAGAAGCAAGGCATCCCACCAACCTAACACGAAGGAGAATCATGCGAGCTCAACGGGGTCTGCAACACCATCAAGCACCGAACCCCCAAACGACAAACCCAAATACGACACTGCTCCGACGATTGAACGCGGCGACTAGCATGGCGCGCGGTGTTATCGTTCTCGGCAATTCTGCGCTCCAAGACGAAGGATCACTGGTGTCATCATGGTCACCGCGTTCGATCGCCAGAATGTTACTCGTGGTGATTGGCGCGGCGCTCGGTCTGCTCGGTGTAGATCGTTCGGCTCGTGCGCAGAGTCCTGATGCTGAGGCGCTTTTTAATCAGGGCAATGAGCTGATGGAACAAGGCCATGTTGAGCAGGCGTGTGAGGCGTTCGAAGCCTCGAACCGCGTGGAACCTACTGCAGGGACCTTGATTCAGCTCGGAAAGTGCCTGTTGCGTGGTGATCGCATCGCGTCGGCCTGGATGGCCTACAAGGGTGCGTCGAGTCGCGCGAAAGACCCCGCCAAGCGCAAGTTCGCAGAAGGCAATGTCGCGGCACTCGAACCACGGCTCTCGTACTTGACCGTCTCGGTATCAGACGAAAATCGGCTCGAAGAATTGACCATCGGGTGCGATGGCACGCCACTCGATCCTGCGAATTGGAACCGCGCACTGCCCATGGACGGCAATGACTACGTCATCGAGGCGCATGCACCCGGCCATCGGGCTTGGCAGACGACCGTTCATGTCGCAGTGGAACGCGATAGGGTGGTCGTCGAGGTCCCGCATCTGGAAGCACAGCCCACGCCGATGGCGTCGAACTCATCGCCGGGGGCGACGCCGCCGGTGCCGTTGAACAGGATCCGGCCATCTCCGGAGTCACCTCAGCACAGCAGGCTGTCGACGATGCGCAAGGTCGCGATCGGTCTCGGCGGGGCGAGCGTGGTGGCCCTGACAACTGGCGCTGCGCTGGGGGCCGTGGCGCAAAGAGAGCACAGCAATGCATCGCGGCTGTGCCCTGGTGCGGGCGGACGGTGTGCCAACAGCGCGCAGGCCAACGTCCTGGTCAGAGCAGGCAATCGCTGGGCGGTCGATGCCAACGTCGCGTTGAGTATCGCCGGGGCTGCGGCGGTGGCATCGGGGGTGATGTGGCTGATCGGCGCTCCCTCGGAAACGACGGGCACGCAGATCAGCGTCGTCCCCGCGGTTGCATCGGGCGTGCCTAGCGTGTTCGTGGTCCGGAGGTCATCATGGTGAAACATGCACTCGTCGTTGCACTTGTCGCGATCACCGGCTGCCGGCCCATGGCAGAGTTCGCATCCGCCACGGATGCGGAGCCTCCCGATGCCAGCATGCCTGATGTCAGTACGTCCGGTGGAGAGGTTCTTGCTTGCATCGGCACACCGCTTCTAAAGATCTGTATGACCCCGTCGTCTCTTACTAGAGTAACCATTTCGGCGTCATTGACGATTGATACTGACAATATGGAACTGTGCACTGCGATTGGAAAGTATTGCGTCATTGCTGCAACCACGCTCATGATCAATGCAACGCTCCGTGCCACGGGTACGAAACCTCTGGTGTTGCTTGCCAGTGATTCGATCATCGTCAGCCAACTGATCGACGTCGGAAGCCATCGTTTACCTACCGAGTTTATTGGCGCAGGAGCGGATCCTGTCACCTGCCTGGCCGGTGCGCTGCCCGGCACGAGTGCCGGTGGTGCCGGGGGTAGCTTCGCCGGAACCGGCGGGGGCGGTGGTGCCGGAGGAGATGGCGGCTCGGGGGGGCTTCCAGCGAGCGCGACGGCTCCCATCACGACGTTTCGGGGGGGATGCCGCGGTCAGGATGGCAACGGTCCGGGGAAGGGCGTCGGTGGACACGGCGGCGGTGCCGTATATCTCATCGCCGGCAACCGGATCAGCATCACGGGACCCGGCATCAACGCTGCGGGCGAGGGAGGCACTGGCGGTGTCGTGGTCGGGAATGCGATGTCGGGTGGAGGTGGCGGTGGCGCGGGCGGAATGATCGGGCTGGACGCCCCCACCATCACGGGTACGGGACTGATCCTCGCGAACGGCGGCGGTGGCGGACAAGGTAGTGGCACCGTCGTTCCAGGCGCTACCGGCTCGGACCCCACAGGAATCAATGCTGCCAGTGGAGGCACAGCGAATTCAGGAGGGTCGGGGTGCGGCGGCGACGGAGGTAATGGCTCCTCTGGCATCGCGGGCGGCTCCGGTACAAGCGGTGGCATGTTCCAGTGTGGTGCTCCCGGCGGTGGCGGCGGTGGTGGCGGTGGTGGTGCCGCTGGCATCATCAAGGCGCCAGCTACCGCGAACCTCGGTACACAGCTGTCACCAGCGGTAACACCCTAGGTGCTGCGGTCGAGTGCAGCACCAGATCCGCTGGGCTCTGCGCGATGATCGCCGTGCTCGTCGCACTCGACAGGTCACAGCCCGTGCCAGTAGTCTTCGATGCGCAGCGGGTACCCCGGGTCGGCGCGATCGGCCGCGATATCGTAGCGGATGTAGTAGTCGCCGCGGAAGAAGTACGCCTTCTGGCCGTCCGGCCGCACGAACACCGCGTCGATGCCCCTGGAGAATGGCTCGAGGCCGTGCCACATGCCGGCGATCGACTTCGGGTAGCCGGCGTCGACCTGGTTGTTCCCGAGGTCGTAGCGATCGTACTGCCCACCGCGGAAGAAGTAGACCTTGCCGTTGGGCCACAGCACCGCGGCGTCGACGCCCGTGCTCCATAGCCCTTGCCAGTCGGGGCTGATGTTGCGCGGATAGCCGGCGGCGACCTCGTCTGCGGCGATGTCGTAACGCACGTAGCGTCCGTTGTTGAAGAAGTAGGCGTCGGTGCGGTTGGGCGCCACGAACGCCCCGTGGACGTAGCCGCCGAAGGCGTCGAGCCCGGGCCAGTAGTCGACGGTGGCGAGCGAGTAACCGGGATCGACGTGATCAATGATGAGATCGTAGCGCGAGTACTGGTTTTCCTGGAAGAAGTAGACTTTCCCGGTCGGCCAGGCGAGCGCCTCGGTGATCACCCGTCTCTGCTTGCGCAGACCGAGCTCGGCCAGGATCGCGTCCGCGCGCGATGGGGCAGCGCTGCGCAGCTCGGCGACGAAGCGATCGAGCTGGTCCTGCACGGCGAGGATCGCGTCGGCGTAGGCCTCCTCGAAGCCATCGCGCCCGGCGTCGTCCTTGTTGAGCTGGGCGTGGGCCTGGGAGGGTTCCGCACACCGCTTCGGCTCGTCATCGGGGAACGTGCCGCTGATCCAGTTGGCAGGCTTGGAGCCGTCGAGGTCCGCTAGCTCTCCCCAGTTGTGGGTCTCGACCCAGTTGGAGTGGGCATAGAAGTCTTCGGTCGCGTGGAGCACGAACCCGAAGTTGTCGAACACGCTGTCGCGATTGTCGGGGGTCGGGTTGAGGTCGTAGATGATCGCGGCGCTCACCGCAGCCGTGCGGTAGTTCCTGATCCAGAGCGAGCCCTCGTTCCAGGCGCAATTGTCGAAGTGGGCTCCGGACACCTCCCAGGCCTCTTCGTCCCCCTTCAACGACACCCCGCGCAGCTTGTCGACGGTGTTCGGATCGGCGAGGCCGCGAAACGCGGCCGAGGTGAGGGCATGGTGGTTATCGCTGTTGAACGCGAGCGCCGAGCTGGGCGACGCGAGCAGACCGGCGAGGGCGAGGGCGGCAGTTCCGGACAGGGTGCGAGAGGTCGACATGGTTGAGCTCCTGGTTCGAGTGGTGCGGCAAGCGCCGCGTGGATGATCAGGGCTTCATCAAGCCGCGTGCCGGCCGCATCTTCGCGAGATCGCGACTCTCCATGCGCGCCGATCGTTCAGCTGGACATCGCGCTGGACGTCCAGCGTCGGCGCACTCCACCGGTTCACCTTGCCGCCCGGTTGGCGTACGCTCGCCGAAACGTCGCCGTGAGCAACACACAGACCGTCGACGAGTTGACCTTCTCGTCGGGCTTCCACGCCTTGCCCGAGGAGCCCGGGCTGCGCCTGCTCTACCACCCTGTGGTCGCGCGGATCGGTCGCCGCGCGGAGTGCTCCACCACGAGCTGGCTGACCGTCGGCCGGAGCGAGCCGCAGTTCGGGCCCGCCGGCGCGATCGACGATCCGACGATCAGCCGCGAGCAGTTCCGCATCCGCTGGCGGGTCGACCGCGCGCGGTTCGAGCTCGAGCCGATCGCCAGCGCGCGCCGCGCGATGGCCGTGGTAATGCCCGACCACGGGGCCGAGGCGGTTCCGCTCGATCGGCCGGTCGAGCTGGCGCCCGGCGCGGTGGTCACGATCGGCGAGCGAATCGCGATCGGGCTCGAGCTGTCGCGGGTCCGCCCGCCGGACGCCGATCGCATGGGCCTGGTCGGCGACAGCGAGGTGATGTGGCGCCTGCGCGACGAGATCTGCTCGGCCGGCCAGTTCGCGCGGCCGGTGCTGGTGCAGGGCCCGACCGGCGCCGGCAAGGAGCTGATCGCCCGCGCGGTCCACCGCTTCGGCGGCCGCCCGGCCGGGCCGTTCGTGCCGGTCAACTGCGCCGCCCTGCCCGCGCACCTGGTCGAGGCCACGCTGTTCGGCCACGTCAAGGGCGCGTTCACCGGCGCGGTCCGCGACGAGCCCGGCGTGTTCGTCTCGGCCGACGGTGGGACCCTGTTCCTCGACGAGATCGGCGAGCTGCCTTCGGCGGTCCAACCCAAGCTGCTGCGCGTGCTCCAGGAGCGCGAGGTGGTGCCCGTGGGCGCGACCCGCGCGCGCGCGGTCGACCTCCGCGTCGTCGCCGCGACCCACCGTGACCTCGCCGCCGAGGTCGCCGCCGGCCGGCTGCGCGAGGACCTCTACCACCGGATCGCGGCCCACGTGCTGCGCGTCCCGGCGCTCGCCGAGCGCCGCTTCGACGTGCCCGAGCTGCTGGTCCACGTCCTCGGCCGGCTGACCGCCGAGCACCCGACGCTCGCCTGGCTGTCTGGCACCGGCGCCACCGGCCGGCCCGGGATCCCGCTCGATTTCGTGCTCGGCCTGCTGGCGCGGCCGTGGGCCGGCAACGTGCGCGAGCTCGAGAACCTGGTCGAGCGCACCGCGCGCCTCAACCTGCAACCCGGCCGGTTCCGCGCCCCCGACGACGTGAGCGTGCGGCTGCCGCCGGAGTCAGCCGCAACCACCACCGCTCCGCCGCCGCCGATCACACTGCCGCCGCCGACCACGCTGCCGCCCCCGGTCGCCCGCGACGACGGGCGCGTCGCGCAGATCGCCGAGTTGCTCTCGCTCGCGCCCAAGACCGTCGCCAAGCTGCTCGACGCCGCTCGCCTCGCCGCGCTCGCCACGCTCGACCGCGAGCCAGTGCGCCGGGCCGCCGCCGACGCGCTGTACGCCATGCTCGACGCCAACGACTTCAACCAGAGCCAGGTCGCGATCCAGCTCGGGACGTCGCGGACCACTGTCGTGAAGCTGATCGCCGACCTCGGGCTGCCCCGCGCAACCGACTTCGATCGCGATGCGATCGAGGCCGCCCGCGCCCAGGCCGGCGGCGATCTCGACGAGGCCGCCCGCCGCCTGCGGGTGTCGCCGCACGCGCTCAAGAAGCGGCTCGCCCTGCTCAACCTGGGCGGCCGCCGGCCGGCCGAGACCGACCCCGACGATCCCGACGCCTGACCTGACGCTCGGTCACGACGCTGTAATTGCCGACCTCGCCCGCCGACGGCGCTGAATTCGATCCGATCGGGGAAGCAGCCGACTTAGAATCGGAGCTCATGCGGTATCTCGCGCTCGTGTTGCCGGTCCTTGGCTGCGGCTTCCAGTCTCCCGCCGGTGTCGTGCACGACGCGCCGAGCGATGCGTCGAGCGATGCGCCGAGCGCGCTGTTCTGCGCGGCCGATCCACGGTTGCGGCTATGTTACTCGTTCGATCAGGAGTCGTTGCCTGCCGCGCTTCCCGATGAAGGTGCGGCAACGGTGAACGCTCAGCTGACCAACGTGACCCGCATCGCGCGAAGTGGTGGCGGGGCCGCGCAGCTGAACA
>Ga0134121_10003491_pt1 | contig 13127 bp, 4 predicted proteins | sample KB301_FD_96463 | JGI IMG/M metagenome (GOLD analysis project Ga0134121, IMG submission 96463) | Terrestrial soil microbial communities without Nitrogen fertilizer from Kellogg Biological Station, Michigan, USA - KB3-0-1 | ecosystem: Environmental > Terrestrial > Soil > Unclassified ...
TCACGCTCATGGTGTTGTTCGGCGTGATCGCCCTCGTGCTGTCGGCCATCGGCATTTACGGCGTGATGGCCTTCGCAGTCACACAACGCACGCAGGAGATCGGCATCCGGATGGCGCTCGGTGCGAGTGCAAAAGATGTACTCAAGATGGTAGTCGGATCGGGAATGTTCCTGGCAGCAATCGGCGTGGCCGTGGGACTGATCGGTGCCTTCGCCCTGACACGATTGATGGCCAGTCTCTTATTCGGCGTCTCGCCGACAGACCTTGTGACCTTTGGATTGGTTACGGCGGGCCTGCTGATGGTGGCGCTACTCGCCTGCTACATCCCGGCGCGCCGCGCAACGAAAGTCGACCCGCTGGTCGCGTTGAGATACGAGTAAGGAGGAAGGCTATTTCAAATCTATGACCGGTTCACAGACTCGATTTGGTCGAGTAGTTTCTTGTATTCGTCGTTTGTCGGGTTTAATCGTATGGCCTCTTGCACAGCTTTGATCGCGTTTTCATTAGCGGCAGGTTCCTTCAAGGACGACCATGCAACTCCCAGGTTGTAGTAGATAATGTCGTCACCGTCCTGTGCCTGAATCGCTTCCTGAAATTCCTTGATTGCCTGCTTGTAGTCTCCCTTATTTAACAACTCTAGGCCATGCGCGTTGTAGATAAGCTTGAGCTCATGGTGACTATCGGCACTTGTTGGATCAAGCGCGATGGCCTTTGTGCATTCGCTGACAGCTCTTTCCCAGTCTCCGAGCTCCCGTAATGCAATGCTCAGATTCAGGTGGTAGAGGGCCGATCCCTCATTGAACTTCACCGCCTCCTCATAATCTCTTAAGGCACTGGCATAGTCGCCAGTGCTGTAATATTGGTTGCCTCTTGCGTTGTAAACGCCCGCCATCGCATTGACATAGGTGGCGTCCAGATCTTTCGCTTTCTCCGTTGCCGCCAACGCAGAATCCCAATCCTTGAGACCAGCAAATGCAGCGGCAACATTGGCGTGATAGACGGCCACATTTGGGTCAAATTCAACAGCTTTCTCAAAGTCTTTTAACGAACTCTCATTGTCGCCGCTGGCGTAATAATCGTTGCCCCTGGCGTTGTAAAGGGCGGCCATCCCTTCGGGATAGGCATCGTCCGGTTTCATTTTCTCCATTGCCGCGAACGCACCTTCCCACTCCTTGAGACTAGCTAATGCGAGAGCGACCTTGCCGTGATAGAGGGCGGTATTTGGGTCGACTTCAACCGCTTTCTGATAGTCTTTTAATGAACTCTCATTGTCGCCTTCAGCCCTTGATTCGTTACCTCTCGCTATGTAAACCATTGCCAAATTTTGAGCATACATAGCACTGTCCAGCTCTTTTATTTTCTCAACTGCGGCGAAGGCACGATCCCACTCCTTGAGACCAGACAAGGCAACGGCAACATTGGCGTGATAGACGCCCGCCTTTGGGTCGAGTTCAATGGCTTTCTCGTAGTCTCTTAACGAACTCGCATAGTCGCCGTTGCTGTAATAATCGTTGCCCCTGGCGTTAAAGATAGTGGCCACCCCTTCGGGATAGGCATCGTCCAGTCCTTTCATTTTCTCCATTGCCGCGAACGCACGTTCCCACTCCTTGAGATCAACTAATGCGAGAGCAACCTTGGCATGATAGACCGCCGTATTTGGGTCGAGCTCAACCGCTTTCTGATAGTCTTTCAACGAGCTCTCAGCGTCGCCTTTTGCCTTCGATTCGTTACCCCTCTCGATGTAAACCATTGCCAAATTTTGAGCATACATAGCACTGTCAAGGTCTTTTATTTCCTCAACTGTTGCGAAGGCACGATCCCACTCCTTCAGACCACTCAAGGCCACGGCAACATTGGCGTGATAGACGGCCGCCTTTGGATCAAGTTCAACCGCTTTCTCATAATCTTTTAACGAACTCTCATGATCGCCTTTAGCATTTGATTCGTTGCCTCTCGCGTTGTGGACCAGCGCTAAGCCCTGAGCATACATAGCACTGTCCAGCTCTTTTGTTTCCTCGACTGCTGCGAAGGCACGGTCCCACTCCTTCAGACCAGTCAAGGCCACGGCAACATTGGCGTGATAGACGGCCTCATCCGGGTCGAGTTTAACGGCTTGCTGATAGTCATTTAACGAGCTGGCATGATCGCCTTTAGCATTTGATTGGTTACCTCTCATATTGAAAACGAGAGCCAAACCCTTCTCATACTTGATACGGTCCAGAGCTTCCACTTTCTTAACTGCTTCGAAAGCGCGATCCCACTCGTTGAGAGCAGCTAATGCGGCGCCAACATTGACGTAATAGACGGGCGTTTTTGGGACGAGCTCAATGGCTTTGTCATAGTCTTTCAACGAACTCGCATAGTCGCCGTTGTTGTAATAATCGTTGCCCCTGGTGTTGTAAATGCCCGCCATCGCCGGAGTAAAGGAATTATCCATCTCTTTCGCTTTCTCGATTGCGGCCAACGCAGATTCCCACTCCTTAAGACCAGTGAATGCGAGGGCAAGATTGGCCTGATAGATGGGCATCTTTGGGTCGAGTTCAGCGGCTCGCTTATAGTCTTGTACAGAACTGGCATAGAAGCCGTTGCCGTAATAATCGTCACCCCGGGCGCTGTAAATAGCCGCCAGCTTTTTAGTGTAGAGATCGTTGTCCAGCGCTTTTACCGGCTCGATTGCCGCCAACGCCCGCTCCCACTCTTCGTTTGCACTGAGTGCGTTGGCAAGATCGGCATGATAGAGGGAGTTGTCTGGATCGAGCTTAGCCGCTTTCTCGTAATTTTCAATTGCCTCAGGGTACTGAGCCAACACGTAACGCACGGTGCCGACAGTGAATAAATACAGAGGCTGTTCCGGACTTAGGCGGCTGGCTTCCTGAAAACAGACGGCCGATTCTTCGATCTGCTTTTGACGATCCTCGCTCGCTGCAACCTGAGCCCACATCAGACGGACATTTCCCAGTAAGTAATGATACGCGCCGTTTTGTTCCTGATAGGGCGCGTCTTTTACCGCATTCTCAAGGAAGCTGACCTGGTCAGTACGCTTTAAACAAGTCGTAAACTCTGTCGCCCACTTTAAGGACACAAAACTGATCGAATCCATGCCCAGCCAGTTACGAATGATTCCCGATATCGAATTCTCGCTGTTCTTCTTGTCACGTCGGTAAGTTTTGAGCACCTCGTCGCCTGGCGTTTCCCCAAACCTCAGATCATCAGGAGAGAAGATCTCCGCCAGCAGATTCCGGTTGATTCGAATCGGATTCACATTCTGGCTATTGCCCCTTCGGCTTCCAAGCGCCGGCAACCCACCCACTCGGGAGAAACACTCCTCGTCACGAAGAGACTTATCTTGAAGTAATTCATTCAGGCCGGCGAGGAGAACTCGTTGAAACTCTTCATCAAAACCCAACTCACGAAACTTCTCCAACAAAGCACGCCGGTCATCTCCAAATTTGCGATACAGACAGTCGATCCTGGGATCAGCAGACTTATGATCAGCGGAGTTCTGCAATCTCTGTGCGATACGTTTCGAATCAAGCAGGTCTTCCATCTTTAACAGCGGACTACCCAGCGATGCGAGCGCTTCATAAATCGCTGAAAGGTTTCGCAGAGTCTCGAATCTCTGCGGGTAATACGACAAGACAAACGCGCAGAGCTTTTCTGCTGCGCGCAAAGTCTCCGCTGACTCGACATTTGTCGAAAGAATCGTGGCCCAGACTTCAAGCGCGGCGATGTCGCTATCATCAAGCCTGTCTCTTTCAATTTTCGTAGCGAGCAACTCGTCGACTCGCACATCCTCATAGACTTTTCGCGGCACAAAGGACCACTTGGTTCCATCCATGATCCTTTTGGTTATGTCGGGCGCGAGCTCTTTTTTCACTTTAATGATCGATTTATCAACCTCTTTGCGAAGCTGCTCGAGTTGTGAATGCAGTTCCTGAACTCCGCCTGTAGTTTCTGAGTTGACGGCCGGCGTCTTTGCGCCGGGAGATTTCTTAACCACGGCGTTGGGAGATCGGGAAGAGCCATCGGTCCTTCCTTCGTGCGGCGCAACCTCGGCAGTTATGGGCGCGCCTTGTGATTTTGTGAGGCTTCTTTTTTCGCGCAGGACCTCGTCATCCAATTCCCTTTCCTTTTTTTCGATCTCCTCCCGCTTCTTTTTGATTGCTTCCCGGGCGATTGCCAGTCTTCTGCGCGCTGACTCGATCAATACAGCGGGCCAGGCCGGAGCAAGCTTCACAGCTTGTTCCAGCGGATCTTCTCGCTGCTTCGGGAACACCTTCCCGAAGTACATGTTATTCCGCCATCCGTACGCATTGTCGAGATTGAAAAAAGCAACGAAGTTTTCCTTATTTTCTGTAATCGCAGCTTCGTAAGCTTCGATCGACTGCGTCAACTGCTTCAGATCTCCAAACCGGTGAAAATAGTTTAGGCAAGCGTTGCCGTAATCATTCAATATAAAACTGTAGAGATTTTTAAGCGGCCGTTGAGAGTCAGTGATAGCCGGCTTCGCCGCCTGAGCAGCTTTGACGTGTCTCTCAATAGTTCGCGCTGCTCGGCGACGAAAGTCTTCATATTGTTTCAGGACGTCGAGAGTGATGTAGGCATACTTGGGGTGGATCAGATTGAGACTCTGAATCGGGGCATATGCGGCAACCTCGGGATCAGCAGCAATGGCCTGATCAAACAACTCGTAGGCGCTGTCCAGCTTTCCTTTCTCCACCGCAATCCGAGCGAGACCATACTGAAACTCTCCGATAAAGATCTGCCGGCTAATGGTCTTCGTGTCACAACCCTGATTGAATTTTTTCTCAGCCGTGTTCCAATCTCTCAGGAGCCAGTACAGATAACCCTGAGATAATAAGGCCCCCAGGTTTCCCGGATTGATGGTCAGCACTTCCTCGTACAGTTTGATAACGCGCTCGACTCTCTCTTTTCTGAGCTCGCCACGCATTCGGAGCTGCATTTCCGAGAAATGAGCGAAGCGATATTGTGCAATCTCAAAGTCCGGCGCGAACTCTGTTGCCTGTTTTAGAAAAAGCAGCTTCTTGTTGATATTGGTCTCTATCTCGGCTGCCGCCAACAACCAAAGATGGTTCTTCTGATTAACGTCCGGATTGCAGGCCCTGGCACTGGCTAATTGTCGCCGTGCTTCATTGGGAGCATCGAGATGATGATAGGCCAGAGCGGCGACGGCGTACGCTTCTGCCAGCAACTCCCTGCATTGATCGAAGTCGTCACGACCTCGTTTGAGAGCAGAATCAAAGGGAAAGGTGAGAAAACCCATCAGGCTTCGATAGGGCTCGTCTTGCGTCAGGCTTCTCGGTTTTTCTATTTCCTTCGCCGCTTTGCGTCTCTTGCCGATGGCCCATTTCCGTGACGTCTCGTGGTTCTGTAAGCTCGTCAGGTTTGCAATAACGCGGTTCAGCTCCGCCGGAATCTCGAAAAGAATGTTCTGATTTCTACCTGATAATCCCGAGACTATCCTTCTGTAGATTAGCGACCGCGCCAGTCCGATTCGTGTTTTGGCGTCGGCAAGCAGGGACCTTCGCGACAGTCGCCAAAACGGCAAGACGGGTATCCGGACCAATATCTTTATCAACCCGCCCAGCAATCTGATGTCGAAGTAACGCTTCGACTTCCGATACAGGTTTATGGCGTGGTCATAGGCATCAATCGTGTTTGAACGCTCGAAATCAATCCCTTCATAGTAAAGCGCAACTGCGCGGAGATAGCTGGTAGGAAAAAGCGTGCTCTTGTTCTTTACGTCTGCCAGGATTTGCCGGTAAATCTCAGACGCAACGATGGAATAGACACGCTCGATGAGGTGGTTGTAAGTGTCCGCCGCGAGCGCTGGTTTGTGAGAAGCCTGCTTGCCATTGCTCAGCTCGATCTTCACCGGCTCGGCGAGCGTCTCGGGATAGCCAGTTGGTCCGATTCTGATCGTCGGCATGACATGAATCACCCACTGACCGTCATGTACTTCCCGCACTGCGTAATCTCCACGGATATTTATGTGCGAGGTTAGTTTGTTTCTCGCTTCGGCGGGCACATCGGAGTTTATGTTGAGCAGCGAGAGCCTTGTTATGCGGCGGCTCAAGCGTTCCATCAGATCATGATGAAGGAGATTAAGACGATCGCTGCTTGCGAGTGAGAACCTGTCTCCCGGAGTTCCCGATACCTGCTTGAATGGTTCGATCCAGAAAGTGTATTGAAAGGGTTCTTTCGATTCTTTGGCGAGAATACTGGTCCAACGAAAAGTAAAATAAATTCCGATCCCAACAACGAGCACAGCCATTCCGATGACTGCGCTAGCGGGTACTCCATTTGGACCAATTAACCCGGTGAAGTCTCTCGAGAGTACTTTATCGAACAGCTTCCCGATGTTTTGGATGTAGCCATCTTTGGTAACAGCCAATACTACCTGGAGAACGGCGGCAGCAATTCCAACAATTGCGCCAATCATTCCCTTGCGACGCCGTTTTAATAGATCAGCTTCGATTCCGCGAAGCAGCTTGATCTGATCTCCAGTCGGAAATAATTCGTGTAGATTCATTTTGATAAGCCTTTGAGGATTCCTGGGCGAGGCTCATGAATCGACCTGGATTCTCACGCCAGGAAGTACTAAGGAAGCAGAGTTAGTTTCCTTCGATTGAAGTGAAAACACAAGCGATCAGTAACCGATCGCCAGACCATCTTTGCGTGGATCGGACGCACCCATCAGCGTCTTGTTCACCGGGTCGATCATGATTGCCTGGCCGCCCCCCATTGATGATCTCAATATGCCGGGCGGCGAGGCGCGGATGTGGCCCAGCGCTTTTAGCCGGTCAATCACGGTCGCTCCGAGTTCGTCTTCGAGCAAAACATCTTTCCCGCTCATGTAACGGTAGCGCGGCGCATCGATCGCCTGCTGCAATCCCATGCCGAGATCGATGAGGTTGACCAACACCTGGACATGTCCCTGCGGCTGAATGCCGCCACCCATAACTCCGAACGACATGAACAGCTTGTTGTCTTTGAAGACCATCGCCGGAATGATCGTGTGAAACGGTCGCTTGCCGGGTTCGAGATGATTCGGATGAGCGCGATCGAGTGAAAACGAGCTGCCGCGGTTCTGAAGCACGATCCCCGTATCACCGGCGACGATCCCTGATCCAAAAGCGTCGAATAGACTGTTGATGAACGAGACCGCGTTGCCATCCTTGTCGACGACGGTAAAGTACGTAGTGTCGCTGCCGCCTTTAAATTCACCCGGAAGTGGTGCATCAAGTGCTTTGTTCGGATCGATGAGCGCGCGTCGTTTGGCTGCGTAGTCTTTCGACAGCAACTCGGCGACAGGCACTTTGGAGAAAGCTGGATCGGCGATGTAGCGATTGCGATCGGCGAAGGCGAGTTTGGTTGCTTCAATCAGCGTGTGATAGTAGCGATCGGGTTGTTTACTCAGCGCTGCGAGATCGAAACCCTCGAGAATGTTGAGCGTGAGCAAGGCAGTCAAACCTTGTGAGTTCGGTGGAATTTCATAGACCGTGTAACCACGATAATTGGTCGAGATTGGTTCTACCCATTCCGATTTCTGCGCAGCCAAATCTGCGAGTGAAATGTAACCACCGTTCTTCTCGCAGTAGTCAACGATCGCGCGCGCGATTTCACCTTTGTAGAAAGCGTCGCGACCTCCGCGTGCGAGGGTGCGCAGAGTGCGAGCGAGGTTAGGTTGCCGAAAAAGCTCGCCTGGCCTCGGCGCTCTTCCATCAATCAGATAGTTAGCGGCGGCCGCCGGATTCTTCTTCAACCTTGTCACTTCGGCGTTCCAGTCTTCGGCAGTCTTCTCCATGACTGGAAAGCCGTTCTCCGCGGTATCAATTGCCGGAGCCATCACGTCCGCAAGCTTCATCGTCCCGTACTTTTCCAACAACGTTACCCAGCCATCAAACGCGCCTGGAACAGTAATGCTTTCCATGCCGAACTCCGGCATCTTCGTAATCTTCTTCTTAGCAAAGTAATCGATACTCAAAGCGGCTGGTGCGCGCCCACTCGCATTGAGACCCTTCAGCTCTTTTGTTTTGGACCAGTAAACGAGCATGAAAGCGTCGCCGCCGACGCCGGTCATCATCGGTTCAGTGACGTTGAGCATGGCCGCCATCGCGATCGCCGCATCGACTGCATTGCCACCGCGCTTGAGCACCTCCAGACCTACTTCGGATGCGAGCGGTTGGCTGCTGGCGACCATTGCGTGTTGGCTTCGCACCACGGATCGACCCGGCTTAACCAGAATGGTCTTGTCTTGGGCCAAGGGCTGAATGCTCGTGATTAACATCAGCGCGATCAGGAAAGTTGCAATGTAGATTCGGAACATAAGGCGCACCTTTTTGCGAGAACGGGAAGACTAGCATATTTCATCTACCCGGTTTCTCCTGGCGATGCAAGAATCCGGTGAGCCAGGCAATTCCCAAAGGCAGCAGCAATGCGCCCGCCAACCGGTGAATGGTCCCGTAAGCGGCGTAGGATATCCACGGAATTGACGACCAAATCAGCTTTTCCGATGGTTTCCACAGGTCGCCTGAAGGTATTTCGACGATCGGAATGAACTGGTTCAAGCTGACGCCCAGTGCTTGAGTAGGATTGATTGGAGTAGGCGAAGGCTTAGCCTGGCTCGTCACCTCTTTCACAACCAGTGAGTTATCCGTACCGGAACGAGAGACGGTAAAATCCGGCATGGCCTCTTTGGGTTGCTCTTTAGGAACCACTGCACCGGGACGAGAAAATACCCACACGCCCAGGGCAATCATGAGAACACTGAATAACAATAGCCGGAACGGACGCACACCATAGTTTGCTATCAGCCAGTAACCCGTATCGAAAAATTTCTTCAATAATCCGACTATGCCTTGCAAGAAACGTTTCGCCTTGAAGTGGTCTTTCGTCTCCGGAAGTATCCGTTTACCCTCATTGTTTTTTAGTTGAAGATAAACGTCGTCGGCGATCTCATCGTTGCCGGTTGAGCGGAGGGAACGCTCCAGGAAAAAGTAAGGCTGTCTTCCTTTACTCGTTTTCAGCGCATCCAACAACACCTTTCCATCGTCCTGATTAGTAAGACTATAAGAAAAGCCGCTCAGGTCAGCTCCATTGTAAAATCGTATCTCCTGGTTCTGGTCCACTGGTGCGCCGAACTCCAAAGATCCAAAACGCGCATCTCGGAACGAAACCTTCTTTTTGAATTGCACGTGTTTGAAAACAACCGACCCGCCAATCTGAGCCAAATCAAAATCAGTTTCGGCGCCGAAGTAAGCTCCTTCGAAATCCGTCTTCCCGCCGATCTTAATCAAGCTGAAATCAACCAGCGCCTGGCTGGTAAAGTGTTCAATAAATCGAGCTTCCGGGAATAAAGCTCGAATACCAATGTCAGCGCCCGAAAAAGTCACTGACCTTTCAAATTTAACGGGGCCAGTCTTAATCGTTTCGTGTATAGAGTTATCAAAATACGCAATGCCGCCGACGCATAATCCTCTAAAACGTGCGCGACCAGAGAAGCGTGCCCCCGTGAACTCGGCATCACCACCAATCTTTGCCCCGATGAAATTAGCTTCCTTCTCAAAATGTACGACCTGAGGTTTGTGTGGACAGGTGACTACGCTGTCATTGTTTCCATCACTGGCATTGTTGAGACGTTCATCACAAATAGAAGCTCTAAAAAACGCGCCGTTATCTATGCGACAGCGTTCAAAAGTGGCGGTGCCGCCGAAGTGGGCGCCGTCGAATTCAGCATTTTGCTGAACGTGCGTCATTAAGAAGCGAGCTTTTTTCCTGAACTTCGTTACCAGAAAGCTTCCTTGTTGCTCAATACTACGGAAGAGAGCATTACCACCAATAGTGGCGCGTTCGAAATCAACATCGCCTCTGAAAAAAACTCCCATGAATCGCGCTGAATCCGAAATGTGCGCCGCCAAAAAAGTCGCCTTCCCTCCGAAGTATGTTCTTTTTATTTGGGGATCATTTTTGACGTACTGCTTCTGCTTTTCGGGATAGCAATCAAACTTCAGGACCGTCTTAACCTGAAGTCGCGTGAAGTCTGCCGACTGTACAAAACACGCGCCTTGAAATTCAGCGGGTCCAGCCATGGAACAATCCGAAAAATCAACAGGCTCGCTAAACCTTACCTGCCGCAACTTACCTGCGATTTCTTTTGGATTAAACAACACGCACCGGCCAAAAGTCGCTCGCTTGAAACTGGCCTTGCCGAACTGTGCGCCGTCGGCTTCGAAGTTGTTGTCGACAGTGAGATCGTTGAATGATCCATCGGCGACATTCGCGCCCATCATGTTCAGAGTTTCCATTGCGTGGGCGCCGTTGAAATTCGCTCGTTTCGAAAAGCGCGAACCTTCGAAGACAACGGAGCGCTCGAAGGTAGTCAGGCTGAGATTCAGTGGAACATTGATTTCCGAATCAACTATCACGACGGGCTGTTTGAATGTAAGGCTGCTGAGGTCCAGTTCTTCATCGGGATGGGATGAGTTTTCGATGATTACATTTCCCAGCACGAGGTGCACATAAACCGGGCCACTCTTGATCAGTTCTTTGAGCCATGTGACTTGAATAGTACGAACCGCTCGATCCGCGTTTGGCTCGAAGCAAACCGGGGCGCCGGCTTTTATTTGCTGCTCAGTCTCAGCAGTAGACCGTGGCGGCGAATAGTTTCCGGGTAAATAAGGAGATAATCGGGGGTCGTTCATCTCTGTTGAGAAAGGCGTATTCGAGGTTATGAGGACGCACTCAGACGTTATTCAAGCGACGCGACCGAACCTCCCGTTCCGCCATTGTCCGAAGCTCCTTCGTCATTTTGCGGATTCGTCTGACTACCTCCGCCATCGTTAACTGGTTTCTCGGGTTGAACGGTTTCTTCAAACATCGACGTCTTCTCCTTTCATGGATTCGTTTTCGAGGACTAAGTTTGGCGGCAATATTACAGCGCTAATTGAGAAATTTGAAGAGCTATCGTAACGCCGAGTAGGCACAGAACCGAGCGCGGTAGCGCCGGGTCAACTTCCATAATCACGACCGATTATTAGTTTGACCCGGCGCTACCGCGCTCGGTTCTGTGCCCTACTCGCGTACTTGCTTACTGCAGTGACACGTCGTCAACTCTGAAGATCGTTGGCAACGTGGTGTCGTTCGTGCCGCGGAATTGAATCCGCACTGTCTGTCCGGCGAAGGAGCTGAGATTGAACGGTCCTCTCAGAACGTACACTCCCGCCGTGCCGCTATTCTGATTACTAAACGTCGCGAGCGTCGACAGCAAAGTCCCCGTCGTACTTCGTACTTCAATGAAGAGACGATCGAAAACTGCTGCACCCGCGGCCTCGTTGGTTGTGATGTTTAGCCAGAACTGTAGATTCGAACAGCCATTACTCGGAACAGTCACCGTTTGGAACAAGGTCGCGGTAGTGCTGTTAACGCCGTTAAGGATCATGTAGGCAATGCCGCTGTGTGGGAACGTTCCCGTGCTGCGGGTTACCTGACCACTGATGGTCCACGGCGTCGTACCGCTTTCGAATCCCGGATTAACGATCGCGTTCGTACACCCGGCTCCAGCAGCATCCTGAGTTACGCTGAACGTCAAACCCGCAATCGTCAGCGAACCACTTCTTGCGGTGCCGGTATTGGCGGCAACAGAGTAAGTCACTGTACCGCTGCCAGAGCCACTAGCGCCGGACGTGATCGTGATGAACGAGTTGTTGCTCACGGCGGTCCAATTGCAACCCGCCGTCGTCGACACAGTCACGGTTCCTGATCCACCTGCGGCCGCAAAGCTCGCGCTGGTTGGATTGATCGAGAACGAACAGGTGCCGCCGCAATCTGCGGGTACGTCAGTGGCGGCAACATGGGTTGTGCCATCGTTACCGACTGCCGACACGCCCATGCCGTGACGTGCAAACACCGCCCAGATTGCGCAGCGATTTGCGCCGCCATTCAGGTTCTGATCGGCTTGAATGATGCCGTCGCGTGCGTTCAGGAATGATGGACGAGTGGGTGTGAACTTCATCCCGTTGAGCACAATCCGATCTGTGATTGCGGCGCCAAGCTGCGTGCGCAGATCCCAAAGAGTTGCGGCCCAAACTTCACCGTCATTGTGAACTGTGCTTCCGAGGTCAGCATAAGAATCGTGCACGGCTGCGGCAGGAACGGTATAAGCAGCGCGCCGAATGCCCGCCGGATTATTGGTTACGAACTCGCCAACAGCACCATCGTTGTTGATGGTGATGGCCCAGTAGTCAGACCAACCTTCACCCATCGCGCCTGACTGTGTGCCGCTCAATGCGGTACTGCCGTTGCCGATCAGCCGGTTTGAGATGCCGTGTCCGTATTCATGGAACACGACATCGCCATCAACCGAGCTATCGCGATCGGGATTCGGCGACGTGAACAGAAACTGTTGCATGCGCGGGCGCGAGCCGTCCGGCGGCGTCGCGAAGTTTGCATTGTTTGTTCCCGAGCCGTCCTGTGCTTCCGCTCGCACTGAATCGTTTCCGGTGCCGCCACGGCCGAAGTTGTTTACCTGGAAGTTGCGCGCTGTTTCCGTAAAACCGAGGTTGTACGAGAAGTCGTGCATGATGTTGTTGTAGTAAAAAAGATTCGTCACCGCCGCGGCCTGCTGTGTCCGTGGATCGACCGTCAAAGAGTAAGGAAAGGTGAAGTCCTGGTTCGCTGCTGATGCGTGACCGGTCGAGAGCCCGGCGCCGTTGTTGTTGTCCGGCGCGTTGTTGGCGTCTGTATCGAGGTAGGCCTCGACGTTGTTGCCAGTGGTTACGGTCGAAGCTCCCATCCAGCCGGCCGCCGTGTTGATGGTGGTGTCTCCGACGAATGAAACGAGCTGGCGTGCGCCTTTGTCGGGCGCTTGAGTGTAAACCGTGCCTTGCGCTTCAAACACGTAAAGATTGTGACGAAGCAGAAGCTCGCCGGTGTAAGCGTCGAGGAGAATTTCATACCACTCTTCCGGGCCGACTTCCGCATAGATGTGCCAGGCCAAACGACTTTCGCCGTTGACTCTCACGACATTCTGTTCTGAGAGCACTTCGTCGAGATTCAGATCCAGCGGGTTGGCGAAGCGAGACATTTCCGTCGTTGACTGTCGAGAA
>Ga0134121_10003494_pt1 | contig 13120 bp, 8 predicted proteins | sample KB301_FD_96463 | JGI IMG/M metagenome (GOLD analysis project Ga0134121, IMG submission 96463) | Terrestrial soil microbial communities without Nitrogen fertilizer from Kellogg Biological Station, Michigan, USA - KB3-0-1 | ecosystem: Environmental > Terrestrial > Soil > Unclassified ...
ATGATGAGAGGAATTGCAACAGCAAGAACAATTGCGGCCATTGTGAAAAGGAAAGCGCGCACCACCTGGCGTTCATAATTTTTACGGATCTCGTAAGCTCCGTATTCCTTGTTGCGATTTTCGAAAACCAGCTCTGCCCGCTCCTGGTTCACCGCATTGTCCCAACTGATAATTTTCATACTTCTGACTTTATTCCAACTAATATAAACACAAAAATGCCTTACCTGGTTTACTAATTAGTGCTTTTCAATAATTCCTTTTCTGAATCCGTGATATCAACAATGGCAAACCGTCCTACTGCGCATACGTTCATTTCATCAAGTATGTCGACGACGTTTTTATACTTCGCTGTAGAATCAGGCTTGATCAAAACGACCAGGCCATCCTTGAATCCTTTGTAGCCTGCAATGTGTTTTTTGCCTTCGTCTTCTTTTAATATTCCCCTGGCCACAGAATCTTTTGTCAGCTGAACTTTTTTGAAAATGTCCTGGTTGCGGTCCAGAATTACTTTATGAATTCCCCTTGGGCCATTCAAAGAAAAATCAGCCACGTTGGTAACCGGTGGCTTTTCCGGATCGTCGCCGAGGCCTGTGTACCATACTATTTTATTATTCGCACTCAGCAATATTGTCAGGGCCTGGGATTCTTTAATCTTCTGTTCTTCTTCCGGCTTATCAGGCTTAACGGGCATATTGATCTCCATTGTTTTCGGCTTACTGAATGTAGTGGTAAGCATGAAAAAGGTAAGAAGCAGGAATGCCAGATCCACCATCGGGGTCATATCAATATGGGTGGACGATTTTTTAGCGCGGATTTTTTTATGCTTCTTGTCGCTACCGCCCGAATCCTGTTGTTGAACCTCTGACATTTATTTAATTTTTAGGAGCTTCCTCCAGGTTTGTAATCAGGTTAAACTTATTGACCTTCTGACTTTGCAATGTTTTGATCACGTCTTTCACGATGGGATAATTTGCCTGGCCATCACCTTTAATTGCAATCCTGAATTTGTGATTCGCATTGCGACCGTAGTTTATCCAATCCGCCAGTTCATTGTGTAATGAGTCAGCCGGGATCCCTTTTGTCTGCTTATTGATGGCTTCCCGCTCTTTTTCTTTCGCGTTAAGCAATTGTTTCATGTTCTCCATGGGAACTCCAAATGAAGAAAGAACTGAGAAACGCTTAATTTCCTCGGGAGTAAAGGCGACCTTGTACCGTTCCCCCATCTGCTCAATTATTTTAGCCCTGGTTTGTTTTCCATCCACATCAAAAAAAACGCGGCCATCTTTATCAATGGTGATCATCATGATGTCTCGCTCAGGAAGTTTTATTTCGGAAATGGAAGAAGGTGTATCAACGATAACCGGTTCCTCAGGGCGGAACTTCGTTGTAAGCATAAAAAATGTGACGAGCAGGAAAGCCAAATCCACCATCGGTGTCATGTCCAGGGTAGGACTCTTCTTCGGCATATTTATCTTCGGCATCCTTGAAATTAATTTAAGTGTTAGAGTAAGTCACGTTCATATTCCACAATCCTTTTAAAAGGATATTCGAAAATCTACGTTCTTAATTCTGCTCTTTATAACGTGATGCGAATGATTGAACAATGCTGTATCCCGCCTCATCAATTCCATAGGTGATATTGTCAATGCGGCTTGTAAAGAAGTTGTACATGATAATTGCGACCGCTGAAGTGCCGATACCGAGAGCGGTATTGTTAAGAGCCTCAGAGATACCTGTAGAAAGAGCAACAGCATCAGGCGCACCGGCCGTAGCCAAAGCTGCGAATGCTCGGATCATTCCGATTACGGTACCTAGCAGACCCAGAAGTGTGGCAATGGAAGCGATGGTGGATATGATGACGAGATTCTTTGAAAGCATTGGCAGTTCAAGCGTTGTAGCTTCTTCAAGCTCTTTCTGGATAGCAAGGAGCTTGCGTTCCTTATCAAGGTCTTTGTCAGCGAGCATGTGCTCATACATATCAAGTCCCGCACTCACAACATTCGCTATCGAACCTTTTTGTTTCGCACAGGCAGCTTTTGCCCCGCTTACGTCATTGTTGGAAACGAGTCCGCGGATGGTACGAACGAAATTTTCCACGCTGCCGGCGCCTTTGCTCTTGCGAATGGTGATAAACCGCTCAATTGAGAACGTAAGCACTGTTATAAAGCAGCCCATCAGGATCGGCACAATGTAACCTCCCTTATACATGGTCGCAAGAATATCACCGGGAAGCGGATTCAATTCGGGATTATTATCCTGGAAGCGGCCAGGGTCTCCCATCACAAATTTCCAGATGATGAAGCCGATAATGATCGCAATAGGAATTACCAGTGCTGCGAAAAGTGATTTGGCGCTTCCGCCTGATTGTTGCTTACTCATGTGAGTTTAAAATTAGAGTTTGATTGTTTAGAAATGATTTTAACGTTTAAGCCTGTTATTTTATTTTTTGGGGTGACAATAATAGGAAATTCCCTTTAGATGCAAAACCACTAAATTTCTTATGGTTATGCGGTGACAAAGGAAAAGAAAGGAATGCACATTATGAAAATGCTTTCCTGAAAACCGGGCTTGAAAAGTTTCAATGAACCTTCAAGTCCATTTTTCATTCTTGTTTAATGCCCTTCATGAAGCGGGCCTGTTTAACGATGCCGGTTTTATCGCCGGGATTTCTGAGTTTAAGATTATACACGCCGTTAACAAGGCGCTCAATATTTAAAGTGACAGCATTCAAACCTTGCTTAACGGCTTGCCTGACTAAAAAATTCGTTTGCCCCACTGCATCTTCAATAACCACTTCAATGATGCCGTCAGACGGGTTATTAAACTCAATATGTAATTCATCATTGGCCGGATTCGGGTAAAGTGAAATATCATTCACGCCTTTTTCAATGCGGACTGCAACCACATCACTGTAAGTAAACTGCCCGTTGTAATCAACCTGCTTTAAACGATAGTAGTTGATGCCGGTATAAGGCTGGGCGTCATAGAGTTCGTAGTTGAGGACAGAATTTGAATTCCCTGCACCTTTCACTTCACCGATGGGTTCAAATGAAGAACCGTCCTTGCTTCTCTGCACAATAAAATAATCATTGTTGATTTCAGTGGCCGTAGTCCATTTCGCGATAACGCCCGAATGCAACGCTTCTGCACTAAAATTAATTAGCTCGATCGGCAACGGGTTTCCATATTGGACCGTGGCAAAGTCTGAGAAATTGCTCATGGAAGTCCGTACCGTTGCTGCTGCTGTGCTTGCCCCGCTGCACAAGCCATTCAGCGTCCAGGAGCCAGTACCCGAAGGCGTACGTTTCATTATGGTCCACGCAAGCCCGACATTATTTGTGTAGCCACGATTGTACAACGTGGTTGTGTAAGTTCCGGTTGGAGACCCTGTACTGGCGTCAATGGTCCAATATCCATGATTGAATGCAGGAAAAAGCGAATAGTTATTGGTTGGGCATTCATTCGATACCGGGCCGTTGGGAACACCTGCCCAGCTATTGAAATAACTCAACAGGTTATATCCCGACGAGGGCGCAGTTGTAAATGCAATGTTTGCACGTTCATATCCCATGGCAGCATTTCCGACCGGGAAATCATAAGCGCCCGCTGTTGTACCGATAGCCCTTCGCAGCCGGCCCTCAACATAACTGGAAGTATTTCCGGGAGTTACGCTTGCAGTGGCAGAATTCTGATCATTCACTTCAAGAGTAGCACCGGTAATGATCTTTCCAAGGGTAAGTGTAAGCATGCCGGAACCACCAATATACATGGTACTATTTGCTCCACTTAAGGTAACGCCCGGCCCGGTATGGTTCATCAATACATTATTAAGCGTAATGGTCCCATTGGAATTTGTAAAAGTCTGCGCTGCAGTTCCATTCAATTCCAGCGTACCTGTGACGCCTACATTATTGAAAGTTGCATTGCCATTGTTATTATTAAAATTCCCGGCGAGCCTGATATATTTTCCGTTCGTATTAAAAATGCTGGTGCCGTTTGATGTAGTGAAGCTGCCTGCGATATCAATGTTTTGGTTCAGCACCACGCTGCCTCCGGCCTTATTGATCACCAGGTTTGGGAAGCGATTTGTTCCTGTGAGACTACCATTGATATTTTGGACTGTTGCAGGGTTGATGAATTGAATGATGGATGTGGGCGCTGCACTCAGTGTACCGTTGTTGGTATAGTCGCCACAAATAGAAACTGTTACCCCGGCATTGATGGTAAGTGTAGCCCCTGCGCTTATCACAAGGTTTTTCACTGTCTGGTTTGTAGCAATGACAGGTTGGTTGACGGTTGAAGGAACTACGATAGCGTCAATGCTGCATGTTGGAATAGCGCACCCGCCCCAGTTAGGAGCCTGCGTCCAGTCGGTGCTAATGCCGCCGCTCCATGTAACGCTTCCTGAACTCGGCGTATAATTTATCGGCGATGCGCCGAAGTTCATTGTAAAACCCGAGGTGCTGTTTGAAAAATTGCTCACCTCAAGTAAATAAACATCTCCTGCTGAAACTGCAAGTGAAGCATCGTATGCGCCTCCAAAGCCGGGATAGGCGGGCGGTGAGGTTCCTGCAGTAGAATAGATTCCCGTCACGCCGAGAAAGCTATAGTTGCAGCGGACAGGTGCAGCTCCGGTTGCAATTGCCGCACAGGTGGTTGCACCGCTACCTCCTGTTTTCCACAGCGCAAAGTCATAGTCTGTACTGGTGGTACTTGGTGCTCCCGGCCAGTCATTAGGAATAATATCAAACGTCAATGTCCCGTTCGAACCGATGTTGATCTGGTAAAATGCCGAGCCTCGTTCGCCACTCAGCAAACAGTTTCCTCCTCCCCCGGGAAAGTCACAAATATTTCCAAACGCCTGCCAACCAGGATCGCCGATGCTGATGGTTGAATTACATACAGGATTTGGAGTCGAGCATTCCTGTCCATAAGCCGGCGGGAGCACTTGCGTAGCGGGATCAATCACAATGATTCCGAACGAGCCGGTAAAATTGCTATAGCCATCAATAATTATATAATATGTTGTACCCGGCGTCAATCCGCTGAGGTTTAATTCTGAATTATAATTGAGTGTGCTGCCGCATGCAGGTGCGTCGTCATTGCAATTGACCTGCGTCATGCCAACGCCGCATGTGCCGCTGTATACTGCAATCTGGGAATTTGTGAGTGAGCCCGGGGAAGTACGTATCCTCAATTGTCCCGATGCAGGTGCCACAACCCTGTACCATACTGAGTTCACAGTGTTAGGAGTTAACCAGCACGTTGGTAAAGCGGGCTCTCCGCTTCCCCCGCTGCAATTATTATTTCCCTGTGAATAAACACCTAAAGCAAGCAGCGTTGCGTTACAGGGGAGGTCATTGGCCGGGCCACTGCCATAGGAAGAAATGCTGATGTTGTAAACAGCACTTGAGGGAGGAGCCCATGTATCAACAATAATGTAATAGGTTCCGGCTGCGGGAAGAACTGCACTGCCGGTCAATGTTCCTGATGTCGCCCCACCGTTGTTTGCGATGCAGACTGTGCCGCCATTGCCGGGGCATCCCTGGTACACCTGGTACCCGATTGAATTTGTACTTGTGCCGGATAATGTAATGCCGATACATTCTGAAGTAGTGGCTACATACTGGTACACTTTATCTTCACCTGATTCATAGAACGATCCGCAGGAACCAACACTTGCGTTGGTGTAATCATTTCCAAAGCATGCAGTCGTCTCACCTATCCTGGAAAAAGGAAGGGCTCCGATTGCAAAAGGATTTCCGCAGGTAACTCCTGCGGCTGTTCCTGCAGGAGCACTGATATTGATATTGTATGAAGGAATACAAAATGGCGAGGAAAACTGGTCTACTACAAGGTAGTATGTGAGACCAGCCGTCAGGTTTGCACAGAGGCTTTGATTGCCGTCACTACTTTGTGAAAAGCCGATGCAGGTGCCGGGAATTCCGCTGCAGCTGCTTACCATCGGACATCCCTGAAATAATGTAATGCCAACCCAGGAGCTGAGGCTCGTGATCGTAATGGTTGAAGTCCCGGATGTGGCAGGGGTGAAAACAAAAACTTCGTCTTCCGCAGTAGTGTAGGAAGTGCTTCCGCATGTAACGGAATTGGTTGCAGTAATATCATCTCCCATTCCGCAAGTCGTCCTGTTGATACTGTTATAAGGCAATGAAGCAACTGCGATTGTTCCGGTACCTGTTGAGCAACCTCCTGCAGCAACAGGAGCGGAAATGGTAAGGTTGGAAAATGCATTACAAGCCGGAGTGCTCCATGAGTCGAGAACGAGGTAGTAAGTCACGCCTGATTGGAGGCAGACTGTAAGTGTTTTATTTCCGGTGGAGCTTTGGGCGTAATCGACGCATGAACCTCCTTGTCCGAGTAGCGGGCATCCCTTGTATAGCATCAAGCCGGTAAATGTTCCGGAAGAAGTCAGGTTGATAGTAACCGTTCCTGTAATTGCAGGGGTAAATATGTAGACACGGTCTTCACCAGTATAATATAAGGTACTGCCGCAAGCACTCGTATTGAAAGCAGTAAGATCATCGCCTGAGCCGCAGGTTGTACCGGCCCCGGAAGCATAAGGAAGTGATGCAACATTGGTAACTCCGCCTCCAAGATTACCCGGACACGTGAGAGGTGCTGCATATTTATAAACCATGGTTCCCAGGTTTCCGCCAGTGGCCTGGCAGAAATAAAGGTTTACCAGGACCCGATAGTTACCGGTTGTCACGCAGGTCCATGCCAGGTATGATTGCAGTCCGCAAAAATCGTCATTGTATCCACCGGCATAAACTCCTGAATTGTCCAGTATAGAAATCTGGGTATCAAATGAGCTGTTGCCTCCGTCGGCGAGACAAAAAGAAAAATAGTACGTCCTTCCTGCCGTTGCTGCAAACGTATAGTAAGTTCCCGAAGGTACAGCTGCTGTACCCGCGCTGCTCCAGGCCAGACCGGGAACGATTGTGCCGCCGCTGCTTCCGCCGGCGCATTGGGCTTTTACAATGTTGAGAGAAAAAATATTTATGAAAACTGCCAGGCAAGAGAAACGTAAGCGTTTACTCATAAAAATTTTAAATTAGCAATGAGTAAATGTAGTAATAAAAACTTCCGCCCGTGAAACCGCCACTAAAGTTTTTGTTCAAAACAGGCGATCGATCCGTGCCGGTCAATTATTAAAATCCAACATTTGTCCTGAATAGTTTCACTGCAATTGCCAGAAGCACAATTCCAAAGACTTTTCTGAGAATGCTGATGCCTGCAGCGCCCAGGATTTTCTCAACACGAAAAAGATTTCTCAGCACGAGAAAAACAGGAATCAGGTTGATGAATATCCCGATGATGATTGTCGGGATGTCGTACGCAGCGCGTAGCGAAAGCAGCGTAGTCATAGTACCCGTGCCGGCAATGAGCGGGAATGCGACGGGCACAATAGAAGCTGTTTCAGGAATTTCATCTTTGTAAAGTTTGATGCCGAGGATCATTTCCAGCGCAAGAAAAAACAGGACGAGTGATCCTGCAATTGCAAATGAATGGACATCCACGCCAATAAAATTCAGGATCGTTTCTCCCAAAAACAAAAATCCAATCATGATCAATAGCGAAACAAATGTTGCCTGTGCCGATTTTATCCTGCCTGCCTTACGTTTAACTTCGAGCAGAACAGGAATGGATCCCACCACATCGATCACTGCGAAGAGAATGGCAGACACCGTTAAAACATCATGAAGGTTTAAAGCCATAAATACTTAACTCACAACTAACTTTCTCGTAAGCTTTTGCATGCCCCGTTGCATTTCCAGCATGTAAATTCCCGGAGCGAGGTTTCGCAAGTCGACAGGAATAAACTGTCCGCCTGATTTTAAGTTTCCGGAAAATACATCCCGCACTTTTCTACCTGTAACATCTATAAGTTCCATTGTGCAGGACGAAGAAACATTTGCATTCAATAAAACGGATGCAAAATCCCTTGCAGGATTCGGAAAGATATTTCCAAGTTCAATCGCTGCATTGCTTTCAGCAATTCCGAGTGTTGATAATACATCAAACTTCCAATATCCGGCAGGCGCGGGCAAAGGCCTTACCTGTGTTTTTCCCGAAACTGAATTGGCTTCTACATAGTAGTAAACTCTTGTCCCTGCAGCCTGCGCAGGGATCAATCCTGTCCAATGTATACCGTCTGCCGTATTCATGGCGGTTTGTGTGTAAGCCATCAGGGTATCCGTGCGATAATAAACGAATGCTGCTGCAATTCCGGAGCGGTGCTTCATGAGGGCATCTACCTGGTATGGCGTGGTCGTATTATAAGTATCGTGCAGCGCCTGGTGCGAAATCAAAAGTGGATCTGCGGATGCGACTTCTTTGGTAATGCAGTGAATGGCACCGAGAGAAGGTATAATCGAATTACAGTTAATGCCGACAATGTTGTAACCAGGCAGCGCCTCCTGGTATATCCTCACTGCCGTGGTATCATACTGTGTCGCATAGAAAGGGAGAATGACGGTCTTATTTACAAATACGGAATTGGTGTATGTTCTATAGTCCCCCTGTGTATCAGGATAGTCACCTCCTGCATCGGGCGGACTGGGAATACGTACAACTTTGTAAGGTGTTCCAAACACAGAATTAAAATTTGTAGTCACATAGTTCAGGTTTGCTTCGATCTGAGGACCGTCAGCCACACCCGGGGGATATTCAGCCATCAGGATGGTTTCTTCGTCAAGCAGTTTCATGTGCATGTCGATATGATGGATGTCATCGTAGGGAAGCGTTTCCATTTTTATGTAGCGGTTGATTCCCATGAATTTTTTCATGATCGTATCGATTTCCTCAGGCGTATGAAGCACGCCAAATGCACCCGTTGGGCCGTTGTCTTCTAAAATTAATTTGGAAGAAAACCCCGTGCCGAAGCCATCGGTCATAAAATTACCGCCGGTGTGCACCAAATCCCACGGTGAAGTTGTTGTCTGGTACAGGGGGAGACCTGTGTAGCGCATGATCCCTGACGGAACTGAATCATCTTTTGGTCTCGGGCGGTTGTAAATCCAGTCAATCAGAGCAAGTGAATCCACATCATTTGTATAAATGTTCCACGGACCATAATCGCGGCACCAGATTGAATTGTAGGGGACGATAAGGTAGTGGACGTTGGTAAGCGGTACTGCATTGCTGTTGAGATACGTGATCACTGCATTTGAATCGCTGCACACGATAAATACCTGAGTTTCTGTTTGTGCGTAGCGGACAATATCTTTTAAAATTGCAGTGAAGCTTGTCCAGGTAATAATGAGGGCATCTATTTCCTCCCATTCGGCGCTTGCACGCACAGAAGAAGGCGGCGGTGTAATGATTCCCGTGGTACGGTTCAGCGGCAAGGTGCGCCGGTAATCGCTCAACTGCGCTTTTTCATCATCGCTCATGCGATGTGAGAGCGACTGCCCGAAGATCAAATTGGAAAAAGAAATGAAGAGCAGGAGTATTATTTTTTTCATCAACGAATTTTTAAGGTTCCCGAAACTACAATTTTATTGCGAAGTCATCAGCATCTTCAATAAAGGGCAACTGCTTCCTGAAATCGATAAGCGCAGTTTTATCCAGCAAGTCAGTTTCGATACATTCCTCATGCGCGCAGATGCCGCTTATATTCTCGCCTTTATAATTTATCACTGCTGATTCCCCTGAATGGTAAATATGGTGGCCATCATTTCCAATCCTGTTTAAACCCACGACGTACGATTGGTTTTCAATGGCACGCGCCACCAGGAGCTGGCTCCAGGCAAACACTCTTCTTTCAGGCCAGTTGGCGACATACATGAGTACGTCATAATCAAATTCTTTTGTGCGCCTGCTCCACACGGGAAACCGGAGATCAAAACAAATGAGTGGAAGAATGCGCCAGCCTCTGTATTCAATGATTAATTTATTTTTCCCGGGCGTGTAAGTTTGTTCTTCATGTGCCAGGCGGAACAAATGCCGCTTATCATACTGATAAAAAGTGCCGTCCGGTTTCATCCAGATAAGCCGGTTGTAAAAGGCCCCGTTTTCGCGAATGATCAGGCTGCCGGTAACGACGCAGTTTTTCTCAACTGCCTGCGTGCGCATCCACTGCATCGCAGGTCCATTCATTGGTTCAGCGAGCACAACCGCATTCATTGTAAACCCGGTGGTGAACATTTCCGGGAGGACAATAATATCTGTCGTGTCCTTGTTCGCTGAAATTTTTTCAGTGAACAGCCGGAGGTTTGCTTCCACATCTTCCCAGTGGAGAGCAGATTGTATCAACGTCACTTTTAAAGTATCTCCCATATCACGTTAAACAGGAATACGAAGATCGAAAAAAAGATGAAGCGGCTAATGATGATTTATTCTTTCTTTGCGATGCAATGAAAGTACTTCACTTAAGTTCGGAAAAAAGCTGGCGCGGCGGAGAGCAGCAAATGGCCTACCTCATCGTTGAACTTCAGAAGTGCGGCGTCAATTCTCACGTTGCAGCGCGCAGGGCTTCAGCTTTTGAAAAATGGTGCATTGAAAAAAATATTCCCTGTGTCACGTTGGGGTTTAAAAATGATTTTGACCTGGTTTCCGCACTTACCCTCAAGCGCTATTGCCGTCGGGAAAAATTCGATCTTGTTCATCTTCATTCTTCCAGGAGCCACGGCATGGCAGTGCTTGCAGCAGCCTTTGGTAACAAGACGCCGCTTGTACTCTCGCGAAGGGTTGATTTCGAACTAAAGAAAAATTTGTTTTCCCGTTGGAAATACAATCATGCTTCCATCAGGAAAATTATTTGTGTTTCGGACAGGATCCGGGAAATTGTGAGTGCAGCCATCGCGCATCCCGAAAAGTGTACCACTGTTTATGACGGCATTGATCTGGAAAGGTTTTCAGGAAAAGGAATACGCGGAATTATCAGGCGGGAGCTCGGAATTGCCGCTGATGAAACACTCATTGGAAATATTGCAGCCATTGCCCCGCATAAAGATTATTTCACATTCCTGGAAACCGTAAAAATTCTTTCCGGCCGTATCAAGGCGAAATATCTTATTGCAGGTGAAGGCCCCTTGCAGGAAAAGGTGCGCGACAGAATTTCAGCATTGAACCTGGACAAAGAAATTTTCATGCTCGGCTTCAGGAGGGATCTTGAAAATGTTTTTGCAGACCTCGACCTGCTGCTTTATACTTCAAAAGAAGAAGGACTTGGTTCTACCTTGCTGGATGCAATGGCATACGGACTTCCGGTCGTATCCACGGAAGCAGGCGGCATTCCGGAAATAGTAAAGAATGAATTTAACGGTTTAACAGGTCCCGTCGGGGATGCAGCTCATCTTGCAGACCAGGTGACCAGGATGCTCAAAGAAGACCCGCTTCGCGGGCAGCTCGTGGCCAATGCCAGTACCTTTGTCAAAAATTTTTCAAAAGAAAAAATGGCTGAGCGGACCCTTGAAGTGTACAAAGCCGTACTTTCAAAAGGTTAGAACTCATCTCAAAACTACCCTCATTTGCTTTTCAGCGCCTTTGTCCTTTCTTCTGGGTTGCTCGTCATGTTGCTTAAAAAGTCACGGTAAACTTTGTTCCTTTTCCTAACGTGCTTTCCACGTCAATCGTTCCTCTGTGTGTGATGATAATATTTTGCGCTGCGGTCAGTCCCAATCCCATTCCCTTTGATTTCTTGCTTAAGAACGGAACGAAAAGATTGTCCAGGTTCTCTTTGCTGATTCCACTACCATTGTCTTCGATTTCTATGATGCAGCGGTTGGCAGTATTGCGTGTTCGTATGGTGAGCAGGCCTTTTTCTTCTTCCATGGCTTCCACAGCATTGATGATCAGATTCAGCAGTGCCGTTTTTATTTTCTCAGCGTCCAGCATCACGGAAGGAACTTTTTCGCCGTACTGCTTGACGAGTTTTATTTTTTTGAGGTGAATGCGGTCGATGGCAAGCTGCAGTGTGTCGTCCAGCAAAGCATTTACATCGCACTCTTTTACTTCTATTTGCGTGGGCTTGGAAGAATTGAGCAGTTCGGTAATTAGCTGGTTGATGCGCTGGGAATTCCTGTTGATGATGTCAAGGTAAGGCGCCGCAGTTCCTGATTGATCCTGCAGCTCATCTTTAAGTTGCTGAAGTGAAAGGTCGATGTTGGTAAGCGGATTTCTGACCTCGTGCGCAATTGTCCTGGATACCCTGCCGGTTACTGCCAGTTTTTCCGAATCCATTAATTCTTTCAAGGCATTCTTTCGTTTGGAAATGTCGCTGATGGTTACGGCAATTCCATCATTCAGTTTGGCGCCTACCAGCAGGAGCCATTTATTGTAATGCGCTGAAAAATATTCGTAGTTGAGCGGTTGGTTGTTGTCTATCACTTTGATAAATAAATCAAGCCATCCTTCCGCAAATGCCTGGGGCATCAGTTTGCTCATGCGTTTTCCATAAGCTTCCGCCGGGTCAATTCCAAAGGTACTTTCAGAATTATTGTTCAATAGAATCCACTCGAAATCTATGATGTGACCCGCTGAATTCCTCACAGCCCTCAATCCCATGATGACGCTCACGGAACTATTGAGCACACCGGAAAGAATTTCCTGTGTTCTCCTGCGCCGCCCCGCCTCCCTGCTTAATTCACGGATCACCCGCTGTTCGCTCCGGTGCGTTTGCAGGTAGTTCAGGCTGATGCCGGCGAATGGAATGAAGTACGTAAAAGCTGTCATGAAATGTGCGATGTTGAAATTGTTATCATACATTTCTTCAGAGCCAAAGACCATGTATAGTTGCGTGGCAATGGCAGGAAATGCGCTGAGTAAAAGTGTTTGCGAGAAAACAGAAGGATGTCGCTCATAAAATTTAGGGAACAGGTAAACGGCAGAAATAATGTAAAGTGCAAGCGGAATGAGATCGTAACTGCGGGCAATATTTTTATTCGGGTACCCCATCAGGGAAATTTCCGATCTGCTGATCAGGATTTTCATGGTAATCAGCGTGAGGAGGACGAAGACGATGCCGCTGTAAATCACGAACCTCCTGGCATTCCTGCGGTTCTCCTCGCGGAAAAGATCGACCGCAACGTCCTCCTCGACGAGCTCTCGACATCGGTGAAGGAGCACGAAGCCATTGCGGCAGCAATCGCCAAGG
>Ga0134121_10003496_pt1 | contig 13111 bp, 12 predicted proteins | sample KB301_FD_96463 | JGI IMG/M metagenome (GOLD analysis project Ga0134121, IMG submission 96463) | Terrestrial soil microbial communities without Nitrogen fertilizer from Kellogg Biological Station, Michigan, USA - KB3-0-1 | ecosystem: Environmental > Terrestrial > Soil > Unclassified ...
ATATGCATCGAGATAGTCTGCCAAATCATCGGGGGAAAGAAGATATACGGCAGGCGAATAACCCGCTTCAACACGAATTTCCAGCAGGCGCTCGATTACTTCAAGAGGTGCAAAACATCGCACAGGATCTCTGTAGGTTGCCATGTTTGTCCAGCGCCTTTCTTTTCAATTTCGGAGCACGGTCCAATGTTTCGTCTAACGTGCCCTCATATAGCGAACTCTTGGATGTACGTAACTAGTAAGTAGTTTGTTCTTCATAGACAAATATTCATTAGCGAAAGTTGTCGCGATCTTTGACGCGCCAGCTACATAAAAAGTTCCAAAATGAGCAGCCAACAACCACCTCCACCAGCTTTGAATTTCATCGCGATTTTGCGTGAAATGCTGCGCGCTTCAGACAAAGTCAGCGATCTGATCTTCAGCCCGGGACGGCCGCCGCAGGTCGAATTAGCAGGCAAACTAGTGCCTGTTCAAGTTCCTGGTCTCGACAAGTTGACGCCGGGCCACACCGCAGGAATTGCGAAACTAATTATTGGAAATCAGCAATCGGCAATCGACAGCCTTGAAAAAACGGGCTCCGCGGACGTGTCTTTCAGCGCTCCCGGCGACGCGCGTTTCCGCGTGAATATCTTCAAACAGCGCGGCACGCACGCGATCATCATGCGCGTGATCCCGATGCGCCCGCCGCGGTTCAGCGATTTCAACCTGCCAGATGTACTGAAAGAGATAGTAGATATCAAAAACGGTATCGTGCTCGTCACTGGACCAACCGGCAGCGGCAAGAGCTCGACGCTCGCCGCGATCATCGATCTCATCAATGAGACGCACTACTATCACATCGTCACGATCGAAGATCCGATCGAGTTTCTGCACACGCACAAAAACTCCACCATTCACCAGCGCGAGCTTCACTCGGACACGCCGAGCTTCTCGATCGCGCTTCGCGCAGCGCTGCGACAGGCGCCGAAAGTAATACTCGTCGGCGAGATGCGCGACCGCGAGACGATCGAAGTGGCGCTGGAAGCTGCTGAAACTGGTCACCTCGTGTTGTCGACGTTGCACACGATCGATGCGTCAAAGACAGTCGATCGAATCATCGGCGTGTTTCCCAAGAATGAAGAGAAGGCGATCCGCACGCGCGTGGCGCAGTCGTTTCGTTTCATCGTTTCGCAGCGTCTGATTCCGCTTTCGGATGGGAAAGGCCGAGTGGCGGCAATTGAGATTTTGAAGACGACGATGCGCACGCGCGAGTACATCGAGAAAGGTGAGTCGGAAGGGAAGTCGCTGATCGACGCGATGGAACAGGGCGATCAGGACGGAATGCAGACGTTCGACACCGTCATCGAGAACTTCATTCGCGACGGTGTGGTCTCGGTCGAGACTGCATTACCGTACGCGACGAACCAGAACAACCTGCTGCTGAAGATCTCGGATCTCGCAGGCGCGCCACCGCCCGAAAAGCCCGCCAAACCCGCGCGCGACGAAACCTCGATGCTCGACTTGATTGAGCCTTAGTTATCCACAGATTACGCCGATTGCGCAGATCAGGAGGTAATCTGTGTAATCTGTGGATACAGGTGTTATCATCACCCGGTGCTTTTGAAGGTTCAAAAGGTACTGCTGGGCCTTATATTTCTAGCGGCCTTCTCCCCAACGACAGCCTACGCGGATGACGAAATCCGCATCGATTTGCCTGCCGGCGGCCAGCTGAAAGTTCGCAACGATTTCGGCGATGTCACGGCCGAGGTCTGGAGCAACAGCCACGTCGCTGTCTCTGCCGTTATCGGCGGTGACGGCACGACGAGGTTAACCAGATCGCCGATCATCATCGATAACCGTGGCCTGGTGATCACGATCTCCGTTGTGCGACGCCCAGTGGATCCGGTGGTGCCGATTCATCTCAAGCTCAAAGTTCCGGACAACGCCGACATCACGGCGCGGTCTGCGCGCGGGGACATCCAAACACGTGCCGGAAAAGGTGGGCCAAAGATCGATATCCAAACACAGGCCGGCACGATAGTCCTCGGTTCCATCCCACAACCCGAGATTGCAACAGCCAAAGAGCCTGAGCTACTCGGCGCGAATGGACCAAAGCCCGGCTCCGGAACTCCCGCGGAGCCGGTGTCCAGCGACGAGATCAGCGAGGGCGACGTCATACGTGTCGATTCGCAATTAGTAACACTCAACATCAGTGTCATCGATCGCAGTACTAATCGTGGCTTGCTGGGGTTGGTCCAATCAGACTTCAAACTGTTCGAGGACGGACAGGAGCAAAAGATTGTTCAGTTCGACTCGTCATCTGCACCTTTCGATCTCATGCTCTTGATCGACTTGTCCGGCTCGACGAAAGACGTCGTCAAGCTGATTCGCGCCGCTGCGATTCGTTTTGTCGACGCAGCGCGGCCTGCCGATCGCATCGGCGTGATCACGTTTGCGGGCGAAGCGAAGATCATCTCGGAGTTGACTGCCGATCGCGAGCTGCTGCGACAGCGAATCGAGACGATCGATACCGCGCGCGGCGACACGAAGCTTTACGACGCGACCAATTTCGCGATGGATGAGCTGGTGAAGGAGTCGAAGAAGTCGCGGCGGAGCGCTATCGTACTGATGAGTGACGGGCTGGATGGAACAATTCCCGGTGTCAGCGGTCAGCAGGGCTCGCGCAAGTTCGGTTACCCTGAAACACTTCGAAACATTCAGGAGTTTGACGGTGTCTTATACACGTTGTGGCTGAACACCGAGTACCAGGCGATGAGCCCGGAGGACACGCAGCCGGAGGCGTTCGACGCCGGCCACGATCGCATGAAGGAAATGGCGGACGCGGGTGGCGGCGTCTTTTACGAAGTGGAACGCTTGACAGATCTGGCGGGCGCTTACGAGCAGGTCGTCGCTGATCTTGGAACGATGTACAGTTTGGCGTATCGTCCTGCAAACAGCACACGCGATGGAAAGTGGCGAGCGATCAAGATCGGTGTTAGCCGCACTAACGCTGTGCCGCGCGGCAAACGTGGGTATTATGCGAATTAGGGAGCTTACAAAAAGATTTCTCACGCAGCGACGCAGCGGCGCAACGAAGAGTCCTTTTGCCGTTGCGCCGTTGCGCCGCTGCGGGGGAAGTTTCTTCTTGGCACTTTTGTTTAGTGGGGTTGTGTTCGCGCAAGATCCCATCGAAACGGTTCGCATCGACTCAGACCTTGTCGATCTGAAAGTCAGCGTGCTGGGATTTCCTCCGAACGCGCCGCCACCGGTGCTCGACCCGAAAGACTTCGTCGTTATGGAAGACGGCGTGCCCCAGGAAATCTCGTTCTTTGCCGCCGCCGACACGCCGTTCGATCTCGTTCTGCTCCTCGACCTCTCGGGTTCAAATAAAAAGAAATTGAAGATGATCCGCAACTCCGCAAAACGCTTTGTCGATGCGGCGCGCGAGGTAGATCGGATTGCGATCGTGACGTTCACGGACCACCCGGCGCTCTACTCTTCATTCACTTTGGATCGCAAGAAGTTGAAGAAGACCATTGACGAGATAGATTACGCAGACGGCGGCACGAATTTCTGGGATTCGATGGATTGGGTGCTCCGCGATCTAATCCCGCAGGGAGCTGGACCCCGCCGCAGCGCGATCGTCGTGATGACCGACGGCGTCGATAACGCGCTTCCTGGCGTCGAGGGACCTGGCTCACAAACTCCGTTTGAGGAGTTGCTCGCGAAGATCAGAAATTCAGAGACTCTCGTGTTTCCGATCTATCTCGACACTGAAAACGAGAACAAAGATCGCCATGATATGACCGCGGCAACCTACGCGACTGCGCGCGAGCAGCTCGGGCAGATTGCGAGTACCTGCGGCACGCCGATGTATCGAGCGGCGCGTTTGACTGATCTCGAGCAGGTGTATTCGCAGGTGGTCCGCGATCTCAGCACCGTCTACAGCATTGGCTATAGCCCGACGAACAAGGCGCTCGATGGCAAATGGCGCTCGGTCGATGTGCGTTTGTCGAAGCGGACGGATCTTTTTGCCCGAACCAAGCGCGGCTACTTTGCAAAATCTCGTTCTTAGCCGCAGTTGAAAAACTTGTAAATGTTCCTGACGAGACTATAATGCTCAGGAGCTTAGCGCCCGCCCATAATCTGTATTCGCGAATCGGAGGGTATTTCGATGAGAAAAGCTTCCAGCCTCACGGCGTTGTTCACTCTTTTAGTGGCCGTCATCCTGTGCTGTTCGAACGTCAACTTTGCTCAAAACCGGGAAAAATTCGTGATTTCCGCCAAGGCGGGCGGCATTAATGCCATCACCGGCCAGGCCGACGTGCACGCGAAGGGCGGGTCTGAGTGGCAACAACTCTCGATTACAGACGATTTGGACTCGGGCGATCGCGTCCGAACCGCGAACGATGGTCGCGTCGAGATCCTTCTGAATCCGGGGTCTTACCTGCGCGTGGGTGGCGATTCTGAAGTTGAGCTTTTGAACAATGCGCTCGAGAATCTTGAAGTTCGCCTGCTGCGTGGCACCGCAATCGTCGAAGCGACCGGAGCGGACGGCCTCGAACTCAATATCAACATCAGCACTCCCCACACGAAACTCGCGATTGTGCGACAAGGGCTCTACCGGTTGAACGTGATACCAAACGACACCACCGAGCTGATCGTCCGGAAGGGCCGAGTCATCCTCAGCGACGATTCGCACACGAAGGTTAAAGGTGGGAACAAGGTCGTCTTCAGCGCCACCAACGTTTCTGTCGCAAAACTGACGAAGGAAGAGAAGAAGTCCGAGGAAAGCATCGATAACTGGAGTAAGGAACGCGCGGAAACGCTCGCGAAAGCCAATCGACGCATCAGTGATCGGATGATGACTTCGGCCTTTGCGTCTTTTAGAGACTGGGATCCGTTCTCGCGCTCTTCGGCCGGATTGTGGTTCTACAACAGAAGCGCCGGCTGTTACACGTTCCTGCCGTTCTATTACGGCTGGGGTTCGCCGTACGGCAATTCTTACTCGACGTCAATTTACAGTCCGTTTGGTTACTCGAGAGGTAACTGGCCTCAGCCGGTAAATAATCCGAACGGTTCCAACGGTACGCCTTCAGGCGGCACACCCTCGGGCGGTTACACGCACCCGACGCGTCCGGTTACTACACCAACGACCAATCCATCGGGCTCCTTCGGTACCCCCATGGGCCGCCGCGAACGCCCGATCGATCCCGACACAGGCGCTCGCATGCCCAACAAAAACCTCGAGCCATCGCGCCCGGACTAAGACCTAGCCACAAAAGGCGCAAAGAAGAACACAAAAATCACAAAGCATATTAGCTGAGGTGAGTCGCTCGATTTATTGAGCAAGATCCTTTGCCTACATGCTTTGTGCTTTTTGTGTTCTTCTTATGGCTACTTTTGGAGTTCTTCGAGTTCTTCGTTGATGAGGGTTTTGATTTCGGAGTGTTTCAGTCCGGCGAGGATGAGTTGGGTCAGGGCGGTGCGTAATTGAGCGCGCAGGCGGTCGTCAGGCTTGTCTTTGAGCGTTTGCGATATCACCACCGCCCCTGAGCCATGCTTGACGCGTATCAGCCCTTCTTTTTGCAAGCGACGATAGGCGAACGCGACTGTATTCAGGTTCACGCCGAGGTCCGACGCCACCTGCCTCACCGGCGGTAAAAGCGTCCCTTCCTCCAGCTCACCCCGCGCAATCAGCGTCTTAATCTCATCAACCAGTTGCTGGTACAGTGGCCGCGCGTCTCGTTCATCAACCGTTACGAACATATTGTCTGTTGACTATATACACTAGACAATCGGCTCCTGGCAACGAGTTTTACTTTTCGAACGCGAGGTTATCCACCACCAGCGTACCTGACTCGGGCTGGCATTTGTCGCAGAACACGCCGATAGTCACAGAGGTTAGTTTCATCAATATATCGCGCTTGAAATCGAGGTGCGTGGCCCATTCGGGCTGACGAAATCCGTCGAGCTTGAACTTGTAGGTGTTGAATCCCGGAGAGAGGCGAAACGTCATTTGCGGATAACCGGATTCGAGGTTAACGCCTACACCTCGTGATATTAGTTCAACTCGAACTGACTGTGGCCCTTTGCCGAAGAGGCGCATCGAGATGTACTTGTATCCACTGATATCGTCTGCGACCGGCTTGCCGTCCTTCTCAGGCTGGCCAAAGACTTCCAAACTCACGCCGGCCCACTCGTTCGGCATGCGCATCTCGTACTCGAATGCCGCCGCGGTATCCTGATCAGTTACTCGCGCCGGAGCCGGGCTTGGGGGTTCAGCATTTTCGAGGCCTCGCATTTTCGGCGCAGCGCCCATGTTTTGAGCCCAGCGATTTAACTGGGTGCGGCCACCACGTGAGCTCACCAGGCGGCCGTTCTCGAGCTTTTGAAAGTCTGCATAAATCAACTTTTCGTCGCCGCCGTTTTGGGCCAGCATTTCTGTGCTGATACACAACAGAGCAAGCGCTAATCCAAAGCGCACCCACGACCCTTTCATCATCGTCGTACTCCTAATTAAAATTTGGATTATCTTGAGAGCCCTAGCATACGTTCTCTGTCAAGTCAGTAACTATATCCGCTCTTGCAACGAGAATGCTGATTGAACCACCGCGTCCAGCTTAGCTTCGGAACTAACCGTATCCCCTACCATAAACACATTCGTAATGGACGTTCGATGGCCCATTGAAACCTGCTCCTCAATCCCGAGCACCATCCCGAGTTTCCGGCGCGTTGAGTCGTAATAAGTGCGCGGGTTTGCGGTTTCAATTACCTCGATGTCACTCCCGAGCTCCGGCAGCGCCGCGTGCAGCCGGTTCCAGAAATGCTCAAGGGCGTTCTGGTCCCATTCCTCGTAATCTTCTTGACTCGACTGGTAAGCAAACCACGAATCGATTTCGGTGCGCGTCGTGAATGTCACTGCGCGTTTCCCGGTCGGCGCCACTCCACTCGACGAGATCGCGAGGGTGAACTCACCTTCATCATCCTCCACGCGCATTAGCTCCGCAGGCAGCCGCGTCACTGCGGATTCCTCGATCCCCGCATACAAAACGTAGACGCCCGCGCCGTGAAGTGTACTCAGGTGCTTCTTGATCTCAGCCGGTGTGCGATTCAACCCGACGAGTTTGCCGTACGTGTCCCAGATGGTTAGGTTGCTGACGATCGCCTTTTTCGCAAACACTCTCTCGCCACTCAGCAGATCAACTCCCACTGCTTCGCCTGCATCATCAAACGCGAGTCGCAGCACGGGCGAGTTCAAACGCAACTTACCGCCGCTCTGTTTGATCGACTCAGCTAAACGCTCAGCGAGAGTCGCAGGTCCTCCAGCGATCGAGTAAAGATCGCCAGTTGCCAGCGTCACGTCACTTCGATCAGCACGACGCAGAACGTAAGGCGACGTCAGCAGCGTCACTTCAGGAGCAGCGACCGGTAGTTGAGAAAAAAGCGTGTCGTAAACCTCGCCAGCGCCGAAAGAAGTGTAAAGCCCCATTCCCGGCTCGAAGTCATAACCGGAAAACTCCACGCGCGCGATGCACCCGCCGACCTGCGATTGTCGCTCGAGCAGGCACGTGTTCAGCCTGCGCGCAGACAACAACGCCGCGACGGTCAGACCACCAATCCCGCCCCCCACTACGACGACGTCGTACGCGCTCATTTGAAAATATCTTTGTCGATGAAGCCGCCGAGGACGATGAAGACCGATTGAATGCCGTTGAAAACGAGGTGGATGATGAAGGAGGGAAGGAGTTTGCCGGTTACGGCGCGCGCCGCCGTCAAGGTGAAGCTCAGCACCGTTATAACAAGGATAACGGCGAGATTGTTGCGGTACTGAAAGACGTGAACGCCCGCGAACAGCAGCGACACAAGCGCGATTGCGACGCCCATTCCCGCTGCCTTTTCGAGTGTTTTATAGAGCAGGCCACGATAAATCACTTCTTCGACGAGCGGCGCTGTCGCGACGGCCACGAATGCGGTTGCCACGCGTGTGTAGATCGAACTCTCGATCAGAATATCGAGATCGGTCTTGCGCGCTCCGTAAAGCGAGGTGATGCCGAGAGCGACAATGAAGAGCAATGTTGCCAAGAGGGCACTCACGAGGGTCACGACCATCGGACTGGAACCGCTGGGCCAATCGAAATCGATGTTCTTCCAGAACGGGCGGCGGCCTCCGTACGTGATCAAAAGCCACACAATCACAAACGTGAGCAGGTGCGTTGGAAGAATGCCGATGACCGAGTAAAAGAGCAGCAGCTTGTCTGATTGGAGTGCTTCAGGCGACGGCGGACCGAATTTCACGATACGCCAGATGAGATAAGGAAGCGCGTAGATCAGCGGGACGATCAGCAGCATCACGACGCTTGCGACCCACACGCCGATGCTGATCCCGACGTCGCTCCAGGCCGACAACCAGGGCGTCTCCGTCGTAGCCGGAACTGCTTCGCTCGGCCTCAACACCGGCGGCTCAGCGCGTTCTTCTTCAGCGAGCGGTGTTATCTGCTGCGATGGTTCTTCGGTGAACACTTCGATGAGTTTAGGTGGTTGATTGTCTTCGGTCAAACGGCAGGGTATTCGATGTCCGACAGCGGCGCGCCGACCCGTGGCGCCGCCAGGATCAACCCGATGATCGTCTTCGCATCCTGAATCTCGCCGCTCGTGATCATCTCGAGCGCATCGCCGATCGGCAAACGAACAACATCCAGCACCTCGTCCTCGTCAGGGTTTGGTCTGCCTTCCGTCAGGCCGGTGGCGAGATAAACCCACATCTTTTCTTCGAGAAATCCCGGCGACACGAAGAACTCCGAGAGCTTCTCGATCCGATCGGCCACGAGACCGAGTTCCTCTTCGAGCTCGCGCGCGGCTCCGGCTTCGGGACGCTCGCCATCTGCAAGTGTCCCGGCGGGAACTTCGAGCAGGTAACGAACCGCGGGATGGCGATACTGTCTCACCAGAACGACAGTGCCATCGTCGTGGACCGGCACGATCACGGCGCTGCCCGGGTGATGGACCACGTCGCGTTGATAGGTGAGATCGCCTTCAACGACGGTGTCGACCGTGACTTTGAACACGCGGCCGTCGAATACTTTTTGGCTGCTTAAGATCTTTGGTAGCTCTTTAGTCATGCTGTGTCCTCAACATCTGCGGGCGCATCTCGCCGGCGAGATAAAGCGATCCGGCAACGCAAATCATTCCTTCGCCGGGCGTGTTGGCCAGCGCCATCTGCAACGCTGCCGCACTGCTGTTGCTCGTCAATACTTTGCCCTGAGCATAACGCAGCGCGATGGGTTCGAGCATTTCAAGCGAGGCGCTGCGCGGGTTGTCGACCGTTGTCAGCACCAGCACGTCTGCAACCGGAAACAGGATCTCGCCGATCTGCTCGAGTTGCTTATCACGCATTGCTCCAAAAACCAACGTCAGCGGTCGTTGGGCGAACTCGTCGAGATAAGCGCGCAATGATTCTGCGCCCGCGGGATTATGCGCACCGTCGATCAGGAACGCCGGCTCGTGTGGAATCAATTCCAGTCTGCCGGGATGCTCAGCGGTTTCGAGGCCACGCCGGATTGCAGCGTCCGGAATATCAAAGCCTGTTTCGCGTAACAACTCGGCCAGACGAATCGCGACCGCGGCGTTTTCGAGCTGGTGACGCCCGCGCAGCGCGAGGTTAAAGCGCTCTGAGACTGAGTCGACGAGGATCGGTGTTACACCGGCTTCTTTACAGCGTTCGAGCAAGACATCCAATGCTTCCGGATATTTTTGGCGTCCAATCACCGCACGAACGCCGGGACGAATGATCGCAGCTTTCTCAGCGGCGACACTCGCAATCGTGTTGCCGAGATACTCCTGATGGTCCATGGCGATCTGCGTGATGGCGACGATGTGTGCGTTGGCGGCAGTGGTGGAGTCGAGTCGGCCACCCAGACCGGTTTCGAGAATGGCCAGTTCGATTTGCGCTTTACGAAAAGCGAGCAGGCAGCTCGCTGTTACTTGTTCGAAGAAAGTGGGTCGAGCTTCGAGCTGTTCACAAACATCTTTGACGGTGGTCGCGCAAGCTGCAAATTCTTCGCGCGTGATTTCACTGCCGGAAAGCTTGATGCGCTCAGTGATCGAGACGAGATGTGGTGAAGTATAAAGACCGGTCTTGATGCCTGCGGCCTGACAAATAGAATCGAGCATCGCGGCGGTCGAGCCTTTGCCATTCGTGCCCGCGATTTGGACTGATGGGAAAGCGCGTTCGGGATTGTCGAGTGCGTTGAGAAGTAGCTCGGTGTTACGGAGGCCCAGCTTGATAGCGAGAGTCTCATGCCCGAGACTCAAAAGATACCCAACGGCCGCCTCAAAATTCATAAAAATTTTTTAGCCACAAAAGGGCACAAAAAGCACAAGATAGAAATGGTCAGTTTCCTTTGTCTTTTCCATTTTGTGCTTTTTGTGGCTTTTTGTGGCTAAAAAATTTCTGTGGCTTTTGTGGCTAACTATTCTTTCAGTTTGGCGGCGCGGCGGGCGCGTTCGATGTCTGACTCACCGTGAATTTCGGGGTTCATCATGAAGTTCAGGAGCTTGGCGAGGTAGTCGCGCAGCTCGCGGCGATCGACGATGTCGTCGATCATCCCGTGATCGAGTAGGAACTCGGAGCGCTGAAAATCCTTCGGCAGCTTTTGTCGAATCGTCTGCTCGATCACACGTGGCCCGGCGAATCCGATGAGCGCCTTCGGCTCCGCGATGATCACGTCACCAAGCATCGCGAAGCTTGCCGTGACGCCGCCTGTTGTCGGATCAGTCAGCACTGAAATAAACGGCAGGCGCGCTTCATCGAGCACCGCGAGCGCCGCGGAGATCTTCGCCATCTGCATGAGCGAGAGCGTGCCTTCCTGCATGCGCGCGCCGCCCGACGCGGAAAAGATGATTACCGCGCTGTGTTCCTCGAGGGCGCGCTCGATCAGCCGGGTGACTTTCTCACCGACGGCCGAACCCATCGAGCCACCGATAAAACTCATGTCCATCGCGGCAGCCAGCACCGGATGATCGGCAATCGTGCCACGCCCGTTGATGATCGCTTCGGGCAGACCAGACGAGCTCCGGGCCTGCGTAAGTCTTTCCGAGTAAGGCTTACTGTCGACAAACTCGAGCGGATCGATCGAGATTACTTCCGCGTCGAGCTCTTCAAACTTACCGTCGTCAAAAATAAATCGCAGCCGCTCGCGGGCCCCGATGCGGAAATGGTGATTGCAGTGTTTACAAACCTGGAGCCCCTCTTCGAGCTCAACTGTAAACAGGTGCGCTTCACACCCGTCGCATTTAACAAAGACGTTTTGAGTGTTTACGACGCGTTCTTCGGGCGGGACTGCTTCGATTCGTTTGCTTTTCTTGCTGAACCAGGCCATAGGAATGCGGGGAAGGTTAGCACAAACCGAAAATCTGTGGTATCCGCGCGGCTAAAACTCGATCCCCTGCTGCGCGCGAATGCCGGTGGTAAAGGGATGCTTGATCTCCTTCATCTCCGTCACGAGATCGGCGGCTTCAATCAACTCGGGTGGCGCATCACGGCCCGTGACGACGATGTGCAGCGCCGGTTGTGACGCGCGTATCGTGCGGATTTCCTCCAACACCTCGGCGACCGGCAACATGTTGTAGCTCAGTACGTAGACCAGCTCGTCGAAGACCAGCATGTCGTAATCACCCGAGCGCAACTTCTCGACGCAGAGCGACCACGTCTCGCGCGCGGTTTTGATGTCCTGATCGGGATTCTTCGTGTCCCAGGTAAAACCGTCGCCCATCGTGTGGACTTCGATTCCGAGTTTCTCGGCGGAGACATGCTCGCCGTAACGATCGTTGCGCGACTTCATGAACTGAATCATGCAGCACTTCAAACCGCGTCCGGCGGCGCGCATCATCAGACCAAGCGCGCAGGTCGTCTTGCCTTTACCGTTGCCGGTATGGACCATCAGCAACCCGCGCGTCTTCTCCTGGTAATCCGCGCGACGCCACTTGTACTTCTTATCTATTGTAGACATATAGAATGCACAGAACCGAGCGCGGTAGCGCCGGGTCAATTTTACCAAACAACTATCTCCGTTGAGATTGACCCGGCGCTACCGCGCTCGGTTCTGTGCTGTGGCTAGATCACTGATTCGGTTTCTTTCAACGCGTCTTCGGTGATGTCGCGGGCGCCGTTGGCGCGCTTCACTGCGTCCTGTAGCAGCGCCACGATCGTCGTCTCGGCTTCTTCCCAGCTTCCTTTGAGCGTGCAGCCGGCCGCGTTTCGATGACCGCCGCCACCAAACTTCTCCGCCACCTTCGCGACGTTGACATCGCCTTTGGATCTCAAGCTCGTGCGATAAACTCCCGGCTCACTCTCTTTGAGCATCGCGACCGCCTCGACTTCGCCCACCGTCAGCGGATAGTTAACAAATCCGTCTGCATCTTCGTCAGAAGCGTGCGCCTGTTGGGCCATCTCGAGTGACTGCCGCATGCACGCGACGCGCCCGCTTTCATCACGGCGAGCAGTCGATAGCACGGCGCCCATGAGCTGAATCCTGCTCCACGGGTAACTTGCAAACACCGCTTCGGCAGTCTTCGCAGGCTTGACGCCGGTGCGTACGAGCTCAGAAGCGACTTTGAACGTGCGCTCGGTCGTGTTCGAGTAATGAAACGATCCAGTGTCGGTGATCAGCGCCGTGTAGACACATTCAGCAATCTCTTTCGTGACGCGAACCCCCGTCGCTTTGCAGAGGTTGTAGATCATCTCGCCGACTGCCGAAGCAGTTGAATCGATCCAGTTGATGTTGCCGAAGAGCGCGGTGGTCGAGTGGTGATCGATATTGACCACGAACTGCTTCTCGAGATCCGCAAGCCCGGGCCGCGTGATGTCGGAACACTCGATCACGAACACTGCGTGGTAAGAAGGATCGACGGCGGGAGTGACGCGTACATCGTTAGCGCCGGGCAGTTGCTGGTAAGCGTGTGGCACTGGATCGCGCATGATCACTTCGACATCTTTATCGAGCGCGCGCAACAACCAGTAAAGACCGAGTGACGATCCCAGACTGTCACCGTCAGGGCGAATGTGTGAGGTGATCGCGAAACGACGTTTTGCCTCGATCAGCTCGACTACTTGACTAAGCATAATTGCAAA
>Ga0134121_10003497_pt1 | contig 13110 bp, 10 predicted proteins | sample KB301_FD_96463 | JGI IMG/M metagenome (GOLD analysis project Ga0134121, IMG submission 96463) | Terrestrial soil microbial communities without Nitrogen fertilizer from Kellogg Biological Station, Michigan, USA - KB3-0-1 | ecosystem: Environmental > Terrestrial > Soil > Unclassified ...
ATTACACGAACCCGAACACCACCGGCTCGCTCAGCTTCACGCCGGTCGCTAATATCAGCGGCTCGGCGACGATCACGGTAACGCTGAAGGACACCGGCGGCACGGCTAACGGCGGAGTGGATACCTTCGTCAGGACCTTCCTGGTTACCGTCAATTCGGTCAACGATGCGCCATCGTTCACCAAGGGCCCGAACCAGACTGTGAACGAAGATGCCGGAGCACAGACGGTCAACAACTGGGCCACGGCCATCTCGTCAGGCCCGGCCAATGAATCAGGGCAGACCCTGGAGTTCCAGGTAACCGGCAATACCAACACTGCTCTGTTCTCGGCGGGACCTGCGATTAGTCCCACCGGCACCCTGACCTACACGTCGGCGCCTGACGCCAACGGGACGGCAACGATTACGATCGTGCTCAAGGACAATGGCGGCACGGCGAATGGCGGGGTGGATACGTCAGCTCCGCAGAGTTTCACCATAACCGTTAATGCAATCAATGATGCACCGGTCAATCACGTGCCGGGGGCGCAGAACATTCCGCTCAACGCATCGTTCGTCTTTTCCACCGCAACCGGCAATGCCATCTCTATCTCTGACGTAGATGCCGGCAGCGATGCATTACAGGTGACTTTGAAGGCCACCGACGGAACGCTTACCTTAAACGGCACCGCGGGGCTGTCATTCACGACCGGCGACGGCACGGACGACCCGACGATGACCTTTACCGGCAATTTGGCCAGCATCAATGCCGCGCTGCAGGGATTGAAGAACCTGGCTTTCGGCAGTGGCGTGATCACGATTACCACCAACGACCTCGGTCACAACGGCGCGGGTGGACCGCTTTCTGATACCGACACCATCCAGGTAACAGTGGCGGACAACCTGGCGCCTCAGTTGCTGACTATTGCAGGTACAGATCGGGCGATCGCGTTCGAATCAACGAGTTTCGTGATCGATCCGTTTAACCTGGTGGTGAATCCCAGCTTCACCGCCGATAGTCGCACGCACATCATGCTGTTTGCTCTGCATGCGCAATTGAAGCCGGGCGAAACAGCGTCGGCGATTACCGCAGTAGCCGACGTGGATGGGACTGTAGTGCCGCTGATTGTTGAATCAGTGAATACGGTCCCGAACTTCGACTGGCTGACCCAAATCGTAGTCAAGTTCCCGGACGGCTTCTCGACCGGCGGCGGTGGGCCACATGATGCGAAGATTCGCATTACATTGCGCGGCCAAACCAGCAATCAGGCAATAATCATAGTGGTGCCGGCGCCCAAGCCCTGACCGGACTGAGCGGCAACTGAGTAGAAGTTCGGCAGAGTTTCGGGAAGTAGTTGCCGGAAAAACACAGGCACTTCGTGGCCATGAGTTGGGGCTGCGCTGAGGATATCAACTAATGCGAGATAGTTTACTTGGCGGGCTGGCTCTGGCGGCTCTGGCGATGGTGCTCGCTCTGGCGGCTCCCCACTCTATTTCTGCGCAGGACAAGAAGAACGGCTCAACGGCCAACAACCCTGCCGAGGCAGTTGAACCGCTGACCCCACGCTCTGAGTCACGGCTCGCAACTGCGGTCACTGGTGTGGCCAAACCAGACACTCCGCTACCCGTGCCCGCTAATTCGTATCACTGGACCGGTGGCTATGTTGGTGGCCACGCCGGTTGGGGCCGCGGTCGAGCCAATACGAGTTTTACCCCGCTGCCCAATGCCATTCAGTTTATTGACCTGACGCCGACAACTCTGCGTCCAAATCCGAGTGGGTTCAACGGCGGGGCCCAGGCCGGCTACAACTGGCAATCGGGACGCTTTGTCGTCGGGGCCGAGGCAGACATCTCGTGGTCCAGAATGAGTGGCACCTCCACAGTGACTCCAATCATCAAGAACAACGGTACTCCGTTTCCTGGCGCCGGGTTCCTGACTGCACATCAAAACACCAAGTGGTTTGGTACGCTGCGTCCGCGCGCGGGCATAGCTTTCGACCGGGTGCTTATCTATGGCACGGGCGGCCTGGCCTATGGCCAGGTGAACTATTCGGCGAACGCAGATTTCCGGCCCGGCACGCCGACCGCGATCTTGTTTTTCCAATACCCGGCCTCTTTCAGTAAGACAAAAACAGGATGGACCGCAGGCGGCGGAATTGAAGTGGGAATCAACCGGCATTGGAGTTGGAAAGCCGAGTACCTCTACTACGACCTGCGCAAAGCGTCCATTACCGCCAACCCGCTCCCTGCCAACCCTCCCTTCCAGGTTGCCTACACCTGGGAAACCAGGGCCCATACCTTTAATGCGGGTATCAACTTCCGCTTCTAGGCTGGAACGTCAGGCGACGAACGGACACGCAACGCCTTTCTGCCGGCAGCTCTGCCGCCACACATAGCGGCAAGCCACCGGCTTAAACGTGAACATCACCAGGATTCTTTTTTGAGGCTGCGCCTCAATTTGATGGCAAAGCCTCTGACAAGCAGCTGCCTTCATGAATACGATTTCGTTCTTGACACCTGTATTCCACCATTCTTATGATCCCGTGTTAACCTAACACTTGTTCAGGAGGAGCGGAGCCTAAATAATGTTTGGAGCCAGCATAGGTCGAGCGGGCCAGCGGATCATCGATGCGATGGTGCGCTGGTTGGCGCGCGGTCATATCAGCCCGAACATTCTCACCTTCATCGGCGTGGCTATTAACGTCGGCTCGGGTATGCTGTTTGGCTTTGGCCGCTTTTTCTGGGCCGGCATCATCTTGATCGTCGCGAATTTGTTCGACATGCTCGATGGCCAGGTGGCTCGTCTCTCAGGCCGAGTGACGAGTTTTGGCGGGTTTCTGGATTCGTCTCTCGATCGCCTGTCGGATATGGTGGTGTTCGTCGGCTTGATGGTCTTCTACGCCCGCGACACTGAGTTTCATTCGACTCTCAACGTTTTTCTGGCCGGCGCGGGAATGATGGGCTCGGTAATGGTGAGCTACGCCAGCGCCCGTGCTGAGAGCATGATCGAGAAATGCGACGTTGGTTTTTTGCGACGGCCTGAACGTGTGGTGCTGTTTATTATCGGAGCACTTTCAACGGTCCCCGGTTCGAATAATTTCTTCGCTAACCGGATGCCCGCAGTGCTCTGGGTGCTGGCCGTTGGTTCGTACTGGACGTTCGCTCACCGGATGTATCACACCTGGCGCGAAGTCAATAAGAGCGAAGCCCGTGAGGCAAAGAGAGAAGATGCTGCTACCGAAGCCAGTCAACCTCCAGAGCTAAGGCCGGAACCGTCGCTGGCGCACAAAGCCAGCTAATCAAGGTAACCGTGCTATGATGAAGGCCGGCTGGCATCCGCCAACAGAAATGGATTTATTGACGAGAATCTCTTGACTAACTGGCCATCTCAGTTCTAATTTAGTCCCGCGTTTTTAATCTCCAGAGGTAAATATACTTTGATTAACTGCCCTTCTTGCGGCTCGAACTTTGAAGGTGATCTTCGGCTGGGCTGCCCATCCTGCGGCGCGCGTTCAGTCGGGCCGCCCCTGGCAAAGCCTGAACACGAACTGCCTTCATACGGCCGTGCGGTAGCCGTGTCTGCCAGCGGCTTGGCTATGTTCGCTGTGTTCATGGGTTCCGTTATCGCCGCCTTGATTGAGTTCAAGGGTTTTCCACCTTCCTTCGGATCAATTGTCAGGGCCGGCGAAGTAGCGTCCTGGCGTCTGAAGTGGGTGGCACTGCCCGTGGCTATGGTCATTTTGTGGTGCAGCGCACGGATTATTCGCAGTATTAAGGCGAACCCGAGCGGGTTCATCGGACTGCGACCGGCGCGCCTGGGATTTGCAGCCTCAATGCTGTTGACGTTGACGATCGGAACTTTAATCTGCGTCACGATTCCGCAAAGACTAAGACAGCGACAACTTGGGATTGACGCCGGAATTTATGCTCAGGGCTATACGCTGCAACGCGCCCTGCTTGAATATCGGGAGCTGCATGGAACACTGCCGGCGAATGATGAACTCGTTGAGAAGTTAAGCACCCTGCCAGATCCGGACGGTTCAATTGCTGAAGCGTTGCGCAATGTTGACGCCACGGGATATCAAGCGAGTTCCGTGCTGGCCGCCGCTTCAACCAAGGCGAAGCCGCTGGCTCAGCGAGGAAGCGCGATTCGCAAGGCCGGCACCAACGGCGATCCCGCTACAGATCAGCGCGGCGTGTCGTTCACCAGCTACGACCTGCGCTTGCCGGGCCCGGACAAGATTCTCAACACTGACGATGATTTTCTGGTGCACGACGGAGTCATCACAAAAGTCTCAGAACTGCCGGCGTCGTCCGCCCTTCACAACGCGCCCTAAGCGTCATGTCTTTGCTTTCCCGGTTCCGCCGTCAAAAAGAAGATCCGGAAGTTGCTCGCCGCGCCCTGCTGTTGCGCGCAGGACGTTTGGGCGACGCGACTGTCCTGGGTACTGATGTGGACGGCGACGGCAACACGATGCTCTCCTATAGCTACACCATCGGTGGAGTCGACTATCAGGCGTTTCAGCGTCTGGACGCGGAACAACTGCTCCGCACCCAGGATTACCTGCCCGGTTCCAGGGTGGTGCTTAGATACAATCCTCGCAGTCCCGCCAATTCATTCGTAGTCTAAGATCGTCAGTAGTTAGTAGTCAGTAGTCAGTTGTTCGTTGTTGTGGTACACAGTTTAGAGTGCTGACACAACAACGGGCTGATCGCGTATGCTGACAACTGACAACTGACAACTGACAACTGACAACTGACAACTGACAACTGACAACTGACAACTGACAACTGACAACTGACAACTGACAACTTCCGATGTTTCGTAAAATCCTAATTGCCAATCGAGGCGAGATTGCCGTCCGCATCATTCGTGCGTGTCGCGATCTGGGAGTTTCGCCGGTTGCTGTTTTCTCGGAAGCAGACGTCCAGGCATTACATGTAAGAATGTCTGACGAGGCTTACGGTATTGGCCCTGCGCCTTCGAATCAGAGTTATCTGAACATTGCCGCAATTCTCGCCGCTGCCGATCAGGCAGGCGCTGAAGCGATTCATCCTGGTTACGGTTTTCTGGCAGAGAACGCTGAGTTTGCGCGAGCCGTCAAGGCAGCGGGTTTGATCTTTGTCGGTCCGGACGCCGAGGCGATGGAGGTCATGGGCTCTAAAACCAGCGCCCGGCGTGCTGCTGTCGCTGCGGGAGTCCCGGTGGTCCCGGGCACGACCGAGTCATTGCAGAGTTACTCTGCAGCGCGCGCCACGGCGGCACAGTTTGGTTATCCGGTGATGCTGAAAGCCGCGGCCGGAGGCGGTGGCAAAGGCATGCGACAGGTCGCGCAGGAAAGCGAACTACTCTCGGCTTTTGAAACTGCCCAGTCCGAAGCCTCGTCGGCCTTCGGAAATCCGGACATCTATCTGGAAAAACTCGTCGAGCGTCCGCGCCATATTGAGATTCAGATCTTTGCGGATGCACACGGCCACTGCGTTCATTTGGGGGAACGTGAATGTTCGATTCAGCGGCGGCATCAGAAAGTAATCGAAGAATGCCCGTCGCCGATTAATGATCCGTCCCTGCGTGAACGCATGGGCGCGGCGGCCGTCAGGATCGCTCAAGCAGTTAACTATGTGGGAGCCGGCACGGTCGAGTTTCTCTTCTCAGACACGACGCGGGAGTTTTACTTTCTGGAAATGAACACACGTCTTCAGGTCGAGCATCCCGTCACAGAGTTGGTGACGGGTCTTGATCTGGTGCGCGAGCAGATTACGGTGGCCGCCGGTGCGGACCTGTCATTTGGCCAGGACGATGTACGCTGGCGAGGTCACGCGATCGAGTGTCGCGTCTATGCCGAAGACCCCGACAACAATTTCTTCCCTTCGCCGGGGAAGATTACTTTTCTCCGCGTGCCCGCCGGTCCGGGAATTCGTGATGACGGCGGCGTGATCGAAGGCGACGAAGTGTCCATCTATTACGACCCGATGATTTCCAAACTCGCGGCGTGGGGCAGCACGCGCGCGCAAGCGATCGATCGCCTGCGGCGGGCGCTGGACGAGTACGCAGTCGGCGGAATCAAGACAACCCTGCGATTCTTTCGCGAGATTGTGCGCGACGAAGAGTTTATTGCCGGCCGCCTGGATACCGGATTCATTCCACGATTTAACGAGCGCCGCTCACCGAAGCGCCCGGATCCGGTAGGCGGAACGCAGGCTTCCAGCCTGCAGCAGGATGTGGCGATCATAGCGGCTGCGCTTGCTTACGCTCGCGCTCAACGCAAGACATCACCGGATCATCCAGGGGTTGAGCAAAGTAAATGGAAGTTGGCGGGGCGGAAAGCCGGCTTGAGTAGTATGTTTACGGAAAAGGTTCCCAAGCGCCATTAGGCGCTTGATGTTTATAGAATCGCGCGGCAGACGACTCTTTGAAGGCCCTTTTAGGAGCGCGACGAGTATTGCACTGCTAAAGGAGCTAACGTAAGAGATTCGAATTTAGGTCGATAAACATATCGCTGCTCCTACGGAGCGAATATTCTCTGAGCGGGTGACGCATATCAGCGACTATGAAATTGCACGCAGCCATTGCCGATTATCAAACTGAGATCCAAATCAGGGAAGAGGGTGAACATGTCTTTGCCGAACTCGATGGCCGTGCGTATGAACTCCAGGCGCATGAAGCCGCCGATGGTTTCCTGCTTACGTGTGGCGGCATGGTCTTTAATTGCCGAGTCGAAGGGCGAACCGAATCAGGCAATTCGATCGAGACCATCGTCGGGACTACCCCCTTCCTGGTTACGCTAACAGATCCGAAGCGTCTCGGGCGCGCGGCATCCGCGAGCGCGCACGGCGACGCCGCGGCCCGGATTACTGCGCCCATGCCTGGCAAAGTTGTGCGAATCATGGTAGAGGCGGGCGCCAAAGTCGCAGCTGGGGACGGTATCATGGTGGTCGAAGCCATGAAGATGCAGAACGAAATCAAAGCACCCAAAGCCGGCACGGTAATCACGTTGAATACTCAGACCGGCGCCACGGTCAACGGCGGTGATGTGCTGGCAGTGATAGAGTAAGGTCAACACGAGTGTCTGGGCGCAGGAATATTTTCCATTTGTCATTTGAGATTGCTCATTTGGCATTAACTACTGTTTGTCGGTTAGGTTCGTCTAATGTCGTGATCAATTCTTCATGACTCAACAGCAAAAACGAATCATGAAGTCATGCGAAATAGAGTTCTTACAAACGGCGAATGACAAATGAAAAATGGAAAATGGTTCCTGGAGCTCAAATCATGAGCGAGTCGTCGTTGCGCATCCTCCTCTGGGATCTCGATGGTACGCTGGTGCGTGGCCAACGGTATGGCGTGTTCAAAGACTACACCGTACCAATGCTCGAGCGTGTCTTTGGCACCGCCGGGTCCCTGGGCGAGATGATGGTCTCAGGCATGACCGATTTGCAGATCATCGAAGAGGCGTTGAGGTGCGAAGGCATTACGCGTGATCACATAATGGCGCAAAAGGACCAGCTGCTGCGTTGTTATATTGACGAAATGAAACGGGCGACGGGCAACGGCGCGCACCTCATGCATGCCATGCCGGGCAGTCGCGAGGTCCTGCAGAGAGTCGCGGATCACCCGCGTTATCAGTCAGCGCTGCTAACCGGGAACATCAAGCCGGCGGCCTACTTGAAGGTGGAGCTAACGGGGCTGGCCGAATTCTTTCAACTGCCGGGCGCGTTTGGCGACGAGTCATTCGATCGTCGCGACCTGCCGGCGCTGGCCGCACAAAGGATTAGTGAACACCTGGGCATGACTCTTCATCCGGAGCAGTTCATTGTAATCGGCGACACGCCGAATGACATCGCCTGTGCCCGGCATTTCGGCGCGCGGGTCCTGGCCGTGGCCACTGGACGGATGCACTCCCAGGAAGATTTGCTGGCGCATGAACCCGATGCTTTGGTTCCGGATTTGCTCGATGTTGAGCTTGTAATGCGAACGCTGGATCGGCTCTGAAAGAATCCTAACAAAGTGTCTTAGCTTCTTATTTCTTCGCTCACGCAAAAACGATCACGAAATCACGCGAAGCCGAACGAAGGTAAGCGCGTTCTGCAAGCCAGACAGACACTAAGAGTTGCCCTCCCTGACGGCCCGGCTCCTGACACTAAATCCTGTGAAAGCCCTTCAAGATATCCTGCGTAGTCAGCCGCAGAATCACGGGCCTCCCGTGTGGGCACGTGGTTGGTGAAGAAGTCATCAGCAGACGGTCGATCAGCCAGCGCATCTTCTCGGGCGCCAGCGGCATGTTTACCTTGATGGCCGCGTGACAGGCGAGCGATGCGGCGATCTCATCCCGCAGCGTCGCACGGGCAGCGCCGCGCTTCTCTGAATCAACTGTATCCAAAACTTCTGCGAGAACGTTGCGCGCTTCGCTGGCCGGCAGATCAGCAGGGGTAGCTTTGATGGCCACGGTGCGGCCGGACAGTCTCATCAGCTCAAATCCATAACTTTCGAGTTCGTCCGCAACTGTCTCAAACGACGCTGCCTGCGCCGGAGTCAAATCAAACGTCTCGGGAATCAGCATCTGTTGCGATTCCGGGCGGCGTGCAGTCTCAGAGGCGCGGTATTTATCAAAGAGCACGCGCTCATGGGCAACGTGCTGATCGATCAGCAGCAACCCCTCGTTATCGGTGGCTATGATGAAGCTTTCGTCGAGTTGTCCCAACGGCCGTATGTTCGGGCTCAGCGATTCAACCGGAACCTCACGCACGAACTTAAGCGCAGAGTCGAGGGGAGGCAACCCTGACAGAGTGCTGGCCGCTACGCGATCCGGAAAAGACTCAGCAGGTGTGGCTGCTTCGGTATTCAGTTGGGCCGTCGCTCTTACAGCGGATTGATCGTGGGTAAGATTCGGAGACGTCCTCACTTGCGTGACGTCTGACTCGCGTTGGGGAGCCGTGGCGAATCCAAATCCGATTCGTTCCTGCTGGGCCTGAGGATGTAAAGCAAAATCCTTTGGCCGAGCTTCGCTTGACCCGGGATCGGTGACCGTTGAATCAGCGCTTTCGTCAGGATTAAGGGCCGGTTCCTCTTCGATCACGACTGGTGCATCGCGGATCTCATGCGCCGGCGCGTAGCCAGCGCTAGCCAGTCCGGTGCGCACAGCTTCGCGTACGGCATCCGCAACCGCCGCGGCGCGGCGAAAACGCACTTCTGTCTTAGCTGGATGAACGTTCACATCAACTTCTTCGAGGGGCACTTCGATGAACAAGAGCGCCGCCGGATAGACGCCGTGCGGCAGAATCGAGCGATAACCTTCTGAAAGCGCCCGGCCAATCAGACGGTCGCGGACAAAGCGGCCATTGACGAAAAGAAACTGCGCGTCGCGTGACGTGCGCCGCTCGCGCGGTGCCGAGACAAAGCCCTGGACCCGAGCAATCTGCGTTGGAAAAGCTCTGGCAGCATCAGCAGATTGGTTGTCGATCTCCAAAAGGCCATCGAGGAATTGGGAGCCAAAAACCTGATAGGCGCGCTCACGCAGGTCCTGAGCCGGGGCGACGCGCAAAGTTTCCCGACCGTTATTGGTCAGAGTGAAAGCAATCTCCGGATGCGCCAGGGCGTAATGGGTGGCGAGATTGGTGAGGTGGTAACTCTCAGTAGCTTCCGAGCGCAGGAACTTTCTTCTGGCCGGCGTATTGAAAAACAGATCGCGCACACTGATGGTCGTCCCGCGCGGATGGGCAGCGTCTTTGACGTCGCGCAGGCGGCCGCCTTCGATGACAACTCTCGTCCCGGCGGGTGCGCCGTCGGTGTTGGTAATTAACTCGACCTTGGCGACCGAAGCAATGGAAGCCAGCGCTTCACCGCGAAAGCCCAGGGTGCTAATTCCGTTCAGGTCCTCGGCCTTGCTGATTTTGGATGTCGCATGCCTTTCAAAAGCGAGGACGCCATCGTCGCGGGTCATACCTTCCCCATCGTCGGTGATTTTCAGGAGCCGTCGTCCACCTGCTTCGACATCGATCACGATACGCTTTGCGCCGGCGTCGATGGCGTTTTCGACGAGTTCTTTGGCCACCGAAGCCGGACGTTCGACGACTTCACCGGCTGCGATCAGGTTCGAGATGTGATCTGGGAGAACGCGGATCTTTGACATTTTGGTCAGTAGTCAGTAGTTAGTTGTCAGTAGTTCAATGTTAGTGGGCGTTGGAGTTGAGTACAACTGACAACTAACAACTGACAACTGACTCTCTTCAGAGATAAACCACCTCGTGATCGTTCGACTCCAGCTCGATCGCGTTATAGATCCACTCAAGGGCGTAGCGACCGTGCCGGGCCAGGAGCGATGTGATGTTGATGTGACGCTCTTGCAAACCCTTTCCCGGATACAGAAGATCAAACGCGCGTTCTATTTGACGATGCACTGCCTCATCGCGTCCCACCTGCGCGCGATTAAAGCGGGTGCGCAAGCCGTCGATCTGATAGTTGATTTTGCGCCGGCCCTTTTCCAGCGCATCAGCCAGAGTGGGATCGACGCGCCGCAGTTGCTCCTGTAGATCATCCAGTTCCGAGTTGAACGATCGGGTGGTGTGATCAAAAGCGTCGGAAGTTTCTTTCCCCAGGTATTCCTTCACCACACGCGCCATGACGTGATCGGTACCGCCAAAAAAATCAGCCAGGCCAATTCCATAACGATCCAGCGAGCGCCAGGTATGTCTTTCAACCAGCGTCAGGCTGGCGCGATGAAGTATTGGCGTGGCCGGCCGTGAGAGGATGCGATAGACCTCCGCGGTTTGCGCAAAGTATGCGATCTCCGCGGCGCCGCCATAGTAGGCGACAGTCGGCAGCAGAAAATCCTGCACCACAGCGCGCAACGTTACGTTGGGGCTGAAACGATTTGGCTCGCGCAAGGCCCACTCAGCGAGTTCCTCGGCTGAATGCTCTTCGCCGCCCGCCTTGGTTCGATAGTTACCGGTTTGCGTTCTGGTAAGCGCATGGCGCGCGCCGTTGTCGTCATGCCAGAAGAGCGGAAAAGAGTTTTCCGATGGCGCAACCTGAGCATGATAGCCGGCTTTTTCCAGTTCCAGGCTGCGATTGACGATCGCGATCGCAATGTCGTGTGCGCGCCGGGCAGCGTCAGCGTATAAAGGCGCGGCCACTTGCTTCAGTTGCGAATCGAGCGGGTCAAGCAGTATCAAACCCCATTCACTCGTGAGCGCGCTCAACAGCTTTGCAAATGCATCACCAAACTTTTCTTCGGACCGGTATGCAGCGCGCAGAAGCTTTTCCAGATCGTCGCTGAATTCAGTTTTTGGCAAAGCGGCCAACAGACTTTGAATGCTCGTCTCGATAGTTTCATCCAGCGCGACCCCGCCGACCGGCAGTCCGTCAGGATGTATTGTGACGGGAACGCTGACGCTGCTGAGCACGCAATCGCGATTAATGATCTCCGCCGTCGCAACTTCAGGAAAGTCATGATCTTCGGTGGCAATCCAAAAGACGGGAACGGATTTGATTCCTCGCTGCGTCATGCATTCAGCTAATTTGACTGCCGACAGCGCCTTATAAATGGTGTAGAGCGGGCCGGTAAAAAGCCCTGCTTGTTGGCCCGAAACTACGGCGATGCAATCCGCTTCGCGTAACTTGCCGATATTTGCCAGCGTCCTTTCCGAGGCGCCCCATGCACGATTCATTCGCTCGAGCGCATCACAGACGGCGGTCCGATCAGTTTTGTGATTGGCGAGCACGCGCTCGCGCCGTTCGGCGGCTTCGTAATGTGTGCGGATCGCTTCGGGATAGAACCTTTTTAGCGCGGTCGGATCCTTTAGATAGTCGAGGAAGAGTCGAGTCTGTTGCGGAATTTGCTCGAACGGAATCGTCTCAACGCGCAGTCCGGCTTGTTCCGGGGTACTGTGACAGGCAATTTCGGCGGTGCTCAAATTTGGGATCGCTCCTGGGAAGACAATTCTACCCGTCGGACCCTTTATGTACCAGCGAGGAGCCCTTTCGCCGAAAGCGCAGCCGCGTCTGTGGGAAGTTCAGCTAGAGCCGCGCTTGCCTGAGCGAGCAGTGCCGCGATTTCCGCTGCCGCGGATTCGTCCGGCCGCCGCAAGGGAGACCGCACGGCGCCGCCCACCAAACCCGACAAATCCATCGCAGTCTTGAGCCCGCCGATTCCGTAGGTTTTGGTTACGGCGCGCGCTAGTGGAGTCAGCTTGTGTTGCAAAGCTTCGGCGCGATCGATATCAGCGATCTGAACAGCATTGTAGATTTCCAGGCATAATCTTGGCGCCGCACAGCCCACCGCCAGGATTCCTCCGCGCGCGCCGGCCTGCAGCGCTTCGCTAAACACCGTGCCGTTTCCGATCATCATGGCGAAGCCGGCCGGCGCCTGACGAACAGTCTCGGCAAACTTTACGATGTCGGCAGAGCTGTCCTTCATACCGATAATGTTTTCGTGTTTGCTTAAGCGAGCCGCAGTCTCTGGCTCGATCTTGATCCCGGTAAGATCCGGCATGCTATAGAGGATGACAGGGACTCGCGCAGCATCCGCGACTGCTATGTAATATTCAACCAGGGCCTCCTGAGAAATCGCAGATTTATAAAAGCCCGGGGTGATTACAAGTACGGCTTGAGCGCCGGCGCCCGCCGCTCTTTCGATCTCTTTGATCGTGCCGTAAGTGCTTTGCTGTCCGGCGCCGGCAACAAAGGTGAGCCTTTCCGGCACAGCGCGACGCGCAGTTTCGATCACTCGCAGATATTCGGTCTCGTCGAGATTGACGCGCTCACCCGTTGAGCCGAGGATGACATAACCGGCTATGCCGGTATCATTCCATTTCTCGAGATTACCGGCGAGACCTTCGGTGTCCACCTCCTCGTGGGAGCTGAATGGAGTGGTAATAGGTAGAAGTACGCCCCTTAGATTGATTGCCATGAGCTATTGATCGCGAAATGGATTTTAGGGCGTGATTATAACCAGCGGCTTCCGAATTGGGCAATTCAGCACTCGATTACCAGAAGCCAGCGTGACCGATGATCGCAGAAGTCTTCTGCGCCTCCTCTGTGCTCGGCGTCTGGCGGTGCCCTGTTTTGAAACCCTCATGGGAGTTAAGACGATCCACGAAGCCACACGAAACGTTATTTCGTGCCCATTTCGTG
>Ga0134121_10003498_pt1 | contig 13107 bp, 7 predicted proteins | sample KB301_FD_96463 | JGI IMG/M metagenome (GOLD analysis project Ga0134121, IMG submission 96463) | Terrestrial soil microbial communities without Nitrogen fertilizer from Kellogg Biological Station, Michigan, USA - KB3-0-1 | ecosystem: Environmental > Terrestrial > Soil > Unclassified ...
ATCGTCACCGCCGACTTCCAGGGGACCAACATCCAGGGCTTCTTCCTCCAGGAAGAGGACACCGACGCCGACGCCGATCCGAACACTTCGGAAGGCATCTTCGTCTTCTGCGGCGGCTGCCCCACGCCGGTCGCCGAGGGGCAGCGGGTCAAGGCCACGGGCACGGTCTCGGAGTTCAACAACCTGACCGAGATCACGGCCTCCACGGCGCCCTCGGTCGTGATCACCAATGCCGGCAACAATCTCGCCCTGGTGACCCCGTCGCCGATCTCCCTACCCATCGCCGGGAGCGTCGACGCCTTCTATGAGGCGCGCGAGGGGATGAAGGTGACCTTCGTCGACACGCTCACGGTGTCGGAGTACTTCGAGCTCGGGCGCTACGGGCAGATCATCCTCTACCAAGGGGGCCGGCCGCAGCAGTTCACGGAGGCGAACCCGCCCAGCGTGGCGGGGAACACCGCCTGGGCCGACAGCCTCTCTCGGCGCAAGGTCATCCTTGACGATGACAACAACGCGCAGGAGGCGTACCTCACGACGTCCAGCCCGCCGGGACCGGCGGACGGCCTGCAGGCCGTCTTCTACCCGCGCGCCAACGGCGGCTTTTCGGCCGGCACCCAGGGGACCGACTTCTTCCGCGGCGGCGACCTGGTCAACGGGCTCACCGGGGTCCTGCACTGGTCGTTCGCGGGCCAGGCCGGCACGGACGCCTGGCGCATCCGGCCCACCGCCGCCAATCCGGCGATCTTCACCGTCGCCAACCCGCGCCCGGCGACGCCTCCGGCGGTGGGCGGCGCCATCCACGCCGTGGGGATGAACCTCCTCAACTACTTCACGACGATCGACACGACCGCGAGCAACACGTCCGGGCCGTGCGGCCCGGCCCTCGATCAGGACTGCCGCGGCGCCGACAGCGTCGCCGAGCTCAACCGTCAGCGCGCGCGGGCGGCGCTCGTCATCTGCACGCTGAACGCCGACGTCTACGGCTTCGCGGAGCTCGAGAACACCACGCCGAGCGCCTCGATCACCGACCTGCTGGGGGCCGTCAACGGCTCCTGCGGCGGGGCGCATCCGTACGCCTTCGTGAATACCGGCGGCACGCTGGGCACCGACGCCATCCGGGTGCAGCAGATCTACCGCACCGGCATCCTGTCGCCGGTCGGCGCGCCGCTCTCCGACCTCGATCCCATCCACAACCGGCCGCCCACCGCCCAGACCTATGACGTCGTCGACGCGACCAACCCGGCCTTCGGGAAGCGCTTCACGGTCGTCATCAACCACTTCAAATCCAAGGGCTCGAGCGCCGGCCTGCCCGGCGACACCGATATCGGAGACGGTGCCGGTGCCTCCAACGCCACGCGGACCGCGCAGGCCAACCGCCTCCTCACCTGGATCAACGGCACCGTTCTCCCCGCCGCGGGCGATCCGGACTTCCTGCTCCTCGGCGACTTCAACTCGTACGCCAAGGAGGACCCGATCAACGTCCTGATCGCCGGCGGCTACACGGATCTCGAGACGCTCTTCCACGGGTCGAACGCCTACTCCTATCTCTTCGACGGCCAGCTCGGCCACCTCGACTACGGCTTCGCCAACGCCTCTCTGCTGCCGCAGATCACCGGCGCCGACGCCTGGCACATCAACGCCGACGAGGTCGACCTCTTCGACTACAACGACGAGATCCGGGACAGCCCCGGCGAGGCCACCTTCGAGGAGAAGCCGGACGGCAGCGCCCTGACGCCGCCGCGCGTCGTCTTCGCTCCGGGCACGCCCTACCGCGCCTCGGACCACGATCCGGTGCTCGTCGGCCTGTTCCCGGTCACCGACCTCGCGATCACCAAGACGGACGGGGTGACGACGGCGACGCCGGGCGGCTCGGTGACCTACACGATCACGGCCTCCAACGCTGGACCCAGCGCGGCCACGGGCAGCACCGTCGCCGATACCTTCCCGGCCGTCCTCACCTGCACCTGGACGTGCGTGGGCGCCGGCGGCGGCACCTGCACGGCCTCCGGCTCGGGCAACATCAACGACTCCGCCAACCTGCCGGTGGGCGCGAGCGTCACCTACACGGCGACCTGCTCGATCAACGCCTCGGCGACCGGCACGCTCGCCAACACCGCGACGGTCTCGAACGGTGCCATCTCCGACTCCAACCCGGCCAACAACAGCGCCACCGACACCGACACGCTGACTCCGCAAGCCGATCTCGCGATCACCAAGACGGACGGGGTGACGACGGCGACTCCGGGCGGCTCGGTGACCTACACGATCACCGCCAGCAACGCCGGCCCGAGCAATGCGACGGGCGCGACGGTGGCCGACACCTTCCCGGCCTCGCTGACCTGCACCTGGACCTGCGTGGGGGCCGGCGGCGGCACCTGCACCGCTTCGGGCTCGGGCAACATCAACGGCACCGTCAACCTGCCTTCGGGCGGCAGCGTCACCTACACGGCGAGCTGCGCGATCTCGGCCGCGGCGACGGGCACGCTCGTCAACACGGCGACCGTGACCGCTCCTGCCGGAGTGACCGATCCGACGCCGGGCAACAACAGCGCCACGGACAGCGACACGCTGGCCGGCTCGGCGGACCTTGCGATCACCAAGACGGACGGGGTGACGACGGCGACTCCGGGCGGCTCGGTGACCTACACGATCACGGCCAGCAACGCCGGCCCCAGCAATGCCACCGGCGCCACGGTAGCCGACACCTTCCCGGCCTCGCTGACCTGCACCTGGACGTGCGTGGGGGCCGGCGGCGGCACCTGCACCGCGTCGGGCTCGGGCAACATCAGCGGCAGCGTCAACCTGCCGGTGGGCGGCAGCGTCACCTACACGTCGAGCTGCACGATCTCGGCCGCGGCGACCGGCACGCTGTCCAACACGGCGACCGTGACGGCTCCGGCCGGCACCACCGATCCGTCGCCGGGCAACAACAGCGCGACGGACAGCGACGCGCTCTCGGCGAGCGCCGACCTTTCCATCACCAAGACGGACGGAGTGACGACGGCGACGCCGGGCGGCTCCGTGACCTACACGATCACGGCCTCCAACGCCGGCCCGAGCAATGCCACCGGAGCCACGGTGGCCGACACCTTCCCGGCGTCGCTGACCTGCACCTGGACGTGCGTGGGGGCCGGAGGCGGCACCTGCACGGCGTCGGGCTCGGGCAACGTCAACGACACGGTCAACCTGCCTTCGGGCGGCAGCGTCACCTACACGGCGAGCTGCACGATCTCGGCCGCGGCGACCGGCACGCTCTCCAATACGGCGACCGTGACGGCCCCCGCCGGGGTGACCGACCCGACGCCCGGCAACAACAGCGCGACGGACAGCGACACGCTCTCGGCGAGCGCCGACCTTGCCATCACCAAGACGGACGGGGTGACGACGGTGGCCGCGGGCGGTTCGGTGACCTACACGATCGTGGCCTCCAATGCCGGCCCGAGCAATGCGACAGGTGCCACGGTGGCGGACACCTTCCCGGCGTCTCTCACCTGCACCTGGACGTGCGCCGGGGCCGGCGGCGGCACCTGCACGGCGTCGGGCTCGGGCAACATCAACGGCAGCGTCAACCTGCCTTCGGGGGGCAGCGTCACCTACACGGCGAGCTGCACGATCTCGGTTGCAGCCACCGGCACGCTCTCCAACACGGCGACCGTGACGGCTCCGGCCGGAGTTACGGATCCGACCCCCGGCAACAACTCGGCGACCGACAGCGATACGTTGACGGCGCCGCCCCCGGTGGCCGTCTCCGGCACCAAGACGGCCTCCGGTACCTTTGCCCCGGGCAGCACGGTGACCTACACCGTGGTGCTCCACAACAGCGGCGCCGGCACTCAGGGCGACAATCCGGGCCATGAGTTCACCGACGTGCTCCCATCCGGTCTCGTCCTGGTCAGCGCCACGGCGAGCTCGGGCACGGCCGTCGTCACCGTGGCCACCCGCACGGTGACCTGGGACGGCTCGATTCCGTCCGGCGGCTCGGTGACGATCACCATCACCGCCACCATCGACCCCGGCCTCGCGCCAGGTACGACCCTGACCAACCAGGGGACGATTTCCTACGACGCCGACGGCAACGGCACCAACGAGGCCACGGCGGTGACCGACGATCCGTCGGCCGCGGGCACGGGCAATCCGACGGCGTTCCAGGTCGGGGCCCAGTCGATCGCGGAGGTGCCGACCCTCGACACGGCGGGCCTCGCCCTGCTGGCCCTGCTGCTGGCCTTCGGCGGCTCCCTGCTGCTGAGGCGGCGAGTCTCCATGCGGCGGTAGACTCCGTCTGTCGCCGCCGTTCCATCCCCTCCTTCACCGCACGGCGAAGGAGGGGATTCCGCCCGCCCTGAGCCTCTTCCCACCGGAGTCCAGCCCATGTCGCGAAATGCCTTCAGTGTCGTTTTTTCCGCTCTCTTCGCCTTCGTTGCCGGGGCGTCCTGCCTCACTGCGCAGGCCTTGGCCGACCTCTCGGTGACCAAGGACGACGCGCCGGATCCGGTGACGGCGGGCTTCTCGCTCGTCTACACCATCACGCTGACCAACGAGGGGCCGAGCGACGCCGCCAGCGTCACGCTGAGCGATCCCCTGCCGGCCGGCACCACCTTCCAATCCCTCTCCCAGCCGGCCGGCTGGAGCTGCACGACGCCGGCGGTGGGAGCCGGGGGGACGGTCTCCTGCTCGCTCGCCACCTTCGCTCCCGGCAGCGCCGTCTTCGTGCTCACGGGCCTCGTCGATTCCGGAGTTGCCGCCGGCACGGTGCTCACGAACACGGCGACGGCCACCTCTTCGACCCCCGATCCCAATCCGGGATCGGAGAGCGCCACCTCAGCGACGACTGTAGTGGGCGCCACCACGACCTTCTCGATCGCCAAGACCGGCACGCCCGATCCGGTGCTCGCCGGCGACAATCTCACCTACACGATCACCGCCAGCAACAACTCGAGCGGCGATCTGAAGTCGGCGGATCTTGCGGACACGCTACCGGCCGGCACCACCTTCGTCTCGCTGGCGGCGCCGGCCGGCTGGAACTGCACCACACCCGCGGTGGGGGCCGGTGGCACGGTCTCCTGCACGGCGGCGCCGTTTGCCGCGGGCGACGCCGTCTTCACCCTCGTGGTCCAGGTCTCCCCAGCGACGCCTCCGGGCACGCTCGACAACCAGGCGTCCCTCACCGTGACGGACAGCGGCCGCACCGCCACCCAAGTGGCCACGGCCGACACGACGGTGCTCCGTCCGCCGCCGGTCGCCCAGATCCCCACTCTCGACGCGGCGGGGTTGGCGCTCTTGGCCCTGCTGCTGGCGCTGGGCGGAGTGAAGATTCTAAATAGGCTATAATCCCATTTCAATTAAGCCGTCGAAGACAAGCGCGGCCCGTTGGAGGTCCCGCTTGCGGTAAGGCCCGAACTGTTTTCAGGGAGTTTGAGTTATGAACCGATCCCTCGTCTCGTCCGTGCTTCTGGCGGCGCTCTGTGCGATGGGCACAGCGCACGCCGGTACGGTCTACGTTCCCCTTCCCGGCCAGACCACGGCCGGCACCTCCACCTATGAGGTCCAGGTTTCCGTCGCCAACACCGCCGCCGCGCCGGCCACCGTCAACGAGGCGCTGCTCCCCAGCGACGCGGACGGCACCCAGCGCACCGGAGTGACGACGGGCTCCCTGGCAGTGAACGGCGGGCAATCCAGCGTGGTGAAGCCCGGAACCTTCAGCGGCCTCCTCGAGCTGGCTGGCGCCGCCGACTTCCGCTACTCCGCCCGCCTGGTGAACGTGGCCGGCGGGCTCGGCGTCGACCTGCCGCTCATCACCTCGTCCACCGTGACGAAGGCGAACGGCAAGCTGAGCATCCAGGGATTGATCACGGACGCCGCGCGCACCGTGGACGTGGCGCTCGTCAACCTCGCCGCGACGGCCGGTCAGTGCACCGTCAGCTTTTCTCGCTCCAATGGCTCGGCCCTCGGCGCCGTCGCCACGGTGTCGCTGAAGCCGCTGTCCCACCGCTACTTCACCAACGTCCTGGCCGGCCTGGTGGACGCCAGCGGTGTCGCCGACGCGCGGGCGCAGGTGAGCTGCACCCAGGACTTCTATGCCTACGGCGTGCTGAAGAACGGCGCCACGGGCGAGCTGACCCTGGTCCAGCCCGCGGCCAGTGGCGACTCGACGCTCGGCGGCTCGGGCGGCACGCCGCCTCCCACCGGCGGTGGCTGCGGCAGCGCCGGGGTCACCTGCTTCAACGCCCAGGGCATCGTCCATCAGCCGACGCCGTCCAATCCGGTGGGCCGGGTGACCTTCGCCATCCCGCAGGGCACTTACCGCCGCTTCAAGATGTCGATGGACGTCACCGTGGGCCAGTGGTACGCGCCGGACCCCGCGGGCAAGGGTCTGATCTACTGGTTCGTGATCGACAAGAACCTCGACATGCCCGGCCTGCTCTACTTCCGCGGTCCGGGCTCGGGCGGCTATACGGCGCTGGCGCGCCATGGCATGGGGCTGACCCACCCGCAGAAGCTGAAGATCGTCAAGCCCTTCCAGGCCCAGATCGGCCACACCTACCACGTCGACAACGACTACGACATGGGCAGCCACTCCTACGTGATTACGATCACCGACAAGTCTTCCGGCGAGGCGACGGTGCTCGTCGGTGCGCCCAACGTCAGCAACTTCACCACCAAGGCGGGCCAGCGCTTCATCATCGACATGGGCTTCAAGGAGAACGCCGTTCCCGACGAGGTCCCGACGTACAACTGGCTGTATCAGAACATCCACATCGAGGCTTACAACTAGGCTGACGCCTGGTACTGAACCCGGTCGCGGATCCTGTTGAATCCAAGGCGCTGAAACAGCTCTTCGACGAGAGCGGGATCGGCGCCGCGGTATTCGAGGTCCCGGAGAGAGGACTTCACTCCCGGGACCTTGCGCGCGACGGTGGCGAGCTGCTTGGAGAGGAAGGCGAGGTCGCGGCTCGCGGCCAGCTTGGCGTGGAGAGCCTTGGCGCCGCGGAGGGAGGCGAGTGAGGGAAGCTCGTCCAGCCGGGCATAGAGCTCTTCCAGGTGACCGAAGCGGGCGAGGAGCTCGGCGGCGGTCTTCCCCCCGATCCCCTTGACCCCCGGAATGTTGTCCACCGTGTCCCCGGCGAGCCCGAGATAGTCGGTGATCTGATCCGGACGGACGCCGAACTTCTCGAAAACTCCCCCGGCGTCGAGCCGGACCCCATTGGCGAAATCGAGCAGGCTGATCCGCTCGTCCACGAGTTGGGAGAGGTCCTTGTCCGAGGTGACGATGACGCTTCGGTGCTCCTCTTTCTCCAGCCGGGCGCAGAGAGCGCCGATCAGGTCGTCCGCCTCGTAGCGGTCGTCGATGAAGGTGGCGGCGCCGAGGGCGGCGGCGATCTCCACGCAGGCGTCGAGCTGAGCTTCGAGCTCCGGCGGCGGCAGGTCGCGCTGCTGCTTGTAGGCGGGGTAGAGCTCGTTGCGGAAGCTCGAGTTGAGGCTGCGGTCGAACGTCAAGGCGAGGTGGCTGGGCTTCTCATCGGCGATGAGCTTGAGCAGGAACGAGGTGAAGCCGTAAGAGGCCGCAGCCGGCTCGCCGGCGGGAGTCTTGATGCTCGACGGCAGCGAGAAATGAGCCCGGAAGATATACGGGCTGGCATCCACCAGGTAGACCGTCGCCGCCATCTAGGCGACTCCGAAGAACGACCGCACGGCGGACGCCACGGCATCCAGCTCCTCGTTCGTCAGCTCGGGGAACACCGGCAGGCAGAGCACCTCCTGGCCCGCGGCGGAGGCGACGGGGAGGTCGCCGTCGCGGACGTCCACGAGGCCGGCCAGGGCCGGCTGGTGATGCAGGGGCGAGGGGTAGTGAACGGCCGAGGCGATGCCGGCGGCCTTGAGATGGGCCATCAGCTCGTCGCGGCGCGCCGTGCGGACGGTGAATTGATGGTAGACGGAGCTCACCTCGGGGCGGTCGGGCAGCAGGCGCAAATCGCCGACGCCGGCGAAGGCGCCGTGATAGCGGCAGGCGATCTCACCGCGGCGGGCGTTGTCGGCGTCGAGCAGCGGCAGGCGGCAGTTGAGAACGGCGGCCTGGAGACTGTCGAGCCGGCTGTTGGTGCCCACGGCGACGTGGTGATAGCGGCCGGCCTGGCCCTGGTTGCTCAGCGTCCGCACGCGCTCGACCAGCTCGCGGTCATTGCCGGTGGCGGCGCCGCCGTCGCCGAAGCAGCCGAGGTTCTTGGTGGGATAGAAGCTCCAGGCGGCGAGCTGGCCGAAGCCACCCACGCGCCGCCCCTTCCAGCGGGCGCCATGGGCCTGGGCGGCATCCTCCACCAGCCACAGACCATGCTTTCCACACAGGGCGAGGAGGGCGTCGACATCGAACGGGCGCCCGTAGAGGTGGACGCCGAGGATGCCGACCGTCCGCGAGGTGACGCGGGCGGCGGCGTCCGTCGGATCGAGGTTCAGGGTCTCCGGATCGATGTCCGCGAAGACGACCTTGCCGCCCAGCAGGGCCACGGCCTCGGCGGTGGCGAAGAAGCTGAAGGCGGGGACGATCACCTCGTCGCCGGCCTTGAGGCCGAGGGCGCGCAGGGCGAGAACGAGGGCGTCCGTGCCGTTGCCGAGGCCCACGCAGGCCGCGACTTCGAGGTAAGAGGCGAAAGCTCCCTCGAACTCCCGCACCTCGGGGCCGAGGACGAAGGAGGTCTCGTCGAGGATCCTGCCCCAGCGCTCGTCGAGCTGGGCGGCGATACGCCGCCGGGTGCGGCCGAGGTCGAGAATGGGTACGTTCATGGCGGCGCGGATTGTATCGCACCCCCGGGTTCCCACCGGTTTGCCGGCCTTGCCGCGCCCAACCCGTCACCGTCCCCTCTATCACCACCGGCTACCTCCCCAATGTAGAGACGCCTCGTGTCGGGGGGAACCCCCGGTGGAGGCGTCTCCGAAGCGGAGACAACGGTTCAAACCGGAAGGGATCGTCCCGTCGGCACCAGGTCAAATCGAGGCGGCCCTGTGCCCGCGGACAGTCTTCGAGGGTGCAGGTGTTATCCCCGCCTCGGAGACGCCCCCATCGGGGGTTCCCCCCGACACGGGGCGTCTCTACATTATTGAGGAGGGGCCGGGCCATGCCCCTCCCCAATGGCGGCGCAGATTGCCGAATACGATTCACCAGCCCGGAGGGCGGCAGACGCGTAGCCCCGGGTGGGAACCGGCGGAGCCGGTGGGAACCCGGGGACCGAGAGGAACCCACCCTTCTGGAACCCTGCCAAGGGTGATTTTCGGCGGGGGCAAGCACAACGGGCTCGGCCCGAGGGGCTGCCACGAGTTGCATCACCGCAGCCCCACCACGAAGCAACGCAATGCCTCCAGGCATCACCGCTGAAGCTTCAGGCATCACTGGTGGACCTTCACCCATCACTGGTGAACCTTCAGGCATCACTGCTGAACCTTCACCCATCACTGCTGGACCTTCACCCATCACTGGTGAACCTTCACGCATCACTGGTGAACCTTCACGCATCACTGCTGAGCCTTCACGCATCACTGGTGAACCTTCACGCATCACTACTGAGGCTTCACCCATCATTGGTGAACCTTCACGCATCACTACTCAAGACTCACGCATCACAACTCAAGCGACAGGAATGACGCTTTCCGGGCTCGGCGTGACTCCTGAAGCGTCCGTAGCGACTCATGAACGCTCGTTGTGTCTCATCGAGCGCGAGGTCAGGGCCGTAGCGGATACCGCGTCCACGGCATATCGTAGACCACGATCTCGCTGCCTCCCATGGTGATGTTGCCCAGGATGTCCAGGTGGTAGATGGGCCGGAAACGGGGATCGCGGGCGACGCCGGGCACCCAGGAGGGGAAGATCACCACGTAGTCCGGCCGGCGCCGCTCGACGGCGGCCACCATGGCGTCGTTCCAGGTCGCGCCGGCCGCCACGGCCTTCTGCACCTCGCGGCGGATCTCCGGGGTGGCGATGCTCGCGAGATCGACGATCGGGTTGGGCAGCAGGTACTTGATGGCGCCGATGTCGTTGACCGCCAGCACGGCCTCGGGGGGCACCCGGGCCGCCAGCCATTGGGCGATGGCGATGTCGCTCTCCTGCACGTTGGCCACGTTCTGCACGTAGAAGCTTTCGCCCCGCAGGAGATTGGCGAGCGTGGGAGCGCAGAGGACCACGATTCCGAGAGCGGCGAGGGCGGCGCGCAGGGGCGGCGAGCCCAGGATCTTTCCGGCGGCTCGGACGGGCGTTTCGAGGCCGAGGACGCCCAGGAGCACCAGCACCGGGAAGAGGGGGAAGTAATAGCGGCCGAAATTGCCCAGCATCTGCGTCGGCCCGGGAGTCAGCACCGAGTAGGCGAGCGGCAGGCTGAACAGCCAGAGGGCCGGCAGCAGGCCGCGCTCGCGGGACGTCCCCAGGCGGGCGGCGAGCGCCAGGGCCCCGGCGCCGGCGAGCAGGGTCAGCCACGGCTGGGGCTGGAAGAACAGGTTGAGGACGTTGGCGAGGTAGCGCTCATTGGGCAGCACGCCGTGCGCCGCGCCGCCTCCCTTGGCCGCCCAGGTGGTGGGAAGCACGGAGCCGCCCGCCCAGCGGTAGAAGAGGCAGGGGCCGGCCAGGGCGCAGACGGCGAAGCCGGCGGCCAGGAGCAGCGTCCGGGGCGAGGGAGTGCGCCAGCGGCGCTCCTCTTCAGGACCGGTGAAGACCAGGAAACGGTCCGCGAAGGCGAGCGCGAGGAGCAGAATGGCCTCGGGACGCGCCAGGGCGGCGACCGCGAAGATCCCCGCCGAGAGAGGCAGGCGCTCCGGGTCCTTGCGCTCGCGCAGGTGGAGGATCATCCCCCAGAGGGAGAGCAGGATGAAGAGCGGGATCTCCATTCCCGACAGGGCGGACCACACGAGCCAGCTCGTCGCCAGGGTGAGCCCCGCCGCCAGCGCCGCGAACCCGCGGGAGAGGCCGAGCTCGCGGCCCAGCCGCCGGGTGGCCTCGATGCCGGCGAGATGGAGGGCGATGCCCAGCGCCTTGGTCCAGACGACGACGCTCCCGGGCAGCAGGAAGAGCAGGGAGAGCAGCGCCGTCCACAGCGGGGCCGTGGAGCCGGTGACGAGATGCCCGGGGTTGTAGGAGAGGCCGAGGCCGCGGGCCAGGTTGCGCGCGAACTGCAGGTGAATCCAACTGTCGTCGAGCGGAAAACCAAGCCCCCCCTTCAGGCGGGCGATCTCCGCCAGCAGGTAGCGCAGGCAGGCGACCGCGCCGGCCAGAAAGAGGAGCGGGCCGGCGGGGAAGGATCGCGGGCGGGCGGGCGCCTTGGGAAGGGCGTTGGGCGAGGTCATGGGCGGCTCGGCGACGTCAGCGAGGTGCGAAGTCCAGCGAAGCATACACAACTGGCGAGGACGGGTTTATGATCGCGGGTCCCATGACTCTCACCGCTCTTGGAACGCGACGCCGGCGGGCCGCCCGAATCGCCCTGTACTCCAGCCTGGTGCTGGTGGGAGGCGTCACCTTCGGCCTGGTGAAGCTGCTCGACCGCCCTTTGCAGGCCCGTCGATCCGAGGAGTGGGCGAAGCGCGACTTCGCCGCCATGCCCGAGGTGCAGCTCCTGCAGCAGTACGCGCGGATCGACACCAGCGAGACGACCGGCGACGAGCTCGCCGGCGCGCGGTTCCTGGCCCGCCACTTCGCCGCCGCCGGCATTCCCTACCGCATCGAGACGGTGGGAGCGAAAAAAGCCAATCTCTATGCCTGGCTGGACGGCAAGGACCGCCATCCGCTGGTGCTGCACAATCACCTCGACGTCTCGGCGGTCGATCCCAAGGAGTGGTTCTCGCCGCCCTTCGAGGCGAAGATCGACGGTCCGTGGATCTACGGCCGCGGCGTCTTCGACATGAAGAGCATCGCCATCTCCCAGATGCTGGCGATGATCGACCTGAAGAAGAGCGGGGTGCCGCTCAAGCACTCCGTCCTCTTTCTCGCCACCAGCAGCGAGGAGCGGGGGAGCCGTCTGGGAATGCGCCGCATCATCCGGCTCCACCCGGAGATGGTCCGCAACTTCTGGGCGGTGCTCACCGAGGGAGGCGTGGTGGAAGCCCGGTCCCGCGAGGAGATCAAGTTCTGGGGGACGGAGGTCGCGCAGCGGCGGATTGCCAATCTCACCGTCTGCAGCGGCGACCGCGAGCCGCTCGAGCAGCTCCGCAAGACCCTGCGGGAGATCGGGCCGACGGAGACCGAGCTGCGGCTGACGCCCGAGGCCGCCGCGGCCCTCGCCGCCTACGGCCCGACCCGCGACCGCGAGGATCTGCGCGACCTCACCACCCACCCCGAGAAGGTGATGTCGGACGTCGCCGCCTACCGCAAGCTGCCGGGATACCTGCGCTCCATGCTGCGCAGCGAGGCGGTGCCGTTCAAGGTGGGGCCGGCGCCTGGGGGCGGCTACGAGCTGCTGATCAAGCTCCAGCTCCTGCCGGATGAAGACCTCGCGAGGGTGCGCGACAAGCTGGTTCCGCCCTGGATGACCTTCGGCCTCACCACCCGGCTCGACGAGCCCGATTCCGCCCGCGGCGGCAGCCCGTTGAACCATCCCGTCTTCCTGGGGCTTCAGGCGGCCGTCCATGACACCTACCCCGACGCTGTACAGGGTCCCTACTTCCTGCCGTGGACCGAAACCGACTCCCGCTTCTTCCGCACCCTGGGCGTGCCGGCCTACGGTTTCTCTCCCTTCCTCATCATGAACTCCGACACCTTGCAGGTCGACGCCGCCAACGAGCGTTTCGCGCTGCCGGCCTTCGTCGACGGCGTGGCTCTCTACAGCCGGGCGGTTCGCCGCCTGGTTTCTGACACTTAGTGGTAGGCGGCGGTGGCAAATTTTGTCGAGCCTGAAAGTGAACCCGAAGAAAACAAAGGACTTATTACTCGCGGACCCCTGGCATCGACCCTGCTTTATTACCGGGTGACAAGGCTCCGCGGATTTCCCGGGGGCAAGAAGTGAAAACGAGGGGAGGAGACCCTAAAATGTTGATGAAGATTCGTAATCGTCAGAAGGGCTTCACGTTGATCGAGCTGCTGATCGTCGTCGCGATCATCGGTATCATTGCAGCCCTGCTCATCCCGAACTTCCTGGACGC
>Ga0134121_10003499_pt1 | contig 13107 bp, 11 predicted proteins | sample KB301_FD_96463 | JGI IMG/M metagenome (GOLD analysis project Ga0134121, IMG submission 96463) | Terrestrial soil microbial communities without Nitrogen fertilizer from Kellogg Biological Station, Michigan, USA - KB3-0-1 | ecosystem: Environmental > Terrestrial > Soil > Unclassified ...
AGCCGGTGCGCGATGACGATGGTGGTACGCCCGCGCATCAGGGCCTCCAAAGCCGCCTGCACGTGGCGCTCGGACTCCGAGTCGAGCGCGGAAGTCGCCTCGTCGAGCACCAGCACCGGCGCGTTCTTGAGCAGCGCGCGCGCGATCGCAATCCGCTGGCGCTGTCCGCCGGAGAGTTTCAGGCCGTTTTCACCAACCAGCGTCGCGAGCCCCTGCGGCATCTCGCGGATAAACTCCATGGCGTGCGCCGCTTCGGCGGCGGCGATGATATCCCGCTCGGCGGTGCCCCTCATCATCCCGTAGGCGATGTTCGCGGCCACCGTGTCGTTGAACAGCACCACGTCCTGGCTGACCAGGGCGACGTTCGCCCGCAGGCTCGCGAGCAATAATGTCTCCAGGTCGTGCCCGTCGAGCAGCAAGCGCCCCCGCGTCGGCTGGTAGAAGCGCGGCACCAGGTTGGCGAGCGTCGTCTTGCCGGCGCCCGATGCGCCGACCAGCGCAACCGTCTCGCCCGGCGCAATGGCAAGATCGATGCCGTCGAGCGCCGGGCGGCCGGAGTCCGCATAGGAGAAACCCACGCCCTCAAATCGAACCTCTCCCCGGGCGCGGCCGATGGCCACGGTCCCATGATCGGGCTCGGGGTTGCGGTCGATCAGGTGGAACACGCTCTCGGAGGCGGCCAGGCCCTTTTGCAAGTATTCGTTGATGTCGGTTACGCGCTTGAGGGGTGCGGTAAGCAGCAGCATCCCCGTCACAAACGCCGCGAACTCGCCTACCGACAGCAGCGCGGCGCTCGATTGCAGCATCGCGTAATAGACGATGACCGCCAGTGCGACCGCCGCGATCAGTTGCACGATCGGCGCGCTCGCCGCCGAGGCCGAGACCTGCTTCATCTGGTGGCGCCGCACTCGATTCGCTTCCTGGGCAAAGCGCAATTTCTCGTAGTCCTGGCCGCCGAAGAGCTTCACCACCTTGTGCCCGCCGATAGCCTCCTCGATCACCTGGGTGATGTAGCCCATCGCCTCCTGCACCTCGCGGCTCGAGCGGCGCAACTTTACACTCAGCACGCGCACCACGACCACGATCAGCGGCCCCATCACCAGCGCGAACAGCGTCAGTTTCCAGTTGAGCCACAAGAGATACGCCAGCAGGCCGACGATGGCGAGCGTGTCGCGGAACACGATGGTGAGCGCACTGGTTGCCGCCTGGGTAACTTGCGTTACGTCGAAGGTGAGCTTGGAAATGAGGATGCCGGAAGGCTGCTCGTCGTAGAACCGGGCCGGCAGTGCCAGCAGCTTTGCGAACATCGCGTTGCGCAGGTCGGTCACCAGGCGGGTCCCGACCCAGCCCAGGGAATAATTTGCGACGTAGGCGGCAGCGCCGCGGATCGCGAACAGCGCCACGATCACGACCGGCATCCAGCGGATGAGCCGCGGGTCCTTGTCGATAAACGTACCCTCTATCAGCGGCTTCATCAGCGCCGGCAGTGCGGGTTCCGTTGCCGCGACGATCGCCATACCGAGGCAGCCGAGCGCGAACACGCGCCAGTACGGCGCGACGTAACGCAGCAGCCGCAGGTAGAGCTCGGTGCTCGTCATCGTGCGCATCACCCGCACGATAGCAAACCTCGGCCGAAAAGAAAAACGGCAACGTATTGACACGTCGCCGTTTTTCGCCGTCCACGGCCGGTCAAACGGCCGCCGGATCCGCTACTGGAAACTGTGTTGGGCCGACACGAAAATCGCCCGTTCGGGCGCCGGGTAGGCGTTAAAGTCGGTCCCCGTCCCGTTGCGGATGCCGTAGCTGAAATATTTCTTGTCGGTCAGGTTAAGCACCGTTGCAGCCAGCAGCCAGCCGCCGGACTGCCAGGTGAGCCGTGCGTTGACGGTGGTATAGGTTGGCATAGGCATGAAAGTGTTGGCCTGGTCGTTGTCGAAGCGCTGGGTTCCGACATAGCGCGCGAACAGGCTCAGGTCGGCGCGCCGGGCAAAGTGCCAGGATCCGCCGGCCGAAAGCGTGCGCGCGGGCACCAGCGGGACTTCGTTGCCGCTGACGTTGACCCCGCCGTATACGCCGGAACGAAATTCGGCGCTGGTCAGGGCAAGGTTGGCGAACGCGCCCAGCGCGTCCGATATTGTCCAATGCGTGTCTAATTCAAAGCCGCGGCGCTGCGTCGGGGACAGATTGATGTTGGCACCGAATGGCGGGAACAGCGGGCTGAAGTAGATCTCGTTCCGCAGCCGCATCTGGAACACGGCAGCCCGCAGGCGAAGTCGTCCGCTGGCGAACTCACTGCCAAGCTCCATGTCGTTTGAAGTCTGAGGCTCGAGCAGCGTTACCTGGAACCGGTTCTCGTCGACGGTCGCGATGCGGAAGCTGCGGCCTATCTTGCCGTAAACGCTTAGCCCGTCGTCAAGCCGCTGGCGTAGCGCGAGCTCGTATGCGCGCGGCGAGTGCACCCGCTCCACCGCGATCGGCGCCGGCAACAGGTCGGTCACGGAATTCTCGGAGCGCTGCAGGCGCGCTCCGATAGTGAGCCGCGTGCTGGGTGTAAGCTCCAGGTTATCCTGCAGGAAGAGCGCCCGGTTGCGTTGGGTCGCCAGCGCGTGAGAGTTGAAGAATCCGCCCTGGAACAGCGAGTCGTAGTCCCAGTCGTCGAGATCCATGCCGGCCACCAGCGTGTTACCCAGGCCGCCAATGACGAAGGGTACCCTTACCCGCGGGGTGAGCTGCCAGGTGTTGACCTGTGTGGTGGTGCTGGTGGCCGCGCCGAAGAACACCTGGTTCGCCTTCGCTTCGCGGTCGCGGTAGCTGAGGTTCACCGCCAGCTCGCTGTCGCCAAACCGCCATCCCGCACCCAGGTTCACCCGTCCGCCGCTCCGGCTTGAAAAATCGTCCGGCGTGGTTGCCCCTCTGCGGTCGGTAACCAGCTGCGCCGAATTGCGCACGCCGGGATTGCGCAAATCCTGTTCGTCGCCGCCAACCTTGATGTTGAAATAACGCGATGCGTTGCCGAAGCGCACGTCGACGTCCGCCCCATTCTGACGCAGGCGATTGTTGACCCGGTAGTTGTCCGACTCGAGCCGGTTTACGCTCAGCGCGATGCCGACATTTTCGCCGGAAAGAACGCCCGTGCCACGCAATTCGCTGGTGTCGTAGGTTCCGCCGCCGCCGAAGAGCAACAGCGATTTCTGGCCAGGACGGGGACCGCGCGTAATGATGTTGATGGTGCCACCGCTTGCGCCGCCGCCGTATAGGACCGAGCCGCTGCCGCGCATGATCTCGATGCGCTCGATGGCATTGACCGGGATGGAACTCAGGCTGGCCGAGACCAGTTCATTCTCCGACAGGCGCTGACCGTTGACCAGGATCAGCGTGTTCTGGTCGCCGGTAATTCCGAACCCGCGCATGTCAATCTGCGGATCGGGGCTGCCGGTGTTGTCACGGATCTGTATGCCGGCGAATTTTGAGAGCAACTCCTGTATCGATCGCACCGGGCTGCGCTGAATATCCTCGGCTGTCACCACGGTGACGCCCACGGGCAGCGTGTCGGGCCGCTCGTTGAAACGCGTCGCCGTGACCACCACCGGCTCGCCCTCGGTAACCGGCCGCTCTGCCGCGGCTACACAACACGAAAGCCCCGCCAGAACAGCAGCAGCCCCACTCCTGATGAATTGCATTGGTTCTCCTTGCGCACGCCCGCCGCGTGCAATTGAACGCAAGGAAATGACGCAGGAAGACCGGTGCCGAAATTGGGGCACGCCGCTTCCCCGCGGCATTTCCACCATCGGTCCAGGCCGGTCTACGGGCTCGCGAGACTTGGCGCATCGCCTTCCCGCGCGCTTGCGCACGCAGTGGCATGTTGACGCGCCCACGCTCGCTTACCGTTGCGGGGGCAGCACAGGTTTTACACCTGTTTCCCGATTATCCCGCCGCGGGTTACGCGGAAGGGCACCTGGGATCGATTGTGCGCGAACGGTCACGTACGGATAGCGTGCACGTGCGCACGGATTTCATTGTAAGCATCTTCCCCGCGGCCATCAACGCGACTTCCTGGTTTTGCCATGACCTATCCGGTGACCCGCTCAGGGGATTTTCCATGCCCAGTCAGGCCCTTAAGCTACGTTGTTCCAACTGTGGAAAACCGGCAGCGCCAAGTCCCGGAACGCCATGACAAATGACTGAAAACCGCTCATGGCATTGATGCCAAACAACATTCAAAAATGGTCGTTAACAGTTGACTTATCAGGATTTTTGAAACTATAGTGTGCCGCATGGAAGGGGATTTGAAGTCGCTCGAACAGAAACTGGGACAGTTCGTCGAACTGTGCCAGCGGCTGCGCGCCGACAACCAGCAACTGCGCCTGCAACTCGCGTCGGCAATGAGCGACAACAAGGAACTCAGCGAGAAAATCGGCACCGCGACCAACCGCTTGGAGAATCTGCTTAATCAGATTCCTGAAGAAGAAGCATGAGCGCGGAACCCAAGGGCTTGCAGATCAACGTCATGGGGCGCGAGTTTCGTGTCGCCTGCCCGGACAATGAGCAGAAGGGCCTGCTCGAAGCCGTGGATTATCTCAACAAAAAAATGAACGAAATCCGCGACAACGGCAAGGTGATTGGACTCGAGCGCATCGCGATCATGGCGGCGCTCAACATCGCGCACGAATTGCTCAGCACCAAAGTCAGCGGTGGTTTTGACATCGCGGAGCTAAAGCGTAGAATGAATCACATGGAGACAGTGCTCGATCAGGCGATGCGCGATCAGGGCAAGCTGTCCTGAGTTCCCCTGCGGTGTTCGTAAAAGGCTTAGTTTCTCGACCAACATAGTTAACTAAGGGCGCCGACTCAAGCAGCACCGGTGTGCGCATCCGACACGGAAGCGCCTAAAGGGCTCGGAAGGCGACCAACCTTGAACCGTTGGTTCAAGATGCTGGCCTGACGGCACAGGCGGGGGTCCAAATAGAAAATGCGGCGCATGCCGCATTTTTTTTGACACAGCCCCATCGTTACTTCATCGCCGAATCCGCATGAATTATTGGCTATTCAAGTCCGAACCGACCACCTACGGCATCGGCCACCTGGAAAAAGACAAGATCACGGCGTGGTCCGGCGTGCGCAACTACCAGGCGCGCAATTACATGCGCGATACGATGCGCAGGGGCGACCGTGGTTTTTTCTATCACTCGAGCTGCGAAGTGCCCGGCATTGCCGGCATCGTCGAAATCAGCCGGGCCGCCTATCCCGACGAGACGCAGTTCGACCGGAAGAGCAAGCAGTACGACTCGGCCGCGACCCGGGACAATCCACGCTGGTTCAATGTCGACGTCAGGTTCGTGAATAAAACGCGCGTCGTGAGCATCCCGGAACTACGCAGCCACAAGGCGCTCAAGACCATGCAGGTGCTTCAGCGCGGCAACCGCCTCTCCATTACGCCGGTATCCTCCGCCGAGTGGAACGCCGTCATGGAAATGCTCGAGCCGTAATGCGACACGGCCTGTCCGTCATCGCTCCGGCACGCCGCCGACTACTCCAGGCGTAACAGTTTCGCCGCGTTTCCCCATAGTATCTGCTGCCGCTGATTATCGTTCAGCGATTTCATTCCGTTCACGATCTTCACCGGGTCGTTGTACGCGATGTCGAAGCAGTAATCGCTGCCCATCATGATGCGTTCCGCCCCGACCAGGCCGACGAGGTAGTCCATGATCGGTTCCGAATAGGCAATGGTGTCGTAGGTGAAGCGGCGCAAGTACTCGCTCGGCGGCCGCGGAATCACCTTGCACTCGCCGCGGATCTCGAAGCCGCGATCGAGACGCCCGCGCAGAATTGGCAGCGCGCCGCCCGCATGCGGCAGGCTCACTTCGAGCTTGGGGAATGCGTCCATCACGCCGCCGAAAATCAAGTGCGAAGCCGCAATGGCGGTCTCAAAAGGATTGCCGAGCAGGTTGATGAGGTAGTACTGCTTCAGCCGCTCGTTGTTGATCATCATCGGGTGCAGGAATATCGGCAGCCCCAGGTCCGCCGCGCGCTCGTAGATGGGAAAGAAGCTGCGGTCGGAGAGCTCGCGGTCGCGCACCGCGGTCGCCATGTAGATGCCGCGAATGCCGGGAAGACGCGCCACGCGCTCGAGCTCCTCGAGGGCGAGGTTCGGGTTCTGCAGCGGCAGGCAGGCGAAGCCGATGAAGCGCTCGGGATGCCTGCGGTGGGCGTCGCTTACCGCGTCGTTGAAGGCGATGCAGAGATTCAAGCCCAACTCGTCATCCGCCCAGTAGACCATCGGCTGGGTCAGCGACAGCGCGTGCATTCTCACCCCGATCGCGTCCATCGTCTTGATGCGGTCCTCGAGGTCGTAGAAGTGCGGTGTGATCGGCCCGGTGCGCAGCAGCAGTCCGACCTGGATGAAACGCGCTCCCGAAGGGTCGCTCGTCACCGTCGTACCGCAACGCTTTCCGTGATCCGCGATGAGCTTGATGTACGACTCGGGAAAGTAGTGGGCGTGCGTGTCTATGGTCAGCGGGTGTGCCACTATCTTCGTGCTCCTGTCAGGCCAAGTGTTTCTTGAAGAAATCGACGCTCAGCGCCAGTGCCCGATCGGCCTCGGGCTTGCTGTAGGTTTTGCCACCATGGCGCGCGAACGCGTGATCGGCGCCCGGGTACTTGTGGATCGTCACCAGCGGGTTGGGTGACAACCGGCGCTCGAGCAATTCATTCACCTCGGCCTGCACCCAGCGATCCTTCATGGCCATGTGCAGCATGAAAGGCCGATGCAGACGAGGCGCTTCGCGGATGCGGTGCTCGATGTAGGTGCCGTAATAGGCGACCGCGCAGTCGATTTCGGTGCGGCAGCACATCAGGTAGCAGAGCTTGCCGCCCAGGCAGTAACCCACCGCGCCGACTTTTCCATTGCACTCGGGCATGCGCACCAGGTACTTCCAGGTATCTTCCATGTCGCGCACGCCGAGGTCATAATCGAAATCGTAGTAGAGATCGAAAGCCTTCTTCACGTCCTCGGGCCTGGAGTCGTAGAGCTCCACGCCCGGCTCCTGCCGCCAGAACAGATCCGGGACGAGACAGACAAACCCCGCTTCGGCGAACTCGGCGGCATGGCGGCGCATGGTGTCGTTGACGCCCCAGATTTCCATGATCGCGATGATTGCGCCGGCCGGCGCGCGGTCGGGAAAGGCAACGTGCGCGCCCATCACTCCGTCGCGCAGCGGAACCTCGATGTTCTTCGTCCTCATGAGCGCCGTTCGCCCCACGTCACAGCGGCATGCCCTTCAGTCCGGCGGTCTTGATGACCTTGCCCCACTTTTCCATCTCCTCGCGTATCAAGCTCCCAAACTGTTCCGGCGTGGAGCCTATGCCCTCGACGCCCATTTTCGTGAGTTGCTCTTTGACCAAAGCAATGCTCAGCGCCCGGGCCAGTTCGCTCTGGAGCTTCGCAATGACGGGTTGCGGCGTGCCGCGCGGCGCAAGGATCCCGTACCAACCCGTGGTATTGAATTTGAGTCCGCTCTCGGCGACCGTCGGCAGCTCCGGCATCAACGGGGAGCGCTTATCCCCGCCCACGGCCAGTCCGCGCAGCCGGCCCGATTTCATCTGCGGTATCGCCGGCGACAGCCCGTTGAACATCATGTCGGTCTCGCCCGACATCAGCGCCGCCATGCCCGGGCCGGCCCCCTTGTACGGCACGTGCAGGATCCGGACCCCGGCAGCCAGGTTGAACAGTTCACCCGCCATGTGGATGCCGGTGCCGTTGCCGCCGGATGCGTAGTTCAACTTGCCGGGCCGCGACTTGGCCAGCGCGACCAGCTCCTTGACGGATTTAACCGGCACCGCCGGGTGCACCAGCAGCACGTAGGGCGCAGAAGCGGCGAGCGTAACAGGGGCGAAATCCCTGACCGGGTCGTACGGCGTGGCCTCGTTCAGGTGAGGCACGATCGCAAGCGGCCCGGAAAAACCCAGCAGCAACGTGTAGCCGTCAGCCGGCGCCTTTGCGACCAGCTCGGCGCCGATCAGGCCCGCCGCGCCGGCGCGGTTCTCGACGATGACCTGCTGGCCCAGCGTCTCCGTCATTCCCGGCGCCAGCACGCGCGCGATCACGTCGACCGGGCCGCCCGGCGATGACGGCGCAATCATCCGGATCGGCTTGCTGGGGAAAGGTTGAGCCGTTGCGTGCGTCCCCAGCAGCGCGCACGCGCTGAATATCAATAGCCGGGACAAGAAATTCATGATTTCTCCTCGATCATCGCTTTTTTATGTGTCCTACTGCAGCTTGACCCCGGTCGCCTTCACCACGGCCGCCCAGGTCTTGGTGTCCTGGTCTAACGATTTCTGCATAGCCTCGGGCGTCATCCTTATGGCCTCGGCGGCGTTAACGGTGAACATTTCCTTCGCCTTGGCGCTGTCATTGGCCTTCGTGAATTCGGCGTTCAACCGCTCGATCACAGCGCGCGGCGTGCCAGCGGGTGCCAGCGCGCCCGCGATCACTGCAGCGTCCACGCCTTTGATCGTTTCCCCGAGCGCGGCGATATCGGGCAGGAGGGGCGAACGCTTCTCGGCAGTAATGCCGATCGCAACCAGCTTTCGCACACGCACGTGCTCGAGTGCCGCAGGAATAGTAGTGACGATCAATGCAATCTCTCCGGTCAGCAGCGAAATCGTCGAGGTCGCACCGCCCTTGTAGTTGACCGCCGTGAGGTCGATGCCTGCGCGCCAGCGGAATTTCTCCGCCGCCATGTGCGTGACCGTGCCGATGCCCGCGTTGCCGCAAGTAACGCCCGGGTGCTTCCGGGCGAGCGCGATCAATTCCTTCGCCGACCTGATGCCTACCGAGGGGTGCGCGACCATGATCAGCGGCGAGGAGGACACCGGCGCGACTGCGGCGAAGTCGCGCTGGGGGTTGTACCCCAGCTTGGCGTATATCGAGGGCACGATGGTATGCGTCGAGAGATCGGTAAAGAGCAGCGTGTAGCCATCCGCAGGTGACTTCGCCACCAACTCGGCGGCGATCGTGGTGCCCGCGCCGGGGCGGTTCTCGACGATCACTTGCTGGCCGATGCTCTTCGTCATTTCCGCGGCCGCCACTCGCGCGAACGTATCGGTCGCGCCGCCGGGCGGAAATGCCACCACCAGCCGCACCGGCCTCACCGGGAACGCCTGGGCCAGCGCATTGGCGCACGCGACCGAACCGAGCACCGCCGCCATCACTTTCCATCCGAGTCTATTCATGACACTCCTTCTCAGTCGGACCGCGTCATTCCACCGGCCAGCGCAGTTTTATCATCTTCTTCATGTCCAGCCGCCCGGTGATGCGGGCACCGGCCTCCACCACCTCGCGCATGACCATGTCCTGGTCGATGCGCGTCAGGCGCCCATCGCGCACCACCTGCTCGCCGCCGATGAACACGTGCTTCACGGTGTTGCCGGTCGCACCATAAACCAGGTTCGAGACCGGGTTGTAGAGCGGCTGCCACTCCGAGACCGTGGCGTCGAACAGGACGAGGTCGCCTTCCTTGCCCACTTCCACGGACCCGATGCGATCCGCGAGTCCGGCGCCGCGCGCGCCGTTGATGGTCGCCATCTCGATTGCCTGCTCCGGCGGCATGACGCGCGGATTCAGTCGCATCTCCTTGTATCCACCCACGCAATGGCGCATTTCCTGAACCAGGTCGACAGTGCCCGAGCTCGCGTGGTCCGCGCCGAGCGCCACGTTGACGCCAAGCGCCATCAGCTCGGGGTGATTGCCCATGGTGAAGTTGCCGTAGCCGTTGTGCAGCGAGGAGGTCGGGCAGCAGACAATCGTGGGCTTGCGCCGGGCGAGGAGCGCGATCTCCTGCGGCTCGAGCCAGCCCCCGTGCAGGATCAACATCTTCTCGTCGAGCACGCCGAGCGATTCCAGGCGCTCGATCTCGGGCATGCCGTGATGGACGACGCTGGCGTCGTGGGTAAAGTAGGAGAAACAGGCGTGGGTTTGCAGGATGGCGTCGTGCTTTTTCGCGATGCCCTTCAGGGCGAGGATTAGCTCGTCGGTGCTGTTGTTCATGCCGCGGAACGACGCGCTCACCGTCAGGCGTCCTTTATGCTTGCCGGGATATTTGTCGAATATTTCCTCGGTCTTGGCAATGCAGAGCGCGGTGTCCTGGATCATGCGCGCCGGCATGATGCCCGTGACGGTCGTGCTCTTGTCGAAGCAACTCGTCGCAAGCACCATCCGCATTCCGGCGGCCATTACCGCGTTCACCGTCGCGTCGGGAAAGTAGTTGCCGGGCTCGATGTAGCAGGTGACACCGTGGCGCAGCATCTCCACGGTGGCGAGGGACACACTGGTATGGACGTCCGCCTCGTCCATCACCGCCTCGTACGGATACATGTGGTCGAACAGAAAGGACTGCGCGTTTGATTCGTCGGCGAGCCCGCGAGCGAGCGAGAACGAGGAATGCAGGTGATTGTCGACCATGCCGGGCATTCCTACTGCGCCCTTGCCGTCGACCACGCGGTCCGCGCGCCACGCCGTATCGATCGCCGCGGTTTTGCCGATCGCCGCGAACTTGCCATTCTTCACGGCGATCGCAGCATCACGGATGATGCGACGGCCGGAGTCGACCGTGATCAGCCAGTCGATGTTGCGCACCAGGAGATCCGCGTGCTGCGCCGTGCTCATGCCATTTCCCCCTCTTTCGTCTTGTTGTGCCCGCGATGTTAGCGCGCTGCATACCCGGCGCCACGACACCCACCCGATAAATTATATAACTATATGAATTTTAATGAGTTATTAGCCGGTCTCACTGAGATCAATGATGCAATGCCACGACTCGCGTTTCTGAATGAAACGCCGTGATGGGTGATGCCGCCTAGACGATGCCGTCGGCGCGCAGCTTTGCGATGGCGGCGGCGTCCAGTTTCAGCAGCTTGCCGAGTACCTCATCGGTGTGCTGGCCGAGAACCGGCGGCGGGTTCTTGAATTCGAGCTGAGTGCCGGAGAACTTCATCGGGCTCGCAATGAGCGGTACTTTGCCCGCCAGGGCGTGATCGAGCTCAATTCTCATTCCGCGTGCCACGACCTGAGGCTCCTCGAACACCTGTTGCAGATTGTTGATTGGCCCGTTCGGCACGCCGGCTGCCTCGAGCGCGTCGCACCAGTCCTTCGTCGTCCGTTTCGCGAAAATGGCGGCAAGCAGCGCCGTAATCGCCTCGCGGTTCTCGACACGTTTCGAATTGGTGGCGAAACGCTGATCCTTGACCAGTTCCTGGCACCCGGCGACTTCACAGAATTTGTTGAAGAGGTTGTCGTTGCCGCACGCGAGAATGACGTCGCCGTCCTTCGTCTTGAACGGCTGGTACGGAACAATGTTCGGGTGCGCGTTGCCGATCCGGCCGGGAACGATGCCGGTCGCGAGGTAATTCATGCCCTGGTTGGCGAGGATGCCCACCTGGGTGTCAAGCAGCGCAAGGTCGAGGTGCTGCCCGGCGCCGCTTTTCTCGCGATGCGCCAGCGCCGCGCAGATCGCGACCGTCGCATACATGCCGGTCATGATGTCCGCAATCGGGATGCCCACGCGCTGCGCCCCGCCGCCGGGCAGGTCGTCGCGCTCGCCGGTTATGCTCATCACCCCGCCCATGCCCTGGATCATGAAGTCGTAGCCGGGACGCTCGCGGTGCGGCCCGGTCTGGCCGAAGCCGGTTACCGAGGCATAGACAATGCGCGGATTGAGCTTCTTGAGGTCGTCGTAACCGAGCCCGTAACGCGCGAGGTCGCCCACCTTGTAGTTCTCGACCAGCACGTCGGCATTGCGCGCAAGCTCGCGCACGATGTTCTGCCCCCCGGGCTTGGAGAGATCGACGGTCACCGACTTCTTGCCACGATTGGCGCAGGCGAAGTAGGCCGATTCCTTCGTGTCCTTGCCGCTTGCGTCCTTCAGCCACGGCGGCCCAAAAGCGCGCGAGTCGTCGCCGGTCTTCGGACGCTCGATCTTGATTACCTCCGCGCCGAGATCGGCGAGGTTCTGGCCGCACCACGGTCCCGCGAGTACCCGCGAGAGGTCGAGCACCCGGATATGCGACAACGGTCCCATGAATCTCCTTATTTTCCCTTGAACTCGGGTTTGCGCTTCATCGCAAACGCTTCCATGCCGATGCGATAGTCCTCGGTGGCGAAGTAGGCGAAATTCTCTTCGATCTCGGCTGCGCTGAGCGGCGCTGGTTGCGGAGCGAGACGCCGCACGAACTGCTTGTGCCAGCGATTGACGAGCGGCGCGCCCTCCGCGATTCGGCGTGCGCTGACGTAGGCTTCGTCTTGCAGCTTCGAGTCGGGGACCACGCGGGTGAGCAGCCCCTTTTCGAGCGCCTCCCTCGCTTCCCATACGCGCCCTTCGACCAGAATCTCCAGCGCCACCGCACGGCCCGTGAGCGGGAGCACCGCCGCCAGTTCGTCGTAGGCAATCGCGAACCCGAGGCGGTTGATCGGCACGCCGAAGCGCCCCGACTCGCCGGCAATCCGCAGGTCGCACATGCATGCAATCTCGAGACCGCCGCCCACGCACGGCCCGTGGATCATTGCCACCGTCGGGTGCCGGCACTCGCCCACCGCCTTTAACGCCCCGTGCACGTGCTCGCGGTGATAATTCTTTCCCTGCGCCGCGTTGTCGCGCGCGGCGGCAAATTCGGCGATATCCGCGCCCGCGGCGAACGCTTCGTTGCCGGCGCCGCGCAGCACGATGCAGCGCAGCGCCTCGTCCGCCGAAAGCGCGACCATCGCGCGTGCCAGTTCCTGCCACATTGACACGGTCAGGGCGTTGAGCTTCCCGGGGTTGCTCAGACTGACGGTGGCAATGGCATCGTCACGTTCGACAAGAATTGCGGGGGCGGCGGTCACGAGTCACCAGTCGTCGCTGCAAAGGGCGGTATTCTACAATGCGGCAAGACAACACCCTCGGAGTAAATCACGTGACAGCAACGGAAACGATCAAGCAAAACGTCGGAATCTGCATGTTCGACCTCTACGGCACGGTGGTCGACATGCAGGCCGGGCTCACCCGGGCGATCACGCCGTACCTCGCGACCAAGGGGTGGAAGGGCGAGCCGTCGCGAATGGTTACCTGGTGGCGG
>Ga0134121_10003500_pt1 | contig 13098 bp, 15 predicted proteins | sample KB301_FD_96463 | JGI IMG/M metagenome (GOLD analysis project Ga0134121, IMG submission 96463) | Terrestrial soil microbial communities without Nitrogen fertilizer from Kellogg Biological Station, Michigan, USA - KB3-0-1 | ecosystem: Environmental > Terrestrial > Soil > Unclassified ...
CTAAATGCAAGAAATACTACTATATACTATTTCACGCGTCATCAGTTGCAGGCCTCGTGAAATACTGGGATTAATAATAAAAGACACATCATATTCAAAACTGCAGGCAACCATCAGTACGGTAAAGCCTAGTCAATAGAAAAACAGGGTCCAGGTCTATTTAATTGATTGATTCGATACCTTATATCAAGTAAAATCGTTCAAAATGTTTAAGTCAAACTGGCGCCTATGGAATGAAACAAAATATAGACTACATTATACTTGATCGAATTCGTTTCCGTTTATAGCAAAAATGATAAATTGGATAGAAAACACCATACCTCAGAATGTGATCCGAGTTATCAGTGTTATTATCGATCTCAAGAAAATTTTAAGAGATGTTTAACAATTTAGTGAATACAATTATGGCTATTATAGATCGAGTTTGAACGTAATAGTTGCATCACAACTACAGACTTGTTTTATCTTATCTGTCTAGAAATCTGCAAAATGCTCTCGAGTTTTGAATATTGATTTATGTACTGCTGCATTTTGTCTATTTAGCATTTCCGTCAGACTCCCATATAGCGAAATTATTATTCTCTGTATCGATGCAAAGTGCAAAATAACCCATTCCTGGTACTGCATGTTTAGAAGCAACTACTTTACCTCCTAGCTTTTCCACTTTTGATGAGTATTCATCGATCGACTCTACTCCTATGTAATTAGTTACTTGATGTCCTGCCATTTGTCTTTTCATCATTCCGCCACTTAATGCTTTATTTCCATTATCATCTGTTGTAGTCATCATCCAATATTCAATAGTCTGACCTGTTGCTACTGATGTAAGCTGACTACTATTATCTTCTGTACCCGACCATTTTTCTATTTTCCATCCAAAGAGCTCATTATAAAATTTCTTTGCCCTTTCGATATCATCTGCAGGAATTTCAAAATGGACTATTGTTGGCATGTTATCATCTAGAACCTGATCCGACTGAACTGTCTCATGATGAATCCAGTGCCCCAGTGAATAGATCTAATGCCTGTTGAAAAAGTCGACCCATGCTTTCATCATTTTGCATCTTTGCGCTGACCTCATCTTTCTGCTTACGATCTCTGTAGAATATTAGCCCCCGCCAAATCTCCTTATCTTGGTTGGCAAGGACAGTTTTGGCTATGTTGGTGATGCCCTCCATAGGTGTCTCGGTATTGTTTAGCTGGAAAATTAAATGTATAGATCCATATTTTCTCATTATTTCAGCGAATTGCTTATTGAGTTGCAGCATCGAGTCATGGTTCTTCTTTGGTACTCGGTAGACGAAGTGGTCTACTTCACTTCCAATCCATTGTTCTATTTCTGTCAAATTGGATTTACCCATGAGCAAAAATATACCCTAAATAGTTAATAAGTATACAAGGGATTGAAAGTATATTTGTTACACTACATCGAGCAGTTACGACTGGTGCCATTGATTCTCCCAAGACCTATTGAAATTTGGGCCTCTCATCTTCTGGCTAAGGCCACGCTGGTTTTTGAAAATTAAGGGTCCAACAACATCAGAATTGGTCATGGACATACTCACTTTTGTACTAGATGGTTATAGAGCATCCACAAGAAGATGGATTTTAGCTTGACCTTTTGACGGATTAGTGCAGAGAGTAATTGAAATCTCTTAGAACTTTACTCTTTTGCAAAAAACAATCCATTAGAACCATCTGTGCCGCTTTATGAATTGATTAACAAAGCTAATAAAATAGTAAGGGTGAGAGACACCAACAGATCAACTGTTCACACCAAAAGGTCTCCAACTCTGCTAAATTGTTTTGGATATCATATCTTAATCGTTGGAGTTGTTCTAAGTTATTTTATGGAACTTGGTTTAGATGAGTTGTATTCACATTATAGCTATAAAGCAGTGTTATTTTACTGTAGGTTGCGCCTTGACAAGAACTATGTCTGGAATCGATAGAGCATCGTATCAAGTAAAAGATCACGGGATACATAATCTGATTTATAAGAATTGCGGAATGTCCTAAAACTTACTCATATGACTCATACAACTAGCTAATTCTGTGAATAGATAAACATTTAGGATTTGATAAATTCAACAATGGATCTGTCGATTCAAAGGGTTTATTGAACTGAGCCATAATTAAATGAGGAGCTCAATTCGTAAACCCATTCTAAAATTCATCAGGAACTCTACTGAATTTTAGTGTAGACTACTTTTCATATTGCAGGCTTGAGTGTCTTTTTGGTTACAAAAGAATGCAATTCAGAATCATTCATCTTCTTTTTTGCTTCCGCATACAATTTTGCATCTGCACCTACAGGATATCTAAAGAAATTAACTCCTTTACTAGCGGAGACTGCTGGTGTCTCAATGCTTTCAAGTACTACTCTAGCAATTTGCTTAGGATCTGGTGCATTTTTCATGGCACGATAATAATGAGATAGAAAACTTTGTACCACCTCTGCATACTTGGTAATTTCTCTTTGCGATATAGTTTTGTCTGAATTTGTAGTACTGGTTGTGGAGGTCACTGTCGATGATGCAAAAGGAGATAAAGATGTCAACAGTGTTGACGAAATCGATTGAGTATTATCTGGGATTAGCATATTCTCTACAAATTTGGTGTTAACTACGCCCGGCTCGATGAGCACTACTTTTATTCCATACTGTTCTACCTCGTAAGCTAAGGACTCGCTTAACCCTTCCAATGCAAACTTTGTACTAACGTATACGGATTGTGCTGGAAAGCCAATATAACCTGACAGTGAGGAAATATTCACAATAATCCCACATCTTTGATTTCTCATTATAGGGAGTACCTGCTGTATTGTTCTAATTGCCCCGAAGAAATTCGTTTCAAATTGTTTCTTAATATCCTCCATAAGTAGATCTTCTAGGGCACCAAATAAGCCAAAGCCGGCGTTGTTTACCAAAATATCAATGCTTCCGTCTTCATCACATATTTTTTCAAAGACCTCTGCCATAGAATCGCCTTTATTCACGTTCATGTGGATTACCTTTAGGGGAATCTCTTCCTTTTCTGCAATCTTTTTAACTGAATCGGCCTTACTCAAATTTCTCATCGTTGCATAAGTGCGAATTCCATTGCGTGCAAATAACAGACATGTCTCCAATCCGATGCCGGATGAACTACCAGTAACAACAGCGACCTTTTGATCTTTTAGCGCCAATTTTTCGTTCTAGTGTAATAAAGCGCTCTTTATATTGTAATCTAAATATACACGAAAAGACTCATCTCTACAAATTCAACCATGATCGGGCATCGAGAATCTATAACCAACTCGAATAACAGACCCCAACAAACTTGTGCCTCTGAATAGGATATTCTCAGTTTTCATTAGCATATTGTGTATTTTTTATAACCATTTAATAAAGTAAAACGTGCAAAGGTTATTCCAGATACTAGGTGAGAAAATATGTCGTCTCCATATAAACTTGTATTCATAAAATCTCTCCCACCACTCTTGAGCATTTTGATATACGCATTCATTGAAAATTCCTCCACGAGCTTCGCAAGGTTACCACTTAACACATGATTGTTAAACAATCCAACATAATCATCATCTCCTAAGGAGATTAATTGTGTCTTGATATTATATTCAAATTTTTTCATTGGGTGGTAAAGATCTTAGATTAGCATGATCAGTAATAATAACATGTTTGGGTATAATCTTTGAAAGATATTTTGCTTCTCTAACTGCAATCTGAGCCAAAGGTGGATATAATTTCCCGTTCTCGTCTTTAACTGCAGCTATATCACCTATACAAAATATATTTGGATAGCTATCAATCTGACAGAATTCGTTTAGAATTATTCTGCCATCTTTAGTTTTCTCAACTTCTGGACTAATTGGTATCTCATAACCTTTAACCCCTGCAGTCCAAACAGTAAGAGATGAAGGAATTTGTGATTCACTATCGCTAAGATAAATATTACTACAACTAGTACCACTATCATTTTCAACCCTGATAACTGCAGAGCTTGTTATTATTCTTATTTCTTTTTCGAGTAATACTTCGTTTACTTTCTCTACCAAACGTTCATCCCATCCTGAAAGAATAGTTGGCAGCGCTTCTATAATTGTTATAGTGAGCATATCTGATTTTTTGCTTCTCTTTACAAAATCCGATAGTGCTCCGCCAAGGCTCACACCAGTGGCTCCTCCTCCTACAATTATAATATCATGCTTCTTGTTTGATTTAAAAGTGCTCTCATCTTATCACAGATCAATGACGCATCAGAAATAGAGTGTAATGATAAAGTATTTTCTCTTGCTCCTTTGATATTAAAATACTTTATAGAAGCACCAAAACACACAATAAGAAGATCATAGTTAATTTTAATCGATTCTAAACCAACCATATTTTTATCTGGCATTATTTGTTTAACTGCTGATTGAATGAATTTATGCTAGTTCGATCTATTAACTTTAGAATTGGTATTTGTACTTCATTTGCTGTTCTAAAATCTGCAGCTACTAAATGAATCTCTTGAAGCAATTGATGATAAGGATTTCTATCAATGAGTATTACTTCGCGTATTTTCTCTGTCACATATCGAGCAATGCTGGTGGCTAAAAATATTCCAGCGTAGCCAGCTCCAAGTATAACTATTCTTTTCTTACAAGTGGTCATTTCCAATCCATAGATAACCTGTAGTAAACAAAGCAGACGTGGTTACCATCATTATGCCCATTGCTAAATAAACAGAATATTCGTTGCTGTCTTCATTCCCCCTAACTAATATCATAATACAAATCCGTTACCCATAACTATAATGGCGAGATTGACTGTACGATTCTTCTATTCACCATTTCACCCTCACTTTCTCTACTGGGTATACACGACATTACATAACTAGCCAAACACTTTAAGACAATTAAAGAGAGGGAACTTGAAATACTGATCCCATTATTTTGTGCTACCACGTCTATTAGATATTTAAATTCAGAAATACACTGAAAGGCTTTAGTAGCAAGACTTAGCGAAAAGGCTAAAGGAACTTGATAAGAGTGGAATTCTAGAAAGACAAGCATACAACGAAATCCCCGCAAGGGTAGAATATAGATTAACAAATAAAGGATAATGGTTGATAGAATCTGTTATTTATCTATTAAAGTGGATGGAAAATAGGCTTCCGAAAAGTAACAGCAACTGATAGAAGACAATAGAGAGTGTGATAATACCATTGTAAAACTGAAGGCTTGATATATAACTAATATCTAACTGAATTCCTATTTGCCTTCAATGACGATGCAAGTAATGTAGTATTCACGACCAACTTGTTGTCTAATAATTTACTCTTGTGGATGTTTGTTTACTGTCCTGGTATTCTGGTGGTAGAATTAGTGTTTAGTGTATTTGCCGGCAGTTTTCTATAGTCCTCTATCACAAAATTATAATTCGCAATTCTAGTCCCATTTGAATTAACTACTGTCTTAGTTATTAATGAATCCTTTACAGCAATATCTCTTGGTTGGTTTTCAAAATATACCTGAGTAGTAAGTATGGGCTGACCTGGAATTCCAACTATAATGTGAATATGGCTGGGGCGAAGAATTGTACTCCCAGTATGCAATCGTCCAGGATAAATAGTATCCAGAACATATTTACCATCTTTGTCAGTCATGATCTTGCCTCTAAGATTATAGTCTTTATTGTCATAGCTTCCATTAGCATCAGCTTGCCAGACATCCAATACCGCTCCATGAACAGGTTTACAATCAACAGCGGAGAGCACATCACCAGTCAACTCCAACCTTGCTCCTGACAATCCATTCGCGAAATCCTGTCCTCGTTTGAGTGGTGAACCAGATTTGTATTCTGGGCCTTGAATAGTTGGTTCAGTTGTATTACATTGTAATAGTTTAGATATCGTGGGTCTTTCTGATAACGTTACATTTTTTGTGCCTGATGTAGTCGAGGTATTCAGATTCGATGTTGACGATAGTGCTGGAGCTTTCAATTCGTTACCATTAGACTTCACATTCTCCTGTCCAGCTGCACTGGGTAATATCTGTCCTCTTATTTCACCCTTCTGATGGTTTAGGGTGCGGATGTCTACAAATGTTTTACCTTCTTTCATTAAACTCACCAGATCGGATACTTTTTTACCGGCTAGCGGGCCATTCAGATCGTCTAACATAATGGTTCCACTGGATAGTACACCATTAATTTGTCCTGTTGGAATACCGGATTTACCATTGTGGATTGCATATGGATTGAATACTTCGGCTAGAAGAGAACCATTTTTCAGGCTAATTCGTGCTCCTATTACTGCATCGATATTGTTAACATTCATCTCGTAACTTAAAGTGTCATTAGAGTTTACAGTAAATTTAGCGGCTCCTGCAGCTTGTGTTTTTATGGGGGGCATCTCGTTTTGTCCTGATAATTTTGCAGTAAATATTTGTTGTTGAGCATGTGCGTAATTAGGGTTAAAAGTGCCAGATTGCAATAATTGTATTATTATTCCACTAAGTAATATTAAACACATACACCAAATAGCAATCATTATTATTGCTTTACTTTTCAAAGCTCACCTAGTAAAACATGAAGTGTATTATATAAGAGATGCTTAAAAATTATTGTTATAATGGATTACGCAGGTTCCGAAATTTGGATATCGAGGATCAAATTACATGAGATTTGGTAATAAGAAGTAAAGGCTTTGCAATCCTTCTCGTTAAATTTTTTCAATTAATATTTGGTAGTGTATAAACAGAAAATATACATAAGAATCAATTGAGACACCGTAATCTAGTAAGCTCTGATTGCATATCCGTTCTCTTATCTTGATGTCATGATTTCTCTAAATTAGACAAATTAGTCTTGAGTATGCATACTAGAATTTAATAAACAGATCTATTAACAAAATAAAATTAATCATCCCAAATAAAAATCAAATTCAAAACTTTTTCTCTCTTCATGCAAACTTACTACGTCTACTTGACAAACATTCTGAATAGAGTGAATTTGAGAATCTACCATTAAGATCTTATTTATATATTAAATATGAGCGGCTTAACAAGTTTGTTAAAAAAAAGCAACAGACATATACGATATATCCGATTAATTCTACTAACATTATGGAAATGTCAATTTCCTCTATCAAGGTCAAAGTTCTATATTTTGCTAATGCCAAAGAAGCTGCAGGAACACAGGAGGAACAGTTTATCTTATCAAATCCAACAAGTAGTGATCTTCTTTTACGTAGAATATTGGAAATACATCCTGGCATTAAAGATCTTGTAAAGACAATTAGCATTTCAGTAAATCGTAAAGTTATTTCCGAAGATATCCTCTTGAATGACAAGGACGAAATAGCTTTGTTGCCACCAGTTGCAGGAGGCTAGACACACACATTATGACTCAAACTAAAGGCAATAATGTATATAAAAAACACAAGTTTCGTGAAATCGAAATGATTACAGAAAAGGACATTTCTATCGAGAAAATTTTGAAGTCAGTTCGAGATGATAGTGTAGGGGCAACAGTACTCTTTATAGGAACTGTTCGCAATTTCAGTGAAGTAGATACTATAGTAGGTATGTATTACGAATCATACACCAGAATGGCAGAAGAGAGGATGCAAATTATTATAGATGATGCTAAACAAAAATGGAATATTAATTGTAAACTTCTTCATAGAATAGGTGATCTGGAAGTTGGAGATGTAAGTGTTGTGGTAGCGGTTTCATCATTTCACAGACATGAAGCATTTGATGCATGTCAATATCTAGTCGAGAGAATTAAACGCGAAGTTCAGATATGGAAAAAGGAAAAATTTATCGGAGGCAATGAAAGATGGGTGAAAGGATACCTAACTGAGAAGTAGGTTAAGGGAAGTTCTAGCTCAAGATTCACAGAATTATATTGAATAAGTAAATATCGAAAATTACTTATGGCAAACGTCTATATGCGCGTACTATTAAGTAAATATTAGTTAAATAAACTACAAAAATAATCTTATTATGAATATCAGAGTTAACCACATAATTACGCAAATCAATATGAATGCAATTGTAAAAAGTATCATAGAATCCGCTTTACGAAATAAGTTAATTATACCCCTTTAGTACAGTTAATATTAATCAATCATGTACTTTAAAGAAATTTCGTACGACTCAGTAAATTCATCTTTTATCAAGCTCAAAGAACGAGCTACCGTTATGCCGTCCTTAGAATTCGTGCATGTACTGAACGCATACAAACGAGTTTTGGCTGAAGATATAATATCAAAGTTTGGAGTTCCTCAATATAATAGTTCTCACATGGACGGCTTTGCTGTTAGGCACACTGATATAAAAAATACATCAAAAACAAAGACAGCAACTTTAAGGATTTGTAATATCCAAGTACCGTTAAAAGAAATAGTGGATTTTGTTCTACCGCGAAGTCACGCGTATAGGATTTCAACAGGTATCTCCTTGCCTAAGGGATCTGATACGGTGATACCACTAGAAAATACAAAAATAGTTAAGTCTGGTAACTATGATATGATAGAAATTAAGCATTCAATACAAAAGGGTTCATTTGTTTATCCTGCTTCCATGGATATCAGGAAAGGAGAACGAGTATTATTAAAGGGAAAAGTCATGAGAGCGCAGGATATTGGACTCTTAACTCTTATGCACATATATCGGGTACCGGTATTCAAGAAACCGACTGTTGCATTAATACCTACAGGCAATGAGCTATCGGATAGCTTGGAAAACACAGGATCTGACAAGCTCCCGAATATACATGGCCATATTATATCTTGGTTAGTGAAGGAAATTGGAGGTACAGCTATCGATTTAGGCGTAACTCCTGATAAATTGACTACAATTCAGAACAAAATTAAGAATGCAATTACTAAAGCTGATTTAATCTTGACGATTGGTGGATCGTCTGTAGGCAAGTATGATTTGGTAAAGGAAGCGATCAAATCGAGAGATGCTCATAGTATAATCACCTTCAGAACAAAACTGGATCGTGGAAGGGTAACTGGATTGGCAGCGCTAAATGGCAAACCAATTATAATCCTCCCTGGTCCCATTCAAGGGGCCATTAATGCTTTCATAATTTTCGCTTATCCATTACTTAGACTAATGTCTGGTCGGTCTGAAAAAAGAAGTGAGTTTACGATTTGTGCCACTTTAATAGATAATTGGGAAGCTCGTAGAAAATTTCCTTATTTTACAAAAATTGTATACGTAAAGTTATTCAAAACAAGAGCCAATAATAAATTTGTAGCTAGACCATTAGCGGGGGAAACTGAGAGCATGAGCCTGCTTACTAAATGTAATGGTTATATTATTGTACCACAACATATAACAAATATGAGGAAAGGACAGAATGTTGAAGTCAACTTAATGCCAGGGTTTTCATATTAATGATTTGGCCAGGTACCATTCGGAATATGATCTAGACAACCTCTTTATATAATGAATAGAAATTTTTATTATCCGATATGAATTTAGAAGATTGGCGGGATCAGCGTAATCATGGACTTAGAATTGCTTTGATTAGCACAGTCTCATTAGTTTTGGTTTTTGTAATTTATGCTAGACTCAGTGCTCCTAATGAAGGACAGTCTGTAATGATCAATGCTAATCTTAAGAATATTGCAAATATTGTACTTTTTATGACTTGTATGCTATTGGTGTCTACTGGTTATGGTTTATACAAAATTTTTAACGCTGAACAAAAAAGAACAATAAATGCCAATACCTTGACATACTATATTACATCGGTATTTTCAGATATCTATTATTGGAAAATAATGGCAGCTTCTGCAGTAGGCTATGGAATTATTTTTGCGTTCCTTTCTCAAATATTTATATATAGAAATGATGTCTCGTTTATTCAACAAGGAGTCAATATTCCTTCGATTAGTGTTACTCCATGCTGTAACATTATTGGTTACGTACCAATGCTCTCTGTCTATCTGACCGATCATTTTTTGATTCTATTGGTACCTATTAATATAGTTCTTGTAGCAGTTGTATCTATATTGGTTGGCTTTAACATTTCTCTAAATGTTTATGCTTTAAAACTTACTAAAAAGTTTAGTCACACTAAAAAACTTTCTTCTCTACTTGGAAGTGTGGGATTAACCAGCGGCCTATTTATTGGGTGCCCTACATGCGCAGGAAGTCTATTTTCGCTTCTTTTGGGATTCTGGTCAGGAGCAGCAATCTCCATACTCGCGTATTTCCAGACTGTATTCATTGTAATATGTATACCGGCATTGATAGTCTCTACAATTCTTGTTGCCAAGCAAATAAAATCAATTTATTCATGCCAATAAAATATAGTCAAAATTTGACTTTTCATGCTTTTCTAAATTTTACATTCGATTGCGACTAAAGCGCATTATACACATGACGATCGCTATATTGATAATTGGCTAGGTAGATGGTTGTTGTTTCCAAGCAAATCTATTCAAAAATGGGCCTGAATTTAGTACTATCGCTATAGTTGCTGTGTAATAAAGCTTTCTATGTGGATGATAAACAAATATGGAAACGTCCACCTCCACATTTCTTGGTTTACTTTTTACTTTTTACTTTGAGTATACTATGTTCAAATGTTGGTAGCGCCTTAGAAAGGCTATCTAGATACATTTGGACATGTGGCTCTGCTATCCACATTTTTTCATTTTCGAATAAATAACCATATCTTTGTGAACTACCTATTTTTTCCCGAAGTTTTAAAACTTCAAGGTAGTCTCTAGATACAGTAAATTCATCAAATCCATGTTTTTTAGCTATAGAGTCAAAAATTTCATGCATTCCAGAGCCGTGCTGCGCCGCCTCCTTTATACGATATGCTATACCCTTAGAAATGCCCAATTTTTGGGCAAGCTTTCGATGTACGTGCTTGCCTAATTTATCTGAACCGCCTTTTACATTTAGCTTCAGATCTATCTGCATTGAGAGCTTTATTAGATTGATATCCAAGAAAGGTTCTCGCATTTCTATACTGTGTGCCATCGTAATCTTGTCTTCTCTTTCTAGGGTTTCGCTATATAGTAAAAGCAAGTCCTGATCCATATGATGACGTAGTTTTTGATATCCTTCTATTTCTACTACCTTTGCATACCATGGATAACCTCCAAAAAGCTCGTCCGCTCCTTGTCCACTAAACATAACGTTGATTCCATCTTCATGCGCAAGTTTCACTGCAGCGTATACTGGAATAGCAACCTCTACCTGTCCTGCGTTATTATTTTCGATTGTATCGATTACTTCAGGCAGCATCTGTTCAACTTCCTCGGGAGATAGTTCGTTTACCCTTAACTTTAGATCTAGTCTCTTTGCAACGTGTCGTGCAAATGCAATGTCATTTGAACCACTAACTCCTCCAGTATAACAAATAACCTCCGGAACCATTTTCTTCGCAAGCCATGCGATGATCACGCTATCTATTCCACCTGAAAAAATTATTCCCACTCTACTAAAATCTTGGGTTCGTTTTTTCATGGAAGCAATCAGGGCTTGTTGATACTTTCTAACAGCTAGCGACAATGTTTTGTAAGCAATTTTAGTGGGTCGTACCGGCGAATTAGCAACTATGTATTTCTGTATCTCTCCATTTGGTAAAATAACTACTGCCTGACCTGGCATAACTCGCTGAGTAGGTTCCTTAAGCCCTACTTTCCATAACGCCTTGCGCTCAGAAGCAAATGCAATTAAGTTATCATTTTCACCATAATAGATCTGCCTTACACCCATTATGTCTCTAACAAGCGCAATACTTCCTGTCTCTTCATCTTTTATGACTATGGCGTAAACACCATCAAGTTGTGAAACAGTCTTCTTAATAGCATGAAGAAGATCATTATTGTTATTTGAGTATTCCTCCAGCAGGTGAACAATTACTTCACTGTCTGATTGAGTGACAAACGAATGTGATTTTTCTAGCTTATTACGAATTTTCTTATAATTATAAATTTCACCATTATGTTCAACAATAAATCTTCCATTACAGCTACAAAAAGGCTGTTGGCCACATGTACCTCCAACTATGGCAAGCCTTAAATGTCCTAATGCACTTTTACCTGAGAGTTCATCAAATCGTAAATCTTCTAGTATATCCGCCCTAATTACATGTTTGTTAGCGCATACCCCAGCTCCGTCTGGACCCCTACTTGACATACTCGAAAGCATACACTCAATCATTGGTACAACGTTTTCATTTTTTTTGCTTAAAATACCTGCTATTCCACACATTTCTGCTATCTCCAAATATCGCTATCAGAATCAAGCTTCTGCTACTACCAAATAGTAGTAGCAATTAACTCGCCTCAAATCATTATACATTAGGGCACGATCCCTTAAAAGCGTTTTTACTGAAGATTTATCGACTATCTTTTACTATATTAATATTCCTATAGTTCTATTCATTTTCCTTATTAATACAACAGAACTACATAATTCAGCTTATCGTTATAATGATCATCCAGTGGAATCTCGAATTGTAATATAGAATTATATTACAAAGTCTAAAGTCTGAAAAAGGATCGACCTTTCTTTAGATGGAACTAACTTTAGTTAGTTAATCTTTTGCTCAATGATTAAAAATAATGACGAAAATAAAAATAGACCCAATTGTGGGTATTTAGAGGATTTGGCAGACAATTATTAATACTATTATGTTTAATAGAGATAATTTGCAGGAATTGGAGAGATGCCTTAATTAATTAAAATAATAATAGTGGACTCAATACTATTATTCTTTCAAATTTTGAGATGCGAATAAGATACTAGGAATTCATGAGTCTAGGAATTCTGGTTTGTACCACACTGCTTGGCTCAAGAATCGGCTGTATTTTCACACTCTTAGAAAAAGTCTAACATATAATTGACAAACAATAATCCGATGTTAAAAACCTATCACTAAATGACTTCTAAGGCACACTTTCCTTGCTGCATTACAAACTGATTCCTGTAATCACATTGTTCTGGTAATGCATCACGATCACACTGATAGGCTAGAAGGCAATAATTATAGTTATTTTATTCGTAAGCATTAAAAATGGCCAATTTTATAAAATTAAGATCTAAAAAATGAAGTAGTCCTATCTAAAGAGATA
>Ga0134121_10003502_pt1 | contig 13094 bp, 12 predicted proteins | sample KB301_FD_96463 | JGI IMG/M metagenome (GOLD analysis project Ga0134121, IMG submission 96463) | Terrestrial soil microbial communities without Nitrogen fertilizer from Kellogg Biological Station, Michigan, USA - KB3-0-1 | ecosystem: Environmental > Terrestrial > Soil > Unclassified ...
AGATTCAACTCGCCCGTCGAGACGAGATAGCCGGAGAACGGCATGATGATCTCCGATGGCAGCGGTATGCACGCCGACTCAATAGCCATCAGGAGAACGACGCCTGAATAACCGAGTGTTGAGATTGTCGCGACGATGAAACCGGAAAGTATGGTGATGATTTTAGCGATCATATTTTAGCGATCGGACCAGCCGTGTTGTCCGATTAACGGCACGAAAGCACATCCTCCGTGATCTTCTTCTTTGCGACCCTGCTCGGTTTTTATTACTCGAATCAAACGCTGGCTCTCGCGTGATTCTCCAACCGGTACAACTAATCGTCCACCGATCTTCAGTTGCGCGATCAATGGCTCCGGAATCGTTGGACCACCGGCAGCGACGAGTATTCCGTCGTAAGGCGCGTTTGCGGCCCAGCCAAGCGTGCCATCAAAACATTTGACCGTCGCGTTGTAGATCCCGAGCTCACGAATGCGCGCCTGCGCTTCGCGTGCGAGATCGCCGATGCGCTCGATTGAATAAACCTGAGCCGCAACTCGCGACAACACCGCAGTTTGATATCCGGAACCCGCGCCGATCTCCAACACACGACTATTCGCACCGAGCTCGAGCAGCTCAGTCATCCTCGCAACGATGAAAGGTTGGGAAATCGTCTGGTTGGCACTGATCGGTAACGCGTGATCGCCGTAAGCGCGGCTCTGCAACGCTTCAGGCACAAAGTAGTGACGCGGCACAGTGCGCATCGCTTCGAGTACTCTCGGATCGCGAATGTTGTAGTGATCATGCAGGCGGGCGACCATGCGCTCTCGTGGAATGGAGTATTCCTGAAACGGACCGGAGCGATGTCTGTTTGCTGGCTGCACCGGAAGCGAATTCTGCTGCTTAACTCTTTTGGACGAGTTCGGAGTCTTTCAGATAGTTCCAGTTATCGAGCGCTGTTAACGCGTTATGGTCTGTCATGTCGCTGCGGAGCGGCGTCACGGAAACGTAACCTTGCGCGACCGCGTGATAATCAGTCCCCTCAACCGAATTCATATTGAAATACTCTTCGCCGATCCAGAAGTACGGTTTGCCGCGGGGGTCGATGTGTTCGGTAATCACGGTCCGCGCGTTCTTGATTCCCTGGCGCGTCACTTTCACGCCTTTTATCTCGCCCTGAGGAATATTGATATTCAGCAGCGTGCCCTCCGGTAAACCTTCGTCCAACACTTTTCGTGCGACAACGACTGCGAGCGCGGCTGATTCCTTGAAGTTGAAATTATCGCGCGCCACGAGACTAAGCGCTACTCCGGGGACGCCTAAAATCGTCGCTTCGAGTGCGCCTGCGACTGTGCCTGAATAAGTCGCATCGTCACCGAGATTGCCGCCGTGATTGATACCGGAGACGCAGATGTGCGGTTTTTGATCGTCGGAAAGGATCTTGTTGAGGGCGAGTGTGACGCAGTCAGTCGGCGTGCCGTCGATGGCCCAGTGACGCTGGTCGAGCTGCCGGATACGAAGCGGGCGCGCGAGCGTAAGACTATGCGAAGCGCCACTCATTTCCGCAGCGGGCGCGACGACATAGACGTCACCAATCTGCTTCAGGGCTTCCTCGAGTTTGATGAGCCCGTCGGAATGGATACCGTCGTCGTTTGTGACTAAGATCCGAATCATACGAAATGCGTTATGCCGCGTCGCACACTCCAGTTTCGGCGGCTCGCTCACTCAGGAGCGTCCGATTCTAAACCTTGGTTAAAGACGACTGGTGAGATAAGACGACGGCCTGTAGTTGTGCAGGAGATACTTAATCGCGAGGGATGCGCATCCGGCCCTTCTTCTTATTTCGTTTGCGGGCCAGCGCCGATTTCAACTTCGCCTTCTGACCAGGGGGAATGAAAAACGCGTGCTTTTTGGCGTCTTTAATGATCTCTTCGGTCATCACTTTGCGCTTGAAGCGGCGCAACGCGCTCTCAATTGATTCACCTTGATTAACGGTAACTATTGCCATTCGCTCTCTGCTTTCCCTTTCTTAAATCCTCTGCGGGGATGGAATTTTACCCACAAACCCGGCAAAACACAAAAGTATAGGTCCTACACGGCTATAGGACCTATAACTTTCTTTCCTCCTGCAAATCGCCGTTAAACCAGCACGGCTTCGGCCGGCTCTTCTTCTTTCTTCCGGCTCAGGCCTTTGATCTGCACTGGCTTGTCAGCCTCTTTAGTGTTGAGCTGTTTCTTCAACACCATCTCCTGGTACATCTTGCGCATCATTACGGCTTCTTCGTGCGCGGTCTTCGGTCCCTCCATTTGCGGCTTATTCGGCCGCGCCAAATCAATTTCATTCAAAATCAGGCTGTGGGTCTTGTCAGCCATTTCGACATCCTTGCCACCGGCGAAAATCTCGTGTCTACCATGCTGCTGGTACCACTTCGCGACGGTCGCGTTCTGGTGCATGTTCTCGATGATGTTTCTCCAACCGATTCCCGTGTTGTAGGCACAGAAGGAAATCTCGCCTTCCTGCGTGCCGTACGGGATGATGCACATCTCGGTGCGGCGGAAATCGTAGTTGAAGAGATCCTGGAACCACATACCCGCGATAAACAGGAAGTTCCAGCGATCCGAACGGCGCTTCTCGATATCGTCCTTGCTGCGATCGCCGCTGACCTTGCCGTAGTCCTTACCGGTCAAGCCAAACGACTTGTCAAACTTCTTGAAGAGCTCGTAAAGCGTGAACTGCGACGGCGACTTGTAAGGGTTGTAGTGCTTCAAAAGCGTCAGACCCATCATGAGGTTCGACATCCACTTGCCGCGCGCCGCGTCCGTGATCTTCTGCATGTCTTTGACGAGACCCGGAATGTTCAGAAACTCCGGAACCGGACGCATCTCTTTGAGCTCCTTGTCGATCATCACCGCGGTTCCGACGCCGCAGTTCGGGTGACAACCGCAGGAAACCTGCCCCCACTCGGCCTGTGGACCGTGCACTAGATCCGCGAAGTCTGCGAAGGCTCCCATCAACGAAAGCGGGAACCAATCGCGCGTCGGTTCAGTGATGCCGACCTGGTTTTTCACGTCGTGCGCGAGATGCGAGAGCGTGTAGCGCTGTTGTAGGCGACGGTGCTCGGTGATCTCTTCATCGCGACCGGTGAACGAAACCGGCTGGAACGACAGGAACGCGATCTTCTTCGGATTGTCGAGCGCGAAGCGAATGATCGAGCCGACCTGATCGTTGTTGATGCCGTTTACGAGCGTCGTAACGAGCACGATCTCGACACCTGCTTCGTGCAGGTTGTTAATGGCGCGCATCTTCACGTCGAACAGATTGCCGACCTGGCGGTGGCTGTTCGCATCGTTGCCGATACCGTCGAATTGCAGATAGACGTAACGCAGACCAGCTTCAGCAGCCTGGCGGCAGAACTCTTTGCTCTTGGCGAACTCGATTCCGTTCGTCGCGGCCTGCACGCTGTTGTAACCGACTTTGCGTGAATACTTGATCGCCTCAAGGAAGTGCGGCGAGATTGACGGCTCACCACCTGAAAACTGCACCGACATCTGGCGACGCGGCTTGATCGTGATCGCGTTGTCGAGGATTTCCTTGATCTCATCCATGCTCAATTCATGAACGAAGCCAACCTGGTTGGCGTCCATGAAGCACGGGTCACACATCATGTTGCAGCGGTTGGTAAGGTCGACAGTCAACACTGCGCCGCGACCATACTTGACCGTGCTGGAACCGTGATTGTGGAGTTTCTCGTCGTTGTGTGCGTCGATGTCGCGGCCCGGAAACATCTTTTCGATGTGGGTCAGGAACTTAGAATCGATGGCCATCATGTCTTCGAAGTGACCATGAGTCGGACAATCCTTGATCATCCAGATTTCGCCGTCGCGCTCGATGATCTGTGCTTTGATCTCGCCGACTTTCTCGTTGATAAGAACACTGACGTCTTTTTTGCCGCTGATGATTGCTTCGCGCGCCTCGATGACGCAGTTGGGACAGAGGGAATCAGTAGTACGTGGCCAGCCCAGGGTTGGCTTGCTCTTCTGCCACGATTTCAAAAGGGGTTTGTCTGACCATTTGGGAGTAAAAGAAGGATTGGGCTTGTATTTATTTACCGACTGAATTGCGTTGAAAAGGCCTCCTGCTATTAAGGTCAATCCTCTCTCCGCATGCTTGATAGGTCGCATCGTCTCTCCGTCCGTTTCAAATTTAATGGCGTACCTTGGCAGGCTATGACAGACCAAGGCCCGAAAGCACTGAGCAATGAGCGTGCCCAGGAGAGATGATCTGAGGTAAGCTTAATTATTCTTTCAGTTAACTTGATTTTCGGTTATCAGGTCCACAGCTGGAGTTGTGTCCTCGTGCTACACGCGCCTTAAAATCGGCCGGGTTGTAACATTTTGGCCAGAAGAAATTACTCCCGCAACGGCGCAGCGGCGCAACGACAAACGGGATTTCCGTTGCGCCGTTGCGCCGCTGCGGGAGAAATTCTTCTTTTACTTGTCACCCATCGCAGCTTTCATCGCTGTAATGATCGCGTCGCTGACTCGGCGTTTGAAGAGCTCGTCGAGCTTGGCGGGCGAGAGGTCGAAATCGACGGGCGAGTCCTCGATGCGCTTGATGATGGTTCCTTCCGAAAATCCTGCGTCGACCAGTTTAATGACGCCTTCATTTGTCAGCGTCGGCGTCTTCTCGAGTTTGGGCGACGAGCTTCCGCCGTTCTCACTCGGCGGCTTGATGATGCGCACGGTCGCAGATCCACTGACGTTCCCTTCGTTCTGATTACCAAGAGGCGCGCCGTTCGAACGACCTGACGACTGCGAGCTCGACCCCGAACCGAAGACGCCTTCACCAGTGTTCGGCTTCTTCGAGTCCTTGAATAACGACTCACTCGACCACCCATCTTCATCAACTAGAACAACTCCCATCTGTGACGACAGCATCGCGAGAATGATGTTCTCGTTCACGCCGCTGCGCTTCAGCTCGATGAGGTGTTCCGTGTCGAGCTTAAAATCACTCGGACGGTTACCGATGATCGTGATGATCGTTTTCTCTTTGAAGCCTGCCTTGACGAGCCGGACGATCGACGCATTCGTGAGTGGACCATCAGACTGTTGCTGGCCCAACGCGCCGATCGCAAGAATCGAAACACACAAGAATGCGGCGAATATCAATCGACTCATGCTGGTTTCTTGGTCCTGGCGATGGTGCGCTTGTAGCGTTTGCTGATCGTCTTCACGTAGTTGCGCGTCTCCTGGTACGGCGGCACTTTGTTTCCAAACTTCGCGACCGCGCCTTCGCCCGCGTTGTAACTCGCAAGCACGAGGTCGACGCGGTTATTGAAGCGATTCAACAGCTCTCGCAAATACCTCGTACCACCGGCAATATTCTGCGCGGGATCGTGTGGGCGTCGCACACCGTAACGCGCCCCCGTGCCCGGCATCAACTGCATCAAGCCACGAGCCCCTTTCGGCGAAACCGCGTGCGTGTTGAAGTGCGACTCCTGCTCCATCACCAGAAAGATCAGGTACGGATCGACGTTGTACTTGTAACCGTTCTGACGGATCAGACTGTCGAGTCCGGGACGTCCGGTGCTCCAGCCACTGGCTTTCTTCCCGACCTGCGCGACCGTCGCCGGATCCTCGGTTTCGATCCGATCGACACGCGCACCGTCGATGAAGATCGACATCGCCCCGCGCTTGTACCAGACACCGGCAGGAGATTGCGTCGCACTGTCAGCCTCGACGCGCGCGCCACCTTTTAAATAGATCCAGGCCGGCTGGTCATACACGCCGTTATTCGACGGAGTTCGCGCGACCATTTCCGGGACTTCAAAATGATCATCGTCGTTGGTGCTCGGTTTAGCCGCTGGCTCAGACGCCGATTCCGGCGTGCTGCGCTCGATCTTTTTGACTTTCTCTTTCGCCAACAGATGGCTGAGCCCGCCGCGTCGATACCAAACTCCCTGCGGCGATTCCCACGCATCATCGACGGTCATGTACGAACCGTCGGCAAGTTTTAGTCTGACCTGCTCGGTCTGTGATCGTGCGTATCCAAAACACAGGAAAACGATCAGACAGACCAGTAACGCGGATTTTCGCGGATCGGTCCTCATGTTTACAGTTCCAAAGGATCGCTGGGTTGTGTTCGGTCGAGCGTCATTTGCTCCTGCTGTACGAATGAGTGCGACGTTCCGAAATAATTGCGCCACGCGATGTCGACGATTTGCGGCGTCAACTTCAAACCGTGGTTCTCAAACTTACAAATGTCTGTGGCGCGGTCGAGAATGTCGCGCGGCTCGCAGCCCTTCATCTGCCGGCGCTCCGTCCGGTACTTCGCCAGAATGTGGTCCAACACCGGTTGCTCGACAGTGATCCCGCGCTTGCCCGCCTGGTATCTGAAGATCGACGTGTACGCCGCGGGTGTGGGCGGCTCGACGCGCGCCCGATAACCCATGCGTCGCAGAAATGCCTGGTCCGCCAGGTCGTTCTCGTCGAGGTTGGTTGAAAACACCACGAGCTGCTCGAACGGAACTTCAATCTTCTTTCCGGTGTGCAACGCGAGATAGTCGACGCGACGTTCGAGCGGCACGATCCAACGGTTCAAGAGATCCTGCGGCGCGACTCGCTGGCGACCGAAGTCGTCAATCACGAGGGTTCCGCCGTTTGATTTCATCTGGAACGGCGCTTCGTAGAACTTCGCCGCCTCACTCCACGTCAGATCGGCGTTCTCGAGCGTTAACTCGCCACCAACCACGACGAGCGGCCGGTGAATCAACACCCAACGACGATCGAAATCTATCGGCGTCTCGTCAGCGGTGAGTGGTTCGTGACAGTGCGCGTCGAAGATGCGGATGATCTGACCGTCAATCTCGACTGCGTACGGAATCCAGATACCGCCATCGAGCGCGTTGTTAATGCGCTCGGCGACTGCGGTCTTTCCTGTGCCCGGCAATCCGGTAAGAAACAGCGAACGACGCGAGTTGATTACGCAACCCAGCGTCTGCAACAGCGAGTCAGGCAGAATAAGATCGTGAAATGCCTGTTTGACAGTCTCAAGCGATGCCGTGTTGGACGGAATCGATTGCAACTTCATCATGTGGGTGTAGTCGCGCAACGAAACCGGCGCGGCACCAACATAACCGCACACCGACAACAGCCGCGCGAGACGATCCCAACCGTGGTCCAACATCGCGTAGCGCGTGGAACCAATCGCCGACTGCATCTTCACTTCAATCAGCTTCTCGCGATACAAGCTTTGCAGCAGGTCCTCGGTCAGCGTGCGTGGAAGGTTGATGCGTTCGGCGACCGCAGTGGTCGTCGGCTCAGGCAGCATGGCGACGTGCTTCAACGCGAGATCGCAGAGGAACTGCTCGGAGATGCCGGTGTCGGCGATTTCCTCCGGGAGCGGTGGTCCCATGCTCTCGATTTCAGCGCGCGTCAGGATGGCGGTGTGCGACATGTGAGTTTCCTTTTGGTCCTATTTTCCAGCGTTGTTCTGCGCGAGCACGAGCGCGGCGCGAGCAGTTTCAGAATCCGTCGCCCGGCCCACGCGCTGGTACAGGTCAGCCAAGCGTCGCAGAGCGAAGGAGTTCATCGGATCGATTTGCCGGGCCGCTTCGTAGTAACGGATCGCGTCGTCTTCACGGCCAAACCGCTCCAGCATCTTCGCAGTGTTGAGATTGCCGGTTAACGGGCCCATCGCGCGCGAGAAAGCTTTGTAAGCTTCATCGATCTTGCCGAGACGGCAGTACGCGAGGCCGAGGTTGTTAAGAATGCGCTCATCCTGCGGCGCGAGTTTCGCGGCACGTTTCAAACGATCGACAGCAGCTCGGTAGTTGCCGTTCTGGTAAAGCGAGAAGCCGAGGTTGTTGAGTGTGTCAGCATCCTCTTCCATCTTCACTGCTCGTTCGAACGAGTCGCGCGCGCGATCGTTAAAGCCTTTCTTGTCGTACGCCACGCCCAAAAGGTTATGCGCTTCGGTCAGCTTCGGATCGAGCGAAGTAGCCATCGAGAGCTCGGAAATCGCGTCGTTGTAATTGCCTTCCAGCAGAGACTCGCGACCGTTTTCCAAATGCTCTTTCGCCGAAGCGTCTGCACTGTCGCGCTTAACCGGTTTATTGTTTGCGTCTTCGATTCGCGTAACGCCGGCCGACTCAAAGCGCGCGGCATCTTTCTCCGTCATGCGATGAACCTTGTTGGTATCGTCACCGCCGAACAGTCTGCCAAACATCTTGAACGGCGCGGCCAGCACCTTTACGACTTTGTTGCCCTTCTTCTTCGGCTGCTCGTTGCCAGCCTCGGCGCCTGAATCCTCGAGCACGATTGCGTCGGGATCACCTTCGCGCTGGATCGTGGAAGCACTCCACATCGCAGTCACCGCGATGGTCAAAACTAAAGCGATTAGAACTGCAATGATTCTACGTTTGTTCATTGGTCCACTCCTTTACATATTGCCGAGAACGTCCATGAGGTTCAGGGCAGCGGGGCCAAGGATTGCGATAAAAAGTGTCGGAAACAGGAAACACGCGAGCGGGAACAACAGCTTCACCGCAGCTTTTTGCGCTTCCTGTTCGGCGCGCTGACGTCGCTTCGTACGCAGTGAGTCAGAAAACACGCGCAAGCCTTTCGCGATCGAAGTACCAAACTTGTCCGTCTGAATCAGCATCGCGACGAGACTGCGAAGATCGTCTACACCCGTTCGCTCGGCGAGATTGCGCAACGCTTCATCACGATCGCGGCCCACGCGGATCTCGAGATTCGCGAGCTCGAATTCAGACGCGACCGCCATGTGAACATCTTTCAGCTCGCTGGAGACTTTCATCATCGCGGCATTCAGACCTAAACCTGCTTCTACAGACACGACCATCAGGTCGAGCGCGTCAGCGAGCCCCCAACGCAGCTCTCTCTGGCGCTTCGAAATGGTTCTTTTAAGAAAAAACGGAGGCAGGAAGAATCCCATCACGAACGCGAGCATGACGCCGATCAGAACTGTCGAAAACGCCTGGGCGAAATACGTAGTAACACCTGCCGTAATAACCGGAATACCAGCCATCGAGGCTACGTGAATGCCGCGATAGATGATCGACGCTTCGGGCGAGCGATAGCCGGCCTGCATCAAAAGCTTCTGCGTTCGTCGCGCTTCTGTTGCTGACGGCGGCAGTATTTTGTTCAGCGGGCTTGCCAGGCGCTGTGCAATGTCGGCGGCTGGACTTTCATCGGGAATAACGGCCGCGCCTTGCGCGTTCGCAGTCGCGATGCCCTCTGATCCGCCGAGCCGGCGCAGTCTTTCAGTAGCGGCGCTCTGCGGTTTGTAGAGCAGCCAGTAAACACCCAGCAGTCCGAGGGAGATGCAAACGAAAGTAGAGATGCCGATTATGATTAGCATAGCGTCGTCCGTGGCTAAATTTTGATCTTCAAGATCTTTCTCACAATGAGCATGCCCGTGATTTGCATCGTCAACGCGGCGGCAATCAGGTAATGACCGCGCGGATCTTTCCAGAGCACGCTCATGTATTCCGGATTCATCACGGTGACTGCCAGCGCCACAAAAATCGGCAATCCGCAGAGCAGCCACGCAGACATGCGCGAGCTCGTCGTCAGCGTTTTCAAATCGCCCATGATGCGGAAGCGCTCGCGAATCGTGTAGGCAACTTTCTCTAGAATCTCTGCGAGGTTACCGCCCGTCTCACGTTGAATCAGGATCGCCGTCACGCACATCTTCAGATCGAGTAACGGAATTCGCTGCGTCAGATTTTCGAGCGCGAGTTTCACTGAAAGACCGAGGTTCTGTTCTTCATAAGCCTTGCGAAACTCGGTCGCAATCGGCTCGGGCATTTCCTCGGAAACCATGTGCAGCGCTTCAGAGAACGCGTGACCCGCGCTGAGCGCGCGACTAATCAGATCGAGTGCGTCGGGAAGATGATAGAGAAACGCGTCGAAACGTTTCTTTCGTTTGTACCAAACGTGCAGGATCGGCAATGAAGCTGTCACAAGTCCCGCCAGGATCATCAGCGGGATGAACACCGTCAGCACTGACGCCGCGAGCGCGCCAAGCATTCCCGCCATGAACGAGAACATGAGCAGACGGGAAGGCGTGATGGCCAGATCCGCCTGGTCCAACATCCGCTTCAACTGCAACGCCGCCTGAAGATTGATCAGCGTACGGTTGACCCACGGGATCTCGCTCATCAGCTCGTTGCGAGCGAGTACTACGTCGACGTCTTCCACGTTAGCCGAATGAAGCAGCGCCTCGGAAAGTCTCTTCTGCAAACGCGCACGCTTCTTGTCGGTGCCGTGCGTGGCAAGCAGGTAGGCGCCCAGCACGAGGAACAACGCAAACACGAATACGAGAAACGATATGATCATCGATTTACATCTCCTCGAAGAAGACGCGCGGCAACTGCATGCCGCAGGCTTTCAACCGTTCGGCGAACCGCGGGCGGATTCCGGTCGGGCGGAAGCGTCCGAGCACCACGCCCTCTTTATCGACGCCGGTTCTCTCGTATTGGAAGATCTCCTGCATGGTGATCGTCTCGCCTTCCATGCCGGTGATTTCAGAAATCGACGTGACGCGGCGCGAACCGTCAGACATGCGCGCCACTTGAAGCACGATGTTGATTGCGGACGCTACCTGCTGGCGCATCGCGCGATCCGAGAGACGCATGCCAGTCATCTGAATCATCGTCTCGAGTCGTGATAGCGCATCGCGCGGTGTGTTTGCGTGAATCGTAGTCAAACTGCCGTCGTGACCGGTGTTCATGGCCTGCAGCATGTCGATAGCCTCACCGCCTCGGACCTCGCCGATCACGATGCGATCGGGGCGCATGCGAAGCGCGTTGCGCACGAGATCTCGCTGCGTTACTTCGCCGCGACCTTCGATGTTCGGGGGTCGCGTTTCGAGTCTGACGGTGTGCGGCTGCTGGAGCTGAAGTTCCGCCGAGTCTTCAATCGTGACGATGCGCTCGTTCTCCGGAATGAACGCTGACAGCGCGTTAAGCAATGTAGTTTTACCGGCACCGGTACCTCCCGAAATCAAAACGTTGAGACGCGCGTGAACGACCATCTGCAGCATGTCGGCGATATCTTTGGTCAGCGCGTTGTTTTCAACCAGCATCGCCATCTTCAGCGGATCGGCGCCAAAACGGCGGATTGAAACTACTGGCCCATCGATCGCGAGCGGCGGGATGATCGCGTTAACGCGCGAGCCGTCCTGAAGTCGCGCGTCCACCATCGGCGAAGACTCGTCGATACGACGGCCGACTGACGAAACAATGCGCTCGATCACGCGCATCAGGTGCTCGTCGTCTTTGAAGGTTACGTTCGTGCGCTCGATCTTGCCTTTTCGTTCGATGTAGATCGTGTCGTGCCTGTTAACGAGGATGTCGGAGATGGTCGGATCTTTGAGCAATGGCTCGAGTGGTCCAAGACCGAAGAGCTCGTGCTGAACGTCGCTGACGAGCCGGTCGCGCTCTGCTACGGATAGCGGCATCGCTTCCTGGGCCAGAACGGCTTCGGCAAGACGTGAAACTTCCGCATGGACCTGTTCGGGAGTCAGTGTCTGAAGCTTGGTCAAATCCATCCGGTTGATTAACGTCCGGTGGAGACGCGACTTCATTTCCTGGAATGAATGCTGGCCAGTTCCGTCCACTACTGGTCCCGGACCGCCGTTGTTGTTATTTCCGATTAGTCGTTCACGAAGTGCCATTGTTTTTGTTCATCTGCGGGGCTGCCGCTGCTAGACCTTTTCCATCGAGGTTTGAAGTTTTAAATTCGGTTGGGCCGCCTGCTTCTTGAGTAAACCGGCCCAGAACGGACGGCGTTGTTTGTGCTCGTCGATCGGCGCGAGACCAAGGGATATCTGCTGCGCGATACGGCGAATCTCGAGCGCGATCTTCGAAGTCGGCTCCGCTTGTATGAGCGGCGTGCCGAGATTGATTGAGCCAACCGCGGTCTGGTAGTCGCTGGGTACAAAGCCAATCACCGGCTCGCCGAGAAACTTCTCGACTTGCCTCAGATCGAGATCGATCTGCTTGCTCCAGCGATTGACGACGATGCGCACTTTCTTGCGCGGATAACCCAGTCGATCGAAGATCTCGAGCGCTCTTTGCGTGCTGCGAATGGCGGGAATGTCGAGCGTCAGTATCAGGACGATCTCGTCTGACTGATCGAGCGCGGCGAGCGTGATCGAGTCGAACGTGTGCTGCGGATCGAGTACGACGTAGTCATAATGCTCACGCAGTTTTTGCAAGACTTCGAAGATGTGTTGCGGCTCGATCTCGTCGGCGGAGTCTGCTTCGTGTGGCGCAGCCAAAAGCGACAAGTGCCCGGAGTGCGGCGTCACGAGACTGTTAATGAGCGTTTCGTCGAGTCGCTGGCGTTTCTCGACCATGTCGGCGATCGAATACTTCGCCTCGAGTCCTAAAAATAGCGGCAGGTCGCCGGCCTGAAGATTGAGATCGACGAGAATCGTTTTTGAATTCGTTGCGGCCGCGAGATTGGTAGCGATGAAAGAAGTGCCGCAGCCGCCTTTGCTCGAAAAGACGGCGACCATGCGGCCTTGTTTCTTCGGTGTCTCAACCTGCTTCGTACAAAACTCGGAAATACGATCGAGCACTGTGCGCAGCTCGTCCGTGCTGATCGGAATGCGCAGAAACTCACGCGCACCGGCGCGCAGACTGCGCAGGATCAGATCAGGCGATGCATCCTGGGCCGCCGAGATGATGGCCGTTTCGGGACATTCGGAATTAAGTTTTTCAATGAATTTAACTGCCTGATCGGCGTTGGCGCCGTGGAGCGCGATGATCGCGGCTGCGGGCTTGAGGCGAACAATCTCCTCGTAAAGCTGTTCTGTATCGTTACCGCCGGCGAGCAGTTTGACGCGGGGCTCAGCAGTCAGGGCTTTGCGGATGTCTTTGAAGTTTTCGAGTCCGGTACTGAGGACTACTACTGATATTGGTTCGCTCATCTTTTCCTCGTGTTCGTTAATTCGAATCCCACTACCGGCGGCTGTCGTGAAATGATCTAGTGACAGAGTGCCTGGGGGTTACGGTAGGTCCATCGCAATGTTGCAAGGCCGGGTCAACCGGAGCGATGTTCGAACGGCTGGCGAAATACTGGCGCCG
>Ga0134121_10003503_pt1 | contig 13091 bp, 11 predicted proteins | sample KB301_FD_96463 | JGI IMG/M metagenome (GOLD analysis project Ga0134121, IMG submission 96463) | Terrestrial soil microbial communities without Nitrogen fertilizer from Kellogg Biological Station, Michigan, USA - KB3-0-1 | ecosystem: Environmental > Terrestrial > Soil > Unclassified ...
ACGCCATCCTCCGGGTGGTGCCGCGCGTCGAGCGCGAGGAGTTGGTCAATGCCGGCGTGATCGTCTTCTGCCTGGAGCGCGACTTCCTCCAGGCGCGCGTCGCACTGGACGAGTCACGCCTGCGCGCGCTCTGGCCCGCCATCGACGTCGAGCTGGTCCGCCAGCATCTGGAGGCGATCCCCAGGATCTGCGCCGGCAGCCCGGACGCCGGTCCGATCGCCAGGCTCTCGCGCCGGGAGCGCTTTCACTGGCTGGTCTCCCCGCGCAGCACGATGATTCAAGTCTCGGCCGTGCACTCCGGCCTCTGCGAGCAGCCGGAGCGCGCTCTCGACGAGCTGTTCCGCCAGATGGTGCTGATTCCCCGAGAGGAGGTCGCCGATGCGTGAAGTGTCCCAGCGAGCGCGCCGCCGCCTGGCCGGAGCCGGCCTCTTCCTTCTGGTCGTCCTCGCGCTCGCCCTGGTGGCGGTCCCGATGTGGCTCATCCGGCCGTTCGTGCCGCAGACGCCGGAGGGGCTCGCCGTTGCCTATGCCCTGCGCCGCTGGGCTCCTCTGGGGACCGTCCTGGCGGTGGCCGCCGCGCTGGCGCTCGCGGCCATGGTATGGCCGAGGGCGCGGTGGTGGAGCCGGGCGGCTGTCATCCTGGCGTTCGTTCCTCTCCTGGGCGCCGCCTGGTTCGTCCGCCAGAACATGTTCGAAAAGATGTTCGCTCCGTTGCTCCACACCCGGTCCGCGCCGGCCGCCGAGGCCGGCTGGGTCGAGACCGGCGAGCCCGTTCTGGCCGTCACCTTGAATGGAGATGCCGCAGCCTACCCGGTGCGCCAGGTCGCCTATCACCACGTCGTGCAGGACGTGGTCGGCGGCGTGCCGGTGGCTGTCACCTACTGAACGCTCTGTCACACCGGTCTGGTGTGGAGAGCGGAGATCGACGGGCGGAGGCTCGGCTTCCACCTGGCGGGGATCAACAACCAGAACTTCCTGATGCAGGACGAGCAGACGGGGTCCTGGTGGCAGCAGGTGACCGGCGAGGCCCTCTTCGGTCCCTTGAAGGGCCGGCGCCTGGACCTCGTCTTCCATGACGAGATCTCCTTCGGCCTATGGAAGGAGGAGCACCCCGGCGGCCGGGTCCTGCGTCCAGACGACAGCGCGCCCGGGCGGGAGTTCTCGAAAGACTGGGAGGCGGAAACCGCGAAGCTGCGGGTGGTGACTCCGGCGCCGCCGGGCGATCCGTTCGCTCCCCGCGAGGTGATCGTCGGCCTCAGCCTGCGCGGCGCCTCCAAGGCCTATCCCTTGACCGCTCTCAAGCAGCAGAGCCCGGTCCTCGACTCCCTGGCGGGGATGCCCGTGGTGCTGGTCGTCGGCGACGACGGCCGGTCGGTCCGGGCGTTCGAGCGCATCGTCGACGGGCGCGAGCTGCAGCTCTTTGCCAAGCCGGGCGGTCCGCCCCTGCGCCTCCTGGACGCCGAGACCGGCAGCGAGTGGAGCTTCGCCGGCGAAGCCGTGAGCGGTCCGCTCGCCGGCAAGAAGATGGCGAAGGTCTACGTCCTCCTCGACGACTGGTTCGATTGGAGGACCTATCATCCCGGGACGTTGGTCTACCGGAGCCTCCAGCCGAAGGTCACACCGGCCTCGTAGTCGGTGTTTTTGTAGGAGACCACGAGAGGGTCCTCTGGGCTCGCTTCTCCGCCGTCGTCATCGAAGTAGCGGCGCACCCGGGCCTCGGGCCGGACGAAGAAGCGGTCGTTGATCTGCCACTCATAGGCCAGCCCGGCGTGGGCCGTGAAGATGTCCGATCGGTCGGATGCCGAGGCCGTCTGGCCGAAGAACCTCACGCGGACCTCGGTGTCGAGCCGGGCGATGCCGGGACCGGCGAAAAGCACGAAGTTGCTCCCACCCGGGAACCACTGCAGGGAAAGATCGAGGTTGTAGAGGTCGGCCTGCAGGTCGAAGCCAATCTCGGGAATCGCCGGCACGTCCTGCGAAAAGGCATCCGACAGATCCACCCGGCTCAAGCTCCCTTCGAGGCCGAAGTTGGAGTGGAAGCGATAGCCGCCGCGGATGCCGAAGACCTCGGTGCGGTCCGCATCCTTCTCCTCAGACTGGTAGAGACCGGCGGCGATGCCGAAATACCCCTGGGCCCGGACCGGCTCCGCAGCACCCGCGAAGACGAGACCCGTGAACAGCAAGATCGCGATGATCCAAGTCGCCTGTGCGCGCATGAAAATCCTCCCCTTGTGCTTCGCTGAAGTCTGCAGGAATCATAGAGCACTTTTCGCTAGGATTCGCCCATGCATCGCGCGCGTCCCCACGGCCTCGCCACGTCCCGCGACGGCGAGCTCCCGACCCTCCGGGGCGCGCAGGTGATCCTGCGGTGGCTCACCGCCGCCGACGTCGATGCCCTGTTCGAGATCTTCTCGGACCCGGAGGTCGCCCGCTATCTCGCGATTCCGCGGCACGAGACCCGGGAGGACACGGAGCGGTTCCTCGCCGCCATCCACGAGGGATTCCGCACCAGCTCGCTCTTCCAGTGGGGGATCGAGCACTCCGGCCGCGTGGTCGGCACCTGCACGCTCGGCGGTCTCGATTGGGAAAACCGGCGCGCCGAGATCGGATTCTCCCTGCGGCGCGCCTCCTGGGGCCAGGGCCTGATGTCCGGCGCCCTGGCCGTCCTGATCGATCACGCGTTCGGCGGCCTGCACCTGCACCGCATCGAAGCCGACGTGGATCCGCGCAACAGCGCCTCCCTGCGCCTTCTCGAAAGACTGGGCTTCCGCCGGGAGGGCTATCTCCGCGAGCGCTACCTCAAGGATGGAGAGATCCAGGATTCGGTCATTTTCGGGCTGCTCCGGGGGGACTACTCCGCGGCGGGCACACGCTGACGCTCGCCGGGTGCCGGTGTGCTACCCTACGGCCAGGTCGATCGGCACCTATACCTGGAAGGAGATTGCGATGGACAAGCGTCGCACGCATGTCTCGTGGTTGGCTCTGTTCCTCGTCCTGGCGGCGGTCTCCTGGGGATGTCAGATGCCGCCGAGCGGTGGGACCTCCAGCACCACGACCACGTCGTCCCAGAGCGAGGCGGAGCGCACGCGCAAGATCGAGGAGAAGGCGGCCGAGATCGAGCGCCATGCCCAGGAGATCCAGAACATGACCGGCACCGAGCAGGAGAAGATCGATGCCGTGAACCGGCTGGAGCAGGAGCGCCGCGAGCTCCAGGAGATGCAGGATTCGAAGTGAGGGAGACGAAAAGGCGGGCCAGGGGCCGGGACGGGCGGCTTGCTCAGGTGGGAGCGCGGCAATCCTGCGCCGCTGCCACGCCTCGAGCAAAGGCAGGCCAGGCAGGAAAGGCCGCCCTTCTTCCCTGCCCAGTACAACGCGGTGTCAAAGAGCCCGTCGCCTCCGGCCCTCGGGATGCTCCGGAAGCGGCATGAACGCATGACAGGGTAGAGCATAGAATGCAGACTGTCAAGAGCGTCCCGAGGTGATCTCCCTCTGCCAAGTGGGAGCGTGAGCGACCGGTTCGCTCCAAGCTCCAAGCCTTCCCGATCGCGGAGCGGATGGCTCCGACCCCGGAACGGGCCATCCGTCTCCCGGAGCGAGTCGCTCGTACCACGGAGCGAGCCTTCCGACCCCGGAGCGGGCCATCTGTACCGCGGAACAGATCGCTCCGACCGCGGAGCGAGCCATCCATTCCGTGGTGGGAGCTGTCCGCTCCTCGGAGCGAACCGTCCGTTCCTCGGATTTTCTATGCACTGGCTCGGTCAGTCCCACTTGACAACCTGCATTCTATGCTCTAGGATCGCTGCCGATATTGGCCGCTCGGGTCCCGCCAGACGCCTCTTGGGCGTCCACCGGCGAGCGGCTGGCTCTTTGAGAAATAGGAAGCAGCAGAGCGCCGGGGGCAGGTACCCCCGACTCTGTCTTTCCGTCTTGGGGGAACCGGCCCGTGGGCGGCGGGCCGGTCCCTGCCTTTTCAGAGCGGTCTCGAAGGGTTGGCCCGGCTGCCCCCAGAGAGTTTACGGCTCGTATCCGCGCTGACAGCACTGGAGGAGCCATCGGCGGATTCGATCCCCGGTCAACGATGCCGGCAACGGAGAAGGGCCGCTCACCGGGCGTGCACTCTCTTCTCAGTCTCCTGGGCTGGACCGATGAGCTGGACGTGAACTTCCGAGTTCAGCGCTCGGGCCAACCTCACCATGGTAGCGAGGGTGAAGTTGACCTTACCGCGTAAGATCTTGGTCACGTAGGCTGGCGTAGCTCCTAGTCTCTGGGCAAGCTCCGTGCGAGTGAGGCCTTGGCGCTCCATCTCTCGCACGACGTTCTCGGTGAACTTGAGAATCGCTCCCGCGAGCCAGTAGTCTTCGTGCTCCTCGGCCCGCTGGAACAGCTCGGGGAAGCTCTTCGGCTTCATGGCTAATCCTCCACTTTCAGGCTTCCGGCCTTCTTCGCGGCCCGGTAGGCTTCGAAGGCAGCCTGAGCCCGCTCGATCTCGCCGGGCGGGGTCTTCCTGGTGCGCTTCACGAATCCATGGCTGCAGACGACGAGGCGGCCTTGGTCGTAGAACCACAACACCCGCAGCTGGCCGGCAATGAACTCCCAGATCTCGCCGGCGATCTTGTGGGACACCTCCACGTTGTGGGAAGGACCCTGTTCCGCTGCGAACGAGAGCAGCCGGAGCCTCGAGCGGCCATCAACGGCGAGTTGCGCTTGCGAACCCGCCGGAGCTTCATTTTAACCCACAGGTTAAGTCCGTCAATCCCCATGGATTGACCGGTGAGGATTCGTTCTTGGTCACCATGCCGACTTTATCAGGACTGGAGACTTTTGCTGCCGGGCCGGCCGGGCCGAGACCCAAGGCGGCTCATCCCAGAGCTTCGCGATGACGCCGTAGTGCCGCCACAAGCCTCCCAGATCAGGTTTCCAGATCAGTTCCAGGGATCTATTTGCTTCGAGCGCGCGCCGGTGCGCCCAATGATCCTCACGCCCCGCGATCTCGACATCTTCCACGCCGTCCACCGCCACCGGCTCCTCAGGTCCACGCAACTCATAGCGCTATTAGATGCGAGCCGGCAGACGACGCTCCGGCGCCTGCAGCTCCTCTTCCACCACGGCTACCTCGACCGCCCTCTCATGCAGCTCGACTGGTATGCTCGGGGATCGGAACCCCTTGTCTATGCCCTCGGGAACTGCGGCGCGGAGGTCCTCGAGAGGGAGGGTGTGGTAAGTCGGGGCGGCGTCCGATGGGACACGAAGAACCGCAACGTCTCCCGCGTCTTCCTTCATCACACCCTCGCGGTCGCCGAGGTCATGGTGGCCTTCGAGGTCGCCTGCCGAAGACGCGAGGGGGTGCGCTTCATCCCGCCCGACGAGGTGCTCGCGGGTGCGCCGGCAGAGACCCGGCGGCTGCGCCTGCCCTTCCGCTGGCAGGTCGAGGTCCGTCATGGCGGCAAGCCTCACCGCCTGGGAGTGGAGCCGGATCGGGTCTTCGGCCTGGACTTCGAAGGCGCTCCGGAGAACCGGAGACGTGCGTACTTCTACCTCGAAGCGGATCGGGGCACCATGCCGGTCAGGCGGGAGGGACTCGCGCAGACGAGCTTCGTCCGCAAGCTCATGGCGTACCAGGAGACGTGGCGGCAGGGACCCCACAAGGCGCACCTCGGCATACCGAACTTTCGGGTGCTGACCGTGACGACGAGCAGGGAGCGGGTGGAGCATCTCGTGGAGGCTTGCCGATCGCTCGGAGGCGGCGGCTCGCGCCTGTTCCTCTTCGCCGACCGGGAACGGCTCACGAGGGAGAATATCCTCAGCCACCAGTGGCTAAACGGCCGGGGAAAGGTTGTGCAACTGACTTGACAGCGCCGAGCAGGCTACTGTATAAGGTGGTCTACGTAGTACCCGTCCATCCGATGCGCGTAATCCTTCCCAATGTCCTCGCAATCGATGAGGAAATAGCCGGCAACTCCATTCGCCAGCTTGCGGAGCGCGATCTAGCCCTAGATGGTGATCTCGCGACCCTCAGCCGTGGCCCCTTGCAAGGCCTCCTTTTTCAGCCAGAAGCGCCTGGCGATGAGATCATAATTGTTCCGAACCTGCGCATGGTTTCGACGGATGATCGCCGCGTGGTACTCGTACCCCACCCGTCGCGAAACGACCCGGACCTTCGTTCCGGCAGATGGCTTAAGCACCCTCTTCGCAAGACGACTCCGATTGATTACCCCCGCGAGATTCAACTCGTCTCCGACTCTTGGGCAAATGCGTTTTCTTATGTTGAAGAGGATCGCGCCGCCAGTGTTCAGGGCCTCCGCAAGCCTCAGATAGGCGGGGTTCATGCGGTGCATGCCCACTGGACTACCAGTGCGGCTCCGGGAACGATCGTGATGCCCACCGGAACGGGCAAGACGGACACCATGATTGCCATCCTGGTGTCGCAGCGCTGTGCGAAGGTTCTTATTGTGGTGCCAACCGACGCACTGCGAACGCAAATAGCTGATAAGTTCCTCACTCTTGGCGTGCTGAAGGACCCTGGCTCCGGTGTCCTATCGCCCCAGGCTCGTTTCCCCATCGTTGCTACTCTCCACCATATACCACCCACCGCTGCCGATGTAGACGAGCTTTTTACGCGCGCCCAGGTGATAGTGACCACGAGTTCGATTGCTGGACAGTGCGCCGTGGCTGTTCAGGAGCGGATAGCCCTCCATTGCCCGTACCTCTTCATTGATGAGGCGCACCACACCGAGGCGCCGACCTGGAAGGCATTCAAGGAACGTTTTCAGGAGCAGAAGATCCTTCAATTCACCGCGACGCCGTTTCGCGAAGATGGCAAATTATTGGATGGAGTCATCATATATCGTTATCCGCTACGCAAGGCGCAGGAGGAGGGTTTCTTCAGACCGATCCGTTTTGTGCCAGTGCTTGAATTCAGCCCGCCAAAGATCGACGCGGCCATCGCTGCTAAAGCGATCGAGCAGCTCAGGGCCGATGCTGCTAAGGGCCACATCTTGATGGCACGTGTCGATAGTGTCGAGAGGGCCAAGAAAGTGTTTCAACTCTATAGGCCATACACCGAGTTCAACCCGGTCCAACTCCATACCGGCATCCACTCAATGCGAGCGCGCGAGACCGCGCGCCGACAACTTCTGAGCGGTGAATCGCGTATCGTTGTGTGTGTCGATATGCTCGGTGAAGGGTTCGATCTTCCTGAGCTGAAAATCGCCGCCTTCCACGACATTCGGAAAACCCTCGCCGTTACCCTTCAGCTCGCCGGCCGGTTCACTCGTGCCCGGCCGGACCTCGGTGATCCTACATTTATCGCGAACATTGCCGACGTGAATGTCAGAGATGAACTACGCAAACTGTATGCCCATGATCCTGACTGGAATGTCTTGTTGCCCGACCTCAGCGAAAAACTTATTAGCGATCAGATCGATTTTCAAGAGTTTATCCGTGGATTTAGTGAACTCCCGGAAGAGGTGTCGCTCAAGTCGGTTCGTCCGGCTACAAGTGCGGTGGTCTACAAGACCGGATGTGAGAATTGGCAGCCGGAGAATTTCCGCAGCGGAATCCACGGTATCAATACTTGCGAACAGGTGCACCACGCCTTAAACGAGAGGCATAATACCCTTATCATCGTGACGGCCAAGAGGGTAGCTCTCCCATGGATTGATGCCACGGATCTTTTAACCTGGGAATGGGAACTCTATGTGCTTATCTGGTCGCCTGAGCAGGGCCTACTTTTTATCAATGGCTCCTCTAACGCCGGCGAGTACAGGGCCTTAGCGCACGCAGTATGCGGTGAAGACGCCTTGCTTATCAAAGGCCAGGACGTATTCCGGACATTTGCCGGTGTTCATCGTCTAAGGTTGCAGAATGTCGGATTAACAGAGCAGCTTGGTCGCAATATCAGGTACACCGGCCGAATGGGCTCTGATGTCGGGTCTGGACTGCCTGATGTGCAACGGCGCCGCGCCGTAAAATCCGTTTTGGCAGGAAGCGGTTTCGAGGCCGGTCAAAGAACGACGGTCGGTGCATCGCGCAAAGGTCGTATCTGGTCACATAACCGAGAGAGTGTCATTCAGCTCGTCGCGTGGTGCAAACAGATAGGGAAGAAGCTACTCGATGACACGATCGATCCCGATGAGGTCTTGAAGGGCACTCTGGAGGCCGAGGCAGTCGTGACCCGTCCCGAAGTAATGCCGACAGCCATAGATTGGCCTGAAGATTTCTATCGGACGTCGGAAGTTGCATGGCGGATTTGCTTTCCTGGAGCAGAACGGACTCTTGCCGAAGTTAGTATTGAGCTTGCGAGTCCGGGCGAAACCGGGCCGCTAATCTTCTCGATTGCCTCTGAGACAGAAGAGGTAGGGATCGAGCTAGAGCTTTTCGACACCGCCACGGGTCCCAATTACAGGTTTGCCACAACAGATGCAGTTTTCATCCAGAAGGGAGACGGCGCCGAAAAGGTTGAGCTGGGCGAATTCTTTTACGAGAACCCTCCGATCATCTGGTTCCGAGACGGCTCCTCATTGGAAGGCAATCAGTACGTCGAGTTAAAGGAGCAGCATCTCCCATTTGATCCCGCAAAGATTCAGGCATGGGACTGGACTGATACCACTATTACGAACGAATCCCAAGGACCCGAAAAGGATGCGACCTCCGTTCAGGCGCGTGTGATCCGCGAGCTTCAAGGCGGGGATTACTTGGTAATCGTCGACGATGACGGGAAAGGTGAAGCGGCTGACGTAGTGGCTATTAGCTTGGTTGGCGACCACAATTCGCCGTCAGCTATTGATGTCGAGTTCTATCATTGCAAATATTCTTTGAAGCCGGAACCTGGTCATAGAATCAAAGATCTGTACGAAGTATGCGGTCAGGCGCAGAAAAGCATTTCATGGCTCACATCGGCGGAGCGGCAGACAGACCTCTTTCGCCATTTGCTCCATCGTGACTCATTGCGGCTAGAACAGGGACATTCAACTCGCATCGAACGGGGTGACCGCGATCAGCTTTTCAGATTGAAGGAGATAAGTCGTTTGCGACCGGTGCACCTGAAGATATTCATTGTGCAGCCTGGGCTGTCGCAATCGCAGGCGACACGCGACCAGCTAGAACTCCTGAGCGTTACGGAGAATCACCTAATAGAGACTTACCAACTTCCTTTCGGAGTGATTGGAAGTGAATGAGCTTGGCGGCAGTCCGCCTATCTATTTGACTGCCTCTATCACCACAAATTACGATTCACTCAAGGACCAACGAACGATGATCAAGACCTATGGCCGAGGATCTGAATGGCGGAGGTGGGACCTCCATATTCACACTCCCGGGACGGCGCTAAATGACCAGTTTGGCACTTGGGATGAGTACCTCTCAGCAATCGAAGCCGCTGACCCACGAATCGCGGTCATTGGCGTAACCGACTACCTCACACTCCGCAGCTATAAGAGGCTGCTCCCGTTTCTTGAAGCAGGGCGTCTCAAAAACATCACACTCGTCATCCCCAATATCGAGTTTCGTATTACCCCCGTCACCAAGGGCGGAAAGCCTATTAATATTCACCTCCTCATCTCTCCTGAAGATTTCGACCATGTAGCCCGAGTTGAGGAAGCACTCACGCATCTTACTATCACGCGAAGCGGTGAGAAAATATCCTGCACTGAAGATGCTTTGCGCCGCTTCGGGTGCACGCTGCGGTCAGAGCTAAAGAGCGAGCCAGAGGCCGCATATCGAGAAGGAGTGAACCAATTTAAAATAGGCTTCGATTCCTTTCAGGAATGGTGGCAAGAGCAGCCGTGGTTGAAACGGAACTCGCTCGTCGCCGTCGCCAACAGTTCCTTCGACGGAGCGTCAGGCATTCAGCATGATAGTGGCCTGAAGAGTCTCCGGGACGAGATCTACCGCTTTTCTCACATCATCTTCTCAGGAAGACCGGGAGACAGGGGGTTCTTTACTGGACAGAGTGAGCACGGACTTATCTACGGCGATCCAAAACCATGCCTGCATGGGTCTGATGCTCATGAAATCGCCAAGCTATTTCGTCCAGATCAGAACCGGTTGTGCTGGATAAAAGCCGATCCGACATTCGAAGGTCTCAGACAAACTATTTACGAGCCCGAGGAGCGCGTATTAATCGGAGAGGAACCCCCGAGTCACTTTGATCCGAACAGCGTCATTGAGTCCATCACGCTTAGCAATACAAACGGTTGGTTCGAAGAGCGAACCATCCCAATCAATAGCGGCTTGGTTGCGATCATCGGTCTTAAGGGATCAGGGAAGACAGCGCTTGCGGACATGCTGGCCTTCGCTTCAGGGTCTCCAACCGATCCAGACGAGTCCTTCCTTAACCGAGCTTCGGAACATCTTCAGGGGTTGGAACTTGAACTCACATGGGCAAGCCAGTTACCTGAGCCGGCCACATTTCCCAATATGCCAGGAGGAATCTGGGGAAGTGGAGTTAAATACCTGTCCCAGAAATTTGTGGAGCGGCTTTGCGCGGGAGATCAGCTGAGCGATGAACTTCTGAGAGAGGTCGAAGAAGTAATTTTCGCTCACATCCCTGCGGAAGATAGATACGGAGCTGGAGACTTCGAAGAACTCCGGGGTGTTAGGACCGTAGTCCTTCGTGAGCGTCGGGATGAGATCGCGGGTTTAATCTCTACGTTGAGTCGTGACATAGCGGCTCTTGATCAGAAGCGCCAGGAGATCAAAGGAAAAGCTAAGCGCCAGCAGGAGCTAGAGAGAGCCATCGAAAGTCTGCGGAAGAACCGCCCCAAGGTAACTGACGAGGCTGTAGCGAAGCAGCTCCAAGAACTCGGGGCAGCCCGGGAAGGGCGTGACAAGCTAACGGAAGCCATCTCTCAACTTCAACTTCGGCGGCAAACCATAGAAAATTTAAAGAAGAGATTCGCTGCCAAAATACAGGACGTAACTGACTTCTGGCAATCGATACGGCTTCAGCTTACTACAGCCGGGTTCGATCCAGAAGAACTCTCGCTTATAGAGCCACAAACCCCGAGCGGGTGGGAGAGTGTGTTCCAGAAGAAATTTGATCTTATCCAACAAGAAGTAACCAAGCTGACTGGCGGACCTGTCGCCACCGTTCCCGCACAGCCCACTACGCTTACCGGATGGAAGTCGAAGGTTGAAGCGCTAGAAAAGGAAATCAAGCTGACTGATGAGAAGAAGCGGCAAATTATCGACGCTCAGAAACAGGAAGAGAAATCCGCAACTGAGCTTGAGAAGATTAAGAGGGAATTCCAGTGGGTAGTGGAGAACTACCCTAAAGAGCGACGGCAGAAGCGCGACGAAAGAGAGCATCTATACCTTGAGTTCTTCGACCTCTTGAAAGAGGAAGAGGATATCCTCTACGAACTCTACGAGCCTCTTCGAGCATCCCTTGCCTCGCAAGGCGCAAACGAGAAAAAGCTTGAGTTGATGTGCCGTGTGGATGTAGACATGGATTCCTGGGTGAAGCGAGGCGAAGAACTCTTCGATCTGCGGAAGCACGGACCCATCCGCGAGACGGATCTCCAAGCCTTCGCCAAGGCCAACCTTGAAAAGGCATGGCGCACTTGCGATAAGGAGGGCGTCCGCAAGGGCATACAGGCAACTCTTGATCTCGTTAAGGAGTCGGAGGTGCTCCAGGAGCAGCTCCGTGCAGGCAATACCTTGGTTACGATTGCCGAATGGCTGTTTTCGGTAGACCACATCAGCATCACCTACGGCATACGCTATGACGGCAAGGACCTGAGAGTTCTTTCGCCTGGCACCAAAGGCATAGTCTTGCTGATCCTCTACTTGGCTGTCGATCGAGGAGATCATCGCCCGCTCATTGTGGATCAGCCAGATGAGAACCTCGATAACCAATCCATCTACGAGATTCTTAGGATGTATTTCCGGGAGGCTAAGCGGCGGCGGCAGATTATCATTATTACCCATAACCCGAACCTGGTAGTAAATACTGATGCCGAGCAGATTGTTATTGCGCGCTCAGAAGTCCACGAAAATGGACTTCCACACATGACATATAGCTTTGGGAGTCTTGAAGCACACGCCGCTGATGGTGAGGTGAGCGGAAGCATCCGCGATGAGATTTGCCGAATTCTAGAAGGTGGTCGCGAGGCCTTTAGAATGCGCGAGAGGCGTTATCGTGATCTGGAGTCACTGCCTGTTGAGGGAAGGATTCACATAAAGAGCCTATCTGGTTATCAGCCTTCGCCGGAGCCGTCGGAGCAAGAGTCGCCCTAGTGTCTAGCAGACGATGCCGCTCTATCTAGGCTGGATCACCTGTTGCGTCTTGGCTTTGGAAGAACGCTACGATCTCACGATCCTCCACCAATGTTGAGTCCCAGTGAGGAGGCGGCACAAGCCTTCCGTGATCTCCGCCTTGACGCCCGATTCGCAGCCATTACCCTTTAGGTCATGCCCACAACGAAACTCGCCGAGGAAGCCCTGCCGCCCGCCGTGATCGAACGCAAGATCTACTTTCTCCGCAGGCAGAAGGTGATGCTCGACAGCGACCTCGCGACGCTCTATGGAGTCGAGACCAAGCAGCTCAACAGGGCGGTCAGGCGAAACCTGGAGCGCTTCCCACCACTTCCCACAAGCCCGTAGCGAAGCGGGCGGTCTACGTCTTCGCGGGCTACGTGTACTGCACCTGCGGCGAGAAGATGTACGTGCGCTCGAACACCCCGAAGTACGTCTGCATGGCCTGCCGGACGAAGATTCCGATAGTGGATCTGGACCAGATCTTCCAGAGCCAGCTTCGGGAGTTCACCCTCTCACCGGAGGCCATCGCCGCCTGGCTCGCGGAAGGGAGCGAAGCCGTCTCCGAGAAAGAGGAACTCTTGGGCGCCCTCCTCCGGGAGCGGGAGCGCCTCATGAAGGAGGCCGACAAGCTCTACCGCCTCTACCAGGAGGATGCCCTGACCGTCGATGGGTTCCGCGAGCGGCACCGGCCGCTCGAAGAACGCCTCGCGGGCTTGGGAGGCGAGATCCCCCGCCTCCAGGGCGAGATCGACTTCCTCAAAGTCCGCAGTGTCATGCAGGATGACATCGTGAGCCGCACCCGGGACCTTGCTCAAAACTGGCTCACGATGGAC
>Ga0134121_10003508_pt1 | contig 13077 bp, 12 predicted proteins | sample KB301_FD_96463 | JGI IMG/M metagenome (GOLD analysis project Ga0134121, IMG submission 96463) | Terrestrial soil microbial communities without Nitrogen fertilizer from Kellogg Biological Station, Michigan, USA - KB3-0-1 | ecosystem: Environmental > Terrestrial > Soil > Unclassified ...
CGCGCTGTTGCCGACGTTGCCATCCAATCAGGCAGCTTAGGCTGCGCCTTGGGATTCAAAGGGATTTGCCGGCTCGCCGACTCCGCCAATTTCGTTTCCACTTCCGGACTCAGCAAATAATCCAGCAGCTGTCTCGCCGCGCCGGAATTTGGACACCCCTTGATTATCGCCAATGTGTTGGGAATGAACAGCGTGCCCTGCTTCGAGTCCGCCGGAGCGTCCCGGTCCGGAAAGATAATGCGCACTGGATGTCCCGCGGCCAACTCCTCGGCCGCGTCATCGGTGTCCGTTAGACCGACCATGTATTGCCCCTGCCCCACGCCCTCGGCCACTTGCTTGTTGCCAAGCACCAGCTGCATTTCATTGGCTTTCAACGCCCGATACCACGCCTTGGCTTTATCACTGCCCCATGCCTCGAAAAGACAGGCCACCTGAGTCGCTGATGTTCCCGCCACCGGTTTGGCCAGGGCGAAATGCTTTTTCCAGCGCTCGTGCGTGAGATCATTCAAACTCTTGGGCCAATCGGCCTCGGCGATGCCGTGTTTCTTTAGCAGTTCCGTGTTGAGAATGAGCACCCGGGCTCGCGTGGCAAACGCCGTCCAAGTTTTGTCCTTGGCCCGATACTCTGCCGGAAAGTCCTTGGCGGCAGGGCTGTCGTATGGCTCCAGAATACCCTTGCGCTGAAGTCGAATCGTGGCGATGATCTCGTTGTTCCAATGCACGTCGCAGCGGGGTTTGGGCGCTTCGAGGATCAGAACGTCAAACAGGCCGACCGATTTGCTGGCTTCGCTGTCATAGCGCGTGGCCACTTTCAATGCAGAGGTTTGCTCGAAATCCGCAAGGATCTGCTCGGCGAATTCGCGGTCTTGGGCGCAGTAGAGAACCACGCGATTCTCGGCCTGGCAACCGCCGGCAAAGCACAGCAACGCAAGCGCTTGCAATAGGCGCATTTTCATGGCTGGAACTCAATTCTCGGAAAAAACTAAACCTTGGTTGCAGCGCTTTGGCCATTGCCAGCGCCGCGCAGATGTGCTTTGACAGGGAAGTATTTCACCAGCCGCACTTCGTTGCCGGTCTCATTGTAGGTCATTTCGTCTACCAGGCCCTGCGACATCAAGATGCCAAAGCCGCCCTCGCGGATGCCGAGGGCTTCCCGCACCATCATGTGGCGGACAGGATCTTCCGTGTCAGCGGCATGCGGTAGTTTCTTGGGATCGAAACCCGGCCCGGTGTCGCGGATCGTGATGGTAATCTTGTCGGGGTCGATGTGATAGATGACCGTCACGATGCGCTCAATCTGTTTTTGATGACCCCATTCGATGGCATTGGCGCCCATCTCGCACACCGCAGTCGTCAGCTGCTTTACCTGAGTATCCGAGAGGCCGCTAAAAAGAAACAGCGAACTGAGCAAGTGATTCAACTCTTCAAGGTAGCGTGTGTCGCTCTGCAATTTGAAATGGATTTCGCCTTCGATGCCGGTTTGCTCGATCTCCTCGCGCCAGGCGAAAGCTTGCTCGACTGCCTTTTGCAGCTCGGTGGACGTAAAAGGTTTGGTGAGGTAACTGTTGGCCCCCACTTGCAGACCGTGGACCTTGTCCTCCGGGTCGGTCAGGGCGGTGATCATGATGATCGGGATCAGATTGGTGTCACGCTCCAGCTTGAGGCTTTCGCATATCGTGAAGCCGTCCACGCCGGGCAAGAGCAGGTCGAGCAAAATCAAATCGGGCTTGTTTTGACGCACCCATGACACTGCCAGCGTGCCCTCGTTGAGCAGCGTGGGATCGAAACCCCAGCGACGCAGGTGCTCGCCGAGCAGGGTGCCAGTGTCCTTTTCATCCTCGACAATCAAGGCGATGCGGCTCATTGCTTCCTTCCCGCCTGACAATGCAGGTCTTCAAGGATGGTTCATGAGTGGTGGTTATTGTTTCACCTTGAGGCCGCAGGGTCAAGCACTAAGCCGCTTGCCGTTTAGCAGAATCCAAGTCCGCCAATTAAGTGCTTGCAATTTGAATTATTTTCTTGACAACGTAGACAGTCTGTCTATAGTGGTGCATAGACACCTTGTCTCGTAAAAGGCATTCAATCATGGCGCGTGTTCTTCAAGATGTGACTGACGCCGAGTTGGCGGTCTTGCAAGAGCTTTGGAACCAAGGCTCGGCTACAGTTCGCCAGCTAATGGACGTGTTGTACCCCGAAGGCGGCCCGTCTCCGTTTGCCACGGTGCAAAAGCTTTTGGAGCGCCTCGCATCCAAAGGCTATGTGGCCCGCGTCCGCACGGGTGGCGTGCATGTGTACCGCGCCGTTGTCGGCCGCGAACAATTGGCCGGCAATTGGCTTGAAACCATGGCCGAGAAGCTCGGCGAAGAATCGTTGACGCCCCTGCTGACGCATTTGGTCGCCAGCCAGCGCCTCAGCACCAGCGAGCTTGAAGACCTGCGCAAGGTCCTGGATCAGATGTTACGAAACGCCCAGCGCAAAAACGAACGGGACTAAGGAGCCTGGCCGTGGAAACGTTGCTGCAAATCGGGTTGAGCAACGCCCTCGTGGCGACTCTCCTTGCCGTGTTCGTGGCGCTCGTGAGCCGTGTGTGCCGACGGCCTGCCGTGGTGCACACCCTTTGGCTGCTGGTGTTGTTGAAACTGGTGACGCCGTCGCCTTTGGTGTTGCCGGTGAGTCTGCCCGACCAATTGTCGCTGCTGCCTGCCACGTCTCTTGAAATTGCCGCCGACACCGAGCAGGCCAGGCCCGCATCCCACCCTGACTCGCACGGCTGGACTTGGTCCGAAACCGCGCGGGGCCTGGCCTTCACGGCGTTTGCTTGGCTGAGAGATTCCTGGGTCAGCCTGGTGTTGGCTGTCTGGCTGGCGGGCGCATTCTTGTGGCTCACTTTGACCATGGTGCGGAGTTATCGGTTTGGCCGGCTGCTGCGCTTTGGCCGGCCGGGGTCGCGGCAGCTGCAAGAACAAGCGCAAATGCTGGCTGACAATCTTGGCCTGGCGCGTTGCCCCCGCATCTGCATTTTGCCGGGCGTGCTTTCTCCCATGCTCTGGGGCATGGGTTGGCGGACATGGCTTTTGCTTCCTGCCGACCTGATCGGCCGACTGGAGCCGGAGCAATTGCGAACCTTGCTGGCCCATGAATTGGCTCACGCCCGCCGCCGTGACACGTGGGTGCGGATCATTGAGCTTGTCGTTCTCGGTCTGTACTGGTGGTTCCCGGTGGCCTGGTGGGCGCGGCGTCGCCTGCGTGAAGCCGAGGAACAGTGCTGTGATGCCTGGGTGGTATGGACCCTGCCCGCGGCGGCGCCGTCGTACGCGAAGGCCTTGGTGGAGACGGTGGCCTTCTTGTCGACGGCCCGCCCCGCGCTGCCGCCTGTGGCGAGCGGCGTCGGTTATGTGCGGGTGTTGGAAAAACGCTTGAGCATGATCTTGATGGGCACGCCGCCCAAGCAAATGTCGGCCTTGAGCCTGCTTGCGGTGATGAGCATTGGTTTGCTGCTGCTGCCCTTGAGGCCGGTGGTAGGCCAGGAGGAACAACAACTGCCAGCGCCAATTGTGGAACTTGCGGCTGCGCCATCGATTCAACCCGCAGAGACTCCACCACGCCTGGTGCCGCAACAGGAAATGGCACCAATTTCTGCTCCGCCAGCGCAAACGCCGCCTGTGTTGCTTGCCGAGGCCAAGAAAGAAGCCAAGAAAAGCTTTCCGCCTGAACCCAAGGGTAAAGAATTCCGACCACCTCCGCCTGGCCCGGGTGGTCCCGGCGGACCGCCGCGTCCTGGTGATCGCGATCGCGGATTTGGCCCTGGCCCCGGCGGCCCGGGAGGCCCAGGGGGTCCGGGAGGCAAAGGCCCGCCGCCCAAAGGCGGCAAGGGACCCGGCGGCAAAGGCGGCAAGGGCGGCAAAGGCCCCGGTGGCCATCCCCCGCCAGACCTCTCCATGTGACGAGTGCGTAGGACGGACTTCCCAGGCCGTCCCACTTAGACAATAGCTTTGCTCGCCTACTCAGCGACCTACCGGTCGGCCGCTGTCACAATATCACTCCGAGTTTTCCAACAGGTATCGAATCGGGAGGGCATCCTACCATGAAGGCCATTTTCCGAGGGATAGCTGCGATGTTTCTGGGCGCGATCGGCCTGACGGTCGCGTGGACGGCGAGCGGTCGGGCCGCTCCGCCTGCAGACATTGCTGAGGTCCCTGATGTCGCCGTTGAGGCGCCGGTCTACAAGCTCAACTTGCCGGACACGCCGTATCGCTATGCGAACATCGATCTACCGGCACATTTCAAAACCTCGAACGCACGGGCGCTTGACAACACGCCGGCCAACAATCAGCTGACCGATGACGGCGCCACCCTCGGCCGCGTCATTTTCTACGACAAACGAGTCTCGTCAAGCAACACCACGGCCTGCGCATCGTGCCATCATCAGAAGAATGCCTTCACCGATCCCGAGCGCTTCAGCAAGGGCCACGAAGGCAAGCGTGTTGATCGGCATGCCATGGCGTTAGGCGACCTTCGTTATTACTCCCGCGGCCGGTTTTTCTGGGACGAACGGGCGCCGACACTTGAAGCCCAAGTGCTGATGCCAATGCAATCCAAGGTGGAAATGGGCGCGGATTTGAACAAGCTGGTGACGCTGATGTCCAAGGATGCCAAATACCCCGAGCTGTTCAGCAAGGCTTTTGGCACCAAGGAAGTCAACAAGGATCGCATTTCCAAGGCATTGGCCCAGTTCATCCGTTCGATGGTGTCCTACCAATCGAAATATGACGAAGGCCTGATCAAAGCCAACGGCGTGCGCAACAACTTCCCGAATTTCACCGCGCAGGAGAACGCTGGCAAAACGCTGTTCCTGCAGCGCTGCGCCAACTGCCACATGACTGGCGGCCAGTCGGCTCATTTCTTCATGAACCAGACGCTCAACAACGGTCTGGACAATGACACTCGCAAAACCGACGGCGGCGTGGGCGACATTACCCTGCGTGGCAACGACGTGGGCAAGTTCAAATCGCCGTCGCTACGCAACGTCGAGTTCACCGCTCCCTACATGCATGACGGACGCTTCGACACGCTGGAGAAGGTCATCGAGCATTACAGCAGCGGCGTCAAGCAGCACCCCAATCGCGACGGCCGTGTGCGGAACTTCAACTTCTCCGCGGCACAGAAGGCTTCGCTGGTTGCCTTCCTCAAAACCCTCAGCGACACCCACTTTATCACCGATCCGAAGTTCTCGGATCCCTTCCAGTGAGAACACTTAACCTTAGCTGCATTGGAGCATAAATCATGCGAAACAAAGGACTTTGGCTATTGTCAATATTGGCCGCTGCTGTCCTGGTTATAGGCGTCGCGGACGTGCAATCTGTTGATGGTCAACCGCCGGGCAAGAAAGGCCCACCGGGCAAAGACGGCAAAGGCCCCAAGGGCAAAGGCCCCAAGGGTGATCCATTTGGCCGCCTTTCCACCGATCAGATTGCTGATCACATCTTGTCGTTTGACAAGCAAAACACCGGCCGCGTGACCAAAGACGATCTGCCCGAGCGGATGCAAGATTTGGTGGCCCGCGGCGACCTCAACAAGGACGGCGCCCTCGACAAGGAAGAAATCAAGGCGCTGTCAATCTTGCTTGCTCAAGAGGCCGGGCCAGGCGGCCCGGGCGGCAAAGGCCCCAAAGGCAAGGGCGGCCCCAAAGGCAAAGGCCCCAAGGGCGGCTTCGATCCGGATGATCCGTTCAATCCCGGCAAAGGCGGAAAAGGTGGCAAGGGGAAGGGCGGCAAAAAAGGCGGCTTCGATCCAGACGATCCCTTTGATCCAGGCTTTTTTGGCAAGGGCGGCAAAGGCAAAGGGCCCGGCAAGGGCGATTTCGATCCAGACGATCCCTTTAATCCTGGCCCGTTCGGCAAAGGCGGCAAAGGTCCAGGCGGTAAAGGTGGCAAAGGTCCAGGCGGTCCCGGCAAGGGTGGCTTTGGACAGGGCGGGCCAGGCGGAGGCGGCGGCTTTGAAACACCCGGCCCAGCCATGAGCAGCAGATCCGACTACCTTTACTAATGGCCACGAATCAATTGTGAAAGCTTCGCCATGAGGGCCGGGACTCGCCGCACGCCGAACGCGGTGTTCCCGCCCTCTTTTTGTTTTCTCCGGTCGCTCACGCTCCCGGCTCGCCTTGGCAATCTTTCGCATTTTTTGCTGGCGTCCAGCGTCTACCTTGTTAGAGTAAAGCCTTCTTCCAACCCTTAACGGTCCTGATACTTGTGGAGGAGTCTCATGCAACACAGGAAATGGTTGTGCCTGGCCCTGGGCCTGAGCGCTTGCCTGGCGCTCAATACCCTCAGCGCCAACGCGGAACCGCCGGTCATGAAGGATGCCGTCACCGGTGACGCCAAACTCAAATCCATCGAGGTCCTTAGCTTCGCTCCCGACGGCGTGCTGCTGCTGGGCGACGGCAAAGGCAAGCAAGTCGTCGCAGTCCAAACCGGCGACACCACGCCGACCAAATGGACCAAGAACGAAATCGCCGACGTCAAGGCGGTGCTGGCCGGCCGCCTGGGCGCCATGGCCAAGGACATTGAAATCAAACGCGTTGCCATCAACCCGCAGTCTCAGACAGCTTACATCGCCGTGCGGCTTTTGAGCGCCAAGCCCCCCAAAGACCTGGTCATGACCATCGATGGCAACGGCAAGGTCAAGGAGTTCTCGCTGGAAAACGTGAAGTTCACGGCCACGCAGCTGCCGGCCGATCAGAAAGTCACCTCGGTCACCGGCGTCACCTGGGCCCGCGACCGCGTGCTGGTCACCGCTCTGGCCAACGAGACCTTCGCCAACAAGTGCTTCTCCATCATGGCGCCCTTGGCCAACGATAGCCAGTGCGGCCCCTTCACGACCGAAACCTATCACGTCGCTCACGCCGCCTGGGAGACCAAGGCCCCCATCCGCACGATGATGCCTTATGTGGAAAACGGCAAGAACTACTTGGTGGGCGCATTCACCTGTACGCCGATCGTCAAGTACAGCGTCGACGAGTTCAAGCCCAATGAGAAGGTCAAGGGCATCAGCGTCATCGAACTGGGCATGGGCAACACGCCGCAGTACATGTTCACCTATGAAAAGGGCGGCAAGAAATACATCCTCATGAACGCCATGCGGATGGCCCAGATGCAAAAGAGCAACCCGGTCGGACCCAGCGAATACTGGACCGCCAAGGTGGATTTCAACATCCTCCAGGAAAACAACAAGATCAACCAAAATGCCATCTGGCGCAGCGGCAACAAAAACGCCAAGGCCAACGTCAATGCAACGGAGAAGGCCACGGTCGTGCCCACGTTCCACGGCGTAATGCACATGGGCCAGATCGACAGCGAACGCGCATTGGCCATTGTCAAGGACGGCAATGCCGTCAATTTGAAAGTGCTGGCACTGCCGTAATCAAAATTGTAGGCGAGCCGGGAGCGTAAGCGACCGGAGCTATGCGCAAAGGATGAACAGCTCGTTCAATCAAGCTGTTCATCCTTTTTTTTCTAATTTTGCGAGGATTGCAACATGTCGGCGATTCATTGTGTGACGCTGGTTCTGCTCGCGGCCACGCCGCTCGACGGCGAACTGCGCATCACTCCCTCCAAAGACAATACCGTCGTCGAGGTGAGTGTCGAATTACCCAAATCCGTTGCCGACAAGCTTCCTGCCGGGAAAGTGTCGCAAGACGACGGCGAGGATGTGTTACAGCTATGTTTGGTGCTCGATGGCAAGGAATCCTTGCCGATGTTGGGCAGCTACAAACGGGAGGGCTTGAAGCTCACCTTTGTGCCGCGGGTGCCGTTGCAGCCCGAAAAGACTTACCAGGCCACCTATTTCCAGGCGGCCAAGAAAATCGAATCCGTTACCTACAAAGTGCCTGCTCGCCCCGCGACACCGCCTGCCGAGGTCGTCGCCGTGTGGCCGACCGACGATGTGCTGCCCGCCAATCATTTGCGTTTTTACATTCAGTTCAGCCGACCCATGCGTGGCGGCGAAGAGATCTTCAATCAAATCAAACTGCTGGACGGGGGCGGCGAAGAGATCACCGATGCCTGGCTGCCAGACGAGTTGTGGAACGAAGACGGCACTTTGTTGACGCTGTTGATCCATCCCGGCCGCATCAAGTGGGGCGTGTTGTTGCGACTTCTGCTCGGGCCTGTGTTGGAGCCCAATCGAAATTACACCTTGGTCATTAGCGGCGAAATGCTGGACGCCGATGGTCGCAAGCTGAGCAAGGAATTTCGCAAGAAGTTTCGCACCAGCGACGAAGACCGCGCTCGCATTGAGTTGTCCACCTGGAAGGTTCAAGCTCCCAAGATCGGCGAGGCGGCACCCGTAAGTTTGGCGTTTCCCAAGGCGCTCGATCACAAGTGCCTGGAACGTTTCTTGACGCTGAAAGACACCAAAGGCGCTGTCGTCGCCGGCAAGGTCGAAGTCGGCAAGGACGGCCGATCTTGGAAATTCGTGCCGGCCAAGGCCTGGACGGATCAGGAATACACCATCCATGTTGATCCGCTGTTGGAAGATGTGGCGGGCAACACGCCAGCGACGGCGTTTGATGTGGATGTGGATGCGCCAGTGCCGGCAGCGCAAAAGATGTCGCTCGCCTTCCGTCCAACAAAATGATGTTATCAAGCGTGATGCAGCATGTTGGCTTTTTCAGCCCGGCAGTTCCATTGGCAACACCACTGCTGTCGATGCCTTGGCAATGTGTTTTCGCCAGCGCATGTGAAAGTCGGGATCGAGCAGCGCACCGGGAAGACCAGATTGCGCATTTCGGTCGGGGTCGCCATCGTCGAAATCCGCCGTTGTCCGATGCGTAATAAGCACCAACTCGTTTTCCACCCAGCGACGCACACGCACTTCCGTGTGTGCGAAGTTGCTGTTTGTTGGGATGTGGCGCGGCAGAAGGTTGTATACTTGTGCCAGATGCGTCCAGGCAACTCTCGGTGGAATGTCCATCACCAAGAACGCGGCAACTCCCCACTGCTGCTGATCAAAACCGCTTCGTGCTTCCTCCGCCGTGCCAAACCGCTCGCGATTGACAGACATGTCCGGCAACTCGAAAGCGAACAAAGTTGGCTTGCCATCGCGTTTAAGGTTTTCCTGCCGGACTCGGCGAAACAAGTGTTCGCTATCCGGAAAGGACTGGTTCGGGTTTCGAGTTGGGGGCTTACTCGCCATGGAGGTATTTGCGGACGCTGTTGATCAGTCGTACATAGCCGTCGGGAGTGGGAGAGACTGGCTGCGTTTGCATTTCTCCTGACGCGTCGTCGGAAAGCAGGGCGTGTGCCGTGCCATCGTTGTAGAACTCGATAACCGCCTCGCGATGGTCATTGGCGAAAGTGATGCCCACTCCACCCATGGCGGAGGGTTCCACTCGTTCCGGAACTACCGAATCGGCAATTGTGCTAATTACCAGGGCTTTCGCATTGCGAATGGCAACGGCAGACGGCGCGGGAGCCTGGTAGCTGTTCCATCCAAATGGCAAAGAAGCATACGAATCAAGCTTGAGGACGAATTGAGCTGCTAGTGGCGTTAGCCCCTGGGGTGCCCCATTAGCGGACGTGCCAACGCTGGTTGTGACAGGAATGCTCGTGGAGGTTTCGGTGGCTTTCATACCATCATTGTTGCAACTTACTTGGCTGCGTCAATTCCATTTCGACCTAAGCCGTCCGGTGCACCACCCGTTCCGTCAAAACCTCCAAGACCGCCCGACCAGGCGAGACGGGCAAGCATGCCAGTTCCGCCCGCGCCTTGGCTGCGATTTCCTCGGCTCGGCGTTGGGCATAGTCCAATGCCCCCGTCTCTTTGAGAAGCGGTCCCAGGGCCTCGCGCTTGTGATTGTTGGGACTGCCCAGTATCTGGCGGACACGTGTAGCCATCTCAAGCGATGACGACTCCAGCAAATGTACCAGCGGCAACGTCAGTTTTTGCTGTTCCAGGTCGGTCCCGAGGGATTTGCCGGTGGTCCGTTCTTCGCCGACAAGGTCAAGCAAGTCGTCGGCAATTTGGAAAGCAATGCCCAAACCGCGGCCATAGGCGGTCAATCGCGCCACAATTTCGGCCGCTTTGCCGCTGAAGATCGCGCCCAGCTGGCAACAGCACGCGGTCAACGCAGCGGTCTTGCCCTCCACGATGTCGAAATACTCGCGTTCGGTCAGTTCCAGGTTGCCGCGCTGGCAGATTTGATGAAGCTCGCCTTCGCAGACGCGATTGGTCGCCTCGCCGATGAACCGGCACGCCGCCGCGTCGCCCAGGGTGCTGGTCAGATGGAAGGCGTGAGTGAACAAGTAATCGCCCAGCAAGATGCTGGTTTGGTTGCCCCAGACGGCATTGACGGTCGAGACATGGCGGCGTACCGTGGCGGTGTCGAGCACGTCGTCGTGAACCAATGTCGCGGTGTGAATCATCTCGACCACGGCCCCAAGTACGTGGTGGGCCGGCGTGATGCGGCCGCAAGCGGAAGCGGTCAGCAGCAACAATGCGGGACGCAAGCGTTTGCCGCGATAGTGGCCGAGATGCTCGATCAATCTGCCCACGCCTGGTTTCGCGGTTGTCAGCGTCCGTGCCAGTACGCGCTCCACTTCCTCCAGATCGCGGGCTATGGGCGAGAACAGGTCGGGCGGCGGACGTAGCGCAGCTGTGGGCACCGTCATTAGTTGGGTCATGGCGACTCCTCGCCAAACAACAGCTTCTCACCTGGCCTCATCGCCTCAAAAGCGAAGAGCACGTGAAGAATAGCCAGTTGTTTCTGAAGTTTCAAATCAAATTGAATTTTACGAATGGCCACTGACAGCGTCAATCGGTCCGGCGATAGTCGCCGCTCTTGCCGCCGCTCTTGGCTTCCAGGCGAATCCGCTCGATGGTGATGCCGCGGTCCACCGCTTTGCACATGTCGTAAACCGTCAAGGCGGCGACGCTGACGGCCGTGAGCGCTTCCATTTCGACGCCGGTGCGGCCGAAGCAGCGAACGGTCGCGGCGATGCCAAGAACCGCGTCGCCCTCGAAAGCAAAGTCGATCTGGACCGAGGTAATCGGCAACGGATGACACAGTGGAATCAGCTCGCCGGTGCGTTTGGCGGCCATGATGCCGGCCAGGCGGGCGACTTCGAGCACATCGCCCTTGGCCAGGCCCCGGTCTTTGATGAGGGCCAGGGTGGCAGTGGCCATGCGCACCAAACCGCTGGCCCGCGCCTCGCGCAGTGTGTCGGCCTTGGCGCTGGTGTCTACCATGCGGCTGGCGCCGTGCTCGTCGAAATGGGACAACTGGCTCATTAGTGTTCGGCACCTGTGAAGTTTTCGTTATCATAGGATTCCTGGCCTCTTGCGGCTCACCATCTTACCCGCAAAAACACCGGCCGGCTTAACCGGCCTTTTGGAGAAAATCGTGATTCACGTCGGCGGCATTGTGTTGTGCGGCGGCCAAAGCAAACGCATGGGCCGGCCGAAATGCTGGTTGCCCTTTGGCGGCGAGACAATGCTCCAGCGGGTGGTCCGCATTGTCGGAGACGTGGTGCAGCCTGTGGTGGTCGTCGCCGCTGCCGGGCAGGATGTGCCGGCGTTGCCGGACAGCGTACAAATGGTGTGCGATGAAGAGCAGGGCAGGGGACCATTGCAAGGGCTGGCGGGGGGGGTGGCGGCTTTGCGCGGCCGGTGTGACGCCGCCTATTTGTCCGGGTGCGATGTGCCGTTTTTACAGGCAGCGTTTGTGGATCGCATGGCTACGCTGCTCGGCGATCATGTTATTTGCGTGCCTCGCATTGCAGATCTTTACCATCCACTTGCAGCTGTTTATCGGCTCGAGGTGCTGGAGGTTGTTCGGCGGCTGTTGGCTGCTGATCGTCTGCGACCCGTGCATCTGTTCGAAGAAGTGCCGACGCGGATCGTTTCGGAAGATGACTTGTTTGATGTCGATCCGAGCTTACAGAGCTTGCGGAATATGAACACGCCCCAGGCGTATGCGGCGGCGTTGGTGGAGATAGACGGCTGAAATCAGTGTTGCCCGGCGTCAGCCACAGAGATCTGGCTCGCAAGTCGATACCCCACTAGAATTCTTGGAATGGCTCAGGCTACAACCATCACAGTTCATGTTCCAGGGGTGCTACGCGCATATTGCGCTGGCGCCGCCGACATCGGACTGTCGGGGGCCAACGTGCGTGCCGTGCTTGAGGATCTGGAGCAAAGCCACCCTGCCCTGTACCGCAGCGTCTGCGACGAGACAGGGGCGGTGCGGCGGCATGTGAACTTGTTCGTGAACACAGATAATGTCCGCGACGGTGATGGGCTTGACACCACTCTCCTACCAGGGGACGTCGTCACGATATTACCCGCAGTCTCAGGAGGTTGAATATGTCGGAGCGAGTGATCATTTGCATCGGCACAAAAAAGGGCCTCTTTGTCGCCGAGGCGGGGAAGAACCGGCGCAGTTTCGAGCTGCGCGGTCCATTCGGGCCAGGAGTGGCCGTCTACGCGGCCTTGATCGACACCCGCGGCACACCGCGCATTCACGCCTCGAGTTGCAATGCCTTTTTCGGCATGAAAGTGCTCCGCTCAACCGATCTGGGCAAGAAGTTCAAGGAAACGAAATCGGCCCCTGCTTTCCCCAAGGATGACGGGCGGGCGCTGGCCAATATCTGGTCGCTCGAAGCGGGCGACGCCAAGAAGGATATGTGGTGCGGGGTCGAGCCAGCGTCGTTGTTCCGCAGCAGCGACGGCGGCGACACGTGGGAGATGGTCCCCGGCATCAATAACCACGAGCACGCCCGCAAATGGCATCCTGGCAACGGCGGTCTGTGCATGCACACGATCCTGCGCGACGGCAATCGCATTCACCTGGGAATCTCCACGGGCGGCCACTACATGAGTGAAGACGGCGGCTCGACCTTCACGGCGGCCAACAAGGGCGTCGGCGCCGGGTTTGTGCCCGATCCCTACCCCGAGTTCGGCCAGTGTGTGCACAAGATTGCGGGCCACAAGGATGTGCCGGGCAGGCTCTACATGCAGAACCATGGCGGCTGGGAAGAGCGTCCGGGCATTGGCGTCTTGCGTAGCGACGACCACGGCCAC
>Ga0134121_10003509_pt1 | contig 13075 bp, 7 predicted proteins | sample KB301_FD_96463 | JGI IMG/M metagenome (GOLD analysis project Ga0134121, IMG submission 96463) | Terrestrial soil microbial communities without Nitrogen fertilizer from Kellogg Biological Station, Michigan, USA - KB3-0-1 | ecosystem: Environmental > Terrestrial > Soil > Unclassified ...
CATAATCCGCAATGCGTGTCGGAAATAATGGGAGAATTATAATACGTTGTGAAAGCATAACCATATCGGTTGGTTCCCCATGAGTCTGTAGTCGGATGGCCATTGACTGTCGAATCTCCGATAGCTGTGAATGTTATATCTGTCGTGGAAGGACTATAATCCCAGGTCATCAACCGGGCGCTGTTCCACACGGCATTGTTCCCGTTGTCAAAGTCGGCCTGGATGCCAAGTGCGCGTTCCCTGTACTTAACCGTGGAAGTTCCGGCAAGCCATGCCAGCCAGTCGTGACCGTTTACATTTTCCAGGGTTTTCACGCCGTTAAAGTTGACGGTATGCGGCTGGTTGTTTGTAAAATAAGTCACCTTGAAATTGATATACGTGATGGTAAGCACAGCGCCTGCCTCACCCCAGTGATTTCCGTGTGTGAGCTGAACTTTTATCTGTCCGGCACGAAGGTGAGAAGGTGATCCGCAGTAAGTGACTCCGTCGAAGTTGAGGAACAATATTTTTGAAGACAATTGAGAGGAGTCAATGGTAAACCCGCACGGAGTTGCAAGGAAAGCTGAAGGCGGACGAACCACCCTGCCCATGGAAGGCACCTGGTCAATGGCGGCGTTCACATCATCGTTGGCACCGTCAGAAGCATTCTTGTAGCGATCATTATCGTCATTGTGCTGTTGGGTTTGCGCATCCAGCGTTGCCTGGTCTTCTGTTTCTTTTTTCTTGCATGAAACTGAGAAGCCAATGAAGGCAGCCAGGACAAGCAAAATCAATCGATTTTTCATTTTTGCTGATTTTTAAATAGTTGAAATTATTTTAGGTGACAAAAGTAACGCTTTAAAACCCTCCATACGTGCGGGTTATGTGAATTGTGACATTTATATAAAAATTTAATAATGCCATATCACCTAAACGATGGCAGCAAGGCACTTATTTGAAAGTGCGTAAAAATTTTCAAGATTTTTTATTTGAGAAGTTCGACCAGCACAAATGTCGCAAAGAGCACGCTGGCAATGCCGTTGGTGGTGAAAAAGGCAAGGTTAACTTTGCTAAGGTCATTCGGTTTTACAAGGGCATGCTGGTACAGCAGCAACGAAATGAAAAGCGCTGTTCCCGCCCAATACCACATTCCGAATGGAGCATAAATTCCTGCTGTCACCACGAATGCTGCAGAAAAAAAATGTGCAATCCTGGATACCTGTAATGCTGCTTTTTTCCCGATGGCTGCGGGAATGGAGAAAAGTTTTTGCTGCCTGTCGAATTCCTCGTCCTGCAAAGCATATATAATGTCAAATCCTCCCACCCATGTCAACACGGATCCTGAAAAAAGCAACGGCAGCGGATGAAATTCTCCCGTTACGGCAAGGTATGCGCCCACGGGTGCCAGCGACAAACCCAACCCGAGAATAAAATGGCAAAGTGCAGTAAACCGTTTGGTGAGGGAATATCCGAGCACCACGGCAAGGGCTACAGGAGAAAGATAAAAGCAAAGCGTATTGATAAAATAGGTGGTGGCGATAAAAAGTAAAGCAGAAACAATGACCAATAGCAATGCGGAAAAAGAAGAAATTTTTCCAGATGGGATCTCCCTTGATTTGGTGCGCTCATTACTTGCGTCATAGGAGCGGTCGGCATATCGGTTGAAAGCCATGGCTGCGGTCCGCGCGAATACCATGCAGAGAAGGACCTTGATGAAAAGGGTCCAGTCAGGAGTGGCGCCGGTATGTTTGACTCCCAGGAAAAATCCAATGACGGCAAAAGGCAGTGCAAAAACCGTATGTGAAAATTTTACGAGAGAGAAATAGTTCTTTAGTGATCCCAAAGCATTATTAAAATAAAACCCCGAAGAAAAACTCCGGGGTTGCAAAAGTAATATTAGAAGTGAATCAGTTACATGACCACAAGCTTGTTCGTCTTGACGCTTCTGCCGTTTAAGTGCAGGGAACAGAAATAAACGCCGCTTTTCAGGGCACCTTTTTCAAGCCGGACAGAATTTGTCTTATTACTTACAATAATTTTCTTTACTGTCTTTCCCAGCATGTCGCTGATGACAACTTCAGCATTGTCGTTCCCGGCAGCAAGCTCGAAGCTGATGGTGGTGAAATCAGAAAACGGGTTGGGGAAGGAGGTAAGGTTTGAATTTGCGAAATCATTCTCTTCCACACCAATGATGCAGCCGCGTACCAGGTTGTATGCATTTGCTTTTCCATATCCCCACAAATAGTCAGGAAGACTTGTGCCCGTGAAATTATCAACCGTTGTGCAGCTCAGCAGGTCATTCTTCACGTCCTGCCATGTAGCGGTCGGGTATCTCTGCAAGTACAATGCGCACATGCCTGCTACCATGGGTCCGCTCATCGAAGTTCCGCTGCTCCTGAAATGCTGGCTTCCCGCAGCGACTTTATCAGGTTCGTTGGCGAGCAATCCATTGATCACATAATTCGGTCCTGCAGAAAGTACCCAGCCGCCAGGAGCAGTGATGTCAGGCTTGTTCCGGCCGTCTCTTGTCGGACCATGACTTGAAAATACGGAGAGACGTCCTGGATGAACAGAGGTGTCGATGGTTTGGGTAAAGTAAGCGTTTGAATAAGAGTTCCTGTTATCATAGCTGCCAACAGTAATCACTTTGTCGTTGCACTGGAAACTGCTCACGATGGTTTGTTCAACATCGGGAACTTTATATTGTGTGATGGACGGAAAAACTGTTGAGTCCGGCAAACCGGATGGAACCATGTCGAAGCTCCAGCAATTGAAATGTCCGCTTCCCTTAGTCATCAGGCGCCAGTAATACTTTGACGTATCCTGGCCGTTAATATTCAGCACTGAGTCGGGCCAGATGGCAAACTGCACCTGGTAAGAGCCGTTTACAAATTGGGCAGCATGTTCTACGCGTCCGATCCGGTATGGGCCGGAGTTAACATCTTCGGTAATATCCTGGTTGAGGTAAGGCGCAACGTTGGTGAAAGGCAGGTTGCCGCATAGCTGGTAATCCGGTTTCACGCGATCACATCCTACAGAGAACTGCACATTGGGGAAGTCTGCACTATCGCCCCACATTTCAAAATAAATATACTGGCTTGTAAACTGGAACCATGTAAACGAAGTATCGGTGGTAACATCATACCCTAGGTGAATGGGAGCAACTCCTGCATTTCCGGCGGAGGCCACTACCATGTGCCCGAAAGCAGAAGGCTGGTTAATCAAATTTGCAATGGCCTGTGCCTGGATGTCCCGCCCGTCATGCGAACCGAAATAAGTACCAAGTGACACATTCACCACGGCAGGTTCGCCCATGGCATCGGCTTTATCAAAAATATATTTTACAGCGTCCACGAGCGAGGACAGGAAATCATTGTCAGGAACATTCAGGTTCATTTTTACCACGATGATATCAGCCTTAGGTGCCATCCCTTTGTAGTTGTTCACCGTGCTTCCGTTCCCGCATGCAATTCCCGCTACGTGTGTGCCATGCCCGGTAGGTCCGTCGTGCGAAAGCGTGGAAGTGTCGATCTGGTCGCCCACGTATTCCATCCCGTAGTTGTAAGGCTGGGGGATCACGGAAGTATCGCTTACAACAATGGACTGGTCCCAAACATATTTGATACGCGTGGCATTGCTGAACGGGTCCCTGAAATCGTGGTGTGCAGCATATATGCCTTCATCAATAATTCCGACAACTACATGCTCGCCGTCATATCCCTGGGGAAGGTTCACACCCTGGTGAACCAGGTTAACCTGGTTGTTGAGGATGGCCACGTCATTCATCGGCTTCAACTTCAGGTTATTGTCTTCGATCCAGCTCACAGCGCCTGAGGCAGCAAGGTCTGCGATTTTCGACATCGGTATCCTGACAGCTGAAATATCTCCTGCGGCATACTTGTAAATGCCTCCCAGCCGGGTCACAAGTTCCCTGATCTCTTCCACGTTCCCGCGGAGGAAAAGCGCAATCTCCCTGTCGGCAGACCTTGACAACTCTGCCTGCTTCATTTTGTGCCGAAGGGACAGGGCAATTTTACCGGAAGATTGTGGGAAGGTTTGATTCGAAATGCAAAGGATAAAAACGAGGGTCAGAATTTTTTTCATCTACTGTAAATTAAATACTTAAGTAACAGAACTGATACTCAAAAATACGCCTCTTTGTTGCACGAAAACCAAACTTAATGAACTTGATTTACCGGCTCCTGCAATCAGGATTTTTGCGATATTCGCACTCCCAAAAAACGTTGTCTGTCACCCTTCAGTAGTGATCCGGAATTCCTTCCGGCTCTTGTGTGACCGAATAACGGATAACGTATAACTAATAACGATTCTAACATGGCAGACGATAAAAAGATAATTTTCTCGATGGTGGGCGTCAGTAAGACGTACGCCAGCAACAACAAACAGGTGCTAAAGGATATTTATCTCTCGTTTTATTACGGGGCGAAGATTGGTATCCTTGGATTGAATGGCGCCGGTAAGTCCACGCTGATGAAGATCATTGCCGGTATGGATAAGTCCTTCAATGGCGATGTGGTCTTGTCCCCGGGCTATACGGTAGGATACCTTTCGCAGGATCCTGAACTTGATCCTACAAAGACTGCAAAGGAGATTGTGATGGAGGGATGCCAGTCCGTCGTGGATCTTCTGAAAGAATTTGAAGAGATCAACAACAAATTCGCCGAGCCCATGGACGATGATGCCATGAACAAGCTCATCGAGCGCCAGGCGCGCGTGCAGGATGCCATCGATGCTGCGGGCGGATGGGAGCTGGATAATAAAATTGAAGTTGCCATGGATGCGCTTCGTTGTCCTGAAGGCGATGCCCCTGTTACCAACCTCTCGGGCGGGGAACGCAGGCGCATTGCACTGTGCAGGTTATTGCTCCAGGCGCCTGATGTCCTGTTGCTGGATGAGCCGACCAATCACCTTGATGCAGAGTCAGTGCTCTGGCTGGAACAGCATCTTCAGAAATATGCAGGTACTGTGATCGCAGTGACGCACGACCGCTATTTCCTCGACAACGTTGCGGGCTGGATCCTGGAGCTGGACCGCGGAGAAGGCATTCCATGGAAGGGAAATTATTCTTCGTGGCTGGAGCAGAAATCAAACCGCCTGGCGCAGGAAGAAAAAACGGAAAGCAAACGTCAGCGTGTGCTGAAGCGCGAGCTGGAATGGGTGCGCACAAGTCCGAAGGGCAGGCACTCGAAACAGAAAGCCCGGCTGGCAGCGTACGACAAGCTGATGAATGAAGATGTAAAAGAGCAGGAAGAGAAGCTGGAACTGTTTATTCCGCCCGGGCCCCGTCTCGGAAGCGTTGTGATCGAAGCTACCAATCTTTCAAAATCGTATGGCGACCGCATGCTGATTGACAACCTTACTTTTTCGCTTCCTCCCAATGGAATTGTGGGCGTCATAGGTCCTAATGGAGTTGGTAAAACAACGCTGTTTAAAATGATCATGGGCAAAGAAACCCCTGACAGCGGAACGATTAAAATCGGCGACACAGTGAAGATTGCTTATGTAGACCAGGCGCACAATGACCTGATCCCCGGTAAAACAGTTTACGAAATCATTTCCGGCGGTACGGACACCATGATTGCGGGAGGAAAGCAATTCAACTCACGCTCTTATGTTTCGAAATTTAATTTCAGCGGGACGGACCAAAGCAAGAAGCTGGAAATACTTTCGGGCGGGGAGCGCAACCGCGTGCACCTGGCCATTGCCTTGCGCGAAGGAGCCAACGTGATCATGCTGGATGAGCCAACTAACGACATCGATGTAAACACATTGCGTGCGCTCGAAGAAGCACTGGAGAATTTTGCGGGCTGTGCCGTCATCATCAGCCACGACCGCTGGTTCCTCGACCGGATAGCCACGCACATCCTTGCCTTTGAAGGCGACTCACAGGTTTATTTCTTTGACGGCAACTTCAGTGAATACGAGGAGAATAAAAAACAGCGGCTGGGAGATACGGCACCTCATAGGGTTAAATACCGGTCGCTGGTGAGATAAAAGATTTCACGCAAATTCCGCGAAGGGTGTACAACAATTTTTCTTTGCGATCTTAGCGCCTTTGCGGGATATTGCCTTTTAACCTATGAAACCGTCTATACCAAAAGGTACCAGGGATTTCTCTCCATCAGAAATGGTGAAGCGGAATTTTATTTTCGATACCATCAGGAATGTTTACCAGCGGTATGGTTACCAGCAGATCGAAACACCTGCGATGGAAAATCTTTCTACACTCGAAGGAAAATATGGAGAAGAAGGCGACAAACTGCTGTTCAGGATTCTTAATTCAGGAATTGATTTTTCAAACCTTGAAATTCAAAACTCAAAACTCAAACTTTCCGACTTTACAGAAAAGGGTCTGCGCTATGATCTGACAGTTCCTTTCGCCCGGTACGTGGTGCAGCACCAGAATGAAATCACATTTCCCTTTAAAAGATTTCAGATCCAGCCGGTGTGGAGAGCCGACCGTCCGCAGAAGGGCCGCTACAGGGAATTTTATCAATGCGATGCAGATGTGATCGGCAGTGAATCGCTGCTGAATGAGGTGGAACTCATCCGGATTATAGGCGATGTCTTTTCCCAGTTTAAGATCAAAGTTGATATCAGGCTCAATAACAGGAAAATATTAAGCGGCATTGCCGAGGTGATAGGAGCGAAGGAAAAAATTATTGACATCACGGTAGCCATTGACAAACTTGATAAGACAGGGATAGAAAAAGTAAACGAGGAATTAAAAACGAAAGGACTTTCGGATCAGTCTGTCAAGCAACTTCAGCCGATCCTTCTTTTGTCGGGTAGCAGTAGTGAAAAGCTTGCATCGTTAAAAAAGATCCTGGCGGGATCGGAGACCGGTATGAAGGGTATTGAGGAAATGGAAAATATTTTTTCGGATTTAATACAATGCGGACTTCCGGCAGATGAATGCGAAATCACCATGGACCTCACGCTTGCACGCGGACTAAATTATTATACCGGCGCAATCATCGAAGTAAAAGTCAGCGATCGGCGTTCCCAGTTCACCAGCAGCATTTGCGGCGGCGGCCGGTACGATGACCTCACTGGGATATTCGGTTTGCCCAATGTAAGCGGAGTGGGAATTTCTTTCGGGGCAGACAGGATTTATGATGTGCTCGATGAGATCAACGGTTTCCCGGATCTGACATCGGCTTCCACAAAAATCCTTTTTGTGAATTTCGGAAAAGAGGAATCTATGCATTGTCTTAAACTATTAAAGCAATTGCGAATTGCAGGAATCAATGCTGAATTATTTCCTGATACAGCCAAAATGAAAAAGCAGATGGCTTATGCAGACGACAAAAAGATTCCTTTTGTGGCACTGGTTGGCTCTGAAGAAATGAAAACAGGCGCCATCGCAATTAAGAATATGACCAGCGGTGAACAGACGAAAATGAGTATCGATGAGCTGATGAAAATTCTAAAAAGTTCAGATTAAAATACGTCGAACCAACAAAAACGGGATGCCACACTTTACACTTACAGGTTCTCTTTCATTCAGCGATATTGAAAAAATATTCAGGGACAAGTTGCAGCTGAGTCTGTCTGCCGGCAGTCGGAAGAAAATTGCCGATTGCCGGAAATACCTCGACCGGAAACTGCAACATATCGAAGCTCCTGTGTACGGTATCAATACAGGCTTTGGCGCCTTGTACAATAAATCAATTTCACAGGAAGACCTTGGAACGCTTCAAAAAAACCTGGTGATGAGCCATGCTTGCGGAGCCGGTGAAGAGGTGCCTCAGGAAATTGTGAAGCTCATGCTGTTGCTGAAAATCCAGGGACTCAGCTACGGCCATTCGGGCGTGCAGGTTGAAACGGTTGAACGCCTCGTTGATTTTTTTAACAATGACGTTCTTCCTGTCGTCTACCAGCAAGGCTCACTGGGTGCATCTGGAGATTTGGCGCCGCTTGCCCACCTTTCACTTCCGTTAATAGGTGAAGGAGAAGTCAAACACAGCGGGAAGAAGCAATCATCAAAATCTGTTCTGAAAAAATTCGGCTGGCAACCGATTGAATTGCAATCAAAGGAGGGGCTTGCGCTCCTGAACGGAACCCAATTCATGAGTGCTTACGGTACCTGGTGTGTGATGCAGAGCTTCGAAATGGCGAGGCTTGCAGACGTGATCGCTGCCACATCGCTGGATGCTTACGACGGCCGCATTGAGCCTTTCGATCCTTTGATCCACCACGCCCGCCCGCATGACGGACAGAAAGAAGTGGCGAAGCATATCACTGAAATCCTGAAAGGAAGCCAGCTGATCAGGAGAAAAAAGGAACACGTCCAGGATCCTTATTCGTTCCGGTGCATTCCACAGGTGCATGGCGCGTCACGCGACGCCATACATTACTGCGCCATGGTGATGGAAACGGAAATCAATGCCGTGACTGACAACCCGACAATTTTTCCTGAGGAGGACAAGATTATTTCCGGTGGAAATTTTCACGGTCAGCCGCTGGCGCTGGCATTGGACTTCCTTGCCATTGCATTGGCAGAACTCGGCAGCATCAGCGAACGCAGGAGCTACCTGTTGATCTCCGGTCAGCGGGAATTGCCTCCTTTCCTGGTTGCTGATCCCGGGCTGAACAGTGGATTCATGATTCCGCAATACACGGCAGCGGGAATTGTGAGCCAGAACAAACAATTGTGTACGCCTTCCTCGGTGGATTCCATTACCTCTTCCAACGGACAGGAAGATCACGTAAGCATGGGCGCGAATGCAGCGACGAAAGCATACCGCGTGGCGGAAAATCTGAAAACCATTTTATCCATAGAACTGCTGAATGCTGCACAGGCGTTGGAATTCAGGAGACCGTTGAAAAGCTCTCCTGTGATTGAAAAGCTCGTGGCCGGTTACAGGAAGAAAGTTTCTTTTATGAAACAGGACAGGATATTATATAAAGACATGCAAACAACGCGTGACTTTTTGTTCGGTTAGATTTTGATAAGACCAAGTCCCTTAAATCAAATTATCTGTTTTTGAGGAACGCAGATGGCGCAGGTTGTGATGATGATAGCAGATTAAGATCTTTTATTATCTGTCCCGTCTGCGGGATCAGTGTTCGCTTTTATCCCGGTAAGGTATTCTTTTGCTCCCATCCCTTTATTGAAAAGCAAATCCACGATGCTCAGGTCGGGAATGAAACCATGTTTGTCTGCAAATGCCTGGTGGTATTCCGGAATTATTTTTCTTGACGCAGGAAGGAATGCGCTTCTCATATCAGCAATTCCGTCTTCCAATGTCTTTTCATACGCTGAAGTAAATTCCGGGTTGAAAGGAATCTGGACCAATGCAAAGATTTTTTTCAGCAGCAATAAATTAAATTCAAAAAGGAATTCAGTTTTGGTTTCATAAAATCCTTTTAGTTCATCTTCAAAATATTCGAAGTAGGGCGTGTTACGGTAGGAACTTGTAAGCGTACGCCAGTGAATTTTCTGCCATTGAGAATCGTAGCTGATCTTCCGTTCGCTGATGGGTTTCCTCTCATTGCCTTCATGATGCACAGGTATTACGAGCGGATGAATTCCGTTGGCACCATAAACCAAGGCGCGGTTCCTGTAGGTTTGCTTGACGTAATGCTCGTGTTTCTCAAAAATTATTTTTTCTGATTTGAGCAACCGGGCAACGAAACTCACAGGTGGGAGGTAGGCCGTAGAAAATAAAATCGCTTCCACAAAAATAATTACTGCAGGTCATCCTCGTACGCACCTGCATCTGGCAAAGGTGAGCCTGGCGCAGGACGCGGCTTTTCTTCTATATCTGTTGAAAGGATGGTGGGATTCAGATTGGTAATTGAAATCTGGCCGAAATTGATTGCCAGTGAAGTAGAATCCAACCGGTAATAGTTGTTGTCAATGTCTTTGAATCTCGGATCTACATTTTTAGTAGAGTTCAGGTAATGATTCGCGCTTCCATTGTAAGTATCATTGTCTATTTTGTAAAGACAGTAATCCAGAGAGAGTGACACATAGCTTCCTGTCGTTATCGTATCGTATCCGATTTCATTGTCCTGGTTACCGTAAATGATACAGTTTCCGAAATAAGCAGTGATCGGCCGGATGTGAAGAACACCGTAAACATCCACGTAATAATTATTGAAGAGCATGGAAGGCGTGGAACGTGTGGAATTGGTCCAGTAATTCGCAAAAGTGCAATGCAGGAAACGGTACAATCCTCCGATCGGCAGGTAGCAAAGGTATTCCCCGCAATTTGCAAACACACAGTTATTCGCTTCTACAAAAGAACCCTTTCCGTAAAATGCAGTACTTGCAAAATTCTTAATGATTGTATTGTCGAGTTCAACAGCTGTTTGAGTTGAACTTCCTGATGTATCGACCTGTATTCCCACAAATCCATTCTTTATAATGGCATGATTAAGTTTATTTCCGAACGGACCGGCTCCGGAAGTAACTACCACCGGGCATTGCGTGATGTCAATGCTTGAAATGCTGGAAAACCAGATGCGGTCCCACTGGCCTGGAATGTCAGTGTAGTCAATACCCAGGCGGTCCCCTTCGAAAGTAACTGGATCGTTCAGCGTCCCGTTGACGATCAGCTTTGCTGTGTTGAGCACGATCAATCCTGAGTTGTTGTGAAAATGAATGCGCACGCCCGGGTCAACCGTCAGCGTATATCCTGAGTCAAGAATTGCATAACCGTAAATAACATAGGGCTTGTCGTTTGTCCAGTGAAGTGAATGGCTGGCGCCGCTGCAGTCTTTCAGCTTGAATAATGGCGTGCATTGAGATTTTTGTTCACCGCAATTGGAGGAAGGAAAGAAATGCGCATCCTGCCCATAAGACACTACAGGAAGGTTTTGCTGATGGCCGTTGGTCTGGAAGAGGATATCGCCCTGCACGATCAACGGCGTATTCTGGCTATTCGGATCAAGAGTAACTTCCACAAAAATCCAGATGCTGTCGTTGGCGCCGATTTCTACCTCAGAGAATGTTTTTCCGGGAATGCCATTCACATTCAGGCGGACGAAATCATAAATATCAGGTGACAAGGTGATGGAAGAAATTTTCAGCGGCTGATCGTAGTTGTTTCTCACGGTGAAAACCTGGGTTGCGCTGCCCACCGTCGTAAATACGGTATCAAAACGGATGGTGTCCTCACTGAATTCAAGCGAGGCGCCTGAATCGGTAAGGAGCTTATCCTTCTTACACGCATTGAAAGAGAGGAGTATAACAATTGCAGGAACAGCGAGGCGGAAAAGAATTTTCGTCATAAAGATGCAAAGATAGTTTTCTGAATAGAACTGATGACGGGTATCACTTGCCGGATATTCGAAATTCTTCTAACGTGAGTGGTCATTATTTATTTGCGGATAGGTACTAAATACTAATAGTTACTAATGTACTAAATACCAATCGCCGGACGACTGACGACTGATGACTGAAGACTGAAGACTGTAGACTGTAGACTGTAGACTGTAGACTGTAGACTGTAGACTGTATACTGTATACTGTATACTGTATACTGTATACTGTATACTGTATACTGTATACTGTTGCCAGGCTGCTCTTGGACACGTAAGGAATTCCCTAAATCGATTTGGGTTACTTAAATTGCGCGGGCTACTTTTGAACCGTCAAATTAAAAACAATTTTTATGAAAACAATTTTACAAACCAGAATGTCGCACATCATCTGTGCTTTTCTTTTCTCCGTGAGTGTGCTTGTATCCTCAAATGCAGATGCATTATGCACTGCCTCGTTTACTGCTGTTCCCGATTCCGCCGGAACGGGAGTTACGTTTGTGAGCACCTCTACAGGTACCACCATTAATACTACTTATTACTATACATTCGGAGATGGTTGGGGAAGTTACAATGCCTCCGACTATCACGTGTATTCTTCACCGGGATGGTACCTGGTTTGTCTTACAATTACCGATTCTTTGAACGGATGTTACTCCACCCATTGCGATTCCATCTTTGCAGGTAACAATGGTTTGGGCTGCCAGGCCATGTTCACATCGCAGGCTGCAGGTCTCACCGTTTCATTTGGAAATCAAAGCACAGGCAATAACCTGAATTATCATTGGGATTTTGGAGACGGCTCTTCTGTGAACGGACAGAATGCGACACACACTTATTTAACAGGCGGACAATACCTTGTTTGCCTCACCATCTGGAACAGCACATGCAGTGATACGATCTGCAATTATGTGAACGTAACTACAGGCGGCGGAAACTGCCAGGCTTCCTTCACAGCCATTGATTCAGCAGGTATTACTTATTTCTATGGAATAGCAAACGGCACACAAGGAACCGTTACTTATTCCTGGGATTTTGGAGATGGATCTTTTGGTACAAACCAGTTTGAAGTGCATACTTACAATGGCACAGGCTACCTCGCATGTCTTACCATTACAGACATGGACACCAACCAGGTCGTACTCTGCACATCCACCTATTGTGATTCAATCGTTCCGAATGGTAGTACGACAACCTGCCAGGCTGCATTTAACTGGACAACTGGTGCCTTTACCGGGGAAATCGATTTCATTGACCTCTCCACTGCTTCTGATTCCATCATCGGATGGCAATGGGATTTTGGAGACGGCTCGAACGGAACCGGCGCCAACCCGGCGCACACCTATGCCCAGGCCGGAAATTATTATGTGTGCGTCAACATCATTGTCATTAATCAGAACGGCGTGATCACATGTACATCTTCCGCATGCAACTGGGTACAGGTGCAGGCTGCAGGGGGATGCCAGGCATCTTTCAGCGCAGTTGACTCATTGGGGCTGATTGTTTTCATGAATAGCTCCACCGGCTTAACGGGGTCCACAAATTACTACTGGAATTTCGGAGATGGTTTTTACGCCACGGGAATGAATGCGACCCACAGCTATAATTCTGCAGGTGGTTATTTGGTTTGCCTCACCATCACTGATTCGGCAACGGCATGCTTCGATACTTATTGCGATTCCATTTGGGTCAACAATGGCGGCGGTATACAGTGCCAGGCGTCGTTTAATGCAATACCGGATTCATTGGGCAATGCGTGGAACTTCTACAATACAAGCACGGGTACCAATGCGAATACAACCTA
>Ga0134121_10003512_pt1 | contig 13065 bp, 10 predicted proteins | sample KB301_FD_96463 | JGI IMG/M metagenome (GOLD analysis project Ga0134121, IMG submission 96463) | Terrestrial soil microbial communities without Nitrogen fertilizer from Kellogg Biological Station, Michigan, USA - KB3-0-1 | ecosystem: Environmental > Terrestrial > Soil > Unclassified ...
CCGCACGCCCTTCTTGCCCAGCTCGTAGGCGAGGTAGCGCACGCTCGCCTCCAGGGCGCTCTTGGCGATCCCCATCACGTTGTACTTGGGCACCACCTTCTCGGCGGCGTAGTAGGTCAGCGTGACCAGGCTGCCTCCTTCGGCGAGGAGGGGCGCGGCCGCCCGCGCCACCGCCACCAGCGAATAGGCCGAGATCTCCAGGGCTGTCCGCCAATCGTCCCGGGTGGTCTCGATATAGCGGCCGTCCATGGCAGGCCGGGGCGCGAAGGCGATCGAGTGGACCACGGAGTCGAGGCTCCCCCAGGTCTCCCGCAGATCGGAGAACATCGCCTGCAGCTCCTCCTCCTGCGTGACGTCGCACTGGTAGAGCCGGGTCCCCGGCATCTCCCGGGTGAGCTTCTCGAGATCTTCCCGGAGCCGCTCCCCCTGGTAGCTGAACGCCAGCTCGGCGCCTGCCGCGTGCAGCTTCTCGGCGATCGCCCAGCCGAGGCTGCGCGCGTTGGAAACCCCCATCACCAGCCCCCGCTTGCCCTGCAGTTGGATCTCGATCATGCGCGCATCTTATCCGGTATATTGAGCTTCGTGAATCGACGGGCCTCGGTGCGCCTCCTCCCGCTCCTCGGAGCTCTGGCGGCTCTCGCGTGCGGAGAGCCCGCGCCGGAGCCGGCCGCGACGACCGTGGACACCCGCGGCCTGATCACCTCGATCCGCCCCGGGAGCTCCCCCGGATCGGGAGCGGTGCGGATCGAGGGACCGCCCCGGCCCGACGTACGCTATGCCAAGGCGGACGTGGCGGTCCTCGCCTCCACCCGGGTGGTGGCGCGCACCGGGGCCGGCGACCGGCCGGCGGTCTTCGCCGACCTGGAGCTGGGCGACCGGGTGCAGGTCCAGTTCCAGGGTCCGGTCTCGAAGTCGTGGCCGGTGCGGGCCGTGGCGCGGCAGATCGTCATCCTGGAGAAGGTCCGCGGCTTCGCTCCGGCCGGGCCGCCGCGGCCGGTCCCCACCCCTGCGCCGCCCACGCTCCCTTCGCTCACCAGCGACCTGCTCGGGACCGAGTTGGAGCCCGCTCCCCCTGGCACGGAGCCCGAGGAGCCGGTCGCCCAGCCCCCCCGCGAGGTGCCGGACGCCGCGGTCCTGCGCGACGTGCGCACCGGCGACCAGCAGACCGTCGACCGGGTGGTCTTCGAGATCGACGGCCCGAAGCTCCCCGAATACGAGGTGAAGTACGTGCACCGCCCGGTCCACTGCGGCTCCGGCCTGCCGGTGCAGGTCGCCGGCGGCGCCTTCCTCCAGGTGCGGCTCAGCCCCGCCCGTGCCCACACCGAAGCCGGCGCCCCGACCGTGGCCACCCTCCAGCGCAAGGTGCGCCTGCCGGTCATCCGGGAGATCGCAGAGACCTGCGACTTCGAAGGGGACGTCACCTGGATCGTGGGGCTCACGGCCCGCAAGGAGTACCACGTCCTCGAGCTCGAGGCCCCGCCGCGGCTGGTGATCGACGTCGAGCGGTGAAGCGCCCTGTCGTGTCGCCGACATGTCGGTGACCGCCGGCGGACACGCATCGGACGCGCCCCTCTCCTGCCAAGCTGCTGATTTCACGAGGTTTCCGCCGGAGCCGCGGTTTGGCCCGGCGCTTGCTCTCCCCAGCCGGCGTCCAAGGGATTTCCACCAGGTTCCCATTGCACAAAGGAGGTTGCCATGGCGAAATGGAAGACCAGACAGGGCAAGCTTCGGCTCGGCGCCCTGCTCGCGGCGTTGCTCCTGGCGGGCCTCGCGGGCCTGTACCCGGGGTGGTCGCAGAGCCCGGTGTTCTCGGAGCACGTGGACATCGACCAGCAGAGACTCCAGCTCGGTGAGTACCCGCTCTTCAAAGTGCTGGAGTCGGGCGGCCAGTTCTTCAGCACGCCGTACATCCCCTACGACCGGGAGACCGGCGAGGGGGACGGCTACGGCGAGGGTCCCAAGGGACCGCGGCAGGCACAGATCGCGGCCTTCTACCCGCCGGACGCGGCACAGTACCGCTTCCTGCGGCTCAACGGTCTCGACTCCCAGAGCTGCTACGAGTGCCACAACTCGATCGGCAGCTACGTCGAGCCGGGCTCCCGGACCGGCGCGCTGATGCGAAAGCCGGGCTCGGTCGGCGGCGGGGCGGGATCGAACAGCAACGCCTTCATCAACCCGGATTTCCCCGATCCGATCACGCTGTTCATCCGCCAGCCGCCCCACGTCTTCGGCACCGGCTACACCCAGCAGCTCGCCACCGAGATCACCACCGAGCTGGCCATCTGGCGCGGGGCCGCGCGCATCCTGGCGAAGAAGACCCCGGGCCAGGCCGTGGAGCTCCCGCTGACCAGCAAGGGGATGAGCTTCGGCCGGTTCAAGACGACCTATACCGGCAAGGCGGCGGTGGTGCGCGGCTGCGACGACCTCTGCACCGGAGAGACGCCCGACGACACCACCTTCGGCGAGACCGGCTACACCGACGACGTGAGCCAGGTGACGGGCGTGGCCTGCGATCTGATCGTACGCCCCTTCCAGTGGAAGGGAATCTCGTCGAGCATCCGCCACTTCGCCCGCGACGCCCTGGACTTCCACTTCAGCATGCAGGCGGTGGAGAAGTACAACGACCTCGATTGCGACCGCGATGGCAAGCGGCGCGAGGTCTCGCTGGGGAACGTCTCGGCGCTGGTGTCGTTCGTCACCATGACCCGGCCGCCGCAACAGATCCTGCCCGAGGGGGAGGAGGCGAGGCGCTCCGTGGCGCTCGGCGAGGAGATCTTCCGGGGCAGGTCCACGAACCCGGTGGTCCAGGCCCGGCTGACGGGAGCCATGTGCGCCACCTGCCATGTGCCGTCGATCCGGCTCAATGACGCGGAGCTGCTCATCGAGAATCCGGGACCGGCGGACGTGGGGCCGGGCGACTGCAAGGAGCTCGATGCGGGGCTGGTCGATCCCGTCGCATCGCATGAGCAGCTCGCGGCCTTCCAGCTCACCGAGAAACGGGTCCGCCAGGTACGCCCGCAGGTGGAAGCGCTGCCCACCGTCAATCCCGCCGAGCTGGCGCAGGCCCTGCGGGCGGCCCTGGAGCAGCTCGACGCCACGGCGCCTCCTCCGGGCTACCGGATCAACCTCAGCCACCCCGGTACGCCCAGCGACGTACCGGCCTACGTCTATCCCCGGCTGCGGCCGAAGCCGAACGGCTCGGTGGTCATTCCCCTGTTCAGCGACCTGCGGCAGCACGACATGGGGGTGCAGCTCGCGGACCGCGCCAAGCAGCCGGCCGACGTGGCCGGGATCTGCATCGCACGACGGCTGTTTCTCACCCGGCCGCTCTGGGGCGTCGCCGACACCGGCCCCTGGCTGCACGACGGCCGCGCGCAGACCCTCAAAGAGGCCATCCTCCATCACGAGGGGGAGGGAAGCGAGGCGAATCCGATCATCCGCGCCTTCCGCAACCTGCTGCCGGAAGAGCAACAGGCGCTGGTCAACTTCCTGCTGACCCTGCGGCTGCCGGTGCAGCCGGGTCTGGAGATCCAGGAGTATCTGGACGATCCGCCGGAGGTGCCGGAAGCGGAGCCCGGGAGCTGACTCCTACTCCGCGAACAGGATCGAGAACGTCCCCTCCGTCCCGGGCCGCCCGCCGACGTTGCGCAGCACACCGTCGGCGCCCGCGCCCAGGTAGTGCCCCGCGGAGTCGACGATCGCGAGGCGGTCGGCCGGGCCGAGGACGGCGTGGCCGGCCGCGCCGACCTTGCGGATGACGAACGTCGTCGCGGAGCCGGCCTCCCGGCGGTCGGCCAGCACGCGGCCGTCCTCGGCCTCGCGCAGATAGGTGCCGTTGTGGGCGAGGATCTGCACCGCGTCGCCGTTGCGCAGCTGGCCGCCGTCCAGGTCGCGGAGCATCAGAGCGGATGCGGCGGACGGCAAGGGCTCGGCCCAGACCGCGCCATCGCCGCCATCCTCCGGCGTGATGTAGCGGTCTCCGGAGCCGCGGAAGTAGACCCGGTCGAGCGAGGTCCTGAGCTGGCCGGAGAAGTAGTTGAATGTCTGGGTCTTCACCCCGTCGGGCCGGATCAGCCAGAAGCCCCGCATATCCTGATTGGCGGGCCGCTCGGTCGAGTACTCGCGGGCCGGCTCGTTGCAGTAGAGCTGCCAGTAGACGACCCAGCGCGCACCCCAGCCGAGCGCCGCCTCGGTCAGCTGGCGGATGACCGCCGCCCGGTTCTGCCCCTTGGAGACCTGGTCCCTGGCCGCGCCGTACTCCCCCAGATAGACGTTGCGGCTGCCGTAGAGCGAGCTGTCCGGCGCCTTGGCCGCCAGATAGTCGAGGGCGCGCACCAGCTCCGCGGGATCGAAATCGACGTCCCAGCTCGAATAGGAATAGAGGTCGGCGCGGGTCAGCGGGACGACGTCGTTGGCAACCGTGACCTCCCCGGCCATCGCCCGGCGCAGGAGGTTGACCTCGACGGCGTTGGCCACCGTGACGCCCGGCGCGGGGATCTCCCGGCGGGCCTGGGTCACCCCGGCCTGGCGGGCGTTCAGCCAGGCGGCCATGCCCAGCACGCGGGTATGGCCGGGCTGCTCGTCGTCGGCGAGCCCGCGGCGCAGCAAGTGATCCCCTTCCCAGTTCTGCAGCACGAACGTCTTGCCGGTCCCCGCGTAGGCGGTCAGCAGATAGCGGGCGAGCTGATACGTCTCCTCCCGCTCCCTCTCCCACTCGTCGCGGGTCATGCCGTCGAGGAACTCGTCGATCGGCTCCCGCCGCGCGACCTCCAGGATGTAGGTCGAGAACGGCTTGGCGAACAGCGCCTGGTAATAAGGATGCCGCGCCAGATCCGCCAGAGTCTCGGGCGGCGGCCCCCAGTCGGAGTTGAAGGGATAGCTCGGCGTCGCGTCCGGGTCGAACCAGACCTTGATCACCCGGGTGCCGAGCGCCAGGATCTGGTCCGCGCCCTCGTTCAAGAAGTCCTCCGCGGTGAAGTTGTACTTCCCGGCCACATGGGTAACGCCGAGGACGTCGCGCAGCGGCGCAGCCCCGCCGGAAACCGGGACCAGGAAGGGCACCAGCAGGACGAGGGGGATGAGCCCGCGGAAGGGACGCATGGCCTGGATTGTACGGCCGCGCCGAGCGCCGGGTATCGCCTTCGCAACCGAAGGCCGATCGCTCTCCGAGGTCTCCCGCGACGTCAACCGCAGGATCGCGCGCCTGCAGCTCCCGGCCGGAGTGCATCTGTCGCAGGGAGGCCAGGTGCAGGACCAGGCCGACGTCTTCGGAAAAATCTTCGCGGCCCTGGGGTTGGCAGTCCTGATGATGTACCTCATCCTGGTCGTCCAGTTCGGCTCGTTCCTCGATCCGCTGGCGATCCTCCTCTCCCTGCCGCTGTCGCTCGTGGGCGTCGTCCTGATCCTCCTCCTCACCGGCGACACGCTCAACCTGATGAGCCTGATCGGAGTAATCCTGCTGATGGGGATCGTGGCGAAGAACGCGATCCTGCTGATCGACTTCGCCAAATGGAATCACGAAGAGGGAATGCCGCTGCGCGAAGCCCTGATCGAAGCCGGAAGGGTGCGATTGCGGCCGATCATCATGACCACGCTGGCCTTGATCGCCGGCATGATTCCGGTCGCTCTGGGACACGGCGAAGGCGGAGACTTCCGCGCCCCCCTGGGGCGAGCGGTGATCGGCGGCACGATCACCTCGACGCTCCTGACCTTGCTGGTGATCCCGACCGTCTACGAGACCATGGCCGGCTGGCGCGAGAAGCTCCGCGGCCGCTTCCGGCGGCGGACGCACGTAAGGGCGGCGCCTGCAGAGCAGGCGGGGCCGGCGGGGGGATAGGCCGCTTATCCAGGCCGCGCTGACGCCGGAAGCCCGCGCGCGGGAGGGTTCTCCCCAACATCCGCATCTGGACTTGGAAGACAATTGTCAATACACTAGCTGAGTGCGATTCGAGTGGGACCCTGCCAAGGCGGCAGCGAACCTCGAGACACACGGAGTCAGCTTTGCCGAGGCATCGACCGTTTTCTCCGATGACTTCGCTCTCACGCGAGAAGATCCGCTCGCCTTGGAGGAGCAACGCTTCGTGACTCTCGGCATCAGCGACACAGGAAGCCTCCTGGTCGTGGTCTACACTTATCGCGAGCCGGATACTCTTCGGATCATCTCGGCCTGGAGAGCCAACCGTCGGCAGGGGAAGGAGTATGAGAAGAGTCGCCGCTGAACCCTATCGGGACATCGATTTCTCGCAGGCAAAGCGAGGGCCCTTGGTGAGGGCCGAGCCGGGCAAGACCAAGATTTCCATCCGCTTGGACAATGCAGTGATCGAAGCATTCCGCGAGCTGGCCGATCGGGCCGGAGGGGGCAATTACCAGACCTTGATCAACGATGCGCTTGCCGAGTATCTGCATCAACGGACGATGCTCGAAGCCGTTCGGCAGATCGTCCGCGAAGAACTCGGAGAGTCGGCGACGCGTAGGGCTCGGCCACGCACGGTAGCCTCGCGCTCGAAAGCTGGCGGGTAGGGCAGACGATCTTCGGACACTCCGCTACCTCCTCAACAGATAGGCCGCGATCAGGATCACCGCGTGCGGACCGAGCAGGCCGAGCAGGCGGGGGGATAGGCGAGGCCGTGTCAGAACTGCTTCTCGATCCCAGCTTGCTTGAGGACGGCGTTCGCGGTGTGTCGGGAAATGGCTTGAGGCTGATTGCCGGAGAGGAGGTGGTTCGCCTCCAGAAGCTCGGGGATCAGGTTGCGGAGCTTTTCCGTGAGCGCCTCGATCGTCGGCGCCTCGGTGGCGAGACCGGGCACGTCGTCACTGGTCGCCACCCAGACATCTGCCTCCGGATCCCAATCGGCATGAACGTGATAGACGGCTGTCCCCATCGAGGTACAGGATAGCACAGCGCCAGCCGTCTCATGCGCCTGCGGTCGATCGTCATGACGACGCTGGCCCTGCTCGCCGGCATGATCCCGGTGGCCCTGGCGACAACTGAAAGCGGCTCCCCAAAAAGAGAGGGCCGGCCCGGCGCAAGGCCGGCCTCATCAAAACAACAAAAGAAAAGGGCGCACAGGATCGAGGGACTGCCCAGATCCCTCGATCTCATTGATTCAGTTGTCAAAGAACCCCGGCGATGTCTCGAAGCCCAACTCGGCCTCGCTCCATCCCGCGAGGGAGGATAGAGCGCCGCTGCCCGACCGGGAACGAGGCGGCGGGAATTCCAAAATTTTTAGAAACGCCAGGGGGATTTTGAGCCGGGCGAGGCCGCGAGAGGAGAATCCTCTCGTCTGGGCGCTGGTGACCTGCTCCTTGGAACAGGTCATCCGCTCCGTGGAATGGAAGGTCTGTTCCGGAAAAGACGCGCCCGCGTCGTGGTGCGGGCCGTCCCGACCGCGGAACGGGCCGTCTGTTCCACGGAACGAGCCGCTTGTTCCGAGGTACAGACCGCGTGTTCCGCGGTCGGGCTCACCCGCTCCGCGGATCTCCGGCTCGTTCCGGAGAGCGGACTGTCCGTTCCACGGAGCGGATGGCTCGGATCGGTTCTTTGACAAGGGTCGTACCGGGGCACTCCTCGCGGGCGGAGGAGCGGCCCTGGCCCGCCGAGTTCGACAGGGGCCGGGTGGCCGGCCTGGCCCCTGGCCCGCCTTTTGTGCAAGCGTAAGAAGAGACGGCTGGTACCTATGGACCTGTCCCGAAATAACCTGGGCGCAACTGAATTCCCATCCGGCCCAACGGGCCGGGAGAACATAGCCCAGGGATGAGGCTGAAGGCCGACTCCCTGGGTCACGAGCAGAGCATTTCTGCTGGTACTGGAGCAGAGAAAGGGCGTGGCCGGCGAGCACGCACTAGTCGTTCCGGCTCCTCAGGCCACCCAGCGGGCTGCGGCGTCGGCCGCTTGCAGCGGAGCCGTGGCTGGTCGGCCGAATTGGCTGGCCCCTCAGGCAGAGGGGAGCTCGGCGCATGAACGGCACCCGGGCCGACGCCGGCCTGTCTCCATGCACGCCGGCTGGAGCCCTGCTTATACGTCGGCATCAATGTCATTGACGTGCCTTAGCAACTCGCCCTAAGCTCTGGTAATCGAAAGAGTGGAAAGAGCATAGGGCCGCGTCCAGCGCGCCTCGCGAGGCGCTTACACGACAGAGAATGGACGGCCATGCAGACCTGCTCGAGCTCGCGGAAGGGGCGTTTATCCGTCGCAGTCGGGGAGGAGGCGCGGTCGGGGAGGCAGTCGGATAAATCTCTGGGTAAACGTATAGAGGGTTGGTTGGGGGGTTATACGGCAGGGGTGAGGAAGAGGTTCTGCGCCAAGGAAAGCAGGCAGCTAGCAGCTACAGGCAACCATGAGAAAGGACTTTAAAAAGCTTGCGGCAGTTCTGTTGTTCACCTCTGCCTGCATTTCCTGCGCGCCTGAGCAACAGGAACAACCTGGGCCGCGGGTCGGCCCCCCAATAGCTGTTGACCGGGCTCTGGCCTACCAGGTCGTCCAGCGCGAGGACATTAGTTCCCGCAGCCGGAACAGGTTACGTGCCTTCATCTATTCTCCCGCAGAGTCTGTAGAGGCCAGAATCGAGACCAGTATGAAGGCGGCATTTGAACTTCAGCAGAGCACCGGCTGTGATTACGTCAAGGTGTTTCACCTGATCGCGCCTGACCCCAACCAGATAGGAACGGCAACGTATTATGTGGATTTATCCTATGCGCCTGACGGCTTGGGAGTGGGCGGTGAGTCACCCCTTCGAAACCGAACCTGGGAGGCAATGGCTACCGACCAAGTCGTCGATAGTCTAACTCTTAAGGTGGAAAAGCTTTGGTGGAGCAACCGCGACAGGTTTCAACGCGACAATGGCTATGGTGGAAGGGAAACAGACGAGAAGGCTTTGAAAGAGTTCATCGCAAAGCAGCTAAACGTCGAGCGTAAAGCGGTGAAGTTGGCTACTCTCTTTCTAAGTCCGTATCCCTGAGATTCGAGCATTGGAAAAGACCGGCTATTGTGATTAGGCGCAGAAACCCCGCCGATCGAGCGGACGGCAAGCCGCCGCTCATCGGCATCCCCGTTCTCCGAATGGCGTACCAAGGGGGAATACGATGACACCAAGCACTGGCCCTAAGCCACATCCGCCATTTCTCCAGCGCCAGCTCGTTCATCTGGGGCTGTCACTTGCTGTTCTGGCCCCCTCTCTTGCCTTGGGGATGTGGGGCTACGAGCACTATGAAAACCTGCCGTGGCGTGATGCTTTCCTCAATGCGGCCATGCTCCTGGCGGGAATGGGACCGGTCAAGCAGGATCTCTCAGAGTCAGGGAAACTCTTTGCTGGGCTCTATGCCCTCTATTCCGGCCTCGTGGTGATTGCCGTAACTGGTCTGCTTCTTACGCCGGGTATTCATCACCTGATGCACCGGGTACACTGGGAAGAGCCGCAAGGGCAGCCATGATAGCATTCTCCGCTACGCTCAGCTGCCTAAACAGCGCATGGACCCTGTCGGAGCGCGGCCGTCGGTTGTCGATGGCGGGCAGGAATCACCCCATCCGAATCGACAACGCATGCCGGAATACGTTCCGCGGGTCCCAACGCGCCTTGACCTGCTGCAGGCGCGGATAGCCTTCTTTGTAATACAGCGTGTGCCAGGGCAGGCCCGAGGTATTCAGGGCCGGGTCCGCGAGGTCGGTGTCGGGATGATTGATCAATGATCCTTCGTAGGCCTCGCCCGGGACCGGCACCCCTCCGCTCTCCGCAAACAGGTCGCGATAGAACGCCCGCACCCAGGCCAGGTTCTGCGCCTCTTCCCGCGGATCGAGCCAGCCTGTGTTGCATGCGATGTCGAGAATCGCTTCGCGTTGCGAAGAGGCCGTGGCATCGGGCGCGACGGTATTGATCCGCCCGCCATAGGTGGCGAGCCCCAGCATCCCGCCCATGACGTCGTGATCTGTGCCGGTCAGGTGATTGTAGGCCACACGGATCTGACGATCGGTCAATCGTCTCTTGAGGAGTGCGTCCTTCACCTTGGCGCTCACTCCGCCGGGAGGCGCGGCGAACAGATCGGGAAACGGGTTCAGAGCAAATTCGAGCCAGGACATCCGCGCGAGCTCCGGGCCATCGGGTGCGCCGATCCCTTCAGCCAGCGCCGCGAGATGATCCTCCACCTGCCGCTCGGCGTCGTCGCCGGCCGTGCTCACACCGCGGAGGATGATCTTCCCGAATTGCTTGCGATGGATCGCGAGGAGTGTCCAGAGAGAGGCGTACGGGGACTCGGCGCCGCTGTTGTGCTCGCACCAGATCCCGTGGTTCTCGAGGAGCCGCTGGAAGCGCGGCAGGTCGACGTCGCTCCAGCCCCATTCCGCCTTGAACGTCGTGATCGACTCCGGTGCGCGCGGCAACAGCCGGGCCGGATCGTCGCCGGAAGCGCCAGGCGACCGGAACCAGTAGCGGGTGACGACGCCGAAGTTGCCGCCACCTCCGCCGGTATGCGCCCACCAGAGGTCGCGATGCGGGTCGGACGTTTCCCGAGTCGCCACCACGCTGCGCGCTCGCCCGTCGGCATCCACGGTGACCACCTCGATGGCATACAGATAATCCGCTGCAAGACCGAGCTGGCGGCAGAGGAAGCCAAAGGCGCCACCGGCCACATGCCCACCCATGCCGATCTCCGGATACTCGCCGAGCGGGATTACGACACCCCACGTCTCGAACAACGCCCGGAACGTCTCGCCCACGGTGGCGCCCGCCTCGACGGCCACGGCGCCCATTCCTGCGTCGTAGTACACGCGCTTCATCGGCGAGACGTCGAGGATCACCCGCACCTCTGGATCCGAGACGAATCCTTCGAGGCAATGGCCGCCGCTCGTCACCACGAGACGCCGCCCGTCCCGCACCGCCTCCTCCACCGCCGACACCACCTGACCGGTCGAGCCGGCCAGCCGCACGTAGTCCGGGCTCGCGCTGAACCGCTTGTTGAACCGCTTCTCGATGACCGCGCGATACCGCGGATCCTCCGGGCCGATCCGGCTGGATTCGATCTCTACGTCGTCAGTCGTTGGTCGTGTCGTCATCATCTCCTCCGGATACCTTCGTACCAGCGGGCAAGTCGTCACTGGTCGCTACCCAGACATCTGCTTCCGGATCCCAGTCGGCATGAACGTAGTAGACGATCGTCTCCATCGAGTACAGGATAGCAGAACCGGGAGGGTGCTATCGCGGCCGAGTTAACGCTTATCTGTCTCGAGATAAGGCTTATCTGAACCGAGTTAAGCCTTATCCGGGCCGGTTAGTCGCTATCTGCGGCCGTTAACCGCTATCCAGCCCGAGTTAACCACTAACCGGCCGAGTTAACGCTTATCCGCGCGAGTTGAGGCTAATCTCGGAGGAGTTAAGGCTTATCCGGACCGGTTAGTTCTACTTTGTCAGACTGAGCCTCGGCACAGCCCGGTTGGATGCCAAAGGGGGGTAACTTGGGCGTGAGTGCGTGAACGACCGGCATCGTCGCCGCCAAGGTCCCAACCCTCTCGACACACTGAGATCGTCCCGCTCCGGCAGAGCAGGTGGACGCACAGGAGAGCTCAGCCCGGCAGTGGAGGCCGGGAGACGCGGAATCCCTTGGCGCTCTACTTATCCTTCGAGCTGCTCGACGCTCGCTTCATCGGCAAGTCTTTGTCGTCGATAAGCCGAATCGATCGCTGCTTGACGAGCTCTGTGCCGAGCTTCCATTTGGCGCACGACTTCATCGACAGTGACGTCCCGCCTTGGCAAGAAGTGAGCTAACAGAACCTCGATGTCCGAACAGCTCAGCAAGGGGTAGCTCTCCTTGTGCAGGAGTCTCTCCTTCAGCATGAACAGCATCGCCATCATCACCAGGGCCATGTGGTGGTGCCAGGCAAGCCAGCCACGCACCTGATAATCGGCCATACCAGCCTCGCTCTTGCCATCCTCGAACGAGCGCTCAATCCAGAACCGCTGCCGCTGCATCTGCACAAGCCGCTCCAGCGAAGTCTCCACAGGGGCGTTGCTCAGCGTGTACTTGATCGTTTCGGGGGAGCCCAGTTCCCGCGTAACCACGAGATGCCACTGGCGCGCCTTCGCCTCCTGGCCATCCCACAGCCAGACACGAGCCTGCAAGGCTTCAACGCGCAGCTCTCCCTTGGCACCAGGTCGCACCGTCACTCTCTGCCAACGTTCTGCTGGCTGGGCTTTTAGCCATTCGTCGACTCGCTGGCTGGCACTCTGCGCTTCCGGCTGTGTCGGCTTCCTGCCGCGCGTCGGCTTGCTCTCCGGGACGCGTGGATCAGGATCTTCCGTGTAGATCCGCTGATCCTTGTGAACCTCGGCCACGAACACTTCGCCATGATCCTCCAAGCGCCGAAGAAACCCGGGCTCCTTGCCATACCCGCCATCGACACCCACCCAATTAAAGCGCACTCCGTTCTGCCGGGCGCCCAAGACCATGTCGAAGGCCAAGTCCGCCTTACTCTTGAAGGCCATTTCTGGAATCGGAACGCCCGCTGCCCGACATCTTTCTGGATCGTTGGTCCATTCTTTGGGTAGGTACAGCCGGGTGTCGATCAAGGTCGAGCTCGATCCTTGCGTCAAGCAGGCGAAGACGGCCACCTGGCAGTTGTCGACCTTGCCCTGACGACCGGACCACTGCCGAGCGACCCCCACAGACTGATCGCCCTTTTTGGCAAAGGCGCTTTCGTCGAGCAGAAGGCAGGAGTCAGTAGACCCACCCAAATGGCGATCCGCTTCTGCTGCCACTTGATCCAAGATGGCACGAACGTCCCATTCGGAATGAGAGAGGAAGTGTTGGAGTGATTGGTAGTCGCAACCGGGCACCACCTCCTCCATACGTTCCATGTTCTTGCGACTCGCCTGCATCAGTCCCTGGAGGTAGTGTCCGGCCTGCAAGCTAACCGAGCGGGTCCCCCGCTGAAAATGGGGAGAAAAGCCTTGAATAAAACGATGAAACCTCTGCCCCATCCCTTCGAGCGGCGATGGGGCATTGGCGTTCTCCCTGGACTTACGTCCCTTCTGGCGGGTTGGGGGAGACTGGATGTCTCCCGAAGACGCCGTTGTGGCG
>Ga0134121_10003513_pt1 | contig 13059 bp, 4 predicted proteins | sample KB301_FD_96463 | JGI IMG/M metagenome (GOLD analysis project Ga0134121, IMG submission 96463) | Terrestrial soil microbial communities without Nitrogen fertilizer from Kellogg Biological Station, Michigan, USA - KB3-0-1 | ecosystem: Environmental > Terrestrial > Soil > Unclassified ...
CTGCTGCTGACCCGTCACAACGACGAGTCGCGTCCGGACGCGGCCGAGTCGCGGCGCTACCTGTCGCTCGTCGACGAGACGCTCGACGCCTTCGCGCCGACGCATCTCATCGCCTGCAACGGCCACCCGATGATCCTCGAGGCGATGGCGCGGGCGCGGCGCCGCGGCGTCGCCACCGCGTTCGCCGTCCGCGGCTTCGGCTACTACGAGCCGCGCTACTTCGCGTCGGTCGATCACGCGTTCACCTGCAGCCGCTTCCTCACCGATCACTATCGCGACCGCATCGGCCTCGTCAGCACGCCGATCGAGCCGCCGCTCGACTGGTCGTCGGTCGTCGCGCCGCCGGAGGCACGGGCGTTCGTCACCTTCGTCAACCCGTCGGCGCACAAAGGCCTGCTGCTGTTCGCCCGCCTCGCCGACATGCTCGGATCGAAGCGTCCGGACATCCCGGTGCTGGTCGTGCAGTCGGGCCACAGCGGCGGCTCGCTCAACGCGATTCCCGGGCTCGACTTCAGCAAGTACCCGCAGATCATGGCCGCGCCGCCGGTGCCCGCGCCCGCCGACTTCTTCGCGCTGACGCGCCTGCTGGTCGCACCGTCGGTCTGGGAAGAACCGTTCGGACGCGTCGCCGCCGAAGCGATGGTCAACGCGATTCCGCCGCTGGTCAGCAATCGCGGATCGCTGCCGGACGTCGTCGGCGGCGACTTCGCGGCCGGCGGCGGCGGACGCGTCCTGCCGATCCCCGGCTGGATGACCGCCAGCACCACGACGCTGCCGAGCGAAGCGGACGTCGCGCCGTGGTTCGACGCCGTCTGCGAACTCTGGGACGATCCCGCGCTGTACCGCGCGATCGCCGCGCGCGCTGGCGAGATTGCCGGCGAGCGGTACAGCGAAGCGATCTCGCGCAGGAAACATCTCGATTACTTCACCTCGCTGACGCCAGGCGGCCGCGTCGTGTGAACGATGGCCGCGCTCGCCGGAATGAGCACCCTGACGGCCTGCGCTCCGCGTCGTCGGCGTCGTCTTCCGGTGGCGCGACTCACAACAGAGCACGGACGGTGCCACGCGGCGGTATCGAGCGATCACAGGCAGACTCGAACGGATCGCGGCTCGCGAAGCGCGCTCGAGCCGCAAAAATGTGACCGCGCCGACGACATTGCCCGATCGCCGCCGGCGATCCGCGCGTCGGTCGGTGCCGTGCAGTTCTGTGCGTCCGCGCACCGCGATCGTGGCGCGCACTGTGAACGATTGAGCATGTGGCCGTCGCGCAACGCGCGCTGACGTCAAACGCCACCGCGACCGACACGAACCGCCGCCAGTTGACTCTTTGATCGGCGCGCCTGTGGATCGGCAGCCGCGATCGAGTCCGTGTGAAAAAGTCTTACGGATTTTGCTCGACCGTTATTGACAGTACTAACGGGGCCGCATAGGTTGATCGGCGGCGTTTCCCCAAAACACCAAGCTCCATAACGACGACTCTCTTTCGGAGGCCCGATGTTGAGCGCCCCGCTCGAACAGAAAACGTGTGTGCGCCGGCGGCGGACTGTCGCCCTGCTGACTGCGGCGTGCGCGTTCGTGTCGCTCGTCAGCATGGCGGCGACGACAACGGTCTTCGGCCCCGAAACGTTCCGCCGCAGCACCGGCGGCCCGGTCAAGGTGACGCGCACGTTCCGCGTCTCGCATCCGGCGCCGCAGTACACGCTTCGCGTGACCAATCACGGCGTCACCAGCGCCGAGATCACGCTGAACGGCCGGCGCATCATCGGCGGCGGCGGCGATCTCCACACCAGATACAAGGAGCGCGGCCATCCGAAGCATCCCGGCGACGACGACGACGACGATGACGACGACGATCTGGCGCCGGTGATCGACCGTCAGGTGACGCTCAAGGACGGCACCAACGAACTGCGCGTCGAGCTGAAGGGCAAACCGGGGCAGTCGCTGACGATCGAGATCTTCACCGCCGCCACCGACACGGCGAAGCCGACGATCACCGCCGCCGTGGCGCCGCCGCCGAACGCCAACGGCTGGAACACGACCGACGTCACGGTGACCTTCACCTGCGCGGACGCCGAATCCGGAATCGCGTCCTGTCCCGCGCCCGTCACCGTGTCCGCGGAAGGCGCGAACCAGCCGGTGACGGGAACCGCGACCGACAAGGCCGGCAACACCGCGTCGGTCACCGTCCGCGTCAGCATCGACAAGACCGCGCCCCTCGTCACCGCGAGCCGCGCACCGGACGCCAACGCGCGCGGCTGGAACAACACGCCGGTGACGGTGCACTTCACCTGCGCCGACGCCGGCTCCGGCGTCGATCTGTGTCCCGCCGATCAGGTGGTCTCCACCGAGGGATTCAACCAGACGATCTCGGGCACCGCGACCGACCGCGCCGGCCACACGAGCTCGGCGACCGCGTCGGTGAACCTCGATCGGACGCCGCCGGTCATCACCCTCGACGCGCCGGCGAACAACATCACGCTGTTCGCCACCCCGGTCGCGGCCACCGGCGTGGTCGTCGATTCGCTGTCGGGCGTCGACGGCGTCACCTGCAACAGCGCGCCGGCGTCGGTCTCCGATTCACAGGTCGCCTGCACGGTCACGCTCACGCCCGGTTCGAACTCGCTGATCGCGACGGCGACCGACGTCGCCGGCAACAGCGCGTCGGAAACGCGCACGCTGCAGTACACGCGCATCCCGGTGGTGACGATCACCGCGCCTGCCAACCTCGGGTACCTCAACATCAGCCCGACGACGGTGACCGGCACCGTCGACGATCCCGCCGCGACGGTCACGATCAACTCGATTCCGGCGGTGGTCGCCGGCGGCACGTTCACGGTGGCGCTGCCGCTCGCCGAAGGACCGAACATCATCACCGCCAGCGCCACCACGCCGGTCGGCGGCATCAGCACGGCCAGCGTCGAGGTCACGCTCGACACGACGCCGCCGCACGTGACGATCACCACGCCCGCCGACCAGTTCACGACCACCGACGCGTCGGTCTCGATTGCCGGCATCATCAACGACATCGTCGTCGGCACCGTGAACGACACGCAGGCGCACGTGACGGTGACGGTGGACGGCGTGGCGCAGAGCTTCCCGGCGCAGGTCGCCAACCGGACGTTCCTCGCCGCCGACGTCCCGCTCGCCGTCGGCACCAACCACATTCGCGCCAAGGGCTTCGACCGCGTCGGCAACGCGGCCGAGGCGGAGATCACGGTCACACGGCAGGCGCAGGCGGGCGATCAGCACATCCGCGCCGTGTCGGGCAGCAATCAAAGCGGCGTGATCGGCGCCCGGCTCACGCAGCCGCTGGTCGTCGCGCTGTCGGACGCGCTCGGCGGGCCGGTGCCGAACGCGCCGGTGATCTTCAAGGTGTCGCAGAACGACGGGCTGATCGTCGCCGACGGCGGCACGCCATCGGCGACCGCGATCGTGATGACCGGCGGCGACGGCCGCGCCCACGTCAACTGGACGCTCGGCCACCGCGCCGGCGCCGGCGGCAACGGCGTCGAGGCGTACGCGGTCGGCTTCGAAGGCACGGCGCTCTTCAACGCGACCGGCACGCAGGGCGCGGCCGGCAAGATCGTCATCGACACCGGCAACGATCAGATCGGCGCGATCAGCGCGTCATTGCCGAAGCCGTTCATCGCCGTGGTCATCGACGACGGCAACAACCGTCTCGGCGGCGTGCCGGTGACGTTTACCGTCGTGGACGGCGGCGGCAGCTTCGACGGCCAGACCGCGGTCGTCGTCGACACCGACTCCGACGGCCGCGCCGCGGCGACGCTGACGCTCGGCATGCAGGAAGGAAACGCGAACAACGTCGTCCAGGCGACGTTCCCGTCCAACACCGGGTTCCCGGCGGCGTTCAGCGCCTCCGGGCGCGCGCCCGGCGAGCCGCAGAAGACGACCGTCTCGGGCGTCGTGTTCGACAACAGCAACGCACCGATCCCGGGCGTTACGGTCCGCGCCGTGCTCACCAACGAGCTGCACTCCAATGCCGCCTCCGTCGCGTCGGCGGTGGTCGCGCAGACCGACGCGCGCGGCCAGTTCCTGATCCCCGGCGCGCCGGTTGGCCTGGTGAAGCTGCTCGTCGACGGTTCCACGGCGCAGCTGCCCGGCGTCTTCCCGGCGCTCGAATACGACATGGTGACGGTGTCGGGGCAGAACAACACGGTCGGCCAGCCGATCTATCTGCTGCCGATCAACACCGACAACCAGTTGTGCGTCACCGCGACGAGCGGCGGCGGCACGCTGACGATTCCCGACGCGCCCGGCTTCTCGCTGACCTTCGGTCCCAACCAGGTGACGTTCCCCGGCGGCTCGAAGGAAGGCTGCATCAGCGTCACGGTGGTCCACGGCGACAAGGTGCCGATGGTGCCCGGCTTCGGCCAGCAGCCGCGGTTCATCGTCACCATCCAGCCGGCCGGCGCGGTGTTCAATCCGCCGGCGCCGATGACGCTGCCCAACGTCGACGGCCTCCGCCCGCGCGAAGTGACCGAGATGTACTCGTTCGATCACGACATCGGATCGTTCGTCGCGATCGGCACCGGCACGGTGAGCGACGACGGCTCGGTGATTCGCACCAATACCGGCGTCGGCGTCCTCAAGGCCGGGTGGCACTGCGGCGGCAACCCGAGCGCCACCGGCACCGCGGCGCAGTGCGGCGAGTGCGCGAAGTGCGACGGCTCGAACTGCGTGCCCGACAACGGCGCGAGCTGCGACGACGGCAAGTTCTGCACGTCGGCCGACGGCAAGACGCCCGGATCGGACAAGTGCGACGCCGGCAGCTGCAAAGGCAAGGCGATCGAGGCCGACGTCCAGATCAAGGTCGAGGTCGAGCCCGACAAGATCATCAAGATCATGGAAGTGATCGAGAAGGTCTCCAACATGGCCGCCACCGCGACCAAGTGGATGCCGTGCTGGGTCGGCAACATCAGCCCGAAGGTGTCGCTGAGCGAAGAGAAGGGCAAGTTCTGCTGCGAGGACGACAAGAAGATCCTCGACGGCAACCGGCTGACCGGCGGCGGCGGCGCGAGCATCTCGGCGTCGTGCTTCATCGGGCTGTCGTCGATCGCGCCGGAGCTGCCGCCGTCGATCGTCGAAGTGCTCGGCCTCGAAGCGAAGGCGACGCTCGGCGTCAAGGCGCAGGTCAGCGACGTACTGAACACCTGCTCCGGACCGCAGTGGAACGAGAAGGGCGACCTCGGCCTCTCGCTCAGCGTCAACGTCGTCATCACCAAGGTCGGCGACATCCTCAGCGCCAAGCTCGAAGGCCCGAAGGGCGAGGTCAAGGTCGGCTTCGAGGGCGAGAACCTGTTCGACAACCTCCACTTCACCGGCTCGGCGTGCATCGACGGCGAAGTGAAGATGGTCATCGAGCACTTCGGCATCGGCTTCGAAGTGAAGCTCTTCTCGCTGTTCGACAAAGTCTGCATCGGAGGGTGATTCGTGGCAGGTGGTGCGCTCATCCCATGGCTCGTCGCCGGCCTCCTCGCAGGGGCGGAGCCGCAGTCGCCAATTGCGCCGGTCCGGATCGAGCCGGCGCCCGGCAGCGCCAATGCGATCACGGTGACGCTGACCGGCGTCGAGCAGGATCCGGTGCCGCTGGCGGCGAAGTGGGACGCCAGCGCCGCCTGCCTCGCCGACGTCGCCTGCTTCGTCTCGAGCTGGATGGAGGCGAACAGCACCGCAAGCATGGAGCACGTGGTGGTGCTGCGCGCGGCGGACGAGCGGGCGGAGCTGCAGAAGCGCTACGCCGATCCGGCGATGATCCAGCGCAACGCGGCGCGCTTCAACCAGGTGCGCCGCTGGAGTCTGCTCGGCTGGGCCGAGTACGGTCCGGCGCGCGTCGTCTTCCTCGGCAAAGAGGATTCGACGGCGGACCCGGTGTACGTGCTGACGATCAGGAAGGTCGAGGGCCGCTGGGCGCAGACCGACATCTTCGCCAGCGATCCGGGCTTCTACGAGATCTTCAACCGGGTCGCGCGCGTGATTCTCGACCGGCATCGCAAGAAGTAGGCGCGGCATGATGTCCTTCTTCTCGCGTCATCGGACTCGCATCGCGCAGGGCGCGGTCGCCGCCGCCGCGGTGACGCTCACCGTGTCCGGCCTGCTCGCGCAGGCGCCGGCGTCGCCGATCGGTCGCGAGGTGGCGATCGCGCGTCATCTCGCCGACGGACAGGAGTTCTCGGTGCCGCTCGCCGATCTCCTCGCGCACGGACGGCTGCTCTTCGACGCCAACTGGACGACGCAGGAAGGCGGCGGCCGGCCGCTGACCAAGGGCACCGGACGGCCGCTCGCCGATCCGTCGCGGCCGCTGGTCGGACCGCGCGCGTTCAACCGGATCTCGGCGCCCGACGCCAACTCCTGCGCGGGCTGTCACAACGCGCCGTACGGCATCTCGGGCGGCGGCGGCGACATCGTCGCCAACGTCTTCGTCCTCGGCCAGCGATTCGACTTCGCAACCTTCGATCCGTCGGACACGCTGCCGACGCGCGGGGCGGTGGACGAGAGCGGCAGGGCGATGACGCTGCAGGAAGCGGCCGACTCGCGCGCCACCACCGGCATGTTCGGCGCCGGCTACCTCGAGATGCTGGCGCGGCAGATCACGCAGCAGCTGCAGCAGATTCGCGGCACCATCCGCCTCGGCGAGACGAAAGAGCTGATCGCGAAGGGGATCCACTTCGGACGGCTGACGCTGACCAGGGAAGGCCTGTGGGACACGTCGAAGGTCGAGGGGCTCGGGCGGATCAGCATGCTCACCGGAGTCACGAACATGCCGCCGACGCTCGTCATCCGTCCGTGGCACCAGGCGAGCAACGTCGTCTCGCTGCGCGAGTTCAGCAACACCGCGTTCAACCAGCATCACGGCATTCAGTCCACCGAGCGGTTCGGCCTCGACGCCGATCCCGACGGCGACGGCTTCGTCAACGAGCTGACGCGCGCCGACGTCACCGCGGTGTCGGTGTGGCAGGCGACGCTGCAGGTGCCGGGCCGCGTCATTCCCCGCGATCCGGCAATCGAGCGTGCGGTCCTCGACGGCGAGCGCACCTTCGAGCGCATCGGCTGCGCGACGTGCCACGTCCCGCGGCTGCCGCTCGACAAGGACGGCTGGATCTTCGTCGAGCCCAACCCGTTCAACCCGGCGGGCAACCTCCGCACCGGCGAGACGCGCGATCTGCGAGTCGATCTGTCGAGCGCGGCGTTGCCGGCGCCGCGGTTGAGCCCCGACGCGTCGGGCGTCGTCTGGGTCGAGGCCTACACCGACTTCAAGCTGCACGACATCTGCGGCGACGGCGAGCGCGAGCCGCTCGACCAGAACCAGTCGCAGTGGTCGAAGAAAATCATGGACGGCAACTGCCGGTTCCTGACCAAGCGGCTCTGGGGCGCGGCGAACGAGCCGCCGTTCTTCCATCACGGTTTGTTCACCACCCTGCGCCGCTCGATCCTCGCGCACGCCGGTGAAGCCGCCGCGTCGCGCCGCGCCTTCGAGCAATTGCTCCCGTCCGAGCGCGACGGCGTGATCGAATTCCTGAAGACGCTGCAGGTGCTGCCGCCGGGCACGAAGGACCGGATCGTCGACGAGACGTTCCACGCCCGCACCTGGCCGCCCGCGGCCGCGCCAACCGCAACCGACCATCCCGGTAACCGCGACGCCGGTAGTGTCCGGCTTCAGCCGGACCGTGATCCCGGTAGTGTCCGGCTTCAGCCAGACCGTGATCCCGGTAGTGTCCGGCTTCAGCCGGACCGTCTTGAGGGACGTCAACGATGACCGCACTCGCGATCCTGATGCTGACCGCGGCGCTCGCCGCGCCTGCCGCCGCACCGGCGCCGGCCGCGCCGGTGCAGACCGTCGAGATCGTCGTGTTCTCCGACTTCCAGTGCCCGTTCTGCGCGCAGCTCGCCGAGCCGATCCGCGCGCTGCAGACGACGCCGATCGACGGCGTCCAGGTCACCGTGCAGTTCAAGCACTTCCCGCTCGGCATCCACCCGCGGGCGCCGCTCGCGCACCAGGCGGCCCTGGCCGCCGCCGAGCAGCACAAGTTCTGGGAGATGCACGATCTGCTGTTCGCGAACCGCCAGCGCGCGCAGCGCGAGGATCTCGTCGGCTACGCCGCGACGCTCGGCCTCGACGTGCTGCGGTTCGAGCGCGATCTCGACAGCGATCAGATCAAGCACGCCATCGAGGCCGATCAGGCCGAAGGCGCCCGGCGCCACGTCGAGGCGACGCCGACCTTCTACGTCAACGGCCGCGAGTACGTCGGCGCGCGCTCGCTGGCGCAGCTGAAGGCACTCGTCGAAGGCGAGCGGCGCCGGACGCGTGCGCTCACCGACATCGGCGACGCGATGCTGAGCCGCGGGCCTGCATCCGCGCCGGTCACGCTCGAGATCTTCGCCGACCTGCAGAGCCCGGTCAGCCGTCCGGCGATGACCGTCGTCGACGCGGTCGCCGCGCGCTATCCGTCCGACGTCCGCGTCGTGTTCCGGAATTTTCCGCTCACCTTCCACCCGCGCGCCGCGGCCGTCCACGAGGCGGCGATGATCGCCGCGCGCGGCAACCGGTTCTGGGAGTTCGCCGCGTCGCTCGTCGACCATCAGGAGTCGGTCGCCGACACCGACCTCGTCGCGCTCGCCGGCCGCGTCGGCCTCGACCAGGCCGCGTTCGCCGACGCGCTGCGCGATCACCGCTATGCGCCGCGCGTGGAGGCCGACGTCGAGGACGCCGGCCGGCGCGGCGTGCGCGGCAGCCCCGCGATCATCGTCAACGGAAAGCGCGTCGACGGCGTGCCGAGTCTGCAGACGCTGACCGGACTCGTCGATGCCGCGCTTCTCACGCACCTGGCAAAGAGGCCGTAACGTGACGCTACGAATCTCCGCAGCCGTCCGTCTTGCACTCGCCGCAGGCCTCTGCCTGCTGTCCGCCGCGCCGGCGCGCAGCCAGCAGGCGCAGACCGTGCAACTCGACGACAACTGCACGGTCAGCGTGCTCAACCGGAACGTCCGCGTCCACTCGGACGGCTCGTGGGTGCTGCCGAACGTGCCGGCCAACTTCGGGCTGGTGCGCGCGCGCGCGACCTGCGTCGTCGACGGCGAGACGATGTCCGGCGAGTCCGATCCGTTCGTCGTCCCGGCCAACGGCATCGTCAACCTGCCCAAGCTGACCTTCACGCGATCGACGCCGATTCCGCAGGCGCTGACCGTCACCGCGTCCAGCGGCACGATCGGCACCATCGGCGGCACCGTGCAGTTGACGGTGATCGCCCGGTTCGCCGACGGATTGCAGAAGGACGTCACCACGTCCGCGGCGGGCACGCAGTACGGCGCGAGCAATCCCGCGATCGCCACCGTCTCCGCCGACGGACTGGTCAGCGCGGTGAAAGCCGGCCTCGTGCTCATCCAGGCGACCAACGAAGGCGCCTCGGGCATGACGTCGATCCAGGTGGTCCTCGCCGGCAACGACACCGACGGCGACGGGATGCCGGACGACTACGAGATCGCGCACGGCTTCGATCCGAACAACCCGATTGACGGCCAGGAAGATCCCGATCGCGACGGCCTGACCAACGCCCAGGAATTCCTGCGCGGGACCGATCCGCGCAACGCCGACTCCGACAACGACGGCCTGAAGGACGGCCAGGAGATCGCCCGCGGCACCAACCCGCTGGTCGCCGACACCGACGGCGACGGCATCGCCGACGGCCTCGAGGTGGCGGTCGGCACCGATCCGCTGAACGGCGCGAGCTTCAACCTCGCGGCGTCGCTCAGCGATCTCCGCGTGACGCCGGCGAGCTTCCTGCTCAACTTCAACACCATCGAAGGCGAAGCCTCGACGCAGTTGCGCGCGATCGGCACGCTGAAGGACGGCCGCACGCTCGACGTCACGGCCCGCGGCGTGGACTTCCGCACCAGCGACGTCACCGTCTGCAGCTTCGGCGCCGGCGAGGGCCGGGTGTTCGCCGGCGAGAACGGGTCGTGCGCGATCACCGCGGCGATCGGCCCGTTCAGCGCCACGTCGACCGGAACGATCCGCTCGTTCTCGCCGACGGCGCTGTCGTTCCTGAACCTCCCGGGATCCGTCAACAACGTCGACGTCAGCGGCGACTTCGCCTACGTCGCGGCCGGCTCCGCGGGCCTGCAGGTTGTCGACGTCTCCAACCGCCTGAACCCGCGCATCGTCGCCGCGCTGGGCCTGCCGGGCAATGCGAACGACGTGAAGCTCGACGGCGCCCGCGCCTACATCGCCGGCGGCAGCGCCGGCCTCCACATCGTCGACGTCAGCAATCCGGCGTCGCCGCAACTCGTCGCCACCGTGGACACGCCGGGCGACGCGTCGGACGTCCGGCCGGCCGGCAACCTCGTGTTCATCGCCGACGGCTCCGGCGGTCTGCGCATCGCCGACGTCACCAACCCGGCGCAGGCCAGGATTGTCGGCTTCCTCGCGCTGCCCGGGTTCGCGCGCGGCGTCTACGTCTCCGGCCCGCGCGCGGTGGTCGCGGCCGGCAACTTCCTTCGCGTCCTCGATGTCTCGAACCCGGCAGCGCCGACTCTGCTCGGCAGCGTCTCGCTGCCCGACGACGCGAAGGACGTCGTCATCGTGGGCTCGTTCGCCTACGTCGCCGACTACACCGCCAGCCTGCAGGTGGTCGATATCAGCAACCCGGCGCAACCGCGCGTCGTCGGCTCGACGCCCGGCTCGCTGGGCGGCTTCCTGATGGACGTGACCGCCTCGCCGCCGTTCGTCTTCGGCGCCGACGTCTTCTTCGTCAACGGCGTGCCGATCGTCGACACGACGCTGCCGAACAACCCGGTACCGCGCGCGATCCTCGACTTCTCGCGCTTCGGCTTCGGCTTCGACGACAACGGCACCGGCATCGCGGTCGACGGCACTTACATCTACCTCACCGCGCAGTCGGGCATCACCGACAACGGCACGGTCGACTTCCGCAACCGGCTCTACATCGGCCAGTACCGCGCGTTCGAGGACAACAAAGGCATCGCGCCGACGGTGGCGATCACTGCGCCCGCCGACAACGCGACGTTCATCGAGGGCGAGACGGTCACCGTCACCGCGACGGCGGTCGACGATGTCGCGGTGGCGTCGGTGAGCTTCCTGGTCAACGGACAGGCGGTCTTCACCGACACGTCGGCGCCGTATCAGTACAGCTTCACGGCGCAGCAGGGCGTCGCCAGCCTGACGATCACCGCCAGCGCGCTGGATCTCGGCAGCAACGTCGGCAGCGCCGACGTCCACGTCGCCGTCGTTCCGGATCCGGGGACGACCGTCGTCGGGCGCGTGATCGGCCGCGACGGCCTGCCGTTCGCCGGCGTCACCGTCATCGTGCTCGACAAGACGTCCACGACGCTCACCGACGGCACCTTCTCGATCCCGAGCGTCTCGACGCTCGTGCCGGTCATCACCGTCAACGCCTCGCTCACCGTCAACGGGTCGATTCTGTCCGGCACGTCGGCATCGCTCCCGCCGGTGCGCGGCGGTACCACCAACGTCGGCGACATCATCGTCGCCGCGACGGCCTTCGACGACGATCTCGGCAGCCTCGTCGACCTCTGCGATTTCTGCTCCGTCACCGTACCGCTGCCGTTCTCCTTCCCGATCGGCAACCGGAGGTTCACGGAGATCACCATCCGCAACGGCAGCGTCTCGACCGACGACGGCGACGAGTTCGAGGCGCTCTGCTGCAATCTGCGGACGATCGAGGGCGGCGGCGGCGAAGGCGGCGGCGAACTGGCGCTGAGGGCGGCGCTGGCTGACGCCGCCTCGGACCCGACGATGGGGACGTTCGTCAACGACACGCTGCCGGGCCGGTTCGTCGTCACCTGGAACCGTCTGTTCACGCCCGACACCGGCAGCCAGCGCAGCACGGCGCAGATGATCCTGTTCGCCGATGGCCGCGTGCAGTTCGGCTATCGCGGCGTCGCGCCGGGGATCTTCACGGAGGTGGGCTACTTCCCGTCCGACTCCAACCGGTTCCGCGACGTCGACTTCAGTGCGTCCGAGGGTGTGACGATCGGCGCGCGCGACTCGGTATTCGAGTTCTTCAGTCCGTTCGACCACCCGTTCGATCTCGACGGCGGGTTCGTCGTCTTCAAGCCGTCCGGCGACGGCGGATACCAGACGCGTCCGGTGCCCGACGTCGTGCCGCCGGTGTGCACGATCGTCAACCCGGCCGACGGCGCGACGCTGTTCCAGGGGGAAGTGCTGTCGGTGCTCGTGAACGCGACCGACAACGCCGGCATTACGCACGTGACGATCACCGACGGCAGCGACGTCACCGCCGACGTGGCGCTGGCGCCGTACTCGGCGCCGTTCACGGTGCCGGCTGACGCGACCAGGGCCACCTTCACGGCCAGGGCGTTCGATTCGTGGGGCAACTCGAGCGCGTGCACGGTGACGACGACGGTCACGCCGGGCCCGCCGCCGACGCTGACGATCACCGCGCCGGCCGCCGGCGCCGTCCTGACCGCGGGATCGACGATCCCGATCACGATCGACGCCGCGAACCGCGTCCCGGTCGAGAGCGTCGCGCTCTCGGTCAACGGCGTGGCGCTGTCCACCGACGGCGTGTCGCCGTTCGAGTTCCAGTTCACCGTTCCGGCGGACGTGGCGTCGCTGTCCTTCAGCGCCTCCGCCACCGACACAGTCGGCAAGAACGGCACGTCGGCGTCGGTCAGCGCCTCGGTGGCGCCGGATCCGTTGACCAGCGTGCAGGGACGCACCGTCGACAAGCTGGGCGCGCCGATCGCCGGCGCGAACCTGGCGCTGTCGCTCCACGGTGCGAGCGTCGAGGTCTTCAACTTCGACGACCCGCTGGCGTCGCTGCCGGATCTGACCGGCCGCACGGCCGACCGCACACTGCTGGTCTCGACGATCAACCAGCGCAACCCGGACGGGATCTTCGGTGCGGATCCGTTCGGCTTCGGACCGGCGGCCAATCACGCCACGCGGATCCGCGCGGCGCTGCACACGATCGGCGCCAACAGCTACACCTTCACGCTCGGCGTCAACGCCGGCGGCCGGCTGCTCGTCAACGGCGCGAC